>OIEH01000004.1_pt1 | contig 180888 bp, 192 predicted proteins | sample 1604811 | NCBI WGS metagenome assembly OIEH01 (sample SAMN01760945, study PRJEB22395) | human gut metagenome | reverse complement strand
GGCTAATATAATTATACAACAATTTTATTAATCAGTCATTATGTTTAACACAACTTTATATTTAAAAAATATACATTTTATGTTATCTTCATCTTCAAAAAAATTTGTATATTAAATCTTTACTGTTTTTCCAGGCCCTTGTTGGTCAGAAAATCAGTTTTACAATTTTATCATGCATTTTTTTATTTCTTCATTCATAATGGTACCTCTGTTTCAACAAATTACTATTTTTCTTTCTCTTTAATTATAACATGAAAAAAGCAAATCTATTACAGATCTGCTTGATAAATTGTAATTTGTATTATTTATTTGATAGAAAAATAACTTTTTTCTTTATCTAATTTAACATTTTTTAAAGTAGCCATTTCTTCAACAGTTACAAAAGCATACCCCTCATTTTGTAATTTTTCCATAGCCAGCAAAGCACCATCTACAGATGTTTCGTATAAATCATGTAATAATACTATTGCACCATCATGGGCATTTTCTACTATATAATTGGCTATTCTATTTGCATCTTTATATTTCCAATCTTCTGTATCAAGATCCCATAGAATAGTGTACATATTAGATATTGTCTTTATATTTGAGTTGATATTTCCATAAGGTGGTCTTAAATAAAGTGTTTCACTATTAACTACATTTCTTATCGCATCATTAGTCTTCTTTATTTCATTTATAACTGCATAATCATCTAGCTTTAAAAGATTTGAATGACTATAAGTATGACTACCAATCAAATTACCCATATCATAAGCTCTTTTTAATGTATCCTTATAATCATTTACACGATCCCCTAAAACAAAAAATGTTACACGAGCATTATACTTATCTAAATTTTCCAGCAATTTATTTGTACCAATGTAGCTTGGACCATCATCAAATGTAAATGCGATTAACTTTTTATTGCTAAATTCTTTTAAATTTCTATTTCGAGTATTTGATATATTTTCTGTTTTACTATATTTTAAATATTCATTCTTTATTATTCCATTTAATTCACTATATGGAATTAATATTCTGACTTCACCTGCTGAATAATACGCAACTTGATATGGTGGAAATATCATTTCTAATCCATCATCTATAAAATTGAAATGCTCAAAGTTATTTGAATTACTTTCTAACCCACTTTTGACCATATCTTCATCAAATTCTAAATTATTATCATTACTATATTTCATAACATAATAGTAAGAAAGAGCTGATAATCTTTCTAGAGATTTATCGTTTGCTAAAAAATCTGTAATTGACACTATCTTATCATCATTTTTATTGTAATAATAAGATTTATCACTTCTTATATAATGATTTCCTCCTGTATATTCATAAACTTTTAAATGAACTCCTAAAATATCTTTGTTTTCACTTATTTCATAATCCGTTTTAAAATCATATTTCATTGAATACATATTTTCTAAATCACTTATATCATTTTTAAATTCTTCTTCTTTGTTTTTTATATATTCAGTTGAATAAGCTAATAAATTTTCATTTTTTACCTTAGGATAATTAATTTCAATCGAGTAATTATCTGTTTCTTGCTTTTCATATAAATTATTTTTAGAGTTAATAAAGCATAAGCTAAAAAATCCAATCATCATGACTATAATAAAACTAAAAAATATTTTCCCAAATTTTGTTAATCTTCTTTTGTGAATTTTTTTATATTTCATACTACAACACCTCTTCAAATTACTATTTATCTGTAACCATATTATAACACCAAAATGTAAATGTCAATCTTTTTTGTAGGTTTTTGGTAAAATTAAATTGTAGCCTTAATTAGCTACTTTTTTGATGTTCAAAATCTTCTTGTACTAAATCTTTTATTCTATAAGATTTACCCTTGATATTTATAATAACAGAATGATGTACTAGTCTATCAATGATTGCTGAAGCAATTGTCGTATCGCCAAAAACTTCTCCCCATTTACTAAATGGTTGATTGGTTGTTATAATTGTTGGTTTAGTTTCGTATCTTTTTGCTATTAATTGAAAGAACATATTTGCTTTATCTTTTGTAATTGGTAAATATCCAATTTCATCTATTATTAAAAGTTTGTACTTACAATAAAACTTTATTTTACTTTCTAATCTATTTTCTTTAAAGGCATTACTTAAATTAGTTATTAAATCATTACAACTTATAAAATATACTGAATTTCTTTTTCTTGCTGCTTCAATTCCTAAAGATGTTGCTAAATGTGTCTTACCAACTCCAGGACTTCCTAGAAATAATACATTCTTCTTTTCTTCTATAAATCTTAATGTAGATAAATCATTTATTATATCTTTATTTATACTTGGTTGATAATCAAAATCAAAATCTTTTATTTCTTTTAGATAAGGAAAATGTGCTACTTTGATATTTGCTTCAGCTCTATTTATTTCTCTATATTTAACCTCGTTCTTTAAAAAATGATTTAATCCCTCTAAAAATGATAAGTTATTATTCGTTATATAATCTATTTCATTACTTATACTATTTTTTAATCCATATAAATTCAAATCATTTAATATATTTATTGTTTCATTTAACATCTTAATTCATTCCTTTCAAAAAATCATATATCTGTAAATCGGTATTATTTATTTTGTTTTCTATTTCTTTATCATCCAATCCATATAGCAAATCACTCTTTAGTATTTCTATTTTATCTTCATTATGATAATTTAAATTGTTATTTGTTATTATATGACATCTTACTAAATCTGTGTTATCATATATATAGACTTGATTATTTATTATTCTTATTCCTAAGTAAGAACCGATAAATCGAGTTGGAACAGAATATCTATTACCTCTATAAACAATCATTGAATCTTGTGAGACTTTTCTGTATTCAATATTTTGTTTATATTTTTCAAGTATATTTTTATTTGGAAGTGGTATTAGATATTTTTTTTCATCTTCAAAAATTTCATTAACAATTTTATTATGTGCTTGTGATTTTTCTTTTCCGCATTCTTCATTAAATTTATTAACTATATTTATTAAGTCATCTAATGTTTCAAACTCATTATTATAAGATTTTAATCTATCACATAATTTTGCTAAATTTTCTACTGTACCTTTTGATTTAGGTCTTCTTGATTGACACAATATTGGTTGAAATCCTATGTCATTTCCTAGTTGTTTTATTTCATTATGAACCTTCTTATGTTTTCCTTCTTTAACCATAACTGTTGCCATATTATCAAACCATATTTCTCTAGGTGTTCCACCAAAATATTCTAGTGATTCAACAACACATTTTTTAACTTCATCTCTTTTTTTATCTATTGTTAATCTCGCACAAAACTTTTTGCTATAGTGTAATCTCATTAGAAATAAATTAATAACAAACAATTCACCATTTTTATTAGTTAATTTAAAATCTTCTTTCCAATCAACTTGTGATGATTTACCAATTATTGGTTCAACTCTTATCGATGCTGGTTGTTTTCTTTTGTCTTTATTAATTCTTACAAAATTTTTAATTGTTTCATAAGAACCATTATATCCTTTTTCAACTTTTAGAAAATAATATATCGAATATGCTGTTATTCCTGGTATTGTTTCTAACTTATTAATTATAAGTTCTTTATAATCATCAATTATATATTTTCTTAATTTTTTTACTATTTCAATACCTTTTTCTTTATTTTGTTCCTCATAATATTTAACTTTCGCTGTTCTATAATCACATCCATATTCTCGACCTAATGCTGCAAAATTAGGTTTTATATTCAATCTGATCATCTCCTTTAACATATTTCTTAATTTATTTTCATTTTCCATATTCACGTTTACAATCACCTCTATGGTAATTGTAACACTAATTAAAAATGTAGGAAAACCGACATTTATTTTTACCGATTTCCTACATTTTATTTTACCATTTACAACCATCTAAAATTTTTGATAATTCCTTTGATTTATCACAGCAATATACTAAATGTACCATAATTCACTTTCTCTTTCTTATTTGTAATTTTTTATTTAAATATAGTTCTAAAATGCACAATAATATGCCAATATCAATTTGATTATAATAAATAGCTTTATCTTTAGACATGATTCCTTTTTCGCCTTCTTTTCTTTTGGTCCTACTATCCAAATTGTGTATTACAAGCACTAGGTGCAAATCTAACAATATTTGCTATATCTAAATAAGTGAAAAGATTTTCTTTAAAAAATCATATCATATAGTTTATTAATCTCTTTCTACTTTTTTAATAAATAAATAATAAATTAATAATCCATCTATCAAAAAGTCATATATTCTTAATTTATCAAATAGAATTATACTTGATAGTACACAGACAATAATAATTCCAATACTTATTATTTTTGGAATTATTCCTTTTTCTTTTGCCATCCAAGTAAAAAAGGCAAATATAGGAGAACATAAAGCAAATATAGTCCAACCTATTATAAAACTCCTGCTATAAACTCCATGAGTTATAATTGCTACTATATAATAGGTAATTAGCATACCAATACAAAATGGGAATATATTCATCATAGCCATCTTTTTTGTTTTACTATAAATAGAAATTAACGTTCCAAGTAGTATCCATATTGCCATTTGCGAAAAAATTTTCCCTAAATTTTGAGTATATATATATCTAAAAGTCGACTTATAATTCCGAGGATTAATCCTATGCAAAACATCCAATGTGGTTTTAATATTTTTTTCACTTTCTTATCTCACTTTCAAATTAGTATTTATCTTTTTTAATTATAACATTAAAACTTAAAGAATTTCTTGGTAGATTTTAATTTTACTTTAATATTTTTTCAAATGAATTTGCATTTAATATAGTGTTAGATATAAACTCGCCTTTATAAAAATTAGCCCAATTATTAAAAATACAAGGTGCATTCTTTGCTTTTTCTAATGAATCTATTTTTATAAAGTTGATTTTTATATTCTTTTCTTTTGCATAATCTGATAACTCTTTTACTTCATATTCTACATAAGGACATTCATTGCTATAATAAATAGTAAAGTCTTGACTATCTATCTTCATAGTTCTTGCATTGTCATTAAATTTAGGAGTTTCACTATCATCAAATTTTAATGCTAATAATTCATAATCGCCAATGCTATCTACTACTTTAAATCCATAGTGTTCAAAAAATTTCTTTTCTCCTATAAATGGTTTCTTCTTTTTAGAAGTAAGTGTACATATTCCACTCATACTTTTTTCTTTTGAATCATTTATTGCATATTCTAATAACTCTTTAGCAATTCCTTTCCCCTTAAAACTACCTGCTACCCATAAACAATAAATATATTCATAGTTTTTACCGTTAATAGGAACCCAAGCAGTTTCTATTGGTTCATATTCAATAAATATTTTACCTCTAGCATTTAATTTTCTAAATACATGACCATCTTTTAATTTGCTTTTAATCCATTCTTTTTTATTATTAACACCTGTTTGATGCTTTGGATCACCAATAGCACAGCAAATATGTTCTTCATCTATGTTTTCTAAATTTAAATTAATATATTTATTCATCTTATTTTAACTCCTTAATAAATTACTATTTATGTTTATACTTATTATAACACAAGAAAAGCAAATCTTTTTTATATATTTGTTTGAATTTATCTATTCCTCTTGATTTTTCTATTTGCTTTTTTTTGTTGTGGTGATATTTTCTGCACTCACCACAATTACCATATCTTTCACATTTTATTCTTTTGCAAAATTCCTTATTTTTATCTTACCATCTCCTGTCAATCCTAAATAATCATATACATAATCTTGTGTTAAACGTCTAAATGCTCTTACAAAAGTAATTCTTGAACACTGAGATAAGTCTTTAAGTTCTGGTTTGACATACAATAATTGCATTTCTATAACCTTCTATTTCTTGTCTCAAATGTTGTTATTCAATCTAAAAAAAGATTGAAATCACTTGTACAAGTATCAATTTCAATCTTTTAAAATACTATTTTTACTCTAATTATTAATTTTTAATAAATTAAGTTAGGAGTAATTAAACATTTATTTTTAGTTAATTTCCTTTAAATAAAGTCTTATTTATGAAAATATAAGTAAATTACAATCTACTACCAGATTTGATAGTGGCTTGTACCGCAGTTTAGTTCGGGATGCTTTAATATAAATTTAAGTTAGATGACTTTTTTCCAACGCCTAAATATTAATCGCTAATTCTTACATTAACCCCATCTATATTTTTATATACACGTTTTTCATTCTTAGAAACTTTTTTTTTCAATTTCGTCCGCCAAATCAAAACCTAGCATTTCAGATAATCCCATTAAGTAAATAGCAATATCAGCTAATTCTTCATTCAAATCATCTTTTTTCTTTTTCCAAGCATCATATGCTTCAGAAACTTCTCCATATAATAAGCAAAATTCTTTATTCACATCTGTTGTATTAAATCCTTTGTTTAATTTATTTTGCCAAATATCTTTTTGAATCTTTTTTAATTCCATGTTTTCCCTCCTTAAGATAATTGTAATATTCTATTACCTTATTAACATTATACTCTAAAAATTTATTTAATTTAATCTCATTAAGTGTTTTTGACATTCGACATTACATATAAAAGAAGTTTATTACTAAGCTTCCAATTGTATTTTTAAGAACACTTTTTTACCTTTTTGAACTATGATAAACCCGTTAGTGAAGTCTTCTTTATTTATAATTCTATCAACTTTAGTTTCTTTTAATTGATTAATACTAATACCATTTTGAATAATCAATCTTCTTGCTTCTGATTTAGATTCTACTAATTTTAGTTCGAATAATAAATCAATTAATGATATAGGTAATTTACCATTATAAATTACTGTATCTATTTCATCAGTTAATGTTTTACTTGCTTTTGCATTATATTTTTCTTCAGCTTGATTTATAAACTCTTTGCCATGATACATTTTAATTATTTCTCTTGCAAAACATCTATGAGCTTCTACTATATCTTTTTTAATCCATTCTTTATATACATCAGTATCAATATCAGTTGTTAATCTAAAATAATCGTCTAAACAATTATCTGGTATTCTCATTGATTTTTCAAACATAATTGCAGGTTCTTCATCTATTCCTATATAATTATCTAACGATTTACTCATTTTTTCTTTACCATCCAAACCTACAAGTAAAGGAAAAACTATAACATCCTGAGGTTCTTGACCATAATCTTTTTGTAAATCTCTACCAACTAATAAATTAAAAGTTTGATCTGTTCCACCAATTTCGATATCAGCATGAATTGCAACTGAATCATATCCTTGCATTAAAGGATACATAAACTCATGAACTCCAATAGGCGTTTTATTATTAAATCTATTATTAAAATCATCTCGTTCAAGTAATCTTGCAACTGTATATTTTCCTGTCAATTCTAATACATCCTTAAAATTCATTTTTTCCAACCATTCTGAATTATAAACAATTTTAGTTTTATCTTTATCAAGTATTTTAGTAACTTGTTTAAAATATGTTTCTCCACTCTTTCTTGTTTCATCGAATGTTAATTGAGGTCTAGTTTTACTCTTACCACTAGGATCACCTATCATTGCAGTAAAATCTCCAATAACAAATACAATCTCATGTCCCATATCTTGCAACATTTTTAAAACTCTTAAAGGAACAGTATGTCCTAAATGCAAGTCTGGTCTAGATGGATCAGCACCAAATTTAACTATTAACTTTTTATCACTTCTTAATTTTTTTACTAATGTTTCTTTGCTATATATTTGCACAGCTTTTCTAATAATAACATCAATATTATTTTCCATTTTTATTTCCTCCTAAATAATTTGTATAGTTAATTAAATTACAATATTCGAATCTATAATAGTAATAGTCACTATCCATACAAATCACCTCCTTGAAAATAAAAAACGAGCAAACATCCAACAAAGGACGAATTGCTCGTGGTACCACCTTATTTTTTTGTAATAATAGTATATTTATTACTCTCTTTTTGATAACGGAATTCTCCGATTAAAATCATCATTTGTAATTCATTAATTTATTTTTCACTTGTTTTCACCAACCACAAGTTCTCTATATGAAAAATTATAAATTAATTACTTCGAATGAATCGCTTTTTAATTAACTGGTATTAATATACCATAAAATCGTCATTCTGTAAAGTTGGTCACTATTTTCATCAAAATAAAACTAGGATTATTTTATCCTAGTTTTATAGTCTTGTAGTCCTTATTTAGTTTGTTCTCCAGCTTTTATAGCAGCTTGGGCCGCCATTAATAAAAAGAATAGTAATCACTAGTTTATACAGGCTATAACACAAATCTTTGCTTATATTACCTAGAGATTTCTATCTCTTTTAAATATGCTGGCTCTTGCCACAGCTTATATAAACTAAAGATTTCTATTCCTTTTGATTATACTAGCCTTTGCCACAGCCCTAATTGGTAATAGATTAAAGAAATTAATATAATTTCATTTGCACTAATTAATACCACTATTTTGAATTTGACTAAAAAAATAAATACTATTTTATGCAAAACACTTTTATCTTTAACACACATTAATTATACCATCAAATTTTAAATTACACACAAAAAATAAGCCTAAGGAACTATGAACTAATCACATTCCTTAGGCTTTTATATATAAATATCTACCATAATTCTATTTCAGATATATCTGATATTCTTGATAAATCACTTAAAGTAAGATTTAATTTGTTTCTTGCTATTTTAATTATTTCACCTAATTTTTTTATATTTAATTCGCCTCTCTTCCTCTCTAGCACTCTTACTAGATATTTTTAATGTACAAAATAAAAAAAGTGATAGTCCTAAAACTAACACTATAAATATTAACCATTTCCAAGCTGGCATCATATCACCTCATTTCCAAATAAAAAAGAATAGAAATTCTTTTAGAAAATCTATTCTTTATTTAACTTTATTAGCAAGTTTTATAACTGCTTTAGTATATTTCATAAGTTCTTTTTTGTTTTTAAATCCACAAGTCATTGCATAATAATCAGTATAGCTATCATCTTCTTTTACTAACTTTAATTGTAAAGACTTATTTATATTATAATTTTCTTTAGCTGATAAGTTAGATAATTTAGAGTAATCTTTAACTGTTATATTATAAAGTGGATCATTACTTTTAAATTTATCATATATTTCATTTGATATTATACAATTATCAATAAGTTCCTCTTTATTTTCAAACTCGATTAATGTCTTGTTTTTTTCAGGATATACTGTTACATTTTTAACTCTATCAATGTACACTGCTTTCCCATCTTTTATTTTACCAACATATGGTTCTCTTGATGAAAGTAAAACAATAATTAGTATTATAACTAGAAGAACACTTGAAATAATGATAATTTGTTTTTTTGATAGTTTCTTTACCTTTAATTTTGTCCTTTTCAATATTACCATCCCTCAATTTTTATATTAAAAAGGAGTTAGAGAAAACTCTAACTCACAGTTTAATTTGTTTGTTTTCTTCTATAAAAGATTCCAGCTCCAGCAAGTCCTACGATTGATAAGATTCCACTTATTATATAGAATCCAATATTATCTCCAGTTTGTGGATTGTCAGTAGGCACTGTTACTTTTGCTACATTGAATGTTGTAATTGCTTCTCCACCATCATTGAATAATACTTTTAAAGTATGTTCTCCAACTGATAATGTATCAACAAATTCTTTCTTTAATGTAATTATTGTGCTTCCTGATTCTGCTGTATAATTTTTAGGATCAACTAATTCATTATCAACATATACCTTACCATCATCAAATAATCTAAAGTCAGCATTTATTTTAAATTTAGCTTCATTATTTTTAGTAATTGTATATTTTTGATTAGCTCCTTCTGTTACTTCATAAACTATTTTTTCAACTACAACTTCTAAATTGATATTAGATGTTATATTTGTAAGTTTTAAAGTATCTCCAACCATATCAGCAGTTTTATCAGTTCCATCAACTAGAACTTTAACTAACTTATATCCACTATTAGCAGTTATAGTAAATTCTTGTGTCTCACCGTAACTTACTGCAACTACACCGTTTGGAGTAATTGTAGCACCATCTACATCTTTAACAGTTACAGTAAATGGTATTTTCTTATAACTTACAGCAACATCTTTTTCTTCATTTACAGTAAGTTCTATTTTATTACCAATTACAGTAGTTTCTACTGTATTTACTAATACTTTATCAATCATATATCCAGTATTTGGTGTAAATGTTATTTCAACTTTTGTTCCTTCAACAACATCTAATATACTTGGTGTAATTGTTCCATTTCCACCAGGTACTGATGTTATTACATCAAATGTATTTTTAACTACAACCTCAATATCAATATCAGTTATTGTTTTATAGTTTGTAGTATCTTCAGGAGTATATGTTGCTTTATAAGTATGTGTTCCAGCTGTTAATACAACTGTTGTATCATTCCAAGTAAATCTACCAGGTAGAGTTACATCATTTAATGTTTTTCCTTTAAGACCAGTAAGACCAGTTGGTACTGTATAGTCTGGTGTTGCTTGTGTGATAGACCAGTTAATAGTTAAATCACCATTTGATCCATCTTTCCACTCATAATTAACTTTATCTTTAATTTTTGCAGTAATAGTATTATTTGATACATTTTTAGCTTTAGTATCACCAGTTACTTCTATATTAGAATTAACATTATTTAATGTAGGAGTAATATCACTACCAGTATATTCAAAAGTATCTTTAACTAAAGTTACTTTTTCAAGTTGTGCTTTTTTAATAGTGAATGCTACACTAAATGTTCCAGTGTAATTTGCATTTGTATCAGGAACTTTATATGTTACTGTATAAGTACCAGCATTTGTAGGTGCAGTAGCACTACTATAAGATGTAGAACCAGTTCCTTTATATAATACTTCTAAATCACTAACATTTACTGTTCCAGCATTAACACTAATTGTACCTGTTGGCTTTTTAGGATTTCCATCATAAGTAAATGTTTCATTATTAGAAAGTCCTGAAATATTTACATCAGTTTTATTTACAACATGAACTGTAAAATCTTTTGATGTTTCTTTATATTCAGGAGTACCATCTCCGCCAAGATCAACTTTTACTGCTGTAACAGTCATTACAACATCACCTTCAGTAGCTCCTGCTACATATTCATCATTTATAGCATCATATGTAAGTGCTGTTCCTGATTTAATAGTAAAACTTATGTTTCCTACATTTCCAGTTACTGATTGTTCTAAATAACCTTTTGTTATAGAGCCATTAACTTTTACATATTGATCTGCAATTGCTAAAGGTTGTTCTGCACTTGTTACTTCAAGTACACCATTTACATGTGTTCCCATTGTATAGTTAGAAGTAATATCTTCACCATTTCTCACTACTTTAACATTGCTTACAACATTATTTGAAGAACCTACAAATTTTTGGCTACCAGTAATTGTAACTTCTAACATATCACCTGGTAGTAATACACCATCAGTATATGTATAAGTATTTTTTGTTAATTCAGCACCATCATATACTTTAGTATCTGAACCAGCTGTTACAACTATTGGTGTTGGAATTGGGTTTACTGTTAATTTACCAGCAGATTTTTTAATATTAGAGTAACAACTAGTTACATCAACACCTTCTGCATTTGTTATTGTAATACTTTCAATTGTGTTATTTCCATCAGCTGTATCTTTAACATCTCTTACTTTACCAGTAATTTCTGCAGTGACTTTATCACCATTAGGTAATATATTACCAGTTACTGGACTAGCATTATTTGCCCATAAAACATCATAAGCATTTTTTGTGTGTTCTGAACCATTATATGTAAATGTTTCATCATAACTTTTTACTTTTACTTCTGTTGTAATTTGTGTGATTTCAAAATCAACACTAGCTTCACTTGCTGTATAATTTGGATTTGTAATACTTAAAGTAGCTTTATATTTACCTACTAATATAGGCATTATATTACCATAGTTTTCAGAATCATCTTTCTTAGAATAAGTAATTGCATAGTCATCAGGTGTTAAACCTTCAACTCCTATTAGAGTTGGTGTTTTAGTTTCTTTATAAACCCATGTACTAGCTAAATTAATTCCTAATCCAGTTAATTGTTTTGGCTCAACTTTTAGTGTAACTGTTGCTGTATATGTTTTACCATTTTCATCAGTTACAGTAATTGTCGGTGTATATGTTCCAGCAGATAGACCAGATTTTGCTTTAATTTTAAAATCAGTATTTGTTGCACCAATACCTATTGTTGGTTGTGTAGTTCCAATGATTTCAAATTTATCTGTATCAGATACTGTTACATTAGTAATTTTTAACTCAGCAGCACCAATATTAGCAATATTAATTATTGCTTCTGATCCATCAGTATATCCAAATATAACATTTGGTAATGTTACATTATCTACACTTAAACCTGTTTCTTTAGCAAGTTTAATATATTGTGGTTGACTAGCACTTGTACCAGTTTTAACATGCATAACTAATGTTGCTTTATCTTCTAGTTCAATTACTTGGTTACCATAAGTATAATATACTTTTGTATCAGTTGGTATTACTTCATTAATTCTTTTTTTACCTAAAATATTAAATCCTAGTATAACACCTTGACCTTTTACCATAAGTGTTTCAAAATTGAAGTTTGCTGTCATATTAGTATCAGGGAAATGAAATATTCCACCATCTACTTTTCCAACTTCAAAAATACCTTTTTTAACATTAACATTTAAAGTAATGTTTTGCTTATTAGGTTCTGAATCAGAAAATACATCAAATATATATTCATCCCATGAATCTGTTCCGGTAACGGCATAAGTTCCACCATCAATAGTAAAACCATAAGCCTTAGGTAAATTTTTTAATTCTTCAGCCATATCTATAGTAGATATTCTTACCCTACCATCAAATCCTTTTCCAATTATTTTACCATTATTACCATTGCCACTATCTTTAATGGTTAAATTACTTCTAAAATTATAATTATTTTCATCTTTATAACCATAATAGAATATTAAACTGCCTTTTGTTACATCTAGAGTATTACCTGCTAAATCTAAGGTAACATTACCTAAAACATAAAATTCAAGAAAATTTGTCAACTTAATATCATCGCTTAATTTAATAACAGTGTCTTTGCTATTATTAATTTGATTAACAGCATCTCTTAATGTTGCTTCATTATTAGCCATTATTGTTTGAACTTCTTTTTTCTTAACAGTAATTGGACCCCAATAACCATCGATAGTATCAAGCGTTGCTGCTCTATCAGCAGTTACTTTTACACCACTGCTAGGATAATATTCAATAACAGAATTAGCGTCAATTACATCATCAACAGTTAAAGTAGAACTATTTATCAAAAATGATTGCATAGGTTTCCTATTACTTTCTTTAGTGACATTTGAAAATTTTATAGTTTTTCCATTTCCATTATATGTTAGTATATTAAATCCTGTTATTTTTAGATTTTTAAAAACCAGATTATTAAAACCATTGTCTCCTGCATATGTCCAAAAAGTTTCATAATCTTTTTCATATTCAACATCTACACCATCTATTTCAAAATTAACAGTATATTCGCTATTCATAATTTCGTTATAGATTGGGTTTGTGCCATGAGTTAAAATCTTAAGTTTAGCAGTTTTACTACTACTTGAATTAATGAATTTTAAATCCAAAGTATTATAATAAATTAATTTTAACTTATATTGTTGTGGTATAGTTAATGTAAAGCCATTAAAATCCAAAGTTTTAGACATTTCAAGAGAGAAAGTTGTATCTAAATCTTCTCTTAATGTAATGTCACTAGTAAGTTTAACTACATTTGTTGTTTTATCATTCATCTTTTCAACTAAGTCTGAATATTTATTAACTTCTGCAGTTGTTTCAGCATTTACATTAGTTAATCCCGTGGCAAAGACTGCTACTAATGTAAATAATGTCATAGTCAATTTTTTGACTACATTTTTCTTTTTCATTTTTTATCTCCTTTCTATTACATTATATCATATTGTTTTTGTTTTTAAAATATATTTTTAACATTTAAAATTTAAAATTATTCTCATTATTATTTAAAATAAATAATTATAAGTGTTTATATATATTTTTGTTATAAAAAATTGTATTTTGCTGAAATCACATTTCCAATATGTATGTTTTGATTTTTGCTTCGAGGAATTTTTTATGAAACAAATCAAAAACATAGTTAAATCGACTATTACTTCAATTATAGTACAATTGCTTTTATATATAAATCTAATTTATATTTTTTTTAATTTAATTTTTGAGTTATAATATTTATGGTGATTATATTGAGATTAAGAAATAAAATAATTTTATATGCTTTTATTTTATTATGTTTTATGATTTTATCATATTCTATTTATAATATAGTTAAATGGAAGTTAGATTCTAATAATACAAATAAACAAATAGAAGAAGTTCAAGAAACAGTTAGAGTAGAAGAAGTAATAGATACTGAAAATACAGAAGTAATAGAACAAGAAGAAGAAATACCAGAATTTAATCCTTACTGGGATTATATTAAAATGAATATGCTTAATGTTGATTTTTATGAATTAAAAAAAATTAATAATAATGTTAAAGGTTGGATACAAGTAAATGGCACTAATATAAATTATCCATTTGTACAAGCAAACGATAATAAATATTATTTAACACATAGTTTTGATAAATCTTGGAATAGTGCTGGATGGTTATTTTTAGATTATAGAAATAATTATACGAATAATAAAAATACTATTATTTATGCCCATGGAAGAAATGATCAAACAATGTTTGGATCATTAAGAACTGTATTAACTAAAAACTGGTTATCTAATACAAATAACTATGTAATAAAAATATCTACTGAAAAAGAAAATAGTTTATGGCAGATATTTAGTACTTATCATATACCTACTACTAGTGATTACTTACAAACTAATTTTGAAAGTGATATTGAATATCAAGAATTTTTGGATATGATTAAAAATAGAAGTAGTTATAACTTTAATACAAGTGTTAATTCTAACGATAATATTCTTACTTTATCTACATGTTATAATAATAGTGATAAAATGGTAGTTCATGCTAAATTAATTAAAAAAGAGCAAAAATAAAAAGATTGGATAATATATAATATGATACTTATTATATATTACGGTGTCCCAATCTTTTTTCGTTTTGATAATTTCAGAGAAAAATTGATGAAAAAATCAAAATATAGTCAAATCGGTTAACTACTGCCGATACATAGATTATACCACAAATATTTGTTTTTGTACTAATTAAATTTATTTATTTTTCAAAAATTGAATTAAATATATCACTACTTATATTAATTACATCATTCATTTTTATAATACTATTATCACTAAACTTTATTATTTCATTAACTGAATCAATTCTTTTTATAATACCTATTTTGTTAATATATTTACCACCATTCTTTTTTTTATCTTGAATAAAATAAGTAATTATTACTTCATTATTGTCTTTAATATGTTCGTTAAGATAATTTAACTTACTATTTATCATCTCTTTTAATCCTTCATCAATTTCAATTCTTTTATCTGTTAATCTAGCAGTTTCTTTTACAGCTTCATCATAACCAACTAAAGCAGCAAAAGGGGCAAACTGAGCAGACCTTGAATCAATTCCTAGATGCTGATGTTTAGATATAGGTCTATTTAAATTGATAATATCATCATAATTATTCATCCTTTGTGTCCTCCTACTTCTTCATTTCTATCTTTAGCAGTTGCTCCTTCTTCTAAATTCATACCTTTTAAAATAGCATTTTTACCATATTTTCTTTTTATATCAAGTAGTGTCTTTTGAATCTTTTTTTCATCTTGTTCTTCTTTTATGTTTTTTTCTTTTTGTTTATTAAAAGTTTCATAATTAGTAAATATATCTAATTGTTCTACTACTACTTTATTTTCCTTATAGTCTTCATCAACTAAATTACAAGCAGTTAAATTAATTCTTCTAATTAATAATATAGGATTAGTAATCCTATCATAAAGTTTTATTACTTCGTTTGTAATTATTTTAGTGGATGATGTCATGTGATCAATGTTAATAGTTCCGTGTGAATGTTTTGGAACACTTCTCCCATAATTATCAGTTGTTGTATCTCCATTATATAATCTAGCAATTTGTGGATTAGTTAGATTTTCTATATCATAACCAATAGTTAAAACTAGTTGATTAGTTTTAAGATGTTTTTCTACTAAGTCTAAAACTAAATTATCTGTCATTTCTCTAACAATTAATTTTGCTTTTTCAAATGTATAAGGACTATGTAACACTTGTCCTTGACTTATACTACTTGAAGCTGGTTTATAACTCTTTGCTTCTTTAATAGTACACGGTTCATAACCCCAAGCATGATCAATTAAAAATTCTGCATTTACTCCAAATAATTTAAATAATAAATCTTCGTTATTAATAGACATTCTTGCTACATCACCCATAGTAAACATATTATTTGCTTCTAACTTTTTTTGATATCCTTTACCTACTCTCCAAAAGTCAGTAAGTGGCTTATGATTCCATAACTCTTTTTTATAAGTCATTTCATCAAGTCTTGCCATTCTTACTCCAAATTCATTAGGTTTCATTTTTTTAGCAGTAATATCCATAGCAATTTTTGCAAGATACATATTAGTTCCTATTCCAGCTGTTGCTGTTATTCCTGTTGTTTTATATACATCTTCTATCATTTTAATAACTAATTCTTCTGGTGTCATTTTATAATAACTTAAATAATTAGTAATATCACAAAATACTTCATCTATAGAATATACAAGTATATCTTCTGGTGCAATATATTTTAAATAAACATTATAAATTTCTGTACTATATTTCATATATAGTTTCATTCTTGGAACAGCTTTTATAAAATCTAATTCTAAAGATTTATTATTGTTTAATTCAGATGCAATATAAGATTTTCCTATAAAGGGTTTATAATTATTATTTTTTCTTCTTTGATAATTCACTTCTTTAACTTTTTGTTTTGCTTCAAATAATCTACATCTTCCAGATAAACCATAAGATTTTAATGATGGTGATACAGCTAAACAAATAGTTTTATCTGTTCTTGATTCATCTGCTACTACTAAGTTTGTATCAAGAGGATCAAGTCCTCTTTCTCTACATTCAACTGAGGCATAAAAACTTTTTAAATCAATACACATATATATTTTATTCACTATATCACCACCTATTTTTTTAAAGAATCCATATATAATATTATATCATAAAAAAACAGGATTTTACTCCTGACTTATGTTACTTTATTTCAATAATTTTCTCATATAAGCAAGCAAATTTATCAAATGTAGTATCATCATTTTTATGATAGTGCCCAAAATACCATTTTTTAAATTCTACTTTATCCTTTATTTCTTCAAAGTATTTAGTTAATTTGTTATCTGGATAATATGGGTTGAATGCATTTTGAATACTAGTTGGTGCACAATGACTGATTATATAATCAACTTTATTGTTGACTTTACATAGATTATCCAATCCATTTCTTAATTCTCCATCAGTTGGTAATTCTAAATCCCACCAATTATAACCTCTAATTCGATATCCCGCATGTCTTTTATCATATTCATCTATTTTTTCAAGATTATCATCATCTAAAATTCCATCTGGAATATCATGACATGAAGCTCCACCAAATGCAAATATTTTTTTATTGTCTATTTCATAGATTTCCCCTCGCATTAAATGAAAAATTGATGAATTAATTTTATGAACTTTACCGCCATGCCATTCTATAATTGGATAACTATATAAACGATCAAAATTTTCATGATTTCCATCAACAAATAAAGTTGTAAATTTCATTTTAGATAATTGTTTAATTCTTTTTCTTTCATATCTAGCTCTCTTATTTTGATCCAAGATACCTCCAAAATCTCCACATATTATTACATAATCATTTTTAGTTAAATTAGAAAATTTATCATTTTCAAACCTATCAAATCCTCCATGACAATCACCAGTAATATATATCATTTTATTACCTCATATTTTTTATAAAAACAATCGTGTATTTCAATTAGATAATCATCTAAATATTCCAATGCTTTATTATATATATTATCAGGGATTCCATAATAAGCAGCCGCAATACCACCTGTAATTGCAGCAATAGTATCACTGTCCCCTCCAAGAACAATTGCATTTCTAATAGCATCTTCAAAATCATTAGAATCTAAAAATGCACCTATAGATTGCTTAACTGTTTCAACACAATTAATGTGAAAAATTTGAGGTTTCATTGAATCTTTCCTTAAATCATATATTCCAAAATAATTATTATTGATGTATTCTTTTATATCATCTTTGCTTTTGCCATTAAGAGCCATATGAATTGCAACAGCAGTTGCTTCTGAACCATCAATACTATCTTTATGATTATGTGAAACATTAGTAATAATAGCAGATAATCTTTTTATCTCATTAATATCTTTTGCAACTACTCCAACTGAACTTATTCTCATAGCTGCTCCATTACCAAAACTACCATATGGTTTATGTTCATCTGACATAATCCAATGGCGAAAGCTTGGACCATAACCACATTTTGGATATTTTCTTCCTAGTTCAACCATTGAATCAATCACATTCTTTTCTAAATTACTATAATCATTATTTGATTTCAAAAATGCTTTAGCTATTGCTAATGTCATTACTGAATCATCTGTAAACCGACAATTTTTGTGAAAAAATTCAAAATCCCTATTTTTAGTATTTAATATTTCAAATCTAGATCCTGATATATCCCCAATAATAGTTCCTAATAAAACATCATATGATTTAGACATGAGGTTACCTACCTTTCTTTATTTATTATCTTGGTTTATTTCATAATTTTTATCTTGACACATTCTAATAAATGCGGGCTCCCATGCTGGATAATTGAAAGATGGGTTGTTACCAGTATCGCCATGGCTTTCCTTAATCTTATTAACCTCATCTAAAAAATATGGTTTAAACTCTTCATATATACTATTATCTATAGATAACCCATTACCAAATCCCATGTAAATATAAGTATATTTTTCATTATTATCGTTTTCAGAAGATTTTTCCCACATATCCATCCATAAAGGAAACTTTTTAGAAAATTCATCCAAAGTAATTTCTGTATTACCGTTTGAATACATCCAACCTGAAACTCTATAAGGATTAAATGTATTTCCTTTTTTTACAATGAAATAAGAGCCATCTTCATCACCCATTCTTCCAGGGTTGGTTATAAACATAACATTTTTTTCATCTATTTTTTTAAAATCATCTTTTGTTATGTGATTATATTCTATATTTCTCATTATTTATCACCTTTTATTTTTTCCAATTTATTTGCTAAATTAATCAGATAATCTTTTTTTATTAGAGTATCAAGCCATTGTTTTGGAGTTTCATCCATTCCATATATGATTCCAGCCATAGAGCCTGCTATAGCACCTATCGTATCTGTATCCTGACCAATGTTTGTAGTGGCAATTATAGTTTCTTTAAAACTTTTTGATTTTAATAATATCCACAATACACATTCCCATGTATCTACAACATATCCAGATGATTTAATATCATCTATTTTTAATTTTGTTATATCTTCTTTTATCAATCTATCATATTTTGAAATTGAATAATTATCATACATACTATAATCATCTGTTTTTAAATGCTCATAGCATTCTTCTTTACTCATACCATTAAATAACCTAATAACAAATTTTACATACATATAACATGCTAATTTACTTATATTGTGTCCATGAGTTAATGATGATATATCATTAACTAAATTTAATAATTCATCATCTGATAGGTTATTTATATATGAGTATATTGCTACAGGCAAAATTCTCATTAACGAACCATTACCATTTGAATTTTCATCAGATAATCCACATTTGATTGGTTCTATACCATTCATAAAATTTCTACAAGCTCTTAAACAAGTTCTACCAACATCAAACACTTCTCTGTTTGGTGTATAATCGCCTTTGTTTAACCAATCACACCATCTGGTCATAATATCAGAATAATTAAATCCATTATTAGAAATAATTGATTCTATTGTAGCAATTTCCATTGATGTATCATCTGTCCATGATCCTGCAGGTTGACCTACTTTTTTAGAACCAATCATATCAATAACAGGATTACTTAATAAATGTTCTCGAATGCAAAACTCAGTTGGCATTCCCATTGCATCACCAATTGCATGACCAATTATACTATCAGTTATTTTAGACATTATACTACTCCTTAATTATTAATATTTCCTCATCCTGAATTCTAGGTTGACTTAAATTCTTTTTATCATAAAAAACATCATCCATATATAACTCTGGATTAATGTCAACAATTTCTTGTTTTATATGGTAGTTTTCATCTATTTTTTCTAATTCAAACATTTTGTGATTATATAATATAAATAGTTTATAATCTGCATTTTCGCTTAATTTTAAATATGGTTGAATTTGTGGGTATTTTAAATATTTCCCATTTTCCTTCCTGAAATATTCTAAATGATTTGTTGAAGTCCTATATGTTCTGCCAGAATCATCATCAAATTTCCCTGCAATATCGTAATTTACTATAACTGCTTTTGGATATTTAACTATAAAATCTTTGATAGTATTTATCATTTTTGTCCCTCTCTTCAAACAGCAAATATCTTTTCTTATATATGATAATTGCTCTTATATATTTATTATATCATAAAAAAGGCTTTTTATTTTCCTTCTTTTCTCTTGCGTTTAAGAGCTAAACCTAATGCTGTTTTTTCTTTAAATTCATCTATTGTAAACATTACTTTGGCTTGAGCAGCACAGGCACAACAAGTGATACTTTCACAAATCCAAAAACTTTTTTCTTTAAAATCAATAACAAATGGGAATTTATTATTTACAAATTTAGCTTTTTCATAAGGATACCAAATATTCAAATCATAAGAATTAATTATGTAATTATAAAAATCTTCTCTTTTTACTAAATCACTTTCTCTCACTATAAATTGTGTTCTCATGTATACCTCCTTTCTCATCTTATAAGGAAGGCAATTAATAAAAAAATACCTAGAGATAACTCTAAGTATTTGTTTTTCTTCTAGTTACCTTATAGTTCTAGCATTACCACCTAACTTAATAGGTTGGTGAGGCTTCATAGGGCTAGTCCCTCCACCTCTCTTTATAAGATGTACATAAATTATATCATATTTTTTTACTATTTTCACTATAATTCGGAATATCTTAATATTATGATCGTTTTATTTTTCTCTTTTTATAAATAATATTATTAATATAGCTGTAATTACAATAATCAATAATGGTGCTATTCTAAAAAATGTCCACTCAAATGAATGCCATAATGTTCCAATAACAGACCATTCAGGATTACCATAATCCCATGTTAAATAGGGACTACCTAATAATGCTAATAAAACGAAGAAAAATATTAAACATATGTCTATTATTAGTAATACTATAATTTTTCTTTTTCTTTTTTGTTTTTGACTAATCGATAATTGTTCATTAATTACTTCCAATTTTTCAGATATTACTTTTAAATCATTTGTTTCTTTTTCCTCTATACTTTCTCCAAGAATTTCACTAACTGGCGTTTCAAAAAGTTCTGATATTTTTATTAGCATTTCAGCATCTGGAACAGATAATCCTGTTTCCCATTTTGAAATTGTTTGTCTTACAACATTTAACTTAATACTTAATTCTTCTTGTGAAAGTCCCTTGTTTTTTCTTAATGTTTTTAGATTATCTTTTAACATATTACAATTTCTCCTTTCATCAAGTTAAGTTTATTACAAATATGCCGTTGCTACAAGCAATGTATTTTAACATTTGATTTTGCAATTAATTGTAAATAAAAATTAACTATTTCATAACTATTTTACCATACAAAAAGGAACTTTCGTTCCTAATATCTTAATCTTCCGATATTTCTAATTCATTATTATCATTCGGAACATTATAATAGTTCCCTTTGTATTTTTGAATTAATATAACATCATCTTTTTTATCACTAATAAGCTTGTTGTACTTCTTAGGTTCTATTTGAGATGATATTTGTTTAATAGTAGAATCTTCTACTTTGTTATAATTCCAATCTTCTTTAATTAAACCTATTGTCTTTTCTCTTACCTTAAACAAGCTTCCTTTTTTTCTGTGTTTATCAACATCAATTCCAAGTTTATTAATATAATTATTATGCCATAATTCAAGTTGATTATTTACTTTATTAGTAGTATCTAAATAATTATTGAATTGCTTATGACTTAGATTAGATTTTTCAGAGCCATTTGCTAGAGCGAATCTTAAATCTCCAATTTTTAATAATAATTCTTGTGTTAATTGTTGCCTTTTATGCCATTCATCAATCGTTTTTACCTTTTCAAAATATTGTTTAGCATTTAATTCACTATCATTTATATTCTTACCAATTTGAATATTTGCTTGTCCTAGTAATTCAGCACATTTAGTTTCAATTTCCTTTATATCACTATATGCATTTTTTCTTGCTTCTTCATTTGACAATATATCATTTTGATTTTCAGTTATTTCATTAATTTTTGAACAAGTATGTAATAGCTTACTTAAATATTCAGAATCTTGAAAGTTAGAAATGTTATCAATACTATTTTTTATATCCTCCAACTTATCATTTATCTCACTCATATAATATTGACCAACAACCATTGAAGCAGCATTCATTCCTACATTAGTTAATTGTTGTTTTGTTAGATCTTTTGTTAAGCCAGTTTCTTTAGTAAATTTTGTTTGACCAGTAAATAAATTTTTATTCTTCCCAGGTACTTTAGATATTTGAGTTCCATAAAATTTATTACCACCTGCACTTAACATTTTATTAGCATCTTCAACACTTGCAGAAAACAAAATTTTTCCGTTCTTTGCTAATTCTACAGCATTTTTTGAACTACTTGCTATATTAAAAGCTTTTGGGGCTACATTATCAATTTTAGATAATGTACTTTTAACAACTTCATTCTTTATCAATGATTTATTAGATGGAATAATATCATTATTTTCAATAATCTGAATAGCAGGAAAATATGATGGCTGTTCATCTTTTACTACCATACTATTTTCACTTTTTTCTTCAGTTATAGTTTCCTTACTCTGATTTTTATTTATTAATAAATAGCATAAAATACCTATTATAATTAAGCATACTAATAATATTAGCATGACATATATTAAATCCATATTATCTACCTCTTATTTTCTCAAAATAATTATATCACAAAATATTACGTTATTGGCTATTGCTTGTACGTTCTATTAAGAATCCATCTTTTCTGCTTTTTCCATCTACTTCTAATTTTATTGTTTCATTCATAAAGTTTAATTTCCATTCAAAGTAGTCTTTATGAACTATTACTTTTTCTACAAATTCTTCTATTACTTTTTCATCTACACCATTATAATTAATGTCTAATAATTTTCTAATGCTCTTTTTAGCATTTTCGATTCTGACATCCAATGGTTCAAGTGATGAACATTTCTTTTCTAATTCTAATATCTCTAATTTATATTTTTCTATTCTACTAGATAATTTCTTTTGAAACATATCATATAAATTTATATCTAATGTTTCATCCAAATAATTATCCATTAATCTATCTAACTTTGTTGTTTCATTTTCAATTAATTGATTCAATTTATCAATTCTTTGTAACATCTTCTTTTCAGGATGTTCATCTATATCAACTCCTTTAAATAATCGTTCTGCTAATTCTCTTCTATTATCTGAATTTTGTGTAAGATTCCTAAATATAGCTTCTGCCATATATTGTAACTTCCACTCTGGTACTTGACCCATATCACAACTATCTTTGAATCTATTCTTAGGTCTAGTTTTTTTGTTATAACAAATATAACAATATGTAGTTTCATTTTTATTTTTATGATAGATCTTTCTATTAAAATTAGATCCACATTCACATACTAACTTTTTACTCCAAATATTTTTAGGAACTCCTAACGCTTGTTTTCTTCCTAATTTAATTGGTCTTGAATGACTATCCATTATTTGTTGAACTTTTTTAAAATCTTCTTTAGATATAATTGGCTCATGTCTTCCTTCAACTACTACCTTTTCTACTTCTCCATAATTTATCTTTGCCTTTTGTTCTAGATAATCTGGTATGTATGATTTTCTATAAACTATAGTACCTGAATAAAATGGATTTCTTAAAACTCTTGAAATGTATGGAGCACTCCATGTTGTTAAACCTGTAGAAGTTGGAACACCTTTTTTAGTTAATTCATCTGCAATTTTTACTGTACCTTTTCCATTTAAATATTCAGAGTAAATATATCTTACAATTTCAGCTTGCTCTTCATTTACTTCTAAGTTTTGACCAACTTTATTGTAACCTAGAATATTACCTGATCCATAAAACACTCCATTTTGAAATGATATCATCTGACCTGCTTTAACTCTTTGCGATGTTTTCTTACTTTCATTTTGAGCAAGTGTTGCCATAATAGTAAGTTTTAATTCTCCATCTTCATCATTAAATGTCCATATATTATCTTCAGTAAAATATACTTCTACTCCAATCTTTTTTAGCTTTCTAGTTTCTTGCAATGTATCAACTGTGTTTCTAGCAAATCTTGATACCTCACGAGTAATTATTAAGTCAAACTTTCCTGCTTTTGCATCCTCCATCATTCTCATAAAGTTTTTTCTTTTCTTTGTAGATGTTCCTGTTATACCTTCATCTATATATCTATCATATAAAATCCAGTCAGGATTTTTCTTTAGAATATCATCATAGTATTGAACTTGATTATCTAAAGCAGATAATTGATCTTCATGTTCAGTTGAAACTCTAGCATATATTGCTACCTTTCTTTTCATTTTCTTCACCTCTACAAATAAATTATCACTTTTATAAAAATAAGTTTAGGATGCGATTTTGCACATAAGAAAAAGAAGATTTTTCATCTTCTTATTAGTATAAAATATTAAAAAATTTCAAACTTTTTCTATCAAAAACTATTATCAAATAAAAGCGACTTATCATTTTAATAAATCGCTTAAGTATTATCTTTTCTTTCCTAAAGTTTTATTATAATTTGAACAATAAACACCACATAATGAATCATCATTATCAAATATCTTAACAGATGGTCCTATAACAAATTCATATCCTGCATCAATATACCCTAATAGTTCTTCCTGTGGAACATAAACGTGATAATTCATAATTGGTGGCATATTTTGACAAGAAGCAATTTCCTCTTGTATAGATTTACATTTTGTATTATAAAAAAATGCTCCATATTCTGAATTAACAAAAACATTATAATCTTCATCAATGAACAATCCAGATGCTAAAATATTATTGCTTATCTTTTTTTCTTTTTTAAACCTAGCTTCTAATATTCTTAATTCATCTGAAGTAAATTCATAATTATCAGGAAACTTAATAATTTTTATAGGATCTGTTGTTTCATGTGGATATGGATGATATGGAAATCCTTTTAGTATTTTTGCATTTTCTTTCATATATAAAACTCCCCTTCGAACAATCGATATTATAACACATTTTATAAAAAATGCAAATTACAATGGAATACTAATTGTTTGGAAAAATATTATCTTATGATTACTTTAATGGATTTTCTAATTTAAAATTAAATTTCCATTCAATATACTCTTGATCTGTTATTTCATACTTTTCTCTTTTTTCTCTCATTTTTAACCATTCATTAATTACATTGTATACATTTATGTTGTATGCTGAACCAGCAAATCTATCTGGATCTATATTTAATTGATAATATGGATATTGTTCCTCATACCACATTTGATAGTAGATTTCTTCTATAGGAGTTGTAAAATCATATTTTCTTATTGCATCCACACTTACTTCATATAGCTTTGCCAATTCCTCCAATCTACTTGGACTTGGACTAGTAGTATTGTTTTCGTACTCACGAATTGTTTTATTCGGTTCATTTCCTCCAAATCCAAAATAAGCTGCCACGTCCTCTTTAGTCATATGTCTAACTTCTCTTATGTACTCAAGTCTGGCTCCTTGAGACATATTCTTTAAATTAGGTTTAATGTAAAACATTCTATCTACCTCCATTTCAGTTTTACTTTTTTACCAACAAAAAAAGTAGCCCTAACCTTATTGCTACCTTCCTGCATAAAAATTTATTATTGTGGCATCACACCACCCAACTCATTTTTATTATTTATATAATATTATCATCCTTCCGTTTTACCCTTTTATTCCAACAAAAAAAGACTCATTTGAGTCTTTCTTATCTTACCATTTGGAGTGTGTTCTCATTCTATTTTTGGTGGGACTTGATAGCAGCTTGTGCCGCAGCAAGTCTAGCAATAGGTACTCTAAATGGTGAACAAGATACATAATCAAGTCCTATTCTATTACAGAATTCTATTGATGATGGTTCTCCACCATGTTCTCCGCATATACCAAGTTTAATATTTGGTCTTGTCTTTCTACCTTTTTCTACAGCCATTTCTACTAATTGTCCTACACCTGTTTGATCTAATTTAGCGAATGGATCAGATTCATAAATCTTATTTTGATAATAAGAATCTAAGAATTTTCCAGCATCGTCTCTTGAGAAACCAAAAGTCATTTGTGTTAAATCGTTTGTACCAAATGAGAAGAATTCTGCTTCTTTGGCAATAGCATCTGCTGTTAGGGCAGCTCTTGGTATTTCTATCATTGTACCAATATGATATTGCATATCACTATTCTTTTCTTTCTTAACAAGTTCTGCTGTTTCTACAACTATATCTTTAACAAATTTAAGTTCTTTTTCTTCTCCAACTAGTGGTATCATTATTTCTGGAACTATTTCTATTCCTTCTTCTTCACTTACTTCAATAGCAGCCTCCATTAGTGCTCTAGTTTGCATTTTAGCTATTTCTGGATAAGTTACTGCTAAACGACATCCACGATGTCCCATCATTGGATTAAATTCATGTAAATCAGATATTTTTTCTTTTAATTTTTCTACAGAAACATTCATATCTTTAGCAAGTGCAATAATATCCTCTTCTTCTGTAGGTAAAAATTCATGTAATGGTGGATCTAAATAACGAACTGTCATTGGAAGGCCATTAAGTACTTTATACATAGCTTTAAAGTCACCCTTTTGGAATGGAATTAATTCGTTCAAAGCTTCTTCTCTATCCTCAACTGTTTCAGATAGAATCATTTTTCTAATCTTAGGTATTCTATCTTCTTCAAAGAACATATGCTCTGTACGACATAGTCCAATACCTTCTGCTCCAAGTTCAACAGCTTTCTTAGTATCTCTTGGATTATCAGCATTAGTTCTTACTTTAAGGCGTCTATTCTCGTCAGCCCAAGCCATAATTCTACCAAAGTTACCAGTAACAGAAGCTGGAACTGTTTTAATATCACCTTTATATATTTTACCAGTAGATCCATCTAATGAAATATAATCTCCTTCATGGAATGTATAATTCCCTAAAGTAAATTCTTTCTTTTCTTCATTAATCTTTATTTCGCCACATCCAGATACACAGCAAGTACCCATGCCACGAGCAACAACAGCAGCGTGAGATGTCATTCCACCACGTACTGTTAGTACACCTTGGCTAGCTACCATACCTTCAATATCTTCAGGAGTGGTTTCAAGTCTAACTAGAATAACTCTTTCTCCTCTTCCACCTTTTCCAGCGTTTTTAGCATCTTCTGCATTAAAATAAATTTTACCAGCTGCTGCTCCAGGTGATGCAGGTAGTGCAGAACCAATTACTTCTCCTTTTGCTAATTCATCTTTATCAAACATTGGATGTAATAATTGATCTAATGATTTAGCATCTATTCTTAAAATAGCTTCTTCAGGAGTAATCATTCCTTCATCTACTAGGTCACATGCTATATTAATAGCAGCTTGTGCTGTTCTCTTACCATTTCTTGTTTGTAAGAAATATAATTTACCTTCTTGAATAGTGAATTCCATATCTTGCATATCTTTATAGTGATTTTCTAGTTTTGTAGCAATTTTAATAAATTCTTCATAACATTCAGGTAAATCTTCAGCTAATTTAGTAATAGGTTGTGGAGTTCTAACACCTGCTACTACGTCTTCACCTTGTGCATTTATTAAATATTCTCCATATATACCTTTTTCTCCAGTAGATGGATTTCTTGTAAATGCAACACCTGTTCCAGATGTATCTCCCATATTACCAAATACCATTGCTTGAACATTAACGGCAGTTCCCCAATCTCCTGGTATATCATTCATACGACGATATACTATAGCTCTTGGATTATCCCAAGATCTAAATACTGCTTTAACTGCTCCCATTAATTGTTCACGTGCATCTTGTGGGAATTCTTCCCCATTCATATGATCACTATAAACTTTCTTAAATCTTTTAACAAGTTCTTTTAAATCATCAACATTAAGTTCAGTATCATAATGTACCCCTAATTCTTCTTTTAATTCATCAATAATCTTCTCAAAGAAAGATTTATTAACTTCCATAACAACATCAGAATACATTTGAATAAATCTTCTATATGAATCATAAGCAAATCTTGGATTATTTGTCTTTTTAGCAAATCCTTCAACTGCTTCATCATTAAGTCCTAGATTTAATATTGTATCCATCATACCAGGCATACTAGCTCTAGCACCAGAACGAACTGACACTAAAAGTGGATCTTCATTATCTCCAAACTTCTTTCCTTGGATTTTTTCCAATTCTCCAATTGCTTTAAATATTTCTTCTTCTATTTCTTTACTTATTTTTTTACCACAATTGTAGTATTCAGTACACGCTTCAGTAGTAACTGTGAATCCTTGAGGTATAGGTAATCCTAAATTAGTCATTTCGGCTAAATTAGCACCTTTTCCACCAAGTAAGTTACGCATACTGGCATTACCTTCTTTAAAAGCATAAACATACTTCATATAAACATCATCCTTTCTTTTAATACTTAATACTTTATTATCATATCAAAAATAAATATCATAATCAAGAAAAAAACATATGTTTTTCAGAAAAAACAGATGTTTTTTAATTTACAATTCATCATTAAAGAGAAACTGGATAATTCAATATAATTCCGTTTATTACCTATCTCTTTTTTCTCATCATGTATTCATACATATTATTATTTTTTGTTATAAAGAATAAATTAACATCACCATTTTTAAGTACTATATGCATAATTGGTTTATTAATATTTTTCTTAACATCTAATAGTTCATCAAAAGATACTACATCATATACATCATATCCTCTAACATCTGGAATTGAATTAACACTTACTATATCTTTATCATATTTTTTTAATATTTTCTTTAGTATTTTTTGATATTGTCTATTATTAAAATCATTATTTTTAATACTGATAAATAAGTTAATTAGAACTATGATATCAATAATTATAAATATAATAGATATAATAAACATTATTTTATTACTATATTCATCATAACTTATCTTTTCAATAACATTTTTTTCTTTAATATTTTTATCTATTATAGTAATATCAGTTGTTTTATTACCAAGAGGCATAATCATTTCAATAGACTTAGGAGTGTTTTCTAAATTTTCTATTTTTTCTATTCCATAGTCATTTAGTATATATAATCCTATCGTTAAATAACTTGAATATGGAGTATCTATTTTATATTCTTCTATAAATTCATTAACTATGTCATTATATAAATTATAATCTATTTTAACTGTTTCATTAATTTCAAAACTATTATATGCACTCTTAATAGTAATTCCTTTTAACATTATATCTTTATTAAATATACTTTTTTTACTTTTATTATCTTCTACTTTAACATTAGCTTTAATATAATAACTAGAAGTAACTTTATTTTTTTCTGTAATATTGAATTTATATCTGAAATTGCCATCTATATAATTAATAAGTTCTGTTACATATTGCATATCTTTATCTAAGTATATGTTATCATAATAAGTATTATCTTTAAGATATACTCGATAATCCAAAGCTTTTTCTTCGTTATATTTAAGGTGATATACTGTTTTACCTTTAAGTGCTTGTTCCATAAATATAAAAGCTAAAAAAGTAATAAAAGCTATGAATAAAATATAAATATATGTTTTAGTTTTTTTCATTTCCAACTCCTTTATACTATAAACATTATATATTTTTTTTAGCTATATATCAATAATAATTATTTATTTTTTGAATTAATATTTGTACTAAGTAATGTATTCAGTGTTTTAAATTCTAAATCTTTAGATATATATTTTTCTAAATAACTACCATTAATACCATATGCTTCTATATTATATAATTCTTTCAAAATCATTTTCATGAGTAGTAATTTCTTCTTACTTATCATTAAAATATTGTACTATGCTATAAATTAATTTTATTAAATATTTAATTATATCTTCTCTTACAATATATTTTTATAAATATTACAGTTTCTTTCACGATAAATATTTATTTTATGTTATAATCTTATTTTGACATATAAAAAACCTCGTTTCTATTTTGATTGGAAACGAGGTTCACATTTCTGAAAAGATTATTTTTTTCTTAATCTTTTAATATGATCTTGAATTCGTAATAACTCACTATTGCTTAGAGATGAGCTTGCATATAATCTAGGATAAACTTCGCTATCGTCTGGAACATATCCTTTTATTGCTAAATTTTTAAATGGCCCTGCCTGTGTTAAACAAGTTTGATATAATCTATCATTAATAACAGATCCAACCCATACGTGATTACCTAAAGGACAAACGCCATTAATCGCTACAGTATCACTTCTTATATATTGATTATTTAAAAGAGCTTGCATAAGTCTAGCTTGTCCTTCACAAACACCTTTTTTGTGTTTATAAGTTCCTAGTGGCTGAGATACCCAATCAAATACATTGTTTGGATTATATAAAACTTGTTTGCCATTTTCATATCTTGTTGCTTCATTAGCAAAACTTATGTGTCTTTTTATAAAATCATAAGCTAACCATACTTTATCAAATTCGGTAAAATCTTCAATGTGATATAAACTATTTAATCTCATATAGTATTGAAATACTATTTCTTTTAATTCTATAGTTTTTTTTAAAGTATCATCATCAACTTTATTTTCTAATTGATGAATAATTGTTGACGGTACCCAAATCAAACTTTCTTCTGGTAGCATTATTTTTCCTTGTGCTGATTGTAATTCTAATTTTTTCCTTGTTTTAGGATTTCTATCAATAGTCATAAATAATTTTGTTTTATCAGAATGCTTCCAACCAATTTCTTCCATAATCCTATTATAAATAGGTAATGTACTATCAGATAATCTAAAAGATATTTCTTTAAAATTTAATTCATTTAAAACATTTAAAAATTGATACCTTAAATTTATATCTTCTTGTGATAATATACTATCTTCATCATATATAGTTGTTAATAGTAATGGTAATTTATTATTATTTGATAAACAGAAATTAATAAATTCTCTATATTTATCAAAAGAGATGTCTAGTTTTGAATAACTAGGTCTATTAGGTAGTGGTCTAACTGCTTCAATAGACAACTTATTTGTTGTAATTATTTGTGAAAACTTATCCATTTCATCACACTATCTTGTTCTTGTTTTAACAAGTCTTTTTACCATTCTTTCACTAGCAATAGCATAACAATAAGTGTCATCAATCACATATTGTTCTTCTTTAAATGAATCAGTTAATCTTTGTTTTAAACTTTCTAATTGTCTAATTTTAGTTTCAATATCTTTATCATAAATACTTCCATATACACCAACAATTATATTGTGATTTCCACTATTATGTAAATTTTCCCAATTTCTTATTTCAACAGGTGTATAAGGATTTTGTGTCATAAATGTTAGAGCGGAAGATGTGGCTATTGGTTTACCATTTCTATTATTACCAAATAGCACAGGTGTATTCCCTATAACTACAAATTCAGAATTAATTACACGTTCATTTCCTAATGTTTCTAATCCTGCTATATGTGGTGTAATAATAGTAGTGTTAAAAGGTTTTACTATACTATCATATTGTCCTTTACCAACTTCTACTGTATCTGGATATGAAATTTGTGATAATTCCATATATTCTAATAAATCTAAATAATTATTACTAATACTATGTCTTGACTTAATCCATTCTGAAAATTCTAACATAAAAGATTGAGAATTAATATCTACATTTTTTATACCAGTAGCTTGTTTAAATTGTTCTATTAATAAACTTATATATTTTTCCATTTCTATATCTCCATATTAAATTTATTTTTTGCTTGGTATTAATATCTTTGTTTGGCCTTTGTTTAATTCTGATTGTGCTTTTTGTTCTTGTACCACTCCAGCTGTAATTTCACCATTCAAATATTTTGCTCTTGCTAACACATAGGTTTTATGAATTAATGGTATATTATTTACTCTTAAATAATCTATAATAATATCATTATCAGCATTTGTGATTTCAACACCATTTATTGTAGTTTTAACTTGATAAATACCTTTCATATCTAGTGGTGCGAAAGCATCTGGTGTATTTAATCCATTACTATATATGTATTTTACAATAGTATTCATATCTTGCGGATTATTTCTTTTCATAAAATCTATTAGTGTGCTAACAAAATTATTACTTTTCTTAAATGGTATTCTTTTTGTAAATTCTAACAAATCAAATTGTGTTCCGTCTGATAAAATACCAGTATTAATACCATTCGCTAAATTAGTAATTGTTTCAGCATTTTTTACACAACGAATTTTATTATTAAGTTCTTTTTTTTCTAAAAATTGTCTATATAAATCAACATCTAATTCTTCTATTGTTTGAATACAAAAGTTAAATGCCTCTTTATCTAATCCTAACTCTGTTAAAAATTCGCTTTCTTTATAACTTTCTGATGATTCAATATAATGTTCTATTATAAATTTAGCATACTCATAGTTTTGTAAATAATCTTGAATACTTAGTATATATCTAACATCATCAACAATGCCTTTAGTTTCATATTCTTTAAATTTAGCATATAACAAATCAAAATTATCAAGTGCTTCCCTAGCTGAACTTAATCTTTCGTCTTTTTTACCAAATTTATTGAATAAAGCGTAAGACTTTCTAAATTCTTCAGTGCTTTTAAATAATGATAATAATTGTTCTACTTTATTATAATCTTTATCATCAGAATTAATAATCTCAAAAACTAAATTTATTTTACTTAATCTTAATGCGATTTCTTCTAAAGTACATTTATAAGGATTTTTAGCACTTTTAAATAAACCTTTATCTTCATAATCTTTATAAATTCTTATTAATTCTTTAAGTTTTTCTACTTGTTCCAATTCTAAAGTATTATAAAGTTCAACATTATTAATTAAACTTGATTTATTACAAAATGAGTATAATTTAATTGCTTTTTCTTCCTCACTCAAATCAGAATTAATTATACTAAACATATAATTAATATCTTTCATAGTTATTAATCCACCATAAGTACCATAATTAAATTTTGTTCTTCCTTCCATTTTTAACACCCCCTAAAATATACTAATTATTATCTTCTTCTAATTTTGTATTTATTTCATTTAACAACATTTGTTTTTTTAGAATGTTATCTCTTAAAATGTTAATTTCTTTTTCTAAATTACCAATTATTTCTACGATCTTAGTTTCATTTTGTTTTATTTCTTCTAATAACTTTTGCTTACTATTTTCTTGATTGTCCATTTGAAACTCCTTTTCCCATAGAATTTAATTGTTCCATTACAACTGATAATTCGACATCTAATTCTTGTGATCTGGTTTCTAATTGGGCTTTTTCAGTTGTTAATTTTTTATATCTATCCAATAATATTTCTTCTTTTGATTTAAGTCCATTTGTGGTTGTATCTAATTGAGTTGATATTTCTTCAGAATATAATTTCATTGTTGGTGCTTCATCAGCAAAGAATAAACCAAACTTATGAATTAAATCAAATAGTTCTGCTTTTGTTACAACGCCCTGATTAAATAAAATATCAAATTGTTTTGTAGTATTTAATACGACATCTCTTAAAGTTTTAAACCCATGTCTATTTAATACATTAAATAAGCGAGTAGATATTTCAATATTTTTTATACTTGTATCTAATAATTCTTCAAGTGAAATTTCAACATTTTCAGTTGTTAATTTTGGCTTTTTACCAATATTTATTCCAATACTTGAGGCATAAATAATAGCATCTTCATTTATTTTACCATCGTTTTCGATATATTCTCTTAACTGACTGATAGTAGTTCTTCTTTCTTTTGATAACATTGATAAAATTGATTTATTTAAATTGCTTATCCAAGCAATGCTTGAATTATCTATCATATCTTTTGATGATACAGAAATAATCATTCTTTTTTCTTCATCAGTGAGTTCTTCTATAAATTTTAAGCCAAGACTATGAATCTTATCACTTAATTGGCTAAAACTTTTTTTCCCTAAACCCATATTTTGAAAGTCTTCATAACCATAGCAAAGTAAGTCATCAAGTGTTCCAATTCTTCCATAAGAAAGCATACTTATTATTTTTTTGTCTATACCAAGTCTAGAAATTGAAATATCGGCATATTTTTCTTGTATTGATAATGAACTCATTTTTGTTTTTTTATCCTTTTGAGTGTAAGTTTTTCTAGCAAGAGAATAGATTATACGCATGTATGCTTTATTTTCAATTTGTCTTATTCTTTCGTGCGTTTTACCAGTTGCTTCAGCAATAGCACGAAGTGTTTGTTTCTCACCATTGTCATAAACACCTAATCTTTTTCTTATTACAAATGTTTCAGCTTCGGTAAGATGGGACATAATATCCATTGATAAATCACATATTTCATCTAATGCTTCCTCGATATTATCCATTTTTTCCTCACAGAAGTCGCATTTAGGATGACCTATACCGAATTGTAATTCATGTAAAAAAGTTTCTTTAATCTTATTCCTATCAAATTCCATATTCAATTCCCCATTTCTTTTAAAAAAATCTCATTGTTTTTTCCAATGAGATTTATATATTTTGTATATTAGTTATTTTGCAACCCCCATTGTTCCACAGCTGCTATAAATTATAGCATATTTAAGGGATTTTGTCAAATTAGTGTAAATTTTTAACGGCTTCTTCCAGAATTTAAAGATTGTTCTTCTTCGTTTGCGTCCATTGTTTTTACTAACTCGTGTATCATTGGATAATCAACTTCTGGGTGTAATTCAGTAAATCCATTACCAACTTTTCTATAAATGCCACGTCCTTCTTTCATTCCTCTATAAGCTAATACTGCCATTACTTGTTTAGCTTCAACAACTTCTTTACTACCTTTTTGAACTGGTTTTTGTTCTACAATGAAATTACCATTATTTATTCCAACTAAAACATCTACATATTCATTCTCATACATAAGTAATTCCTCCTATCATTAATAATTATACCATATTTTTGCTTTAATTAGATGAAAAAAGATTATTTTTTGAATAATCTTTATTTTCTAACTATATTGTCATTTCCAATGTTTTGATACATTGAAGTATCAGTATTATTGTATGTAATATGGCTGTCATCAACAGGTATTTTTTTAAACATATCATTAACATTACTTTCCTCACGAAGTTTTCTGCCATATTCATTTAATTTAGTCATTAAAGCTTGTTCTATTTCATCTTTAAGTCCTTGTGTTGATACAAAGTATTTTACAACAGTAGCAAGTTCTTCTTTTGAAAGTTTTTCAATACCGGGTAATATTTGTGTCATTGGTACTAAACCTATTAATCTATCTACAACAACATTAACAGAACCATTAACTCTATCTTGATCTACGTGTGGATCTAATGCACCACCCATTGCTGGTCTAACATTACCTTTTTCATCAGTAGAAAATGCAACAGTTGTCTCACTTAACAAATCTTGAAAGTATTGTACGTTATCATCTGTTTTAGTTGGATAAAAAACACCAACGCCATATTCACCAGTAGGAATAACAGTACCAAACTCTTCGTGTTTTGCGTGTTTTTCATAAATACCTAAATGACATCTTGAAACAACAATTTTTCCACTTTCATCAAAAACATTTACTGGATAAACATTATTATTTTCATCACCCATAAATAATTACCTCCTCCAATTATATTATAAAGTATTTTACAATATTAGCGACTTATTTTATGTTTATAAGTTCCTAAAATATCTAATATTTCTGCCATACCTGTTTTTGTAGATACTTCTAAATCGCGATCTACATCATAATAATAGTTATAATATTGTTTTAATAATTCTTCTAGTTTTTCTGTATCTAATTTTTCACTATTATTAATTTTTATTTTTATTGAATTAAATAAGAATTGTAATACATTATTAGGATTAAAAGTTTTATACTTATTTGGATTTAATCTATTATCATATTCAACTACCAATCCAACCAATTCATTATCATTAGAATTAAATGTACTTATTATTTCATCAGTTAGCCATTCATCTTTTGAAATATATAATCTAAATAAATCATTCACATCTAAATTGGTTAAAATCATAAATAATTGAATTATATATTTAAAATCTTGTGTATAACTTTTAAAACTATCTTCCAATATTAATGATGTTAAATATTCTGTAAAATCTTCATTTAAACCTCTACCATACATATAATTTTTTTCTTTGTTATGTTGAAACAATCCTAGTTTCTCACCATTATCAGATATAACATGTAGCATTTCGTGGATTAAATTGTGAAAATCATTACTATTAAATTCTATATCATTTCTAAAATAAATGATACCTTTATATGTAAAAGCTGCGGGTAAAAAACCTTTTCCATTACATTTATAGTATGTTTCTTTGAAATTATCACCAGATAATAATTCTATCTTCATATTTGAAATTTTACTTTTTATTATCTCTAACTCGTCATCATCAGTTATATAAGTAGATATTCTAGTAAACAATACCTTTTTAGCTAATTCGATTACTTGATTATTTATAGTTCCAGATGTAGTACTTGTTATTTTAGTTAATTCATCATTTGCAATTAAACTCACTTGTTATCACCACCTAAATAATCATCTAAATTAAATGTAAATTCAATCATTCCGCTATAATCGTTCTCATCATAACTATAATCAGTATAAAACGTTAAAAATATGATAAATCTGTTTTTTAAATATCTAGTTATCTTTATATCCATTACTGGCTCAACTCCATTTAAATCTCTAACATTTAACCAAGTTTCACCACCAAAAATATAATCTTTAAAATCTATTGTTTCATTCATAGGTATTTCAAGTAGTTTCTCTAATTTACAATTCAAGTCAAAACCAAACGAATAATCATCTCCAGAAATATCAAAAGATAAAGTTTTAAATGATTCATGTGATACTTTTTTACCATTTTCATAACTACTTTGTTCTTGTGTTACTAAATTAATACTGACTTTTTCATTGTTAACTTTTTCTAATTTTGCCAACTTAAACATTTTTTCCACCACCAATAATTACAATTTTCTTCATAATTTCACGTCCTTTATTTATATCTTAGCATAATAATTATTTTTTTTGAATACTTTGTTATATTTAATGTTTTAATAAATTTTAATTTTTTTGTAAAAAAGACTTCCATTTTAGTTTTTTTTGTGATATATTTAATTAGCAGTTTGTTATTGCATGTGTCTCCTTAGCTCAGTTGGTAGAGCAACTGACTCTTAATCAGTGGGTCTAGGGTTCGAATCCCTAAGGGGACACCATTTTATTTATAAAATTAACAAAATGTCTTGATATATCAATATTTATATGTTATAATCAAAAAGCGGTTGACAAAATGGGCTTGTAGCTCAGGTGGTTAGAGCGCACGCCTGATAAGCGTGAGGTCGATGGTTCAAGTCCAATCAGGCCCACCATTTTGTATAAAAAGACAACTGGCCCGTTGGTGAAGTGGTTCAACACACATGCCTTTCACGCATGCATTCATGGGTTCAAATCCCGTACGGGTCACCAAATTGATTTAAACTTAAAACTTTAATGTTTTAAGAACAATATACACTAACAGTAATGTTAGTTTTTTTGTTTTATATAATAAAAAAAAGAAGTCTTAAACTTCTTAATCGTTGTTTGCTTTTACTAACTCTACTGCTTTTTGGAAAGCTAAATCCATTTTCATAGCTTCTAGTGTACCTACTTCTTTTAGTATTTCTTCTTCAGTAACATTATATTGTTTAGCTATTTCTTTGATTTTTTCTTTTGCTTCTTTATCAGTTATTTTTATATTTTCTTTTTTAATTATCTCTCTTAATAAATAACGATATTGAATTCTTTTTTTAGCTTCATCTTTCATCTTTTCAATTAGGTCTTCTTCTTTAGAATTAGTATATTTTAAATATAATTCTTCAGTGATACCTTGTCTTTTCATTCTGTCCATAAATTCATGGTACATTTGATGTGCTTCATCATCTATAAGTTCAGGTAATATCTCTATTTTCATATTATTAGCGGCTTTATCAAGACATGCATCTTCATAAGCATGTTCTAATTCATGTTCTTTTCTATGAGTAAGTTCTTCTTTAATATCTTTTTCTAAAGATTCTTTGTCAGTAATACCTTCCATATTTAAATCTTCAAAGAATTCTTTGTTTAATTCAGGTATTTTTCTTGTTTTAATTTCATTTACTTTAACTTTAAATACAACTTTTTGTCCTTTTAAGTCTTCTTGCATATAGTCTTCAGGGAAAGTTAATTCTATATCCTTTTCTTCACCTTTAGCCATACCTATTACAGCATCTTCAAATCCTGGTATAAATGTATTGCTTCCAATAGTTAGTGAGTAATTTTCACTAGTACCACCTTCAAAAGCCACTCCATCTTTGTATCCTGCAAAATCAATAATAGCAATATCTCCAGATTCTACATTTCCTTCTTTAACTACAACTTCAGCATATTCATTTAATAATTCTTTTATACTATTATCTACTTCTTCTTTTGTAACTTTTGCTTTTTCTTTTTTAACTTTTAAATTAGTATATTCTCCAAGTGTAACTTCTGGATCAGTAATAAAAGTAAATTTAACTTCTAAAGTATCACTATCACATTTTATTAATTCTACTTTAGGTTCTATAATAGGAATTATTTTATTTTCTCCTAGTAATCTTTTATATTCTTTATTTGTAGCTTCATCAGCTGCTTCTAAAATAATTTCTTGCTTTCCATATTTTTTTTCAAAAATATCTCTTGGAGCTTTACCTGGTCTAAAGCCATCAATATTAGCTTTCTTATTTAATTTTTCAAAAGCTTTATCTTGTAATTCAACCCATTCTTTTCCTTCTAATTTAAAATTAACTTCTTCTCTCATTTCTACTCCTTACATAATTTCTAATATTTTTACGCCATATTTACCATTAGGACTTTCTACCATACAAACATCTCCAACACGAGCATTTAAAATAGCTTGGGCTAAAGGAGATTCGTTAGATATTTTATCATTAGATGGATCTGCTTCTTTAGAGCCTACTATGCGATATTCTTCAACATCTTCATCTTCAATGTATTGAATACGAACTGTTGCTCCAATTCCAACTTTATCTGTATCTCTATTTTCAATGATTTCAGCAGTTTCCAATATTTTTTCTAATTCTAGTATTCTACTTTCTATTTGAGCCTGTTCGTTTCTAGCTGCATCATAGTCAGCATTTTCAGATAGATCTCCAAGACTTCTAGCATCTTTTAGAGCCTTAATGATTTCAGGTCTTTTTACTTCCTTAAGTTCATTAAGTTCTTCTTCTATTTCTAAAAATCCTTCATTAGTTAAATATATTTTGTCTGTCATTTTTTCACCTCTTTTAACATTTCAACATTTTACTAGTTATTTTATATTTTGTCAAGTGGTTTTTACGCCTCATTTCAACAACCAGTCTTATATCTTAACTCTAATCATATCACCCTGATAAACTTCTTCTTTGACTGGTAATTTAATCATGTCTTCAGGATGTCTACATACATCTATATTATTATCTTCTATATCTAGTATTTTTTCTATTTTATATGTAAGTGGTTTATATTTTGGAGACATAAATTCAATTGTATCTCCTACTTTAAAATAATTTTTAACTCGAATTATAGCATAACCTTCATTATATTCTTCAACTACCCCCAAAAAGTCTTGATTACTTACTTCTGTTCTTCCTAAAAAATATTGTTCATCTTTTCCTGGAAATTTATCATAAAATTGTGCTTTATTATCTCTATTAGCTACTCTTGATAATATTTTCTTATAATATTTCATTTTTTCTTCAGTAAGAACTCCGTTATAATAGTCATCAATTAGATTTCTATAAGTATTGACTACTACAGCTATGTAATAACTACTTCTCATTCTTCCTTCTATTTTTAGACTAGTAATACCTATATCTATCATATCAGTAATATAATCTATCATAGATAAATCTTTACAACACATTGTGAATTTAGTCTCATCTTTAATTAATTCGTGATTCTTATCATATAAATCAAAATCCCATCTACATATTTGAGCACACCCTCCTCTATTAGCATCTCTATTTGTAAAATAGTTTGACAAAACACATCTACCTGAGTATGAAGAGCACATTGCTCCATGTATAAAGCATTCTACTTCTATACCAGTCTTATCAATGATTTCTTTAATTTCTTCTCTGTTTAATTCTCTTCCTAGTACTACTCTCTCAACACCTAATTTTTTCCAATACAATACACTTAAATAATTTAGTGTTGAAGATTGAGTACTAATATGAATATTTAATTTAATATTATTATCATGAACTAATTTTATGACTAAAGGATCTGCTACGATAATAGCATCTACATTACATAAGGATAATTCTTTTAAATATTCTACTAATCCTATAGTATCTTCATTATGAAAAATAATATTCACAGTAACATACACTTTTTTACCTAATGAATGAGCATATTCACATGCTTCTTTTATTTCTTTAATATTTAAATTCTTTGCATTAGCTCTAAGACTATAATTTATTCCTCCAAAATATACAGCATCAGCTCCATAAGATAGAGCTACACGTATTCTTTCTAGACTTCCAGCTGGGGCTAACAATTCTATTTTATTCATGTGTACCACCTTCGTTACTATTTTTAACCTTGTATATTGTTTTTTTATCTAAAAATCCAGTATATGTATCTTCTACCTTATCTTTATTAATAAATTTATTTACCATTTCATTAAATTCTTGTCTATCAATATTAAAACTATCCATAACAATATAATCAACAAAATCAAGTTTATCTAATTCATTAATTAAATTTATTATTTTATTACTATAAATTATAGTTCCAAAATCACTCTCTTTAATAGGATATTCATTATCTAAATAAAATACGTCTTTTTTGTATGATTTATCTATATATTCAAAATAATTACTTAATAAATATCTTCTGGAATAAAATATTGGTACATATCCATATGCAGTTATAAATAATTTACTTTTAGTATTTAATTTAATATCTCTTATTTCTTCTTTGGTAATATCTGAAGATATATATGCATAATTTATTCCCATATCATTATAAAATTTATTAGAAAGGATGCTTAAATTTAAATGATCTTGATATATAACTAGTGGTATATTTAGTTTTAGTTCTTGACTTAACATATATACACTATTATCGTAGTACATTATTTTATCAACTTTTAGTGTGGATACCTTTTTTAAAACTTCACGAAGTAATTCTATGTCACTACTATGCATCATCTTGTTAATAAGTAATATTACTTCTTTATTTTTAATCTTATCAATAACTAATTCTAAATCTTTATAATCCACTTCAAAAGACTGATTAGCAGATAAATTTTTAATAGGAATTATAAATCCATCTATGTTATATGACGTAAGTTCATACATATGATCTAAACTACTAGGAGTTACTATTATTTTACTCATTACTATCCTCTTTTCTAACCGATATGGATATTTTATCTCCTACGGGAACATATTTGGTAATAAAATCAGAATTATTATCTAAAAACGAAATAAATTCTTTGATTTTTCTAACGAGTCCTCTTTGATTTTTAGTTTGTATTAATTCTTCATTCTCAACAAGTCCGTGAAAAGATAAATTATCGCAAACTATTATACCATACTTATCTAAGTTCTTACTAAATTTTTGAAAGAATTCTATATTATGTCCTTTGGAAGCATCTATAAATATTAAATCATATAAACCTGTTATTTCTACATCACTAGCATCTTTATTTATAATAGTAATTCTATCTGATAAGGACATGAGTGAAATATTATTAACAGCTTCATTATATCTATTTATATCTCTTTCTATGGTAGTTACTTTTATGTTTTCATTAACTAGAGCCATTCTTATAGCTGAGTAGCCTACGGCACTACCTATTTCAAGTATTCTGGTAATATTATTTTCTTTAATTATTTTAAGTAAATATTCTAATCCATCACTTTGCATAATAGGAATCTTATCCATAATAGCTTTATTATAAATATTTTCTAACATATTTCCTCCTTATTATAATAGAGGTTACTAAGTAACCCCTAAACACACCAGTTATTCTCTCTTTTTAACTTCTCAATTGTATTATAATGTTCTGTTTCATTCTTACTTAAATATGTCTTGCCATTGCAATCTGCTACAAAGTAATAATAATTATGAACTCTATACTTAATTGTACTTTTAATAGAATCGTTTCCAGGATTAGATATGGGTCCTACTGGTAAACCCGTAAATGAACTACATCTTGTATTATAAGCATAATCACAAGTATATAAATTAGTATTTCCATTTAGGGATATTTTGAAGTCATCTATTTTTAAATAGTAATAAGTTGTTACATCACTTCCTAGTGTCCATCCTGATTTAATTCTATTGTAAAATACGCCTGCTACGCTAGCTCTATCATCAGACCTTGCTCCTTCTAGCTCTACTATTGAAGCTAGTGTTAGTAATTGATGAATAGAATATTCACTGTCTTGTAATTCTTCTTTATATTTAGTTAACTGTTTGTCCATTTCATCTAACATTGTTTCTATTATTGTTTTAACAGAAACATCTTTATTTAAGAATGTATATGTATTAGGAAACAAATACCCTTCAAGTGGATAATATATTTTATCATTAAGTATATCATTTTCTAAAAACCAATATTTATCTATTAAACCTTTAGCATATTCTTTATTAGTAAAAACATTCATAATATCTTCATAACTATTATTAGTATTTTCACTTATTAACTTAGCTATCTTTCTTACATTAAGTCCTTCTTTAAATGTTATTGTTATTTGATCTGGATTATAAGAATTACCTTCTTCTAATACATTAATTATTTCACTTAATTTCATATTTCTATCAAGTTCATAAACAGAAGCTTTCAAATTAGAAATATTATTTATTTTAACATATACTTTAAATATAAAAGTACTTCTTATTAATTTATTTTCATACAGGGTATTTCCTATTTGAGCCATACTACCACTTTTTATTTCAACGATAACTTTATCACTTTCTCTAGACATAGGCGAAATCATATGATTATAATAGAAAGCCACAGAAAAAATAGCTACTAATAGTGTTATTAGAACTATAATAAAAATCTTATACTTCTTCATAAAAACTATCCATTATCCTTATTATTTTCTTCTTGAATAGATTCTAAAATTGTTTCAATAATTTTCCATTCTTTTTCACTCTTAATAGGCAATAATTCTGAATTATCAGCATTAGGGTCATATATTGAAGCAAATACTCTTATATTACCTTTATTATCTTTAGTATTATCTGTATATACAATATAATTCTTTTTAGTTTCTTCTGATTCAAATGTAAATAAAACTTCACATTCTATTTCATTACCATCTTTATCAATTACATTAAATTTATTATTTTTTTCCATTATTTCACCTTTCTATCTAAATAACTTTGTAATATTATAACTGAAGCCATTCCATCAACTTTTTTCTTTCTTTTTTTTCTTGACATAGATGCTTGTATTAAAACATTATTTGATATAACAGAAGTTAATCTCTCGTCTTCCATAATAACTTCTATACCTAATTCTTTTTCTAATTTATTTTTAAATTCTAATGTAATACTTGCTCTTTGTCCTAATGTATTATTCATATTTTTAGGTAGTCCTAAAACTATTTTTGTTATATTTTCTTTTTTTATTATATCTTTTAATTTAGGAATCAATGTATCATATTCACTATCATTAAAAAATATAGTAGTATATACAGAGGCTATTGTATTAGTATTATCACTAATAGATATTCCTAATGTTTTGCTTCCTAAATCAAGTCCTAAATACTTATCAATAATAATCACTTCCTACCTAAGACAATTTTATCAAAATATAAAATATTTGTCTATATATTTGCTTATTTTTCTCAACCATTTTTAAATGGTGTAATACTAATATAATTATTTTAAAGAATTAAATATTTAAAAACAAGGATGAATAAATTTAAGTATCCTTGTTTTTTATCTATTAATATTATTTTGAATAATTTATTTTTTAACTGGTACAAAATGTTTGTTTAAAAATCCATCTATTTTTCTTATATCAAAGTACCATAATAAACAGAATGTAATTGCTCCCACAAAGTTTACTATTAAGTCTTCCATGGTGTCTATAAGACCAATATCTAAATAACCACCTTCTATTTTGTATAGTTCTTTATCATTTTTATCGTAAAGTATTGTGTATTCTATATTATCTATAACTTTTGTTATGTGTCCGTCATTAAATTCAACAGAAGATACTTTATCTGTAATAAAATCTTTTTGCATATCTGAATTAAGGACTCTATCACAAGCAAACTCAATAAATTCCCAAAGAACCCCTATAGTCATAGAAAAACAGAAGGCAAACACTGTAATATATAATGGTGATAGTTTAATATTACTACTATTATCATTTAAGATATTAACTAAGGATAAACCTACTCCTGCTGCTAAAAAGCCATTTAATGTATGAAGCATAGTATCCCAATATGGAATAATACCATAAAAATTATTAATTTCTCCTAGTATTTCTGATGCAAAAATAAATACAAAGATAATTATTTCTAATGTACTAGGTAATTTTATTTTAAATTTATCTTGGACAAATATGGGGATAAATAAACTAACTAAGGCCCAAAAGCAAAGAAATGCATTATGTAAATCTCCTCTTATTAATTGTAAAATCATACATATAATAATTAAAAGTCTAATTATTCCATACACAATTATTGGACTTTTTTCCCCTTTTTGGGCTTCTTTTATCATATTTTTATAATTATATTTGAATTTTGACATAAACTCACTCCTATATTTTTCTAACTAAAGTTATTCCCTCACTAAATTTGCATGGTTTAGAACATGTATATCCAAATGTACATCTAGCTCCTTTAGAATATGAATTAAATTCTTCATACAATGAACTGTTTGCTTCTTTTAGAGCATTAATGTATTTAGTTAAAACTTCTTTGGTCTGCATCATTATTTCTAACTGAGCGTTAGTACATAATCTTTCACTACATTTAAGTAAAAAATTATCATAAGTACCCATTTCACATATTATAACATTTTTTCCTTGTGGTAATAGTGAATCTACACTTTCCATATCTTTATTCCATTCATGTACTAAATTTTCATCATCCATTATTATTGGAGGTACAAAATAACCTTCATTACTAAATTCTATTTTATAATCAATAGTTCTATGCCTCTGAGCTTGTGCAAATGATGCTAAAGAACCAATATATTTAGTAGAATATACCCATGAATAATATTCATTACATTCTTTTAAATTAGTTCCAAATAATGATAAACTTCTATTCTTTATATTTCCTTGTAATCTTTCTTCTGATAATCCTAGTTTATCTAGTAAAGAAATAAATTCTTCCATACTTTTTGCTAATTTTAAACTATTTTCACTTTGAGCTTGACTAATATATTTTTTCATAACAGACACTATAAAGTTAAGTTGTCTTATACTAGTGGTATAAATCATTTCAGTTGGATAAAAGACAGATATAAAGTATCTAGCATTTTCACGAGCTAATTTAGTAATATGTTTATCTTCAAAAGTTGGATATCTTTTCTTTATTTTCTCTTCTAGTATATTAGTCCATTTATTATATAATTCTATTTCTTTATTACTCATTCCATCAATAGCTTCTGTATATCTTAACGACTTTTCACTTGTTGTATATTGATGCTCATTGTTGAGTACCATTGCCAATATTTTAGGTATATTTTTAATATTTAAAGTAACATTAACATGATCATATACACTATGATGTCCATTATTTAGAGTTGTTTCAATTCTATTTAAAGTCTTGTCTTCACTTTCTTTTTCTAAACTACTAAAACCATGCTTAGAATAACAAACTCCTGCTATTTGTCCACATAATTTAAGAGAGGAATCCATATTGAATGTTCCATCTGAATTTCTATATGTATTTGGTAAAATACTTATTTCCATATATTAAAACCTACTTTCTATAATATTTATTCTTATTCTTTCCTTATATAAATATTAACAAATATATCAAATATTGTCAATTAGAGGAAGGATATATCTTTGTATAAATATAGTAAAAAAGTTATAAATTATCAAAACTTTTATTTATGTTTTTAGAAATTTATAACTTTTATTTTATATACTATAACTCAAATTGAGAATTATATAATGAAGCATAGAATCCATTCATTTTTAGCAATTCATCATGTTTTCCTTGTTCTACTATATTTCCATCTTTCATAACAAGTATTATATCAGCATTTTTAATCGTAGATAATCTGTGTGCTATTATGAATGATGTTTTTCCTTTTGTTAATTTATCCATAGCTTTTTGTACTAACTCTTCTGTTCTGGTATCTACATTAGATGTGGCTTCATCTAGTATTAAAAATGGGGCATTTTCTATCATACCTCGTGCAATAGTAAGTAATTGTTTTTGTCCTTGGCTTACTGATTCTCCACCATCTATTTTAGCATCTAATTCTCCAGATAAAGTTTTAATAAAGTGACTAACACCTACGACATCACAACATTTCATAATATCTTCATCACTTATATTTTCTTTATTAAATTTAATATTATCACGAATAGTACCCTCAAATAACCATGTATCTTGTAATACCATTACAAATAAATCATGAATATTTTCTCTTGTTAATTCTTTCGTAGATACGCCATCTATCAAGATATCTCCATCATTAATGTCATAGAACTTCATTAATAAGTTAACCATAGTTGTTTTACCAGCACCTGTTGGGCCAACAATAGCAACCTTTTGACCTGGCTTAATCATAGCATTAAAGTCTTTTATAATAGTTCTATTTTTATCATATCCGAACTTAACATGTTTAAATTCTATTTCACCTTTAACAGTTTTTTTATCTAATTTCTTAGTTATATGGCTTTCATCTGGCATCTCCGTTTCTTCTAAAAACTCAAATACACGTTCCCCTGCTGCTGTCATAGATTGAAGTTGTGTCATTGCTTGAGCTATTCTAGTTAATGGATTAGTAAATAATCTAACATATATCATAAAGGCTACGATAATACCAAAAGTAATAATATTTTTACTTACTAATACAGCTCCAACAACACATACAGCTACATAACTAAAGTTTCCAATAAATCCCATTAATGGTTGCATAATGCCTGATAAGAATTGACTCTTTTTATTACAAACATATAAGTTTTTATTTAACTTATCAAACTCTTCCATAGCTTCTATATCGCCATTATACGCCTTAACAACATTATGACCAGAATACACTTCTTCTATATGAGCATTTAAGTTACCAAGTTCAACTTGTCTTTGCATAAAATACTTTTGACTCTTAGATAGTATTATAGACATAAACATAAAGCCAAATAAACTAGATATAATAGCGGTTAAAGCCATTTGCCAGTTAGTAACAAACATCATTATAATACTACCAATAAATAGTGTTATAGAACTAACTAATGAAGCAATCGTATTATTCATGGTTTGAGCAACAGTGTCTATATCATTAGTAACACGAGATAATACATCACCCGTCTCATGACTATCAAAATATCTTAAAGGTAACTTATTAATCTTCTTACTAATATTTCTTCTTAATTTATAAGCATATTTATTAGCAATAATTGTAGTTAGAATGGATTCTATATAACTAAATATAGCACTTAACATATATATTATAGCTAATACCAAAGCCATACTTTTAATTTTAGCTATATCCATTTTAGGCTTAATAATAGAATAAATACTATCGGGTAAATTATCTAATTGCAATAGAATATCATCTAATTCTTTACCACTATTCTTTAGATTTTCCATTAATGACTGTAGAGACATTTTATCTTCCATGGTAATGTCATCACTAGTCATAATATCTTTAATGATATTCTCACTAATATTAGGGGTAATACCTAAAGTAATTTCATCAGTTAAGTCTGATAATTTATTTGGAGCTACTAATGCTAATATAGCACTTAAGGTGGCCATACCTAAAGCAAATATTAAAACATATTTCCATTTACCTAAATTATTAAATGTTTTAATTAAAGTTCCTTTAAAGTCTTTAGACTTTTCCATTTTTCCATTTCCATGAGGACCCATTCTAGGCATTTTCTAACTCCTCCTTTGAAAGTTGCGATAAAGCAATTTCCTTATATATCTTACAACTTTTTAATAATTCTTTATGTGTACCTATTCCAACACATTCTCCTTCATTTAACACAACTATTTTATCAGCATTAATAATTGTTCCTATTCTTTGTGCTACGATTAGAGATGTAGCATCTTTAGTATATTCTTTTAGTGTGTGACGAAGTGTAGCATCTGTTTTAAAATCTAAAGCAGAAAAACTATCGTCAAAAATATATATTTCAGGGTCTCTTGCTATAGCTCTAGCTATAGATAATCTTTGTTTTTGACCACCAGATACATTTGTTCCTCCTTGTGCTATATGAGCTTCATATTCTCCATCCATATCCTTAACAAAAGAACTAGCTTGGGCAACATCAAGAGCTTCTTTTATTTTACCTAATGTAGGTTTAGTACCATTTACAGAGCCATATCCAACATTAGATTTAACACTACCTGTAAACATAACAGCTTTTTGTGGTACATAACCTATTTTGTTATGTAATTCTTTTAATTTGTAATCCTTAATATTAATACCATCTATTAATACTTCACCTTCTGTGGCATCGTAAAATCTTGGTATTAGATTAATTAATGTTGACTTACCACTTCCAGTTGAACCAATGAAAGCAACTGTCTCTCCCTTATTAACTTTAAAACTAATATTTTTAAGAACATACTCAGAAGCATCTGGATACTTGAAAGATACATTTTTAAATTCTACTGTTCCTACCTCTAAGGCTTCATTACCATCAAGAGTACCATCTTTTAAAGATAATTCTTCGTCTAATACTTCATTTATTCTTTTAGCAGATACACTAGCACGTGGTAATATCATAAATATCATGGCAAGCATTAAGAATGACATAATAACTTGCATACCATAACTAGAGAATACAACCATATTAGAAAATAAAGTTATTTTATCTATCATGTGAGCTGCTTCAATTAAATAAGCTCCAATAAAGTATATACCTAAAGTTAAGAAATGCATAACTATATTCATAATTGGATCTAATATAGCAAAACATTTTTGATTAAATAATTGCATATTAGTTAAATCATTATTAACTTTATCAAATCTATTTTCTTGATACTCTTCAGCGTTAAACGCTCTAACTACCCTAATACCAGTAACATTCTCTCTTGTTACACCGTTAACTTTATCTATTAATTTTTGTACTTTCTCAAAACGTGGATATACGATTTTTAGAAGTATTCCAATAGTTACTAACAGAATTGCAACACCTGCTAAAACAAGTAAACTCCATTCAACATTTTTATTAATTATCTTGGTAATGGCCCATACACACATAACTGGGGACTTAATAATCATCTGCATACCCATAGCCACCAACATTTCTAACTGTGTAACATCATTTGTCGTTCTAGTAATTAAACTACTAGTTTCAAACTTTTTAATCTCTGTCATGCCAAAGTCTTCAACTTTCTTAAATATACGTCTACGTAGATTCATAGAAAAATCAGCTGATATAAAAGAAGTAATATATCCGACAATAACAGCACTTCCTAAAGAACCAAAAGCACATAATAACATATAGCCACCCTGTGCTAATATATCTTTTATAATATAACCTTCCGATTGAAGTATCCTTGTAATTTCACTCATATAGTCAGGTAATTTTAAATCAAACCATACTTGAAATACTATTAATATAGCTACCACAAAAATTAAAACCCAATCTTTTTTATTAAATTGTTTAAATATTTTTGCCATTTTCTCACCTCTGTAATTATATTATTTTTAATGTATAATCATACATTTTCTTTAATAAATATTCTAATTTTTTAATCTCTTCTTTGCTTAAAACTTCTTTAAAATCATAAAAATTATCTAACTCTCTTCTTATATTTTCTCCAATTTCTAAAGCTTTAATCGTAGGTTTTATACTTCTATATCTTGAATCATTCAAAGACTTCTCTCTGTATATAAAGCCTGCCTTTTCTAACCTATCTAATGTTCCGGATACAACAGGATTACTCTTCTTAAACATATTTTCTATATCCCTTTGATATATGTCTTTATCTATATTTCTATATAGAAAAGCCAATATATCACTTTGAAATCCAGTAATACCATATTTACTAAATAAAGCATTCTTCTTCTTACCTATTTCTGTGGTAATACATTTAAGTAGTATACATATATTTTTATCATCAATCATATTACACTTCCTTACACATTACACAAATATATAACACGTTATATATTTTGTCAACACTTTTTTATCAAAAAAAATTCCATTATTGGAATTTTTTTATTTTGTTATCCTGTTCCATTGGCTACCATCATACCGGTTACGCCTTTTCCATCTGTTCCTGCTTCCACGAATAATGTTGAAGCAAAAGTTCTTCCTGAATCAAGTTCAGTCTGGTTTTCATTAATTTCATCTACCCACATTACAATGTAATATGTTACAAAGCTAGGATCTGTAATAGAGGTAGAAGCTTCTAATACTTTATTTAATGGTGTTAAGACAATTGAATTAATTTCTTCTTCTGTTTTTCCTTCAATATTGTCTAAATGTGTTTTTCCCATAACTTCATTAAAGTCACTATCTAAGACTTTAAAACATAAATAAGTAAAATTATTTATGTTAGGTTTTAAAGTAAAATATAGAGGTACGGGATTGTCTAAACTGTTATTAATAACAGTAAATTTATATACACTACATATTTCATAACCGTTGTCATCTATGCAATATTTATTTTTATCTATTTCTCCAGATTCATTTCTATACTTGCTTGCAATATCAACATATTCTTCTGCCGATGGAATAACTCTTCCTTTGATTAGTGATAAGTCTTCTACAAGGCTAATATCCAAAGTTGCTGAACTTAGATTAACAGCGTTGTTTTCACTACTTATTAAGGCAGAAAACCAAGCAAATGTAGCTCCCGATATTATTAATATGACCATAGCTACAATAACTATAAATATTAAAGCAGTCTTTTTGTTATTCATATTATCACCTATATTAATATAATAACAGAAAACGAGCTCTTTTTCAATATCTAATAATGGAAAAATATATTGTAACAAATAGAAAAATGTCAAAAGAAAAAGTACTTTTCGTACTTTTCTAATTATTATCCTAAATTAAATGTACCAGTTAATTGGTTTCCTGCACCCATACCAACAGCACTAAAAATAAATTGACCTTTGTAGCTAGCACCCATCATTGTTGATTGATTTTCAGTAGTGTCATTTAACCATACTAGGACATAAAGTTCAGCAGTATTAGCTCCTGGAGTTGCTCCAACGGTTAATGTTGCTGGATCCATAATAAGTTTTCCACTTCCACTAACTGTGTTTGGTAGAGCAAGTGCTTTACTTAAATTATGGGTATAAGTATATTTTCCGTCAGCATAACTTATAATTTGAGCTTTTAAGTCACCATTAGCTGTTAATGTAGTTCCTGTTTCTGTTGGAGTTGTTTCCATTGTAGTTACTGAACCATCTAATTCAATAGCATCACTACCATTGTTAGTTACTGTTATTTTATATAGTGAGCAAACTAAGTAACCACTTGAATCAACACATTTATTTGTTGCTTCATTTAAGGCATAATTCATATTATTTGTTTGGTCCCCTTGTCCTTCTCTAAGCACTTTATCAGGAACAAATGGAATTATTTTCTTACTAGCATTTTCAGCAGTAGGGAAAACTCTTTCTACGGTTAGCTTTGCATCAAATTGATATGCTGTTAAATTAACATCATTTTCACCACTACCTACTGAAGCTGAGAACCATGCAAATGTAGCACCAATAATGGCAACGATTAAGGTAGCAACACTAACTACTCCTAAAAATATACCTCTTCCTTTACTGTTTTCCATTATCTTTCTTATCCTCCTTTACTATAACAATAATATCAAAATATTATCTTTTTTGCAATATTTTTTATTATATTTTTGAAATATTTTTAAAAATAAAAGAAGGAAGTTACTTCCTACTTTGTTATGGACTTACTTGTGTTACTACAGCACCAGTCATGTAGTTTGAACCATCTGATGATGTTACCTTAAATGTACCAGAATAAGTAGCACCTGAATCATTAGGAGTTTGATCTTCACCAGTTTCATTAATATATAAAACTAATGAATATTTTGCAGTCGATGGAGTTTCTACACTACCTGCTGGAAGTGTAACATTAAATATATTTTTTGCTCTAGCACCTTCGGTATCTCCAACTGCTGGAACAGCACCACATGCAACAGTTTCTTTAGCTATACTATTTTCTTCTTCATATATACAGTAATATAGATTTGTAAAACCATTTGTAGTTGACTCTAAGCTTGCATATACCGTTTGTGGAATAGATGCAGTATTTTTTAGCGTAAACACATAAGTGCTACATAAATTATATACAGTTGGATTTTCTGATCCTTCTTCTGTCTTTGAAATACCAGCACATTTTGCAGTTGCTCCACTTCCTGTTTGAACAAAAGATTGTTTCATTACATCTCCAGATACAGGTATCATATTATTTTTTATACCACTTACATCTTCATCTAGTTTTAGTGTTCCACTAACGTCAGCACCGGCAGCTTGTACAGCATTTTCTTTACCACTAGCACTTGCAACGAAGTATGCAAATGTAGCACCAATAATAGCAACGATTAAAGTGGCAACGCCTACTACTCCTAAAAAGATTCCTTTGCTTTTATTTTCTTCCATTTTTCATATCCTCCTTTACTATAATAATAATATCAAAATATTTTTATTTTTGCAATAGAAAAAAAAGAAAAAAGATACACTTTTGTGTATCTTAATATTATTATGCTTTTGCTGTAAGAGCACCGGTCATGTTGTTAGAGCCATCAGCAGATGTAATACTTATAGTTCCAGTAAATGCTTTACCAGAATCAGCTGTTGTTTGATCTTTAGTAGTTTCGTTGATATACATTACTAAAGTATAAGTATGTGTACCAGTTGTAGCTGGAATAAGTTGACTAAATATATTACTGTCTGTATTTCCAGTAGTTGGCATATTTCTACAAGCAACTTTTTCTGTGTCAGATGTACCTGCTTCACCTTCAAATATACAATATTTTAGGTTTGTAAATGTATTGGTATTAGCAGTTAATGATGCATATATTGTTTGGGCAATAGATGCTGTGTTACTTACTGTAAATTGATATATACTACATAGATTATATACTGTATTACCACCAGCCGCAGAGTAACCTTCACATCTTCCAGTTCCAGTTCCGGTTGCTGCCTCTGTTCTTTTATATGATGTTTTCATTATTTCTTCCGATACTGGTATCATATTTTGTCTATAGTCAACTACTTCTGATAAAGTTAAAGTACCAGCAACGTTAGCAGCACCAGCTTGTACAGCATTTTCTTTACCACTAGCACTTGCAACGAAGTATGCGAATGTAGCACCAATAATAGACACTATTAATGTAGCAACACTAAGTACACCTAAAAATATACCTCTACTTTTATTGTTATCCATCTTTTTTCATATCCTCCTTTACTATATTAATGATAGCAAAAAATTTACTTATTTGCAACATATTTTTTTCTTTTTTTAGGAAAAATATCTACATTTTTTTTATTAAAGAAAGAAGTAGTAATTGCTTACTACTTTAAAATAATGATAGTTGACTAGTTTCTGGCATATCTTCAAATACTCCCATCATTTTCATTTTTTCAATTAAAGTACTAGATACTTTACATCTATTTTGAAAATCTTCTATAGAAATAAAATCATGTTTTTTAGCTTCATTTTGAATGTTTTGAGCAACTACTCCACCTAGTCCATCTACGGCTCTGAATGGACACAATAATGTTTTATCATCTAATATTGTAAAGTTCTTAGCATCACTCTTCCTTATATCAATGGTTTTGAAGACAAAACCTCTTGCTGTTGCTTCTAAGGCTAATTTCAAAGTTTCTAAAATACTTGCTTCTTTATTCGTAGCATCATAATTTTTTTCCATTATTTCTAACATTCTATTTTTGATAGCGTCATATCCTTTGACCATTACATCAAGATCAAAATCTTCAAATCTAGTAGAAAAATATGTTGCATAGTATATTATTGGATAATGTACTTTAAAATATGCTATTCTAAATGCGCTTATAACATATGCTGCTGCATGTGCTTTGGGAAACATATACTTTATCTTTGCACAAGAATCAATAAACCATTCTTCTATTCCAGCTTTTTTCATAGTTTCAACATGTCCTGCCCAAGTCTCTGGATCTTTGCTTGCTTTTCCTTTTCTAACAAATTCCATTATTTTAAATGCTTTAATTGGTTCTAATCCTTTATACATTAAATAAACCATTATATCATCACGACATCCTATTACATCTTTAAATGGTACTACGTTATTTTTTATAAGTTCTTGAGCATTACCTAGCCATACATCAGTTCCGTGGGATAATCCAGATATTTTTATAAGTTCAGCAAATGTTTTGGGTTTAGTATCTACTAACATTGATATAGTAAATGGTGTTCCAAATTCAGGAACTCCTAATGTACCTGTTTCATTCATTATTTGTTCTTTTGTAACACCTAAAGGCTCTGGTGATAAAAATATTGCCATTGTTTCTTTATCATCAAGTGGGACATTTCTAACATCCCATCCTACTAAATCTTGTATCATTCTAAGTTGTGTCGGATCTGTATGACCTAATATATCCAATTTAAGAACATCTTGGTCAATAGCATGATAATCAAAATGAGTTGTTCTCCAAGCACTAGTGTCGTCATCGGCCGGATATTGGAAAGGGGTAAAATCAAATACATCCATATATTCTGGAATTACAACTATTCCTCCTGGATGTTGTCCTGTTGTTCTCTTAACTCCTGTACATCCAACAGCAAGTCTTTCTAATTCACATCTTCTTTTATTGGTTATTCCTTTGTCTTCAAAATAACCATGAACATAACCTAAGGCTGTTTTTTCTGCTACTGTACCTATGGTACCGGCACGATATACATTATCAACACCAAACAATACTTTGGTGTATTCATGAGCTGCTGCTTGATTTAAATCAGAAAAGTTTAAATCTATATCTGGAACTTTATCAGCATTAAACCCTAGAAATGTAGCAAATGGCATATCTTGTCCATCTTTAATCATTTTTTCACCACATTTTGGGCAATATTTATCTGGCAAATCAAATCCTGTACTATATACTTTACCAAGTGGATTTCCATCTTCATCATTAAATATACTATGTTTACATTTACCACATCTATAGTGAGCTGCTAATGAATTAACCTCAGTTATTCCCATCATTGTAGCTACAAATGAACTTCCTACACTACCTCTTGAACCTACTAAGAAGCCATCATCATTACTCTTTTTTACTAATTTTTGGGCAATTAAATATATAACATCAAAACCACCACCAATGATACCACCTAAACTTTTCTTAACTTTTTTCTTTAACTCTTCATCACTAAGTCCTTCTGTATCTTCTTTTTTAATTCTATTAAAAACTTGTTCTTTAATGAATTCATCCCCTTTATTTATAGATTCATGTAGTATTGCAAAAGCCTTTTCTTTTGTATAGTTATTTTCTTCTTCTAAGTTTTTAGTAATGGTATTCAGAACTATATCGCCATATAATTCTTTAGCAATTCTTTCTTCTATATCAAATGGTAGGGGATCCCCATACCATTCTTGGGCTTTGGTGTATACTAGGTTAGTAACTGTCATAACAGAATTTTCTATTTTTGGGGAAAAAGGTACTCCACCAGTTTCAATAATAACTTCTATTATATCTATCATATCGGCAATCTTATTTGGATTTTCAATTACTATTTTATGAGCTATCTCATCTCCTAGAAATTCAAAATCACTCATCATTTCATCAGTTGTTCTTAAATGTTGTGATGGAATATTAGTAATATCGTTTTTAGCAAGTGGGTGTCTTCCTCCACCTGGTACTTTCTGATTGATAATAATTTCACGATATATTTTATCACTTCTAAGAATATGATGAACATCTCCTGTAGCTATGATTAATTTTCCAGCCATGTTTGTTGTTTCTACTATTTTTTTGATATGATTAGATAATTCATATTTATTTGCAAAATCTTTTGTTTGAAGTAAATGATCATATACTTCTAGAGGTTGTACTTCTACATAATCATAGAAATTAATAACATTGATTAATTCTTCTTCACTCTTAGTTCTAGCAGCATCAAAAACTTCACAATTATAGCATCCACTACCAATCAAAAGTCCTTCTCTTTTATCTTTTAGTTCACTTCTTGGTATTCTTGGTGTTTTATATAAATATTTGGTATTAGCTAAACTAATAATTTTAAATAGATTTTTTAGACCTGTTTTATTCTTAACAAGTAAATTGATATGGTAACATCTACCAAACTTATATATATCTTCTTTACTTACCAAACTATTTAATTCATTAATATTATGAATATTTTGTTTATCTACTTTTCTTAACATTTTATCTAAGACATAAGCTGTTCCTTTAGCATCATAATCGGCTCTATGATGAGCATTTTCATCAAAAGGAACATCATATCTTTTAACTAATGCTGATAAACTATGTCTTGCTTGGTTGGTATCTATGGCTCTACTCAATTCCAATGTATCAATTACACAATTAGTAAATTCTCCTAGTTTATATTTTTGATAACACATTTCAATAAATGAAGTATCAAATTTAGCATTATGAGCAACCATTGGGTAATCTTTAAACCATGCTATAAATCTTTTAATAGCATTTTCTTCATTATCTTTATCTTCTAACATTTCATCCGTTATATTAGTTACTTCAATAATTTTTGGATGTAATTTTTTACCTGGATTAATTAATTCATTATAAGTATCAATTATTTCTCCATCTTTAATAAGTACTGCACCTATTTCAATAATAGAGTCTTCTCCACCGGCATTAAATCCTGTTGTTTCAAGGTCGAATACACAATAAGTTGAACTTAATAAATCAGCATCTATTGGTCTTTTGCATATATTTATCTCATCATCTACCATGGTAAGTTCTGTTCCATATATAACTTTAAACTTATCATCTTCTTCTTTACCTTTATTGTAGTCTGTTACAAAGTGATAAGCATCTGGAAAACTTTGACAACCATTATGATCGGTAATGGCAATAGCTTTATGGCCAAAGGCAATGGCTTGTTTCAATAACTTTTTGCAATCTGCTACCCCGTCCATTTGACTCATCATTGTATGGGTATGTAGTTCTATTCTTTTCTCTTTATAATTGTCACTAACAACTTCTAATGTTTTTCCTTCTGTTTCTGTAACATCTTTGTATTTGGTTATAAACACAAGTTCATTAGCATATTTATCCATCTCTACTTTACCATAGAAATTATACCATTTATTTTCTTTAATTAGTCCTTTAATTAGTTCATACTCTTTATCATCCTTAGTAAACATTTTAACAAATATACTATCAGTATAATCCGTTACTTTTAATGTAATAATTTTATATCCTGATTTAGATTCAAAAAATTCACTTCCAAATACCATACCTATAATATTAATATTATCTACTTCATACATTATATCTTTAATTTCTGTTACTTCACTTGATTTCTTTGCTCTATATGTACTTTTGGTTACTTCTTCTTTTTTACTAGAAGCAGTATTCATATTATAACTAGGTGTATATTCTACTACCTTCTCATTTTCTATTTGATTTATTAAGTCTTTATTTCCATCTAAGGATAAATTAATATCTATATCTATATCTTTAAATCCATAACATTTAAGTTTATTTATAATATCATTCTTAATAGTAATTAAATTAGTACATTCTACTTTATTATAAGCATCTATTCTTAGTGTTTTATCTACTAATGTTATATTTCTATCTAAAAATACATTATATTTAGCCATATCTAATGCTATATCTTTTAAAATACTAGAAAAGTATTCAATTACTAAAGAATAGTCTATATCTTTAACATCTATATATAATCTAACGTTATTAAAACATTTTTTTAAACACAAAAGTAGTTCATTATATACTGATAATGGTAAAATAAACTTATTAGAAATAATAAAATCATACTGTTCATTATCATCATACACAATTACTTTTATAACATCACTATCTTTAAAATATGTATAATATTCTTCTTTTAAGCCAACCTCTTTTATTAATTTATTAAGTTTATCTCCCATACTACACCTCTAATAACATTTTAACATCATTAAATATTTTAGTCTATAAAATTAACTAATTAATATAAAAAAAGAGTTCTATTTTAAACTCTTCTTTAAGTCTTCTAAGTATTCTTCTATATTTGTGGCATCACTTCCTCCGCCTTGACCAAAGGAAGGATTGCCTCCACCATTACCATGACAAGATAGAGAAATATTTTTAATTATATCTCCACAGTTAATACTAGTATTTTTACTCTTAGCTATAAAGTTAATATTGTTGTTATTTATATTTGCTAGTAATATAAATAAATTATCATATTCATTAATCAAATTATCTATTATTTGTTTTAAACTATCTATTCCATAATTATTAACTTTCATAATTATAATATTATTTCCATTAATAACTTCTAATGATTCTTTAAATTTAGATAAATCTGCACTATCTCTTTGTACTTTTAATTCATTATAATTTTTATCTAATTCTTTTATTTTATCTTTAAGTTTTTCTATTTCTAGTTTGTATTCTATTATAGCTTTATAACTATTTAATTCAATATTTTTTTCTTTATATTCAAATATTAAATCTATTTTTTCTTGATTAGCTTTAGTTATTAATTTATTAGATTTATCTAGTAATTTATTAACTTCTTCTTTATATGGTTTGATATAGTTTTCTAACATAACTTTAATATTATCATTTGTAGTTCCTTCTATTCTATAAACATTACTTCCTTTAGATTCTATACTTAACATACATATTTTTTTAATATCTTTAGTATTTTTGATATGTGTTCCTCCACATAATTCAATAGAGTCTAATATTTGTACTACTCTAACAACATCACCGTATTTATCTTCGAATAAAGCCATAGCTCCTAATTTACGTGCTTCATCTAAGGACATATATGTAACTTTTGTATCTACTTCTTGTTTTAATTTTGAATTAACATTGTCTTCTAGATTAATAATTACATCATCAGTAATTTTACCATGATAAATAAAATCAAATCTAAAAGTATTTTCATCTACCCTACTTCCTGCTTGGTGAACATCATTTCCAAGCATGTCTTGTAATGTTTTTTGAATTAGGTGAATTGAACTATGATTACATTGTGTTTTAAATCTTTTTTCTTTATCTACTATAGCATGAACTTTATCTCCTACTTTAATTAAGTCCTTATTTACTTTTACATGTATTAAGTGTTGTTTATTAGGACATTTTATTACATCTATCACTTCAAGAGAATAATTTTCTCCTTTTATAATTCCTGTATCATTTACTTGTCCTCCACTTGTAGCATAAAAAGGATTATCTTCTAAGAATATATAACAATCTTCATCTGAAGAAGATACAAATTCATTATTTTTAATAATATTCTTAATAGTTGTATCTATCTCTTCCGTATCATATCCTACAAAGTTATCTTTTTCTTTATATCCTGCTAATAATTCATTTTGTACTTGCATTGTTGATGTTTTACTTTGATTATTTCTTGCTAATTCTTTCTGTATATTCATATATTTATTAAAGCCGTCTATATCTACTTCAAAACCTTTTTCTTCGGCATATTCCATTGTAAGTTCTATTGGAAATCCATAAGTGTCATATAATTTAAAAGTATCTTCTCCACTTATTACTTTATTATGACTATTTAAAAATATATTTTCTAATTTCTTTTCTCCACTAAGTAATGTTTTTTGAAATAAATTTTCTTCTTCTAATATTAATTTCTTAATAGATTCTTTTTTTTCTTCTAAATATGGATATATTTCTTTATAGTTTTCTACTACTACATTTACTAAGGAATACATAAAAGATCCTTCTATACCTAATTTGTGTCCCATTCGATATGCTCTTCTTAATAATCTTCTTAAAACGTAACCACGACCTAAATTATCAAACATTGCTCCATCTGCAATAGCAAAAACTAATGTTCTTATATGGTCGGCAATAATTTTAAATTCTATTTGTCCATTATATTTTATGCCTGTAATTTTTTCTATTTCTTTCATTATAGGTAAAAACATATCTGTATCATAATTAGTTTCTACTTCTTGCATAATACAAGCCATTCTTTCTACACCCATACCTGTATCTATATTCTTACTAGGTAATTCTTTGTATTCACTTCTTGGTACGCCTTCTTTAGCATTATATTGGCTAAATACATTGTTCCATATTTCTATATATCTATCATTTTCAATTTCTTTTTCTAGTAATTCTATTCCTAAATTATTAGGATCATATTTTGGTCCTCTATCATAGAATATTTCACTATCTGGTCCACTAGGCCCTGGTCCTATTTCCCAGTAATTACTCTCTAGTTTAACAATATGACTTTCATCTATACCTAATTCTATCCATTTATTATAAGCTTCTATGTCGTCTGGATATACTGTTATATAAAGTTTATCTTTATCTATATCAAAATATTTTGGACTAGTTAATAGTGTATAAGCATACTCCAAAGCTTCTTTTCTGAAATAGTCTCCAATTGAAAAATTACCTAACATTTGAAAGAAAGTATGATGACGAGCTGTATGTCCTACACTTTCTATATCACCTGTTCTAATACATTTTTGGACACTGACAAGTCTTCTTGAAACCGGTACTTCGCTACCATCTAAAAACTTTTTAAGTGGAGTTACTCCTGCATTAATCCATAATAATGACTTATCATTATATGGTATTAAACTAGCACTTTCTATTTCTGTATGTCCAAGACTTTTAAAGTAATCTATATACATTTTTATTATTTCATTTCCTGTTAATTTTTTCATTTTACTCACTTCCTAATATTTCATTTAATCTTTGATAATATTCTTCAATACTACCATTATTGTTAATATAATAATCAGCATAGGCAATAGGTCCACCTTTAGCTAAGTTTTCTATTTCTGATACATCTCTATTACTTGCTTCTTCATAAGTTAATGGTCTAAATTCTCTTGTAGCTAATCTATCATATCTTATTTTTTTATCACATATAATGGCTATTACCATGAGATTATCTAATTCATTTTTTAATATTTTATATTCATCCCATGAATATAATCCATCTAAAACAACATTACATTTCTTTGATAATTCTTTTATTTTGGGTAAAAGCATTTTGGCATAAGCCCCCATACCAAGTTCACTTCTTAGTTTTTCTCTCATCATTTTTTCATTACTTGGTGTTATTTCTAGTCCACTTTCTTTTAATTTGTCCATAGTTACTCCACCAAAATATACTTTTTCATATCCTTTATTTTCTAAATATTCACTTGCTACTGATTTTCCACTTCCACACATTCCTACGATTGCTATTATTTTATTCATATTAACCTCCTTAAAAAAAGAATTATCTCATTCCTATAGGAACGAAATAATTCGTGGTACCATCCTAATTTATACATAATATGTATATCTTAATTTATATAACGGTTTTCTTCCGGCGACTATTAATCGCATTAATAAAAGTAGCTTCAATTAACTAAGACTATCTATTTTCACCTACCATAGACTCTCTTTAAGTCATTTATTAATTTACTTATCTTTTACATATATTTATTCATTTGTTTCATCATTTGATTTACTTGTTTTTGTGATGGTGTTCTTCCCATTGAACTCATCATTGTCTTTATCATTTGTTCATTTATTGGTGGATTTTTCTTTAGGTACTTTTTCATGAAGTGACGTGCTACAAAGAATCCTATAACCGCCCCTACAATAAGACCTAATACTAAATACAATATATCTCTTAACATAATTAGTCCTTTCTTGCATTATTATACTAATAATTCTTCTTTTTGTCTATCAATAATTAAAGAATCTAACCAAAAATAATCATTATTTATAAAATCACATATAAAAATGTTATCTTCACTATAATATATATCATTTAAAAATATAGAATTCATATCATTAGTTTTTAAAATCAAACAAGTTCCATATATACTTAATTTACTAAAACTATTAGTTTTATATATGTGTAGATTATTATCTCTATGATAACCATCTTTATTAACATTTCTAGTATATATATATTCATTCAAACTAAATTTATTAAAATTTATAGCTACTTGTTTATAATACTTATATGATAATTTATTATCGTAATTATTAGAATAATATACTTCTTCCAAAATCTTATATAATCTATATGGCCATTTTTTATAGCAAAAAGTAAAATATTTATTAATTTTAAATATATAATAAGTTCTCATATTATCACCATATATAATATAAATTATTATATATAAAAATTTTGTCGAATTATATACTGTCTTTTATTTTTATAACTAAAGATGTAATATCTAATTCCATATCAGTTAATATATCACTTTCATTACCATCTTTTATATAATCATTTATATTTATAATATCATCTGTTTTACTTACAAGTTTAAGAGGTGACGTGTCATTAGAAAACTCAATATATATTTTCTTATACCCTCTTGGTAAAACTTGTCTTCTATATTCTTCATCTTGCTTTAAAAACAAGTCAATGTTAGGCATAGATACAATTCTAGATTCAATATAATTTTTAATTAATTCTTTTTTTAGTCTCATAGCTAGTGATAGTTCACTACCTGATGCTATTAAAATTAAATCAAGTTTGTTCTTTACTTCACTTATAACATATCCGCCATATTTTACCTCATCAATACTAGTAAACTTAAATGATTCCGGTTTATTATTTGATAAAATTATGGCTGTTGGTTTCTTGCTCTTAAGGACCAAATCCCATACCCCTATTAGTTCTTTATAATCAGCCGGTCTATATACATTTAAGTTAGGGATACTTCTTAATATAGTAAGTTCATTAACAGGCTTATTTATTATACCATTTTGTTCATTTAAGAATGTATCATGAGTAAATATATATGTAACTGGTAAATTCATTATGGCAGAAGTTTTTATAGAAGGAATCATTTTGTCTAAATTTGATAATGTTGTTCCAGTGAATACTAACATATTAGTTAGAGCCATTCCATTCATTATGCCACCTGAAGATGATATCATATTATCTAAGTCAATATTTCTTCCTGTATAATTATCTTCTTCATAATTACCTTTTCCTTTTAGGTATGCCTTAGTAAGTACGGCATCTCCTAGGGATATTCCCATAAAATAAGGTATGAAAGTAGAAATAACATTCATAATTTGATAATTAATATCAAGTAGGGACTTATCAGTAAATAACTTATCCATATCTATTACTTTTTCTAAATCTAGTGTTATATTTTCATTATTTATATAATCATTAAATTTTTCTAAATCATCTGGATTATAAGTCTTTGCAAATTCTTCATAATCTTGATACCATAAACTATAATTATCTACATTTCTTTCTTTAATTTCTTGTCTATATAATTTAATTGCTTCTTCAAAATTATATTTTTTATCTTCAACGGTTAAGATGTCCGTTAATCGCTTCATATCTTCTTCTTTAATACTTCCAAGTATTTTATTGCCAATTTCATATGCCGAGTTCTTATCTTCGTTTGATTCAAAAATGATTAAAGTTGGTCTTCTATTTTTATTAGCGCTATCTAAGGCTTTACTAACTTCTGATAATTTAGAGCTATTTTTTACAAGAATAACATTGAAATCCATAGATAAATACATATCCATTATTTTATTGTTATCTTCTCTGTTAATAGCATCATATAATATAATCAAATTATCTAAATTATATTTACTGCAAACAGAAGCACTTCCAAGTCCACTAGCACTAGTTAAATCTCTATAATTGCAAAGTGAATATATATTATAGTTAAATAAAGTTATTTTTTTCTTATTATATAAAGATTCTAAGTTTTTTTCTGCTATAGCCATTCCTATTGCCATAGATAAACCTTCTCCACTACTTGTAGTTGTTACTTCAATAGATTTATCTAAATCATAACTTGGATATACTGATAAATTAGATTTATATGAACCATATTCTTCTAAATCTTCTTGTTTGTATTTACCAAGTGCTGTGTATAATGTAGCATATAAAGCTGGACTTGCATTACCATTTGATAAAACTAATCTATCTCTATTACACCATTCTGGCTTATCTACATCAAATACTAAATGATCTTTATATAGAGTATATAATATAGGTACTACACTTAAAATACTATTATTGTAAGTTATCTTACTTTTATATGCCATATTTAAAGCTAACAATCTGATATCATTAATAAAAGCATTCTCATTATATTTTGACATATTTTGACCTACCTTTCATAAGTATTATATCATAAAATAAAAAAAAAGAAATATTTTTTACAATATTCCTATTTCTCTTTACTTAATTTATTTTCGCCTTTATAAAATCCACACTTTGGACAAACTCTATGAGGTCTTATCATTTCTTTGCAATTAGAACATTCTACTAAACCATTAGCTGTAATTTTGTAATGTGTTCTACGCATATTTTTTCTTGTCTTACTTACTTTTCTAAATGGAACTGCCATATTTATTCTCCTTCCTTTGAATCAAATAATTCATTCAAGTCTTGAAATGGATTATTAGTTTGATGTTCTTTGTTGAAAGCATCCTCGCTAATGAGTCTCCATCCATTTCCAGACATATTAACCTCTTCACAGTTTTTTCTAACTTTTAGAGGAATTTCCACTAATATATTTTGCCATAAAATAGAACTAATATCAAGTATATTTTCTCTTTTTTCTAAAATTTCTTCTAAATTAGTGTCTATTTTGCAATCAACTCTTTCTAAAGTGATATCATCTGGTAATACTATTATACCAAATATTTTCCCTGTTACTAAGATAAGATTATCATTATTTAAAGATATATTACCATCAAATTTTAAATCTATATCATAAATATTGTTTTCTTCAAGCAATTCTTTAGGTAAGCTAATACTATCTGATAAAGTTATTTCATCTACATAACCATTAATTAATTTACTAATATCTACTTTCATTATTCCTCCATATTATCAAATGTTATTTTTCCTAATCTTCCTTGTTTTAAATCATTAATTATTGTAGTGTACACTCTTTCATAATCAACTTCCTTGTTTCTGATTGCTCCAATATTATAACCTATTTTATCAAGAATATCAACTATATCATTATAATTATCTATTTTATATCTTTCTTTTAATTGTTTTGGATATAAATTTAGCATTTTTTCTACAATATATATTGCTACTTCTTCTATATCTAATATTTCTTCTTTAATGGAGGAAAGAGAAGCTAAATTTAATGCTATATCTTTGTTATCTAATTTAGGCCATAAAATACCTGGTGTATCTAATAACTCTATTTCATTATTAATTCTAATCCATTCTAGTTTTTTAGTGACACCTGGTTTGTTTCCTACGTTGGTAACTTTTTTACCAACAAGTCTATTAATAAATGTGCTTTTTCCTACATTAGGTATTCCAAGTACTAAAGCTCTAGTTTTCCTTCTATTAATTCCTTTATTTAATTCTTTTTCTTTTTTATCTTTAAGTAATCTATTAGTTGATTCAAAAATTATTTTCATATTTGGATTATTTGCAAGGTCTAATAGTACAACTTCATATCCTTGCTTTTTATAATACTCTATCCATTTATTTGTGACATTTAAGTCACATAAATCTTTTTTTGTCATTATCAATATACGAGGCTTATTTTTTATTAAGTCATTAATATCGTTATTCTTACTTGATAGTGGCATTCTTGCATCAATTATTTCATATACTATGTCTATTAAATCTATTCTTTCTTTTACTTCTCTTTTGGTCTTAGCCATGTGACCTGGGTACCAATTGATACTCGTAGATGATAAACTTTTTGTATCTTCGTTCATTTTTTTATTTTTTCTCATTTCTCTTTTTTGGTACATATCCATTATTTATCACTTCTTTCTTTTTTTATTAAGTCGTTTTTCCACTTATATATTATATCATATTTTTTTGTGTTTTAAGATACTCTAATGCAATTTTATATTGTTCATTATATCTAAAAATAATATCTATGCTTCCATCTTCATTGACATATATATTTGAAATATAACTATCAACTATATTTCTGTCTATCTTATCTAGTTTTTTAATGTTTTTAAAATGTTCTAATCATTCCAAATTATATGAATTGATTTTTTCCTTATCTAAGTTTTCTTTTGCAATAGAATAATAATTAACTTTGTTATTAGTATTTTTTTGATAATTAGCATAGTTTATCTTACTATTTCTACATGGTTTTTCTTGTATAACTGATAAGCCATATTCCTCACATAAAGAATCTGATAATCTTCTTAATTCTGCATAAGTTTCTCTTTTATCATAATATCTTTTTCCATCTTTAAATGATACAGAGTTTATTACAAAGTGATTATGATAGTGATTACTATTAAGATGTGTACTGACAATAACTTCAAATCTATCTTTCCACATTTCTTCGGCAAGTCTAACTCCAATAGCGTGACATTGTTCTGGTGTGACTTCTCCCTCTGCGAATGATTGAAATAATTCAGTACCATTATATTTTTCTGTACAAGTGTATCTTACAAAATAATCTCTATCAATAGTTGAAATAAAGTTCACTTGTGTTTTATGTTTTAAAAATTCAAATGTCTTATTCATTTTTAAAACATCTCCATTTAATTTTTATACTTTTAATTTTCATGAAGTTCAAATCTATATTTTTGTTTAATTTCTGGATACTTTTCACGATCTACTTCTGACATAAACATATTTAATGGTCTTGAAGCAAAATCAACTCCGTTTGTACATTCAGTTGAATATAAAGGTTTATAAATCATTAATTCTTCCTTATTCTCAGTATGTCTTGCAGTACCAATAATTTCATATAAATATAAATTTGGTTCTTCTTTTAATTGTTCCTCTGTCATTTTTTCTCTCTTAAAATGTTGAACGATATCTCCCTTATTAAATTTTCTTTCCATAAATAATTCCTCCTAATCTAATTTAAAATCTAAATATACATATTTATCCATATCGTATGCTAAATTATTATCTATCAACTTTTTAGCAATTTTACAAGATTCAGACATTCTTTTTCCATTAAATAATGGGTCGATATATCTTACTTTTGCCCCGTGATTTACATAGTAAACATTTTGAGGTTTTTCTTTTGATACTTTTACCTTTTTTGCTTTTTTCCAAATATTAAATATATCTTTATATTTAGATTTTTCAATAACATCTATTACATTGCTTTCTTTTAGTCTATATAAATCTTGCTTTGTTATTTTATTTTCTTCACTTAATTTTTTCAATATATCTGCAATTAGTTGCATAGAATATCTTGTTCTATCTTCACGATAAATAACAGATAATCTGCTAGTGACTTTGACAAAATTCCTAGCAATTTTTTTAGTTTTAAATCCTAGTTCTATTTCTTTTTCTTCATTTGTTTGTATTTCAATATCATCATACATTTCTTTAATATTTTCATAACCTAATAGTTTATAAGTAAATAAAGCATTAGATAAAGAATACTCTAATCTATCAGCAGATAATTTTGGAGTATCATTATCAGCAATAGGATAAATATGATAATTATCTACTTCTGATATTTCAATATTATCTCTTTTTAGCAATTTCATTATTTCATCAGAATTTTTAATAATTTCTGTTGTTAAGTCCTCTGTTGATTCTTGTGTCATATAATCTCCATTTAAGAAATCCACACAATGTTTAAATGCAGGAGTTGCTATATCGTGGAATAAACCTGATAAAGTCTGTTTTTTATCACGAGTAAAATGCCACACTATTAAAGCAACTGCTACTGAATGGTCTAAACTTGAAAAGAAAAAATCACTTTCAAACAAATCAGAATATATAGTACCACAAGTCACACTTATATATTGCTGTGATAACAATTCTTTTGTATCTATATACTCATTTAACCATTCTGGAAAATCTGGCTCTAATATTTTAAAATAATCTTTTATCTCTTTATTAACACTATCTATATATCTCATTTCTATCTCCTTATACAATTTGTTTTAGTTCATTAAAAAATCTTTTTTAGTTATGAGTACATTTCTATTATCAATCATATATGATAAAAATTTATTTTTCTAATACCCTTATCTTTAATTTTTTCAATTAATAATAGATTATGTCCCCAAGGTAATTTGGCAACAAGCTGTTGCCATTTTTCATCTTCAACATTTTCTTCATAGAATAATCTCATTGACCTTATATTTCTTTCAGAAAGGCCTTTCATATTAGGAAAAGTTAATTTAAGTTCTGTTGACACTTGCTTCGTAAAATTATTTCCATATTGTTTGTTTTCTGAAACAATTTTTCCTAATTTAAAATACAACATAATTAAATTACTATTGACTTCCTGCATAGTTTTAATTTACGTATTTATAATTTCTTCTTTAATATTACTAATAATATCTTTATAATTTTTATCTAGCATAATTCACATCCTTTCTATTGTTTTTCATAACTCCCCACTTACCAGTTGATACTCGTAGATGATAAACTTTTTGTATCTTCGTTCATTTTTTTATTTTTTCTCATTTCTCTTTTTTGGTACATATCCATTATTTATCACTTCCATTCTCTATCATTCTTGCTTCATTTAAAAAATTATCAAAATCTGATTTATATAATTTATCTTGTTTAATTTTAAATTTATCATATTCTTTATAAGCTAATTCTTGTGAACACTAGTAGATATTTTCCCGGCATTGTGCAATATTTCTTTACCATTAAATTGTAAATAATGCATTTAGCTTTTCTACCCAATCTTTCATAGTCATTGCATTATGATTTTCTGCTTGTAATTCTGCGTAATCTAAATACATTGTTACTATTCTATTTAAGTCTTTTAATTCTTTCTCATTTAAATGATTTTTAGCAATATCAACATCATATTTATAAATTGGTCCATCAGGCGAATTCTTCCAATTAGTTAAATCCATATGTTCTTTTTCTGAACTGGCTCTATTATATATTATTTCCTGTTATTGCATAATGCAACTTATTTTGAACAGTTTTAAAAAATTCTTTTGTTATTTCTGAATCTTTATCATAATCAATACTACAAGAAGAATATATATCTGTTATTTTTTGATAAAATCTTCTCTCACTTGAACGAATATTTCTAATTCTTTCAAGTGTTTCTTCAAAATAGTCTTCTCCAAATATGTAATTAGGATTTTTTAATCTTTCATCATCCATAACTACACCTTTTATCATATATTCTTTTAATATTTTAGTAGCCCAAATTCTAAAGTTGGTTGCTTTTTTTGAATTAACTCTATATCCAACTGCAATAATCATATCAAGGTTATATATCTTTACAGGTTTTTTAGAATTATCAACGTCGGTTTTTCCGACGGTGTTATTTTCATCAAGCTCACCACTATTTAATATATTATTAATATGCTCTGTTATCGTACTTCTTCCTACACCAAATAATTCTGCAATTAAATTTTGGGTAAGCCATATATCATTATTTATTAACATTACACTAACCTTAACATCGTTGTTTGAATCTCTATATATTAAAAAATCATGATTAGTTATTTGTAAACTTTTTTCATCCATATGTTATTCTCCTTTCTGTTATTCTATTTAAAATCAATTTTAACATTTTTATCTTTACCAATATAAATATATTTTACTTTATTTTCTAATTCTAATCTAGTAATATCAGTTAAATTTAATTTTTCCTTTATAATTGTTCTATATTAAATTTCTTTATTATTTCATCTTTTACCATTTGTTCTATTTTCTTTTTGTTTATAGAATATCTTAAACAGTTTTTATCTTTAATATAAAAACTACAATAGTAATATACTTGATTTTTACTTTTTCTAATTATTAGATGATTACCACATGTAAACATTTTAAATAACCTGAAAATAAATCAATCTCATTATCTTTATTTGCTTTTACTTTTCTATCTAATAATTTTTGAACTTCATCGAATTTATCTTTGCTTATTATTGGTTCATGATGATTTTCGGTTATTATCCATTCATCTTTATTTACATCAATTAATTTATTTGCTCTATAATTCGGTTTTGTTTTAATATTTTGAATTAATGTTCCTGTATATGTTTCATTTCTTAATATTCTATTTACTATTTCAGCATTCCATTTCTTAGAACGTATTAATTCTTCATTATTGTTTTTTTCTTTAATTAATTTATATAAACTTGGTGTAAGAACGTTTTTACTATTTAAATGTTCTGCTATTTCTTTTCTACTCTTACCTAAAAGTATCATATTAAATATTTTCTTTACAATATAAGAAGCTTCTTTGTCTATAATAAATTTATGTTTATCTTTAGGATTTTTCAAATAACCATAAGGTGCTGTTACTCCAATAAACTCTCCATTTAATTGTTTTATTTTTAAAGTTGACCTAACTTTTTCTGAAATATCTCTAGCGTATTGATCATTCATTAAGTTTTTTAAAGGAACTGCTATACTACTTACAGATTTAGGATTCTTTAAACTATCTATATCATCAATGATTGAAATAAATCTAACGTTATACCCTGGTAAAATGTTTTCTAAATAATTATCTGATTCTATATAATTTCTTCCAAACCTTGATAAATCTTTTACAATTATTGTATTTACTTTTCCTTCTACTATATCTTTAAACATTCTTTTATATTCAGGTCTATCAAACGTTGTTCCTGAATATCCATCATCTATATAAAAATCAATAAGTTCTAGATCTTCATTCTTTTCAACAAATGAAGTAATTATTAATTTCTGATTAGTAACGCTATTTGATTCATCTTTTATTTTATCTTCTTTAGATAATCTAATATATCCTGCAGTTTTAAATTTTTGCATTACTAATCACCTCTTTCATCGTTATTTTATTTCCTCAAGTTGCTTATTTTCTTTATTTTCTAATTTTTTCTTTTCTCTTTCTAGTTCTTTCAAACTCTTTTTAGGTGTTGGCATTTCTTCTGGCTTTTGTACATAATGACACATTTTTATTTCTGTTATTATTTAGTAAAGTTCTATATTCTGCTCCTGTATTTAAAACGAATCTAATTACATTAGGTTTTACTTCTCCATTTTCTGAAACTTCACCGACAATAATTTTTTCAACAATGGTATCAAAGATTTCTCGATTAAATTCAGTTAAAGTTGTAGGTTCGTTTATTATTTTTTCTATTTCCTTTAATTTATCATAAACATCTTTACTTTCATTGTTAGATTTTTCTATATCTTGTAATTTACAATTTATACTATCTAAATTTTCTTTCAATTCTTTTTCTTTTAAAACATAAGCAGTTTCGCCGTTATATAATCCTTTATATCCTGCATTATGAAATTCAGCCATATTTTTAACACCTGCAGCTGAAGCAACTTTTTGAAGTGTGTAATTACCTTGTTTTGTTAATTTTCTTTGATAAAATCGTTTTTCATCATCTGATAAAGAATCATATTCCTGTTCAGTTATTTCTTGTTTTCTAGTTTGAATAGCAAAATAAGTTTGTCCTAAGGCAACAACTTCTTTATTTGGATCAGCATTTTGCACTATCAAATAGCATATGTATCTTGATAGTTTATAATCTTTAATAAATTCTTCTTTTCCTTTTCCAGTTTTTATTGGCTTGTTGACCTCAACAATCCAATTTTCTTCATTTGAAACACTATTATTGGCTGATAAAACCGCTTTATCTATTACTTTTTGAAAATTTCTCCAATCCTTGTATTCCAATACTTTTTGTAATTCACGTGCATACCAATATTCATTTCCATAATCATCAATATGTTTTATATTTTCAAAAGTATTGTTAGAATATTTATTTTTAATTATCTTCATTGCTACCTCCATTTCTATTAATTGTATAATTTTCTAGAGTAAAGTTTTTCATGTTCTTCCATTACCCTATATTTTTAATAATTTTCATAAAAAACTATCATAAATATGTAAAAAGAATTTAAGATTTTTTCCTTCATTTATAAGGATTTAAAGTAAGTTTTTCTTATGTCTCCATTACCCAGTTAATAACGACTTTTGATAAACTTTTTTTCATTACTCATTTTTGCTTACTTCCTATCTTTTATACTTTTTATTTTTAACTTCTACCAATCTAATTTTATCTTTTTCTTCAAAATATTCATACTCATAAATATTATATTCATAATAAACATACACATTGTGTAATCCATTTTTATACCATACAGAATAATTAAAATTACTATTTTTAAATATTTGTTTTAATTGTAATTCTATTTCTATATTCCTTTTATCATATATATCTTCTTTTTCTAATACTTCGTATTCACCTAATTTTGAATGATTTGTTAAAGTTTTTAAAATACTCCATCCAATCTTTTCTTCCTTATTTAAAATATTAAATCCAAAATTTAGGTACAATTTTGCCGCTAACCAGGTAGTAGTTTGAGTATGCAAAACAATACCTTTGTGACCTAAATTTACTGCAATCTCTAATATTTTTGTAATCAATGGTCGAGATAATTTTCTACCTTGATAATCTCTTTTTATTGCTACCCAATCAACTGCACCATTATATTCATATTCTTTTTCACTTAATAATGATATTGTAGCAGTACCAACTTTTTCATTTGTTATATCATCAACTATAAATATACATCTTTTGTCTAATTCGTTAATGAATGAGTCGTAAAAATCATGAAATATATTTATTCCTTCTTCAATAGCACAAAATTCTCCACTTTCAATATGAATATTTATCCAATCATTCATATCTCCATTTTTATAAAATTCAAAATGAAAACCTTCTGGCAACGAATATTTTTGATAAATAGATGTATCTTCATAAAACATTAGTAATTCATAATATTTTATTGTATTATCATAAGATTTCATTCTTTATCACTTTTATTTTCTTCTAAATATTTATTATAAAATTCATCCATTGAAGATATATATTTTTGATCTTGCATTACTCTATATTTCTCATATTCGTTTTCTGCTTTTTCTACTGCTTGTTTATGAGATATATTGCCACTATTTTGTAACACTTCTTTTCTTCTAAATTTTAATAAATCATCTGTTGCATTTATCCAATCTTTCATTGTCATAACATGTCTTTCTTTTGCTTCATCTTCTGCAAATACTAAAAATATATTTGTTAAATCATTTAGTTTTTCTAGTTCTTCTTTATTTAAATAATTTTTAGCAATACCTACATCATATTTATATATTAAACCATCAGGAGAATTTTTCCAATTAGTAAGTCCCATATGTTCTTTTTCTGAATTAGCTCTACTATATATTAGTTCAGCTGCAGTATGTCCAGAAATTGCATAATGAAGTTTATTTTGAACTATTTTAAAAAAAGTATATGCCTCTTCTGACTTCGGATTATAATCAGTTGAAGTTGCTATAAATAAATCTGTAATTTTTTGATAAGACATTCTTTCACTAACTCTAATTGTTTTAATACGTTCTAGTAATTCATCAAAATATTTAGAGTCATATTTATTTCCTTTTATAAATCTTTCATCATTTAAAGCAAATCCCTTTATCATATATTCTTTTAATATTTTAGTAGCCCATATTCTAAACTCTGTTGCTTTTTTTGAATTTACTCTATAACCTACCGCTATTATTGCATCTAAACTATATACTTCTGTATTATAGTTTTTGCCATCATCAGCAGTTATTTCCATTTTGGAAACAACTGAATTTTTATCTAATTCATTTTCTTCAAATATGTTTTTTAAATGTTTAGATATTGCTGGAACGCCTACTTCAAATACCTTAGACATTACTTTTTGCGATAGCCATAATGTTTCATCTTTGTATATAGCATCTACTATAATATCGCCATCACTATTTTTATATATTATTAAATCATTTTCTGGCATAATCTTCTCCTTTCTTTTTAAAAGTTAACTTAAGGTGGAATTACCTCAATATTAATTTATTTTTCCACGATTTTTCTAAATATAATGTAAATAGTTTTTATATATAAACCTTTATAAATAAAGGTTTGCTTGGAAGTTAATTAAAGTCGGTATTACCCAGTTAATCGAAGTCTTAGAAAAACTTTTTTCTTCATTACTCATTTTCATCACCCTTTAAATAAATTTCTGATTCTTCCATCAATAAATCAAAATCCGACTTATATAATTTGTCTTGTTTTATTCTATATTTTTCAAATTCTGTTAATGCTTTATCACAAGCAATCTCATGTGATATTTTTCCAGCATCTTTTAATATATCTCTATCATCTGCAAGTAAAAATTTATCAATTCTATTTGCCCAGTCTTCCATTGTCATTGGAATATGTCTTCTTGCTCTATTTTCTGCAATTTCTAAAAACGCACTAACTATACCTTCCAAATCTTGTAATTCATCTTTAGATAAATAATTTTTAGCAATTATAACATCAGATTCCATTATTTTACCATTAGGAGAATTTTTCCAAGAAGTCAAGCCCATATGTTCTTTTTCTGAGTTTACTCTATCATAAATAATTTCTGCAGCAGTCTTTCTAGATACTGCATAATGCATTTTGTTTTGTACTTTTTTAAAAAATTCAATTGATATTGGAGATTTAGGATCATAATCAATACTTGTAGCATATATATCTGTTACTTTTTGATAAAATCTCCTTTCTGATAACCTTATTTCTCTAATTTCTTCTAATAATTTTTCAAAATAATCTTTATCGATGAAAGAACCATTTTTCATTCTTTCTTTGTCTAATACATATCCTTGAATAGTAAAAGTTTTTAATACATTTGTTGCCCACCTTCTAAATTGAGTAGCTCTTAATGAATTTACTCTGTATCCAACAGAAATTATAGCATCTAAATTATAAAATTCAACATTTCTTTTAACATTTCTAGTTCCCTCTTTTTGAACTAATTCCATTTTGGAATAAGTTGAATTTTTATCTAATTCTTTCTCATTATATATATTTATAAGATGCTTTGCTATTGCAGGCTGTTCAACATCAAATAATTCTGCCATAGCTTTTTGGGTCATCCATAAAGTCTCATTTTCATATCTAACTTGAATGCCTTTATCCTTTTCCTGAAGTTTAAATGTTATAAATTCTTCAGTACTACTTCTTATTATTAAATCTTTTGCCAATTTTATCATCTCCTTTGTCTGAAATATTAGTTTTCCATAAGTCGTAATTACCCTTATTGGTTTGTATTTTTAATTATTTTTTATCGATAAAATGTAAAAAGAAATCCAATTTCAAAGCTTTATTTATAAACCTTTGAAAGAAGTTTTCCATAAGTCGGTATATACCAGTTGATATTTGTCTTATGAAACACCTCTTGATTATTATTTTCCATAAATTTCACTTCCTTGTTTTTAAATTAAAATTCTTATTAATTATAACAGTTCTTTTTTCATTTATAATCAATGCTTATTGTTTTGTCATTATTTATATAAATAACATTTACTTTTTCGTATAAATAATTTCTTGCTATCTCATCTACTTTTAATTTTTCTAGTATCGTTCTTTCAAGTTTTGTTTTTTCAATTGAATAGCTTGTATATTTTTTATTAAAGTAGTTATTACAATAATAATATGATTTATTTTTTTCCAAATTTTAAACACATTTTACCTTTACAATCCTTACATTTTATAAAACCTGATAATGTATCCAAATTCCCCTTCTTATTTGTTCTAGTAACATAATTATCCAAAAATATCTTGTACTTTATCAAATATTTCTTTACTTATAATTGCTTCGTAATTATTTTCAGTTATAATCCAATTTTCTTTATCTATATTTATTTTCTTATTAACTTTATTATTCTTGTTTTTATTTTCTTTATTACTATAAATTATTTATCTTCTAAATAATTTACTTTCTTACCAAGAGATTTTGCATATTCAATTTCTGACTTTGTACTCTCACCAATATATCCATCTACATTTATAACAAAAATCTCATCAGCCATATCTATTTTTCTTTTATGCATATCATCTAACATTTCCTTTGTTTTAGTTAAAGTTCCTTCATCCATATTTTCCCAAACCTCAGAATCTCCAGAATGTCCAAACAATCCTACAGAAATCACAATATTTCCTTGTAATGTTAAATCTTTTTGAACCTTTAAAAATTCATCTTTAAATCTAGTAGAACCACACAACGTTATTACTTTATAGTTTTTAACCATTTTCTTTATCTCCTTTTCTTTCGCTTAGATATTTATTATAAAGCTCATCATAGAAGAAATATATTTTTGTTCTTTGATCACTCTATATTTTTCATATTTATTTTCTGATTTTCTACCGTTTTTTTACGTATATATTTTTAGAATTATCAAGTAGTTTTTCTATATTAATCCAATCTTTCATTGTCATAACGTGTCTTTCTTTTTTCTATTTTATCATATAGAAAGAATAATTTTATAAATTAATTTTAACATAACTTCCTTAAACTATTTATTTGTTCTATTTTCTCTTTAACTTTCTTTCAGAACTATTTATAATTTTTAATTGGTATTTAATATATAGGATATATAAAATTTAGACAAGTTTATTACTTAATCTTTTGTAAGAAAAAATAGTATTTTTGGATGATAATACTATTTTTCATTAAAATTTATATTAGGATTTTCTCTATCATCACTATCTATAGTAAAGAATAATTCTGGTTTGAAATTAAATATATCAGCAATTATATTTGATGGAAACATTTCTAGCTTATTTTTATATTTTAAAACAGCCTTATTATAAATTTGTCTAGCATATGAAATATTATTTTCTATTTCTTTTAAATTTTCTTGTAAATTCATAAAGTTTGTATTAGCTTTTAATTCTGGATAATCTTCTTGTAAAAATAATAGTTTATTTATGGCATTACTCAAATTTTTGTTAGCTTCAATTTCTTCTTCTTTAGTAGTAGCTTTGATAACTTGATTTCTAGCTTTAGTGATATTAGTTAATGTCGATTTTTCATGTCCAGTGAAACCTTTAACAGATTCCACAATATTTGGAATCAAATCAGTACGTTGCTTTAAGAAAATATCAACTTGACTCCATTTTTCTTTAACTAGATTAGATAAGTGGGTCAATTTATTAAATATTAAAATTATATATATTATAGGAATTAATATTATAATACTTCCTATTAATATACTTAATATACCTTTAGTTTTTATATATGATTTATTTATATTTTGATTATTAATATTATAAATCTCATTATCTTTATTTTTTCTTAATCTATCTAACTCAGAAGATTGATTAGATTTTATAGTTTTTATTTCTGCTTCTTTTAAGTCATCATTATTATCTATTTCTTTTCTCTCTTGACTATCTATTTCCCATTTTTCATTTCTTAATGCAGATATTTCATCACTTAAATTGTAGTATTTTTTGCTAAGTCCATTTTTAAAGAACTCATTATTTCTTGCTACTTCTTTATCGCTTATTTTATTATTTATTTCTTGTTCTTTTTGATCGTATTTGTCTTTTATCTGTTGTTCTAAATTACTATATTTATCATTAATTTCTTTAATAGACGGTGTATATTTATTGTTTACATCTTGTTCTAATAATATATATTTTTGATTAATCTCATCAATTAGTTTTGTTTTTTCTTCATATGTTAATTCTTTAATCGTGTTTACTTCTTTTAATTTATTAATTCCTGGGATAATTGCATAATAAATAGAAAGAGTAATAATTGCTAAATAAACGATACTACTTGTTATAATAAGCATCCAATTTTTTTTCATTTTCATCATTCCTTTCTTTTTTCTTAAAATAATTCATAGATATTAACTCTATATTTGCCTATAATATTATCATAGTTATATTTCTAAATTAATTCACTTATTTCACAATAATAGTAATCTTCTAATATCTTACTTTTTCCTTCTAAATCAATTTTCCAATTTATTGGATCATAAATTGTATTTATTCTTCCCATGTATTCACCTCTCTTTATTTTTCTCTATGATATTAATATATAATTATGCTTTTCAAATTCAATAAATTTTATCAAATCATCATAAGATAATACAATAGTTTTGGTATTTGTATTTGGGTGTACTAATATTTTTTTTCCTTTTAATTCATTATCTATTATTAAAGTAACTATATTATCTTTGTCATTTATTATTCCAAGGGGTGTAACACTACCTGGTTTTAGTTTTAATATATTATTTAATTCTATTTCACTAGCAAATGATAAGTGAGATTCATTAACTAATTTAGCAATGTCTTTTATGTTTGCTCTTTTTGTTTCTTCCAATAATACTAGGTAATAATTTTTCTTTCTGTTAGTTAGAAATAGATTTTTACAACCAGTGCCATTAATGTTTTTAATATTTTGGGCTTGTTCAATAGTAAAAATAGGTTCGTGTTCTTTTTCTTTAAATTCAATATTTAATTGTTTAAAAATGTCATATATATTCATATTTTAACTCCTAAACTTCAATCTATATAGCTGTCTTTTTTTATTTCTATAGTAATCATTATAACGAACCTCATCTTCGAAATATATAACTTCTTAATTATTATAACATATTTTTTCAATTATTTCACAAATTATTATCTAGTTAACTAAATAAAACCTAGCATCAAATTGACACTAGGTTTTATTATATTATACTAAATCATTGCAACTATTTAAATCATTATCTATATAATGAGTAATAAATCTAACTTTGAAATTTCTGTTATTACATATTGAACTTTCACTTCCACTGACGTCTAATTCTTCAGGTAGAACAAATTTAATGCAATTTATTTTGACATCACGACATGTAAAATGTGAATGTGCTGGTATTACCATAGTTTTCATTCCTCTTTTATGTTCTATATTATTTGAGTCAACTTCAGTTAATACAACTGCTAGAGCAACTCTTCTGTTAGGACAAACATTTTTTATTTTAGCATTTAATTCTAGGATTCTTCCTAATGAATCTAAATATATATTTCCAGCATCATATTCTACGGCATCGGTACATCCACTAATTGTAATATCTATTGGAGTCGGACACTCTTCTAGGCAAATTGATTCATCGCATTCAATTTCAATAGTTGGATTTTCAAATAAAACTAGACTACCCTCAGCATCTTCGTAGTCTATACTTTCATTAACTTCTATGGTTCCTGTACAAGTTCCAACATGTTCTACTGAAAATTCTAATACTGCTCCTTCACTGGTAGTTGTTCCTAATTCATCCATTTTCCATATAATAGTATGATCTCCCTCTATATCTGCTGTTCCTTTTGTTTTACTAACTACATCCATTATTTTAAAACAAGGATTTACTACATCAGTTATAACAATATCTGTTGCACCTGGTTTTGAAATATTTTTTGCAAGTTCTTCAAATAGATCTTCTAACTGAGTATCATCAGGTGTTATTGCAACATAAGCAGAATCAGGGTCAGAACTCCAAGTGTTTAACTTAGACTAACACCTGTTAAATATAAAGAATTATTTTTATATTTATTCATAATAACTTCATATTCAGTTGCATACTTATCTGCAGTTTCAATTAAAGTTTTTTCACTTGGATCTAGTAATCCTCTTATAAACTCAGCATGTTCTTTCATAATACGGTAAAAAAATAAGTGTAATTCTAATGATAAATTTATATACTCTTTATAGTTCATTTTTCCTCCTGATGATATATATGCTAATAGTATAAGAAAAAAATATATTTAGATCATTAAATATTTTATATATTAAAGAAAAAAGATAATTTTTTATTATTATCTATTCTTCTTTAATCTTATTAAAAGTTGTATTTGGATTAACATTAAACATTGAATTCATTATATTAATATCAGCGTTTTCATACATTTTAACTAACTCTTCTATGAGTAATTTTATTTCTTTTCTTTTTCCAATATTCTTTTTAGTAATAACACATGCACAGTCTAAGAAGTTAAGTTCACTATATTTTACCCAAGATATAATGTCTTTTTCTTTGACATAAAATAGTGGTCTAATCAACTTCATGCTAGGGTAGTTGTCACTATTTAATATAGGTAACATTGAAGAAAATGTTCCATTATATATTTGATTAAGCAAGATTGTTTCTATAACATCATTAAAGTGATGTCCTAAAGCTATTTTGTTGCATCCTAATTCTTTGGCTTTACTATACAAACATCCTCTTCTCATCCTGGCACATAGATAGCAAGGATTAGTATTATCTTTTATAACTTCAAATATATTTGTATCAAATATTGTAATTGGTATATTTAAATACTTGGCATTATCTATTATTGCTTGTAGTTTTTCTTCACTATATCCAGGGTTCATAACCATAAATACTAATTCATAATGGAATTTGTTATGTCTTTTTAATTCTTGCATACATTTGGCAAGTAAAAAAGAATCTTTTCCTCCTGAAATACATATAGCTATCTTGTCATTTTCTTCAATTAAATTAAATTCATTAATAGCTCTTACAAATTTAGAAAATATCTCTTTACGATATTTCTTTTGAATTGACCTTTCTATATCTTTTAATTCTTTCATATAAATCTCTTTCTTTTATTATTGAGCTAAAACCTTTACTTTTTCAATAGTATTTTCTTTTTTATATGTACTTCTTGATAACGTAAAATCATTAGGGTTATTTAATATATTAGATCCAATATGTAATGTATCATACTCTCCAGGATTGTTAAATACTTCATACATTATATTATTAAACATATTTACAATAGTACTAGTTAATCCACGAGCACCTATTTTTCTTTCCATAGCGTCATTTACAATAATATCTACTAAATCATCTATATTAATATTTTCAATACCAAATTCTTTTAATATTCTTATATATTCCTGAAATTCACTAGTTTTTGAATTTAATATAATATCTTTTAAATTATCCTTAGTTAAAGCATTAAATTGCAATACAATTGGTAATCTTCCTACTATTTCTCTTTTAAGTCCATAAGAAACTAATTTATCACTCATTGATTGACTTTCTTTTTTAGATTCTTCAGATGATATACTTCCAAAACCTATTTTGCTTTTTTGTGGTGTTTTTTTATCTTCATACAACTCTTGGAATGCTCCACAACATACAAAAGTAATACTTTTTGTATCAAATATACAGGTCCTTTGTCCGACTTCTACATTATAAGTGTTTCCTTCTATCATTTTTAGTAATTCATTTTGAATTCCCATAGTTGAAACTGAACCTGATTCTTCTCCTTTATATGCTAATTTATCAAATTCATCTAAAATTATTATACCTTTGTCTATATTAGGATCCTTTCCATATTTTAATATATATTGTGTTAGAATATCTGTTAAGTCTCCACCTTTATATCCTGCCTGAGACATTCCTGATGTAGATGTTACTAAAATAGGAATCCCTAGTATTTTAGATAATGTTTCAAACACTAGTGTTTTTCCAACGCCAGTAGGTCCCATTACTAGCATATTTCTTTTATTACCTATACTATATAAATTAACCCATATTGTAGTTACAATTGTTTTAACTAATTCATCTTGTCCTTTTACTGTCTTATAAAGTTCTATAAGTACATCTTTAGGCAATACGCTTTCTTCCTCATTAGTTTTTGCTTTTTCTGACTCACTATTTTTACTACTTTTAGTTTTAGGATTTTCCTTTGGTCTATTTGGTTCTTGACCTTTATCTCCATCAGTTGTTATTTCTTCATCATAATCATATAAAATACTGTCTTTGTCTTCAAAAACAAATTCTTCATTAGTTACTTTATCTACAAGAATGATTATTCTGTTATATTCATCTAAAGTAGGAATATATTTATACTTTAAGTGTTCATTTAAATATTTCCTTTTTATTTGTTCTAATGATTTATTACGGTATCTTTTTACAAGTTCTACAACCGGGATTCTATAAGCATATTGCTTTACATTATCATAAGGCATTAATATATGCCAATATGTATTGCCTTCATCACTAATAAAATTATCCATCACTTCATCATAATATCCTGTTATTACTGTATTTGGCACTAATTCAATAGTTCCATCTTCTAATTCTTTTGGTTCAAATATAACTACTAATTCCCATTCCTTATCTTCCATGTCAAAACCTCCCTACTTAATTAATCGCTTATTTTAATATGTGCATCTTTTAGTTGTTTTGGGAATACTTCACTAGGACATCCCATCATACTATCAGCTCCATTTGCTCCCAATGGAAAGGCAACAACTTCTCTAATATTTTCCTCATCTTTTAAAAGCATTAGAATTCTATCTATTCCTGGTGCCATTCCAGCGTGTGGTGGCGCTCCATATCTAAATGCTTCATATAAGGCTGGAAATTTACTTTTAACAACATCTTCACTGTATCCGACTAATTCAAAGGCTTTCTTTAGTATATCTCTATCATGATTTCTTACTCCACCAGATGCCATTTCATATCCGTTACATACAAAATCATACTGATAAGCAAGTATATCTAGTGGATTTTTGTTAAGTAAAGCATCCATACCACCTTGTGGCATAGAGAATGGATTGTGTGAAAAAGTAATTCCGCCATTTTCTTCATCTTCTTCAAAGAAAGGAAAATCATTAACTATACAAAATTCATATTTATTTTTATCTATTAATTCTAGTTCTTCACCTAATTTATTTCTTAGATTACCTGCTAATTTATTCACTTTCTTATCTGCTAAAATAAATACTGTATCCCCTTCATTTAAATTTAACTTTTCTATAAGATTATTTCTTATTTCATCATTTAAAAATTTATCTAGTGAAGATTTAAATTTATTATTTTCTACAACTTTAATATAACCTAAAGTACCATTTATAGATTTAACATATTCTTCCATTTGTTTAAACCAAGAATTAGATTTATCAATACTACTTACTTTAATACCACGAATTTGTGTATCTTTGAATGGAGCAAAATCTGATTTTGATAAAATGTTAGTTAAGTCTTCAATGATAAGAGGATTTCTTAAATCTGGTTTATCACTACCATATTTTAACATAGCTTCTCTATATGGAATTCTTCTAAAAGGAGGCTTACTTACTTCTTTTTCAGAAAAGTTAGTAAATACGTTATAAAAAACTTTTTCTCCTACTTTGTATACATCTTCTTCTGTAACAAAAGACATTTCAAAATCCAATTGATAAAATTCACCATATAATCTATCACTTCTTGGGTCTTCATCACGAAAACATGGTGCTATTTGAAAGTATTTATCAAATCCTGATACCATAAGCAATTGTTTAAATATTTGTGGAGCTTGTGGTAAAGCATAGAATTTACCTTTAAATTTTCTAGATGGTACAATAAAGTCCCTAGCTCCTTCTGGTGATGTTGCTGTTATAATTGGTGTCTGTATTTCTGTAAATCCCATACTTTTCATAGTTTCTCTAATAAAATCTATTACTTTACTTCTAAATAAAATATTATTATGAACACTTTCATTCCTTAAATCTAGATATCTATATTTTAGTCTTGTATCTTCCAAAGATTCTTTACTTCTAGATATTTCAAATGGTAATACGTTTTCACATAACCCAAGAATATCTAGTGTATTAATTACTATTTCAATTTCTCCTGTAGCCATATTTTTATTAATCATATCATCGTCTCTTTTACGAACGGTTCCACTAACAGTCACAGTACTTTCCTTGGTTAAATTAATAAATTTATCACTTTCTTCACTAATTAATTGGACAATACCAGTTTCATCTCTTAGTGTTATAAAAAGTAAACTGCCTAAGTTTCTAATTGAATTTACCCATCCACAAACTCTAACTTCTTTTCCAATATAACTTCTGTCTACTTTACCACAGTAAACACTTCTATAAATATTTTCTTCCATATATACTCCTTTTCTAAAATAAAAACACGTTAAAAATAATATAAGGACGAATTAATCCGCGGTGCCACCTTATTTCACTTACGTGCTCTTTATTTATATAATTAAATTGTTTTATCTTCATTACTTTTATGTGTCACTCATAAAGAAGAACTAATACTATTATAAATAATATATTTTTTTTGTCAATTAGTTTGCTTTTATTTGTTTGAATTTTTTTAGTTAAAACAAACTAATATTATACAAATATTTCAAATAATTTAAATCATCTCCATATGTTAAGTATATCATAGATTAAGATAATTTAAGAAAATATTTTATAACTTATACTTTATAGAAATATTATTTTTTATTTTTTCAAAAAGTTTTGGTTGTATGTCTTGATATGTACAATTGTCTGGAAAATCATCAAGTAAAACTATTTCTTCGATTTCATTATATAATTCTTTTTCAAATTCTTTTACTTCAGCCAAATAGAGAAATCCAAAAGTTTCTTCATTTTCATCTTTAACTTCTTCATAAAATTTTACTTCTATCATATATCTCCTATTGATGATAATTCCATATATTTAGATGTCCTTTAGTTTCAATTGACTTTTTTAATGTTGTAACATCATCTAGTATCCAAGCATATCTGCCTTCTTTATATTTACCACAAATATATTCTTGATAATTATTTCTTTTTATTTCTTCTATATATTCTTTAGTCATATAGATACAATCTATTAAATTACATTTACAAATAATTTTTCCATAATTTAATGAATTATCTCCTAATAACTCCATGAGGGTCTTATCTTCCTTCCACTCTCTTGGTATTTTTGTACTACTTGCGTGTATATATAATTCGCCACGATAAGATGTTTTCCAACTTCTCGTTTCTATTTTTTTCTTACCTTCTTTTATTAGAGTTGCAAAAGGTTCTTTTATACTTAATACTTTCATTATTTCACCTCTGTCATTTCTTTTTCTATCCATATCATTATAACATCTATAATATAATCTATTTGTTCTTTATTTAATTCTTTCTGTGGTTCTATCTTATGCCATTTATATAAACAATTTCTACAACAAGTTGCTGTTGCATGTTGTGAAATAAATACTGGATGCCCTTTCATTGGGGTCTGCTTTCCATCATTTGGTATATCTTTTGGTGCAAGTCTTTTATTTATAAAAGTATATGCATGCTCTTTTATTTTCTCTATACCCTTTTCTTTGATATATTCTTTATCTTTTTCTTTTAAGTGAAATTTATTCCTAAAGTTTGATTTAGATAGTTTATTTAATATATTTTCTATTTCATTTCTTTTATTTATCATTTTTATTATCTTTCTATATCCTAAAAATAAATTACTTTTGTATTATTTCACTATTTAATAACTTATTAATAATTTTTATTTTACCTTTACCCTTTGTATTAGAAAATAATTCTAAATCTATTGCTTCCCATATTGGAACCCAACCAGTAATTAGTAATATTTCTTTCCATATTACTTCATTATTGATATTGCTTGATAAAAACAAAAATATGATTCCTAAAATTAATAGACATATTTGTTTTATGTCAGTAATTTTGTGTTCTTGTATACTTTTATTATATTCTTCAATAAGTCCTTCTTTTAAGAACTCTTTACAATCTCTATTTATATTATTACATTTTACATTTATAACAATTTTTATTTTTTCATTTTTTCTAATAGGTATAGCTTCCTTTATAATATATTTTATTAATTCATTTGATATTTTATTTTCATTATATTTTTCTACTAAATCATATTTATCATGTAAGTCAATTTCTATTATTTTTTCCATTATTTTTTTCCCTTCTATAATTTTTATTGTTTTTCTATATCTAGTATTAAATACACTATTCAATATATAATTGGTAGCATAAATTTTCTATTATGTAATCAACATCTTTTTTTATTATATATTAAAACATATCTATTTTACTTATTTAAATCTTTATCTACTATTACACATTTATAATTATTTTTCATAACAATTTCTCCAATAATTAATCAAGTTCTTTTAATAATGTAGTATTCTTACCTCTTTCATTCTCATATTCATCAGTAACAACATAATTATCTTTTAACATATTATTTAACGAATAAACATTATCTGAACACACTTTTGTAAATATATATTTTTTGTTAATACTCTTACAGTATTCATCTAAAATTTTCATCATTTGTCTTTGATAACCATTGCCAACATAATTAGGATTAACCATTATAGGACCTAAAGATCCTACTAATTTTTCATCATAAGATATATTATGCTTTTTCAAACTTTTATTGTTTGATGGTATGTACATCATAGAGCATACCAAATTTTTATTATCATAATATAACCATATTTTTCCTTTATTATTTAATATTTCTATTATTTCTTCTTTAGTAAATGTTCCAAGCCATTCTGGATTTTCCATATTATCTCTAACATATTTATAAAGATACAAATAATCATCTAAATTTACATTTTTAGATACACAATTTAAATTTTCTAACATTGTTTTCCCTTCTATAATTTTTCAATATCTATTAATCCTCTTGTATGGTATCCTTGTTGTTCATAAAATTTAATACCATTAGTATTATAGGCAAATACATCTATAATGATATATTCGCAATTAATACTTTTAAAATAGTTCTCTATTTTTTTCATTAATTGTTGTCCTATACCTTTACTTCTTGCTTTTTTAGAAATAATTAGTTCTGTTATTTTGCCACATTTTGGACATTTATAATCTAAATAATCATATTCATTATAGGAACGAATACACCCCATTATTAATCCTATTGCTTTTTCTTTTTCTATAGCAAGATAACATTTTCCTTCATTATTTTTTATCTCTTCTAAATCTAATATTGCCATCTTATCTCTATAGTCCGGATGTAATCTATCTAAGTTATCTTTATCTATAGTGATGATATACTCTTCAAGTTCTACTAATAAATCTTTTACATCTTCTAAATATTTATCTTCATATTCAATTATTTTCATAATCTGTCATATCCCCACCAATTGGGAATTAGTTCTTCTAATCTGATTATTTCATGAGTATCTATATTTTTTAATATTTCAATATCTTTGCTTGATTTAGATAACTGCATTAAGTATTCTCTACATGCTCCACATGGATAACCAACATTTCCTTTTGAATCAATACATACAAGTTTAATTATTTCATTTTCCCCATTAGTTATCATATTTGCAATAGCATTTCTTTCAGCACACATTCCAAGTGATGATGCTGTATCAATGCAAACGCCTGTATATATATTATGATCTTTAGTTAATATTGTAGCAGAAACCTGTCCAGCACTAACCATACCAGAAACTTCTCTTTTATTTCTAACTTTATTTGCTTTTTCTATCAATTCTTCCCATACTGTATTTATGCTATATAAATATTCTATATGAATTGCATATACTCCGTTTTTTCTTATTGCTTCTTTGTATCCATCAAGTTTATTTACATTATTAATTGCTTCATTATAATCATTGGTAGAAGATGTTGTATATCTTGTTCCTTCCATAGTAAATAATTCTTCTAGTGAATTATAATAATTTACTTCTTTTACTTTAACATAAAACACACCTAAATTATTACTATTAAATTCAATAATATCATTTGTTTTTAATGTGCCATAATCTTTACCTGAATCTTTTTTATTTGCTCTTATTTCTACTTTTTTACTTCCATTTTTGATAGCCAAAGCTGCTCTATCATTAATATTTAATTTCATTGTCATTTATATTCTCCTCCTCAAAAAAAATTCTGCATAATACAGAATCTTCTAAAAAACAAAATAATAATTTTTATGTGCTTAAAATAATGTGATTGTGATTAATTCTGCATTACTAATTAAATATAACATTAAATTATTCATCATTATTAATCACACTCCTTTCAAGAATAATTTACGATATAAATATACTATATATTTTTTTAAAAGTCAATCAATTCAAATTTTGATTATTAATTTCCAATATAAAACTTTCACATTCAGCAAATCCCGGTAAATCATTAATAATTTCATTCTTAATAATTCTTAAGTTACCTTTTTTAATCTCTTTTATCATTCCAGCCATATTTTTAATTTTACATGAAGTATTAGCCACTAATACTTTTTTATTGTTATTAATATTTATTCGTTCAGAATTCAAAAAAGCATTGTTAACATCAGAAGAATATTCCTTTTTACCATCTACCATTGCTATTACTAGGGCCTTACCATTTTCTTTTAAATGATTATAAATAAATTGATAAAATTTTTGCCTATGTTTTTCATTAACAAACATATGAATAACAGCAATAGAATATATAAAATCAAATTTTTCATCAATATTATCAGTAATCAAATCAAATTGTTTAAAATTATTCTTGTATTTATTTTCAGTTAACTCATTACATTTTTGTATTGCACTAGTGGAGTAATCAACCGCTAAAACGTTATATCCATTATCTAGTAAATAAATAGCATCTCTTCCTTCACCACAACCTAGATCTAGTATTTTGTCATCTTTTGTTATATTATATTCGTTAATTGTATCAATAACTTCTCTACTATATTTGTGCATTTCCCATAATTGACCTGTTTGATGAACCTGACTATATCTTTTTTCGTAAGCTTTGTAATAATCTTCCTTCATAAAAAGCCTCCATTAATTTAAATCAATATAATATAAACTTTCACCATTTTTTAATTTTTCAATAAATTTTGCCCCAATTTTTTCATAGTAATTAATTAAATTTGATTTTAAATATACTTTATTATATTTAAAAAATTTAGCTTCTTTCAATATTGCTTTATTTAACATTTTTGAATAGCCTAACCCTCTATATTCATCTTTTACATACATTGTGGCATACCATGGTGTTAAATCCTTTCTCTCTTCTCCATCTGATTTAAGAAGTGAAACAAAACCAATCAATTCTTCGTTTATAGTTAAACCTAATATTGAAATAACATTATCACTATTTAATATCTTATTTACTTTGTAAGTAACATATTCTTCTAAAGTCTTTTCTTTATTAGACCATTCTAAATAACATATTGTTACATATTCCTTTAAATACTTTATATTATTATTAATTCTAATTATTTGTATTTTATTTTTTTCTAAATATTCTTTTCTTGTTATTTCATAACAGTAACAATCAACTTTCTCAATTAATATTGTGTATTTAACTTTTTTGATTTTTTTTGTTCTATGAAAGCCAAATTTTTCCATTAGTTTCCAAGATGCTTGGTTATCAATAGCTACGCTTGTTTCTATTTTCTCTATGCCTACTTCATTAAACATATAATCAAGCATTAACTTTGTTGCTTCTGTACCAAAACCCATACTATGAAATTTAGAATCTAAAAACCATCCAACATCTCTTATACTATCAATATTTACATTGCCACTTTCATCATAACTATTTTGACAGCTAATTTGACCTATACATATATTTTGTGATTTTAATATTATAGACCATCTAAAAACATCTTTATTCTTTGCACTTTCTAATTTCTTATATTGCCACTTTTTTTCTTTATCCCAGTCATAATTAAATTTTCCTACTAAGTAATACTTCGCAACATCTACATTACACAAGATTTCCCAAATTACCTTTAAATCTTCTTCTTGAGTAGGCCTTAAAATAAGATTTTCTGATTCTAATATTTTTGAACCAATATATTTCATAAAAATCACCAATTATCTTTCAAACTATTATATATAGTATAATTTACAATATATGTTATTATTATATATACTACATTCCTTGTTCCGTTAAAACATAAGGAAGATATCTCCTCCACTATGAGCTAATTTGCTTTTAAACTTGAGGTCACAATTTGTGATTTCAAGTTGATTACCTCTTCTGGTGTTAATTGAAAACAAAATGTTTCAGGAAACCTCATAATATTTCTTTTAATCGTTTGATTTATAATCCTTGTCTCAGTTTTGTATAATTTAGCAACATCTGATGATAAAATAACTTGTTTACCTCTTACTTCAAATATAATTTCTTCAATTTTTATATTTTCTTTTAACACTTATAATATTTTTTTCTAAAATTAATAAAAATATCAGTTTTTTACCATTTTTTTGACCTCTACTGAATAGTTGATTTACCCTTTATTTTAATGGTTTAGTGCCTATTTAAAACGCACACACATTCTGCATGTGTTGTATAGGGGCTATGACTAGTTGAACTTTAAATTATATGTTGGTTATGTCTATCATATATACCACATTAACTCAATATAGTTTTAGTATTATAAATAGTTCATTCTACTATTAACTTGTAATTTATTTGTTAGTTTTAAATCCATACTTACTAATAATATAAAGATATATTAAACTTATAATAGTTCCGACAAGTCCGTATACTGCATCAACAATATCTGTTGTATTCAGTATTGGTAAAAATATCTCATATATAAAGTTAGATAATATTATAACCATTCCAACAATTATATTTGAATTATATTTTTTACCAAACAATTGTAATAAATAACCAATTAACACACATAGTAAAACACTCAATGTAAAATTAGTTATATGAGAATTTATAGTTTCATTTATTACAAAAATATAACTATTAAAAATATTAATCCATCTTATTACAACTAATATAAAGCAAAAAATAAAAATACTCACCAAAGATATTGAAGTTGATAATTTTGTTTCTAATTTTTTCATATATACCTCACATTCAAACTATTTATTATTTTCTTCTAAATATTTTTTATACATCTCATCCATACTTGAAATATATTCTCTATCTTGTTTTATTCTAAATTTTTCATATTCATTTTCTGCTTTTTCTAAAGCTTTTTTATGAGATACTTTGCCTGAATCACTTAAAACATTTTTATTTCTAAATTTTAATAATTCATCTGTTTCTTTAATCCAATCATTCATTGTCATTACTTGATGTTCTTCAGCCATATCTTCTGCATAATCTAAAAAGCTAATTGTGAGTCTTTCTAACTTTTTTAATTCTTCTTCATTTAAGTAATTTTTAGCTATACTAATATCATATTTCATTATCTTCCCATCAGGACTATTTTTCCAAGTGGTTAATCCCATATGTATTTTTTCACTATCTACTCTTTCATATATTAGTTCAGCAGCTGTTTTTCCAGTAATTGCATAATGTAATTTATTTTGAACAATTTTAAAGAATGTATATGCTTCATCAGATTCTTTATTATAATCAATACTTGTAGCTTCAAATAAATCAGTTATTTTTTGATATTGTCTTCTTTCACTTAGTCTAATTTCTTTAATAGTTTGTAATAATTCATCATAATAGTCTTTACCAAACTTAGGACCATTTTTCATTTTCTCTGTATCTATTGCAAAGCCCTTAATCATATAATCTTTTAATATTTTAGTAGCCCAAATTCTAAATTTAGTTGCCTTTTTAGAATTAACTCTATATCCAACCGCAATAATAGCATCCAAATTATAGAACTCTAATTCTCTGTTTACATTACGATTTCCTTCTTTTCGAACTACCGAGATTTTCTCAGTAGTTGAATTTTTATCAAGTTCATTATCTTCAAATATATTTTTTAAATGTAAACTTACATTGTCTGAACTGCAATCAAATACTTCTGCCATGCTTTTTTGAGTTAACCATATTGTTTCATCTTTTAATATAACATCAACATTTACATTTCCTTCTTCTGTTTCATATAATAAAATATTGCTTTCTTTCATTTATGTTTCATCTCCCTTCATTTTAGTTATTAAGTTAGGATATGTTTCCTTGTATGAGTGATGTGGTATGTGGAATTATATACTTCAAAGACTTCCTATTAAATAAATTTTATAATTTTTAGAAAAAATATGCTTTCTTTATTTTTCAATGGCTTTTCGATGTAGCACTGATACACACTCCACATGATGTGTTTGTGGGAACATATCTACCAAAGTTATATTTTCAAAGTTATATCTTTCACTCATATCTTTTATATCTCTTACCATAGTTATTGGATTACAAGATACATATACTATTCTTTTAGCATTAATCTCTTTTAAAACTTTTTTCGTATGTTTATCTAGTCCACTTCTTGGTGGATCTACAATTACTACATCATACTTTCCCATCTTTAATACTTTAGACACATCACCACAGATAAAGTCTACATTATCTATGTTGTTTATTTTAGCATTGATCTTGGCATCTTCTATGGCATCTTTATTTATTTCAATTCCAAGAACACTATTACAATGACTACTTATATATAAAGAGATGCTTCCAGTTCCGCAATATAAATCTAGAACATTGTCTTTAAGTGTAAGACAACCATATTTAACTATTTCTTCATACAATGATACAATGTTATTGGTGTTTATTTGAAAGAAAGAATTAGCTGATATTTTATACTTAATTCCTTTTAGAGATATATAACTATCTTCTTTCTTATATATTTCTTTATTATTTAAATATATACTTATAACATAATCTTTTAATTTTTCTATTTCACTAAGTTTAATATTACCATTTAATATTAACATAATTCCGTTGTCTGACACTCTAATAATAACTTCTGTAAGATTATTAATATTAAGACTATTTAATACTTCGATTAGTTTATTAACTTTATCATTTACTAAATAACAAGAAGAAATATGAACTATATCATGAGAATTTGACTTTAATAATCCTAATGTTTTATCAACACTTAAAGTTATTTTATTTCTATATCCATATTCTTCTTTACTAGGAATGATATCTGGTTCTATTTCTAATTTTAATTGTTTGTGAAATAATTCTTTTATTTTATTTTTTTTAAATATTAATTGATTGGAATAACTTAAATTACTTATATTACATCCTCCACATATTTCATAATACGGACATTTTGCTTCTATTCTTAAATTACTCTTTTTATTAATACTTTCTAACTTTCCTATATTATAATTTTTATATTCTGTAATGGTTTGATAATTAATATCATCACCAGTTACTGTTTTAGGAACGAATACTACTTTATTATTATCTTTTCCTATTCCATTTCCTTCAAAACTCATATCTATTATTTTCATAACTCACATCCTATTGGGATTAACATCTATAAAGACATCAACCTTGCTATCTTGTTTGTATCTATCATCTATAGTATGAAGTATACTATTTAACTTAATATCATTTTTATATTTTATAATACATTGATAATGGTAGATATTATTTATTTTAAATATATTAGCCATAGATGGGCCTAATACTATTGTTCCTTCACTAACATTTTTACGTAAATATTTACTTATATTATTGGCTTCTTTTAATCCTAATTCATAATCTTTACTATTTATACTTACTAAAATAATATAGTAATATGGAGAATATTTAAGACTTTTTCTAATTTTCATTTCTTCTTTGTAAAATCCTAAATAATCATGATTTTTTGCATAATTAATACTGTAATTATTAGGATTATACGTTTGAATAATTACTTCTCCAGGTAGATTACTTCTTCCTGCTCTTCCAGATACTTGATTTAATAATTGGAAAGTTCTTTCACTACTTCTAAAATCTGGTATATTTAGACTCGCATCTGCATTAATAACTCCCACTAATGTAACTAGTGGAAAATCAAGTCCTTTGGCAATCATCTGTGTCCCTAATAATATATCATAATCATGTCTACCAAAAGAATTAATAATCTCTTCATGACTTCCTTTTCTTTTAGTTGTATCTACATCCATCCTAACTATTCTAGAATTTGGATATATTTTATGTAATTCTTCTTCTAATTTTTCTGTTCCTATTCCATAATCAGATATATTACTACTTCCACATTTATCACATTTATTATTATTCTTTTTGGTATAATTACAATAATGGCATCTAAGGGTATTACTTGTTTTATGATATGTTAATGATATGTCACAATTAGGACATTTAAATACATTTCCACAATCTCTGCATGTAATTATGAAAGCATACCCTCTTCTATTTAAAAGGAGTATTATTTGTTCTTTCTTTTCTAATTTTTCATTAATCTTATCTTTTAATATTTTTGACAGAATAAAATTACCTTTTTTAACTTCACATGTCATATCTACTATATTTACTTTTGGTAGCTTACTGTTTCCTATCCTATTGGTTAAAGTTAATAATTTATATATACCATTTCCTGCTCTTGCAAATGATTCAAGGGATGGTGTGGCACTTCCTAAAAGAACGGGACATTTGTGATATTTTCCTCTTAATAGTGCTACATCTATAGCATTATATCTTGGGTGATTATCTTGTTTATATGTGCTAGTATGTTCTTCATCAATAATGATAATTCCTAAATTTTCTAGTGGTGCAAATATGGCACTTCTAGCTCCTACAACAATATTAACTTTCTTTTCTTTTATTTTTCTATATTCGTCATATCTTTCTCCATCTGATAATCCACTGTGAAGTATAGCAATATTTTCTTTAAATCTTGTAACAAACCTATCTACTATTTGTGGAGTCAAACTTATTTCTGGTACTAGCATTATAGCTGTTTTTCCAAGACATAATACTTTATCTATAAGTGACATATATACTTCTGTTTTTCCACTACCAGTTACTCCATATAATAAATAAGTATTATTTTCTTTTAATTCAACACTATCTACTACTTTTTGTTGTTCATTAGTCAAATTTACTACTTTATATTTACCACTTTCTAATATTTTATATCGATATTCTTCTTCAAAAACTAACTTTATTAATTCTTTTTTTATTAGTGTATTTATGGCAGATGTCATTTTGCTTATATCCATTTTTCCATGTTCTTTTAAATAATTAAGTATTTCAATTTGATTGTTATATCTACATTTAGAAATATAATTATCTATTTCGACATCATCTTTATTTAAAATAATAGTTTTTTTCTCTTTTTTATTTATTGAAGTATTATTCTTAGCTTTCAAAGCTTTTGGTAACATTACCTGGTAGGCACTTATTAAACTACATAATGTTGTATTAGCTATGCATTTACCTAGATAAAGCATTTCTTCGTTAAGAATAGGTTCTTTATCTACTAGAGAAATTATTTCTTTTAATTCATAGTTTCCTTCAAAAGTGTTATCTATCTCTAAAACAAATCCTTCAATAATTCTAGATCCAAAGCCAACTTTAACACGTGAACCTATTTTAATATCTTCTTTTATACTTTCAGGTATTATATATGTAAACATTCTATCTACATTTTTAACACCTATTTCAACGATAACTTTTGCATACATATATATACCTCCATATAATTACATAATAGCAAATATCATTTTTAAAGTCAATATATATCGTACACTTGTTTTGATATTGCTGTATAAAAAAATAAATACTATTTTAAGTATTTATCTAAAGTATTTAATATTTTATTTTTATCATTTGATTTTATAATATAATCTTTAAATCCATATTTTTGATAACTATCATCATATTCTACCTTTGTATTTTTAGTAAGTAATATGCATGGTATATTAAAGTTTCTTATTTCTTGTAATTTAGTCATTATTGTATATCCATCTAATGGTTTTAATTCATCTTTAATTAATATTAAATCATATTTTTCTTTACTTCTAATTTTATCTAAACAGTACTTACCATATTCTGTTCTTTCTATGGTAATATTACTACCTCGTAATAATTTTTTTATTATTTTTTCACATGTTTCACTATCATCTACGAGTAATATTTTTTTATTATCATATTCCTTTATATAGACATTTTCCTTTGTTGGCACTATTTTGGCATCTAATACTATTTTCATAGTAGTTCCTTTATTATAATCACTATTTGCAATTATTGTTCCTTCCATCATAGTTATTATCTTTTTAGCTGTATAAAGATTATTCTTTAAGTTATTTCTATTTAATTCTTCTTTCTTTTTATAAAATATTGTATCTAATTCTTCTGGCTTAATACCTATTCCACTATCTTCTATAGAAATTATAAGTCTACAGATATCTATTTTCTTAACAAAGTTTACATTTAGTTCTACATATCCATTATTCGTATATTTAATGGCATTATCTAGTAATGTTATCATTACTTTTTTTAAATTAATACTGTCTCCATATAAATATTCTGGTATATCACTAGCTATATCTGTTCTAAACTCTAGTCCTTTTTCTTGACATTTTTCTTTATATATACTTACTAATCCTTTAATTATTAATTTAATATTAAACTTGGTATTATATATTTTTATATTAGAGGCATCTATATTAGAAACATCTAATATATCATTAGTTATTGTATTAAATTTAGATATATCATATTTTATTTCTCTAGCATTATCACCAATATTTTCAATATTTGTTTCTTCTTTTGTTACTTCACTTAATATATTATCAGCATGATCATCTATATTCCTACTTATATTTCTTATTTCTTTTGTCATATTAAATAGAAACATACTTTTTTCTTGATTAGCATTATCACTTATTTTTTTTGCTTTATTTACTTCTTCCAACATTTTCATATCTGGATTTTCTATTGTAAAATACATAACACATACTATTATTGTTAAGCAAAAATTTATTAAAAATAAATCTGGAAATATTCTTTGAATTATAAAAGATATTATTAATAATATTATAATTAAAAATATAGGAGTATATTTTTTTACAACAATATTCTTATAATTTTCTATTGTTAATACTATAATGAATACAATTCCTATGGCTACTATAAAATAGGTCATATTAACTCCTAGTCCAGTTGGGATTATAGCGTTTGCAGTTTCTTTAAAGGTAATTGAAGTGCATAGAATTATCATTGAAAATAGTATAAACAAAATTTTAAATATTAATGGTTTTATTTTAAGTATACTTTTTTTAGATATTAAATACACATATTTTATAAATGTTAGTATCCAAAATATAAAATATATTAACATCATCTTAGATAATAGAGTGTAAAATAAGTTGTTTATATTCCATCCTATTTTATATAATATATAGCTAAAGATATCTATTCCTGTACCTATAAATGTTGCAATTAACATAGATTTATATAATTTTGTTTCAGTATTGTTTGTATTTCTTTTTGAAAAGAAATTTATTATAAATATAATTATAAATATAAAACCACAAATTGAAAAATATATTCCTGACATAAAATAACTCCTTATCTATTATCAATTTTATCATATAAAAAGAAAAAAGTATATTTAAAACATACTTTATTTCTTGAATTATATTTTTCTTGTCAAAGTTTTATACTTTTTATTATCATTCTCTTGATATGGTTTTGGATCTAATTTACCATTTAATGTTCTAATAAGTGGTTCATAATAAAACTCTATATATCTTGGCATATTGCTATTTCCAAGGGTGGAACTTATTAGTTTTTCTATTTTTAATTTTAATTTTTCTATATCACATTCTTCACTATAAAGGCTAATATGATATTTTGGTACATATTGAAGTTCGTTATCCATTACTTTAGTTACAATACTTTCTCTTATTTCAGGTATTTGGCTTAATAGATTTTCTATTCTCTGTGGATAAATATTTTCTATTCCACATACAAAGCTTCTTTTTGCTCTATCAATATATACTATTTCACCATTTGGTAATATCTTAGCAATATCACCTGTTATTAGCCATTTTGTTCCATTAATTTCTATAAATGATTCTTTTGTTTCTTCTTCATTATTGTAATAACCTAACATCATTCCAGGACCATTAACTAGTAATAATCCTTCATTATCATACCCTAATTCTTCGTGGGTTATTGGATCTATTATCATATAATTATTAAACGGAATCATTACACCAACTGTTCCGTCAGAATTTTTTTTCCCCATTTTTACAGATACAGGTGCCCACATTTCAGTCATTCCTAATCCGTTCCATAAATTATCAGTTGATCCAAATTCTTCAAAAATCATATTAATTATTTGCTCTGTTAGTTCTTTTAATTGTTCTCCACCAGAGACTCCCATTTTTAGCCATGACAAATCATACTTTGATTTATCTGCTGTTCTAAGTTCCATCCTTAAGTTTTCTAAATATTCTTTATAGTTTTCTCTGTTATTACCTGAAAAATCTATATTTTGGTGTTTTTTACTTATTTCTGATAATATGTCATTAGCAAAAAATTCCCATTGGATTGGTCCAGCGAAAACTCCTGCCGGTTTAATTCTATACATTTCTTCTTCAAAATCTTTAGGTAAGGGCTTACTAACCATTTTTATATGTAAATTTTTACATAAAGCATAATGCATAGCTAATTTTCCAAATGCCATAAACATTGGAAGATTACCTAAAAATACTTCTCCTGGTTTAAGTTCTGTAACATAATCAAGAGATTTTGCAACACAATTTATGCCATTTCCATCTAGCATGACTCCTTTATGTGTTCCACTACTTCCACCAGTAAACATAATATCACTTATTTTTTTATTATGACTTGTTGAAAAAACGGCATCTTCAAAGCTGTATCCACTCTTTAATATACTATTTAGATTGTTATTCATAGAAAGTAAAAAATTACCACTAATTATTTGTTTTCCACCATAGAGAAATTTTATTAAATTATTATCTATTGACCTTACTGCTGGATATAATATTATATCCATATCTATTCCATTACTTGCATGTTTTATTTTTCTATAGGTGTCATTTATTCCTATAAACATTTTTGGCCTTACAACTTTTAAATCTTGCATTATTTTGTATTCCATATCCATTGGATTTATTGAACATATTATAGCTCCAAGTTTATTCAATGCATAGGTAATATATATTAACTCTGGGGTATTAATTGCAGATAATCCTATAATATCTCCTTCTCTAACTCCTCTTTTATATAATGCCCTAGCATATTTATCTATTTCTTCGTGTAACTGTTCATATTTGATGTCAACATTTCCAAATGAAATAGCAACATTATTCATATATGGTAAATTTCTTTCATATAAAAAACCATATGTTGTGTTATTAGGCTTTTGAGCACTTCTTGCTTCTTCACTATAGAAATTCATATTTAAGTATTCTTGTGATGGTGATTTTGTTTTTTCCATATAATAATTCCTCTTTCAATATTATTTTATTTTAAGTATTTATCTAAAGTATTTAATATTTTATTTTTATCATTTGATTTTATAATATAATCTTTAAATCCATATTTTTGATAACTATCATCATATTCTACCTTTGTATTTTTAGTAAGTAATATGCATGGTATATTAAAGTTTCTTATTTCTTGTAATTTAGTCATTATTGTATATCCATCTAATGGTTTTAATTCATCTTTAATTAATATTAAATCATATTTTTCTTTACTTCTAATTTTATCTAAACAGTACTTACCATATTCTGTTCTTTCTATGGTAATATTACTACCTCGTAATAATTTTTTTATTATTTTTTCACATGTTTCACTATCATCTACGAGTAATATTTTTTTATTATCATATTCCTTTATATAGACATTTTCCTTTGTTGGCACTATTTTGGCATCTAATACTATTTTCATAGTAGTTCCTTTATTATAATCACTATTTGCAATTATTGTTCCTTCCATCATAGTTATTATCTTTTTAGCTGTATAAAGATTATTCTTTAAGTTATTTCTATTTAATTCTTCTTTCTTTTTATAAAATATTGTATCTAATTCTTCTGGCTTAATACCTATTCCACTATCTTCTATAGAAATTATAAGTCTACAGATATCTATTTTCTTAACAAAGTTTACATTTAGTTCTACATATCCATTATTCGTATATTTAATGGCATTATCTAGTAATGTTATCATTACTTTTTTTAAATTAATACTGTCTCCATATAAATATTCTGGTATATCACTAGCTATATCTGTTCTAAACTCTAGTCCTTTTTCTTGACATTTTTCTTTATATATACTTACTAATCCTTTAATTATTAATTTAATATTAAACTTGGTATTATATATTTTTATATTAGAGGCATCTATATTAGAAACATCTAATATATCATTAGTTATTGTATTAAATTTAGATATATCATATTTTATTTCTCTAGCATTATCACCAATATTTTCAATATTTGTTTCTTCTTTTGTTACTTCACTTAATATATTATCAGCATGATCATCTATATTCCTACTTATATTTCTTATTTCTTTTGTCATATTAAATAGAAACATACTTTTTTCTTGATTAGCATTATCACTTATTTTTTTTGCTTTATTTACTTCTTCCAACATTTTCATATCTGGATTTTCTATTGTAAAATACATGAGTACGGTCACAAATGTCTCCATAGATGTTGCTAATAACATTCCTGGGTTTATTAGTTGAATAATAGTAGTTATTGTTCCTATTATAATAAATGCAATGATTGGAATTAACTTTTTATCTTTTAAATTAGTTTTACTTAAAAGAATCTTTATGATTGATATCACTATATAAATAAAAGATAATATATACACCCAATAAACACTTAATCCATAAGTATACATTAATTCTCCATCATTGTAATAATTTATTGGCAAATAGAAAATAATAATAATATTTATTATATATGTCATTATTATTAATATTTTAGTATATTTAAATTTTGATTGTGGATTTTTAACTATGATAAATGTATATAATGAAAGTAAAGTTACCCAAGTCAATAGGTACACTAAATACAATTTAGTTATTAAAAAAGTTGTTTTTGGTATTTCATTTAATAGTGGAATAGTTAATCTACATCCTAATTCTAGTAATACTCCTATAAAGGAAGTAATTATTAAAATACTATATATTTTATTTTCTTTTGACTTGTATCTTCTTTTTGAAAAATATATAAACATTAAGAGTATAATATACACTAATGCATTAAATATAAAAAACTTACCTGTATTCATTTTTTATTCCCCTTTTTTTAATATTCTTGTTTTTGGTCTACTAGATACTTGTTCTTCTGCTATAATTCTAAGATGCTCATAGTCTATTTTGTGTGATTTTTCATTTTGTGGAAACTCATCTACAACTTGGATATATTTTGGTATTTCATATAATTTAAGATTGATTGGCTTATTATTAAAATATAATGTAGAATTACATTTGTCTAAAATTATTTTTTCTGTTATGCTTGGTTCATAATTATAATCACTTTTTAATTTGACAAAAGCATATCCTACTTTATCTCTTGTTGAATCGGATACTCCAACTACAACACAAGAGTCAATAAAATCAATTGATGCAATTGACTCTTGAATCATATTGCAATAAATTTTATATGCTGAGCCTGTTTCACCGAATGTTATAATAAAATCTCTATCTCTTCCTACTATATGTGCATATCCTTCTTCATCAATAAAACCAAGTGTATCTGTAATATACCAGCATACTCCATTTTGATCATATTTTTTAACTTTTGCTGTTGTTTCTTTATCGTTAAAATATTCTTTAAATACATGTTTTCCTGAATAGCATATATATCCTACTTCATTATATTTTAGTTCTTCTCCGGTTTCAGGACTAATTATCTTAACATTTGTTCCTACTAATGGTTTTCCTACTGACATTGGATTATATTTTATTCCTACTGCGTTAGTATTTGCTCCTGTTGTTTCGGCATTTCCAGATCCATTACATATACTTGCATTGCTTCCGTGTCTTTTCAAAAATTCTAATAATTCTGTACTTTTTTTAGGAGAAAGAAAATCACCACCTGATATAAACACCTGTAAAAATGATAAATCCATTTTATTTATTTTGGGGTCATTTAACATTATATTGCATATTGGTGGAATACCAAAGATATAATTTGGCTTTCTTTGCAAAAATGTATAAAAATTTTTAGCATTTAATCCTGGTGTTAGGATTGCTTCTTTTTTACTCATTAATGTCATTAAAGCACTTGTGAGTGAACCATATGGATAGGAAAAATCAACACAAACAAGACATTTTTTTCCTTTATTCATTGCTTCACCAATAGAATTTTTCATGTATATTCCTGATGAAATTATATTTTCATTTGTTATAAGTACGGCTTTAGGACTTCCTGTTGTACCACTAGTATATAATATAATTGAATCTTGTTGTTTTCCAAATTGGGAATTGATTGGATTTCTGTAATACTTGGCAAGTGATCCAATCTCGTCAAATGATATAAAATCACTATTTCCCATAGACATATTATCTATCGTAGTAAATCTTTTTAAATTGATATCATTTTTATTTAACGTGATAATTTGTCTTACCTTTGTACCATTTTTAATAATTTCATTATATTCTCTATCTTTATCATAATTAATAAATAGCGGTGAAGAAAACATATTTAAATAATATTTAATTTCTTCAATAGTTGATTGATAATTCAAAAATGTAATAATAGATCCTATTTTGTTTGCTGCTAAAAAGCATACCAATTCTTGATATAAATTGGGCATACATACAGGTATAATGTCATTTGCTTTAATACCTAATTCTTTAAAAGCTTTAGCTAACGTATCAACATCTTTAATTAATTCATTATATGTTACATTTAGATTTAAGCAATTAATCGCTTGTTCATTTCCATTAAATACATTAATTAACTTTAAGATATTATAAACACTCATATTAGGAATAATTGGATTTTTAGCAAAATGACTATAGCCTTTTTCATGTGGTTTATCTATTGATGGATATCCTGTAACTTTCATTCTTACACTCCTTTATTTTAATTATAACATAGTATTATATATATTTATAATTATTTTAATTTTTTCTTGCTTGAACTTTGTTCTTCTTTAGGTGGTTCAAATACATTGTTATTTATTATTTTTCTAATTGTTTTTAACATTATATTTAGATGATTTAATTCTTTAATATTTAATATTTTCATATATTCCATATCCATATCAGAAGCATATTCTTTTAATTCTGGAATATTTAAATTTGCTGCAATATAATCAATGATAAAACAATCTGGAAATCTAAAGTCTTCTTCATGTTTTTTTACATAATCTTGAATATAATAAATAATCCAGTCTATTTTTAATTCTCTATTTCTTAAATCAAAATATATCCATTTTTTCTTAATAGCAAAGATTTTTTTTCTTAATATTTCTAAAAGATAAGAGTGTGATAATACGTAGTTACATAAACATGTATCAAATTCATTTAATAGGTCAATAATATAATTATTTATTCCTTTTTTCTCTAATTCTTCAAAATTATTAAAGTGTTGGTGTAATCTTTTTTCTAAATTAATTGTGTCAAGAATTTCTCCAATAAATCTTTTAGCAAAAAAGTTTAATACTAATTCACTATTTCCAAAATCTTCTAATAAGGCAAAGAAACCCATTCCTACTATATTATTAAATGAATTTTTGTCTTCACATTTATTTTCTTTTTTTACTTCTGAAGCCATAATTCTATGAAAACTATAAAAACACTCTAATTTTAAACTATATTTTATAAATTGTTCTTCTTGTTCTTCTTTACCATTAGTTAATCCGCGCATTATAATAAGAAGCTCTAAATTTTGTCCTTCATTACTCGAATTTTCTAAGTAATAATTTGCTACTTGACAAACAAAATTTAAATCATTTTTAAATCTTTTTATCATCATTTTAACAAATTCATAATCTAGTTTAACTTTTTCTGAGCATAAATTGTATATATTCTTATCATTTGTTGCTAAAACAATCATACGCATAAACGTAGGATCATTTTCCAATTCTTCGATAGTATATTTTTCAATATCTTCCCCTTTAATATATGCTTCAACTGTTTTAATACTATACATTTAGTTTCCCCCCCTTAATTGACTTTGTATCTTATCATAAGAAATGAAAAATGTCAACGGCAACAAAAAAAAGATAACAAAAAAAGCATTAATACATAATGCCTTCCGGTGCACGTCTTGCTTTTCTATAACTTTTTACATCAAATGTTTCCTCATTACTTATATAATCTTCTGCTTCAAAATTATTTCTATTTGAACAATTTTTCATTTTTTCAAGTGCATTATTTTTTATTTGTCTTATTCTTTCACGGGAAATGCCTAACATACTACCTATTTCTTTTAAAGTATGACTATTATTTCCATTAAGCCCAAAATACATATCAATTATTTTTCTTTCTTTTTCTGTCAAATTTGAATTGTTTAATAATATTTCTACAATTTCAGGTCTTCTTTTTTCCATTATCATTTCCACAATATTATTTGGATCAGATGAATAACTAGGAATCAAATCACCTAATTCATCTTGTGGTAATTGATCACCTTTTCCTATTTTTTCATTAAGACTTGGACTATTTAATAATAACATTATTCTATATAATTTTTCTAATTCTTCAACTGATATTTCTAAAAATTCTGCTAATTCTTCTTTACTTGGTTCTCTGCATAGTTTTTGATATAATTTTCCCATTGCTCTACTAAGTCTATAAATTTCTCTTTTTTTGTCTCCACTGATCTTCATAATATCCGAATTCCCAATTAATCTAATTATTTCTGTATCTATACAATGATATGCATATGTAGAAAACTTATATCCTTTCTCAGGATCAAACAAATCAACGGCTCTCATTAATCCAATATTTCCTGCTTGAAATATATCTTTAATGAAATCTCGATCATAATTATAAACTCCTTTATACTTTCTTACTACATTACAAACTAACCTTAAATTATGTGTTATTAATGTATCTCTAATGGTTATATCTCCAGTTCTTCTGTATTTTGCAAATAAAGCTTTAACATTTTCATCATCAAGTGGTTCATATTGTTCTTGATGAATTTCTGTATAATAATAATTAATTATTCCATTACTCATAAACTTACCCCCTAGTGGCTTAATATAATACAATAAACATTAGGATTTGTCAACTAAAATTTTTAATGATAGATATTAGCTTATTAAAAATAAAAATGAGAATAAATTCTCAATTTTTATGAGGCATCTTTTTTATAATTTTTTATAGCAAAATCTACAATATCTGATGTTGCTTGTTTATTTATAAATTTATTTTGCATATTACTCATATTATCACATACACTCTTATCATTTAGAATCATATCCATATATAGTAATATGTCTTTACTATCCATTGCCCAAAAAGCCATTTGTCTTTTTTCAAAGAATCTTGCATTATATGTTTCACATCCTGGAATAGGCTCTGTAAATATTACTGGAATATTTTTAACAGCAACTTCTGTACTAGTAAGTCCACCTGGTTTGGTCAATATCATGTCACTAGCATCCATAAAAATATTTACGTTATCTGTATAACCAAATACATATAAGTTAGAGTTGTTAAATTTTTTTATTATTTCTGTTTTCATTTTTTTATTATTACCACATATAACTACAATATTTAATTCTTTTTTGTATTTATCTAATATTCTATTTATTGTGTCAATAATATTACCATAACCCATACTTCCTGCCATAATTAATGCTATTTTCCCGTTTACTGGTAATGATAATTGTCTTCTGGCTTCTTTTTTAGTATATTTAATATTAAACTTAGGTGATACTGGTATTCCAAATGGTAATATTTTCTCGCTAGGTATTCCTTTACTTGTGAAGTCTTCTATTAACTCACTGCTTGGTATAACAAAGTAATCTGGATTAGTTTCTTCCCAAAATGGTATACATACGTAATCAGTAGCAACATTAATGAACTTTATTTTATCATTTTTCTTTCTAATGGAAGTAAGTGTCTCTGCTGGATATAGATGAGTACATATTACTAAATCAAAATTGTTACTAGTTATGTAATCTACTAGATTACCACTGAAAAACTTGTTTATTCCATATACTGGACTTTTTATTTTTAGTTTACCATATAGTTCTCCTAAGTGATATACTTTTTTAAATAAATTTGGTCTTTTCTTTACCATATCAATATATAAATTATCTACTTTTCTAGAAAATTTTTTACTGGTTAGTTCTATAGAATCTATTCGTATAGCTTCAATATTACGTTCATTAAATTCTTCAATTAAAGCTTTTGCTGCTGCATCATGTCCTCCACCAGTAGAGCAAGATAATAATAACACTTTCATACTTTCTCCTCAATATAAGATTCTATAATATTAGAACTTTCTTTTAATACATTATTAAACTCTTCCATTTTATTCATATATTCTATATAAATTTGATTATTTTTTAATTCTAACATCTTTTTCTCAATAATTTTATCTATTTCTTTATACTTAATATCTCCTTTATATTCTAATAAAGTTGCTTCTTTTTCTAAATCTTTTATTTCATTAATTAATTTTTGAATACTATCATCTTCTTCTAAAATAGTACTAATTTTTTTATAATCTTTATATAGCTTACTTTCTTCAATAGATTTATATAATTTTTCTAAACTATTCACAAAGTTCCCCCTCAATGGACCACGTTTTAGTTTCTGTTATTTTTACATTGATAATTTTACCAATATATTCTTTTCCAATATTAACATTAACTAATTTCATTGTATCGGTATATCCCATCATTTTTCCTTTTTTATCACTTTCTGATTCAATTAGAACTGGTACTATTTGTCCTTTTAATCTATCATTACTTTCTTTGGCATATTTATTTATTAGTTGATTTAATTCTTCAAGTCTTTCTTTTTTTTCTTCTAAACTTACATTATCTTCCATTTTTTCAGCTGGTGTTCCTACTCTTTTGGAAAAAATAAAGGTATAAGCTAAATCATATTTTACTTCATTAACTATATCTAAAGTCTTTTGGAAGTCTTCTTTTGTTTCTCCTGGGAATCCTACGATGATATCTGTTGTTATGCTTACATTAGGTATTTTTTTTCTTAGTTTATCAACTAGTTCTAAGTATTCTTTGGTATTGTATTTTCTACCCATTAGTTTAAGTATTCTGTCAGAACCAGATTGTATTGGTAAATGAATATATGGCATAATATTTGGATATGCTGCTATAACTTCTATCATTTCATCAGTGAAGTCCCATGGATGAGAGGTAATAAATCTAACTCGTGGTATGCCTATTTTTGCTACATCTGAAAGTAAATTTGCCATATTGTAGTTAATGTTTAAATCTTTTCCATAGGCTGTAACATTTTGACCAAGTAATGTTACTTCTTGATAATTACTATTATATAATTCTTCACATTCACTTAGTATATCTTCTGGTAATCTGCTTCTTTGCTTTCCTCTTGTATATGGTACTATACAGTAGGTACAAAATTTGTCACAGCCATACATAATATTAACCCATGCTTTAACATTAGAATCTCTTTTAACAGGAACATTTTCAATAATATCTCCTTCAATACTATAAACATTTATTTCTCTTTCGTGATTATTAATTACATTTGATAAATATTCTGATATTTTATGTATATTATGTGTTCCAAAAATAATATCTATCCATTTATATTTTTCTTTTAATGTGTTAACAACACTTTCTTCTTGAGCCATACACCCACAGAACATAACAATAATATCTTTTTTTATATTTTTTAAATGTTTTATTCTTCCTAACATTCCTGATACTTTATTATGAGCATTTTCTCTAATGGCACATGTATTAACAATGATAACATTGGCATTTTCCATGTCATCTGCTTTTTTATAGGACATATCTTCCATAATAGCACTGATATTCTCAGAATCATGGACATTCATTTGGCATCCATAAGTTAATATATAATAATATTTTCCATGGCCAATATTTTCCATATTTTCTGGTATATCATATTCTCCATATTTAATATTAACTTGATTTTTAGTTCTTACTTTAGCATCTTTTAAATTGGGTAAATTCATTACTGCTCACTTCCTTTATTATCAATAATTCTTAATTTATCATTTAATTTTTGATATATCACTTTCATTTGTTCTTCCTGACTAACTTCAATAGTTTTATCTATATCTATCCATGATACACCACTATTTTCATCTTCCTTAATTCTTATTTCATCTTCTTCATTAGCTTCAAAAAGATATGTACAATTAAGATGTAAATGTGAAGAAACAAAATGTCCTCTTTTTATATGTGCTGATACTGGTAAAATTTCTATACTAAAAATTCCATCACTTAACAACTTTAGATTATTTATTCCTGTTTCTTCGGATGCTTCTTTTATTGAAACACGTAATAAGTCTTCATCTCCATCAGCATGTCCACCTGTCCAAGCCCATGAATTATATATATTATGATATGCCATTAAGACCTTGGTTCTTTCTTTGTTTACTATCCAATTAGAAGCAGTAAAATGGCATAATTTATTATCACGTGTTAATATATCAGGAAACATATCTATATATTCAAGAATTAACTTTTTATCATTTTCTTCTTGAATATTGTAAGGTATAAAAGACTCAATATTTTCCTTTAAACTCATACTATCACTACTTTCTAATTTCATCACTTTTTAATATTGATAAGAAGGCATCAGAAGGTATTTCTACTTTACCTATCATTTTCATTTTCTTTTTACCTTCTTTCTGCTTTTCTAATAATTTTCTTTTTCTTGTTATATCTCCACCATAACATTTTGCTAATACATCTTTTCGCATTGCTTTTATATCACTACGGGCAATAACTTTTGAACCAATTACAGCTTGAATAGGAACTTCAAACATTTGTCTTGGTATTAGTTCTTTTAAGTTATCTACGATAATTCTTCCTCTTTTATATGCAAAATCCTTGTGTACTATTACAGATAGGGCATCTACAATATCACCATTTAATAATATATCCATTTTAACTAAATCGCTTTCTTTATATCCAATTAATTCATAATCAAAAGAAGCATATCCTTTTGTATAACTCTTTAATTTATCAAAAAAATCATATACTATTTCAGATAATGGTAATTCATAGTGAATATTTACTCTTGATGTATCAATATATTCTGTACTTATATATATTCCTCTTTTATCTTGACATAATTCCATAATACTTCCTATATATTCGTTAGGTACAAATATATTTGTTTTAATAAATGGTTCTTTTATTGAATTGATACGTACTTTTTCTGGAAATTCAGCTGGATTATCTATGTATATAATACTTTTATCGGTTAATTCTATTTCATAGTTAACAGATGGCGAAGTAGCTATTATTTCAATATTAAATTCTCTTTCTATACGTTCTGTTATTATATCTAAGTGAAGTAATCCTAAAAATCCTGTTCTAAATCCAAAACCTAATGTACTAGAAGTTTCTGGTTCAAATATTAGTGAGGCATCGTTTAATTTTAATTTTTCTAATGCTTCCCTTAAATTAGGATATTTTTTAGAATCTATTGGATATATTCCACAGAAAACCATAGGCATCATTTTTTTATAACCTGGTAATAATTCACTAGCTGGATTATTTTCTAAAGTTATGGTATCTCCTACATTAACTTTGTCTATTTCTTTAATACTTGCACATACATAACCTACTTCTCCTGCTGATAAGGTAGTTACTATTTCTTTTTTTGGAGTATGATAACCTAGTTCAGTTACATCATAAGATGAATTAGTTGTCATCATTTTTATTCTAGATTTATTACTAATAGTACCAGATACTACCCTTATTAAAGAAATTACTCCTAAGTAAGCATCAAAATAACTATCAAAAATTAGACATCTTAATAAATTATCATTATATTTTACTTTAGGATGTGGTATTCTTTCTATAACTGCATCAATTAGTTTATCTACACCTACACCTGTTTTTCCAGATGTTAAAATTATTTCTTCTTTTTTAAAACCAAATGTTTTATTAAGTTCTATAATTCTTTCATCTATATCAGCATTTGGTAAATCTATTTTGTTTATAACTGGTATTATTTCTAAATTATTTTCTAATGCTAAATATACATTAGCTAAAGTTTGTGCCTCTATTCCTTGTGTGGCGTCTACGACAAGAATAGCACCTTCACATGCAGCCATTGATCTAGATACTTCATAAGCAAAATCAACATGTCCTGGAGTGTCTATTAGATTCAATACATATCCATTATAGTTTAATCTAACAGCATTAAGTTTTATAGTAATGCCTCTTTCTCTTTCAATATCCATACTGTCAAGTATTTGTTCTTTCATATCTCTTGTACTAACAGCATGTGTATACTCAAGTATTCTATCAGCTAAAGTACTTTTACCATGATCAATATGTGCTATTATACAAAAATTTCTAATTTTATTTATATCCATAATTAACCCTCTTAAAAATTATAACACGACTAGAACAAAAGAACAAATATTTTTGTTCTTTGTTATTTTTTAAATTTACTCTTTATTTTTCAATAGGAATATATGGGCAAAGATACTTTACAGAGTTATTATTTACTAATGTTTGACTTATTATTACTTTATTTTTTTTATTTCTAATAACTTCTATATACATTTCTGAAGAAATTATATCTTTATTTTTTTCTATATCACTTTGTTTTAAGTATCCTGCATCTATTAAATTTTGAATTGTTATACATTGATATTCTGAATTAGTATTAGCAGAATTTTCTGTCCATATACTTTGATTCATTTCTTCTGATATGTAATTAATAGCTTGTTTTTCAATGTTTTGAATTGTTAATTCTTGAGATTTTTTCTTAGCTTTATTAATCGCTACATTGACTACCGATATTGTTATTGTAAAAATTATAGATAGAATTATTATCGTGGCTAGTAATTCTATCAATGTAAAACCTTTTTTATTTAATATCATATGTCACCATCCATTATATATTAATTATTATTTTTCATTATTATAAATTGATATTTGACTAAATTCACTATTGGCATATTCTAATAGTTTTTCTATAGTATTTGCATTGGGATTCATATATTCTTCTAGTGAAATACCGGCTCTACATAATTCTTCACTAGATAGTGTTCCTATTTCTGAAATTATAGAATCTCTTTCTTTAATAAATTCATTTTCCATATTACACCTACATCTCTAAATTATGATATACATTTTGTACATCTTCTATTTCTTCTAATGATTCAATTAAAGATAAGACTTTTTCTTCTTCTTCCTCATTTAGTTTTATATAATTATCTGGTATAAATGTTACTTCACTTGTTATAAATTTATCATAACCATTTTTTTCTAGTTCTTCTTTAACCATAATAAAATCTTCAGGTTTTGTATAAATAATTATATCATCATCATAAAGTACATCTAAAACTGGTAAATTTAGAGCATCTTCTAAAAATTTATTTTCTTCATATACATTTTCTAATACAATAAGTCCTTTTCTCTTAAACATATAGCTTACAGAGCCATCTGTTCCTAAATTACCATTTTTCTTTGTAAATGTACTTCTAACAAAACTTGCTGTTCTATTCTTATTATCAGTTAGACAATCAACCATAATAGCAATACCCGCTGGACCATATCCTTCATATCTAACTTCTTCATAGTTTTCAGAATTATTTTTATTCATAGCTTTAGCAATAGCAGATTCAATATTACTTTTTGGCATATTACTAGCTTTAGCTTTCTCTATAACCATTCTAAGTTGAGCATTATTTATAGGATCTGGATCACCACTTTTTGCTGCGACATATAATTCTTTGGCTAGTTTTTGAAAGATTTTACTTCTTTCGGCATCTATTGCCCCTTTTTTTCTTTTGATAGTAGACCATTTTGAATGTCCTGACATAATACACCTCTTTCTTTATAAATATATCAATTATTATATAATTAGTAAATACTTTTTATTTAATATATGATAATAATATTGGACTAATTATTATTAATAGCATCAGTGGTACAAAGAATAAAACAGATATTACGCTTATTTTTATTGGTATTTTTGATATTTTAGCTTTTACTTCCATCTTTCTTTTTTCTCTTAGATAGTCAACTTGTTGATATAAATTATCTATAACATTATTTCCATAAAAGTTAGCTTGATTTAATGATAAAATTATATTGTTAATACTCTCAGATGGAATTCTTTCTTGCATATCGTTTACAGCTTCTACGAGACTTTTACCAAATGTTACTTCTCTTAATGTTTCTTTAAATTCTCTTGATAATTCTCCACTTACATTGTTTGTTGTAACTTCTAAACCTCCGGATAAATTTCTGCCTGTATCTATTGATAGCGTTAATACTTCAAAAAATTGTATAGCCTCATTTTCTAATAGAATTGTTCTCTTTTTTATTTTTCTATCCAAAAAGTAATAATTGTAAAAGTAAAAACAATATATATATGTTATGATAGGACTTAAAATATATCCAAAATCAAATAACCATAGTAGTAATATGAATATGGTTAATGTACTTATAAATTTATAAAACAAGAAATCATATGCATTATATTTACATTTAGATCCTAAGGATTTAATTTTTTTATCATATTTACATATTGTTTTTTTGCTAAAAAATATTCCTACAAATTCCTTTTTATTCATTAATATTTCACCTTCAACATTCTATTTAATACTATGACATATATGGTAAATAACATAACTATAATAAATATAACAAAATATCCTAGTGGACTTTCAAATAATGGACTAAAATAACTTGGATTTAAGATATATAGTAAAAATACATTTACTAATGGTATTATCATCAATATTTTAACTACAAGATTTGATACCATTGTTGTACTCTTAAGTTCACTTTCTAATTTTTTCTTGTCATATAAAGTCTTTTCTATAGAATCAAATACTTTAACAATATTTCCACCTGTTTTACTTAGAGTAATTAAAGAAGATGATATGTATACTGAAGATTCTACTTTAACTCTTTTAGAAAATCTATCAAAAGCTGATTCTATGGTAAGTCCATAACACATTTCACTATATATTTTCTTAAATTCATACTTTAGGGTACCATCTAATTTTTCACTTACTATTTTAACAGCTTGAATTGTTGACTTTCCTGATTTAAAAGCATTATTCATAATTATTACTGCTCTTAACATATCATTGTCAATTGTTTTATATCTAATTTTCTTTACTATAATAAGTATTAAATCATATACATAGAATCCAATTATAAACACTAACAATATAAATAATAGGGATATTTTAACTTTTTTAAAAATAGACACTATTATATATAAAACTGTAATGGCAACGGCTAATACAAATTTGTTTGTAATAATATCTTCTCCACACCCTTCTCCAATTACATATTTATCATATCTCTTTACTAATGTGGGTAGTACTTTTTTTATTGGCATCCTTAGTTTTTTTAATACATTGTTATAATTAGATATTACTTTATCATATATAGAAATATTATCATTGTTCTTATTAATTGTGTATTTACTTATTCTTTTTCTTAATTTATATCTTTCACTTTCTCCAATAATAAAAGTAATTAATATTATTATAAGAAACACAATAACAATCTGTATAACAATTGCAAATAATTTACTTTCCATAAATACACCTTCCTAAAAATTATTTAGTAATAATAAGTTCACTATATACTAAGTATTTAGCTATTAAAAATATAATAATACATATAATTGCTACAATACCAATATTACCTATAAGTCTTCCAATACTAGTATTTTCTTCCATTTTATTCACCAAAAATGCTTTCTAATTTAATACCTTTTCTTTTGATTTTTTCATATACATGTGGAATATATTTATATTGTTTAAATGCTCCGATTACTTCTCCATTATTAGAAATTCCTTCTTCTGTAAATGAAAATATTTCTTTTAGTTTTAAATTATCACCATCAAATCCTACGACTTCAGAAATTGATGTTACTTTTCTTTTTCCATCATATAGTCTATCTATTTGTATAACTAAATCAATAGCTTTTTCGATATAGTTCCTAATAGCACTAACTGGTAATTCCATATTGTTCATTAAAACCATTGTTTCCAATCTATTTATAGCATCTTTAGGTGAGTTTGCGTGTAACGTTGTTATTGATCCTTCATGTCCAGTATTCATAGCTTGTAACATATCAAAGGCTTCTTTTCCTCTAACTTCTCCGACAATTATTCTGTCAGGTCTCATTCTTAAAGAGTTTCTAACTAAATCTCGTATTGTTATTTCTCCTTCACCCTCATAGTTTATAACTCTTGTTTCAAGTGATATTACATGGGTTTGATGTAATCTTAATTCAGCAGCATCTTCAATAGTAATTATTCTTTCCTCTTGATCAATAAAGCCACTTAAGATGTTAAGCAATGTTGTTTTTCCTGTACCTGTTCCTCCGGAAATAATAATATTAAGTTTTGACTTAACTGCAGCATCTAAGAAAGTTGCCATACTTGCTGTTAGAGTTCCTTTTGTTAGTAATGCTTCCATACTTTCTAAACTAGTGGAAAATTTTCTTATTGTAATAACAGGATTTTTAATAGCAAGTGGAGGAATAATAGCATTTAATCTTGAACCGTCTTCAAGTCTGGCATCAACCATTGGGTTGCTGGCATCAATTGTTCTACCTAATGGTTCTACTATTCTTTGAACTGTTCTAATGATATGTTCATTATTTATAAACGATACATTGTTATCTTTTACTAATTTTCCAGCTATTTCTACATATATCTCATTTGGTCCATTAACCATTATTTCTGTAATACTATCATTTTTAAGTAAGTCTGTTATTGGTCCATATCCTGTAATCTCTCTTTGAATTAAATTAAAGATATATTCTCTTTCTTCAGGAGATAAATCATAATAAGTTAAAATATTATTAACTTCTTCATTAACATAATCTTCCAAAGATACATCACTTGGTATATTATTATCTATTAAATTTTGAATTATTCTGCTTCTTAATTCTTCTAGTTTTGTTTTATCTCTAAATATTTCATAGTCATTTAAATCATTTATAATTGGCTTACTTTTTTCTATATTAAACGCTTCTGTCAAACTTTGTTTACTCATCTGCATCACCTCTATTATCTTTTAGTAAGGTAAAAGCCATTTTTTTAATGTTATCAATGTCACTGGCATATAAACGATTAATTGTTTTATTTAGAGTAAGTATTTCTCCATTTAGCACATATTTGTCAATGTTTTTTATGTAAAAATGTTTTAATATAGTAAAATCAACATTTCCATCAATCATACTTCTTATGTCATACATGCTAATATAATCTCGTCCTATATCTCTTGAATTATTTAATAATATATAATAATTTTTCATACCTGTTTCTTTAAATATAGCAAGCATATTTCGCATATTTTTAATATCTACTAGATCATTAGTAATAATAAATAAATTATTATATGAATTATCTAAAGCAGTCAGACTTATTTCATTAATTATATGATTTGTATCTACCAATACTACATCATATTGATACTTAGCTATATTTAAAATAGTTGGAATATATTTACTTTGTATTTTATTTGCATTTCTTGGATCTGTTGGCGAAGATAAAACATCAATATTGTTGTTATAAGATATAACATAATCTGATAATTCTGTAAATCTGTTATTAGCTATTCCATCTACTAACATATATATATCTTTCTTATTGTCAATATTAAGAAGTGTTGCTACTCCTCCGGCACATAAATCTAGATCTATAATTAAGACTTTTTTACCACTTAAACTATATATTCCTGCTAAATTTAATACAGTTGTTGTTTTTCCTACTCCTCCTTTAACTGAGGATACTACTATTACTTTACCAATATTCTTATTCATTATATCACCCTACTTATTACCTTTTTATCTTCTTCTATATATCCTTTATAAGTACTTTTTACTTCATATATTTTCTTTTTAGTAACTATTCCTTGAATATTTTTTTTTAAATTTATTTCAATTGTCCCATTTTCTATTTTAATAGTATGCTCGTTGACAGAAATATTTTTATTAATTAATTCTTCTAATTTGCTATCTATATTTTCTTCTTCTATAATATCTAAACCATAATTTAAAACTATTTTATTTATATTATTTAACTCTTGTTTTGTGATAAACATGTTAGATACATCTATTACTAATAACATTATGAAAACAATTATTGGTAATATTAAAACAAATAACACTAATGTTTGTCCTTTATTATTCATATGGAAGATACCTCACTACTTTTATTGGAAAAGGATTATCTAATATAATACTAGATCCTGGTGTAATAAGATTTACTTTGCTACTAATAGCTACTACTATATAATCATCTTTATTATTAACTGATATATCATAATCAGGATACATTGTTTTAATTTCATCTATTTCTTTTCTTTGATTAATAAATTCTATTATTTCCATACTTTTATTTTCCAGTTTGTTTTTTTCATTAAAAACCATGCCAAAATCAATGATAACAAACATTAACATTATGAATATAGGTAATATTAAAATAAACTCAACTAAAGCTTGCCCTCGTCTATTCAAAGTATCCACCTACCTTACTTTAATAATTATAACAAAATAATTACTAAAAATCTACTTATTTTATTAAATTATCAACAAAAGAGCCGTTTTTTCTTCTAACCAAAAGAGAACATTCCTATTTAATAAAAAAAGAAAGAGCTTAAATCTGCTCTTCTTATCAAGACTTATTTTTTATTATCTCTAGGATCTTTTCTTTTTTTATTTTCGTCTTTTATTTCTTTATTTTCTTTTTTAGGTTTATTTACTATAGGTTCAATAATTTTTTTTGAATTATCTTTTTTTAATTTATCTACTTCTTTATTTGCTTTCTTAGTTTCTTCATCGTCGTCATCTTTAAATATCAAATAGATAAGACCTGCTATAACTAATATAATTAATATTATAATTATTATTTTAGATATATTAGAATTAGATTTTTCTTTTTCAATTTCTTCTGGTTCACTACTAGAAGGATTGATATCTATTGTATGATTATTATCATCTTCTTTATTATTGTCTTCTTCATATGTTACATTGTTGTTAACAGGAGTGACTTCAGTTTCTTTAGCTTCCTCTCTAATAACATTGATTGTATATATTTTTACATCTCCATTTTCTGCTGTAACAGTTATTCTTACTATATTGTTTCCTACTGCTAATTCTACTGGAGATTCTATAACACTTATTGCACCAACATTAGATAGTTCTGTTTCAACATTTAATTCTGTAACTTCATTTGGTACATTAATAGAGTACTCTAATACATCTTCTTCTAAAAATATCTCTTTTTCATTAATAAATAATCTTGATAAATTATTATCACTTGAAGCGTTCACTATTATTGGTAATGTTATTTCATCATTTTCTAAAGTCAATTCATTAACACCATCTACAAAAACATAGTCTGTAATACTAACTTCTGTTTCTCCACATGATAAAGCTTTAAATTTAATATTTAGAACAACATAATCTACTTCATTGTAGTATGGGGTATCAACTTCATCAATTACTTCTTCTCCAGATAATCTTGTGTTAAATAGATACATAAATCTATCATTTAAAACATTTCCTTTCATAGTATCTAGAGAATTAACAGATATAAGTTCTAATTTATCTTTATCATAATTAATTATACCTTCAATACCATTTAATTCATAGTCTTTAAGGCTCACTATATAGTCAATTGTGAATTCATCTCCAGTAGTTATATTACTGTCTTTTTTTTCTAATTTAGCTTTTAATGTGCCTTCATAGTCTTCATTTGAAGTTATGTCCCAATTTTTTTCATTTAAAGCCTCATTAAAATAATTTACATCTAGAATATTTTTATCTTCGCTATTTAAAGACTCTTCAATTAAATCATCAATATAATCATTTGTAACAAATACTATTTTATAAGATATATTAGTATCTTGACAAGATAGTACTATTAACATATCATTTACTAATTCAATGTCTGTTTCTTCTTCAAGATTTATTTCATTACCTAATTCATCTAATATTTGATAAGTAATGATACCTTCTGTCATATTATCTAAGAAATCTTTCATTTCTGATACAGTAGAAACACTTTCTTCAGACTCAATTATATATAAAGTTCCATTACCTTCATCATCATTAGTTTCAAATTTTAATTCTGGATAATTAACATCACTATTTAAGATATTATCATTATCTTCATAACTACCATACATAATAGTAATAGGTTCATTATTTTCTCTTATAATTTCTCCTTCACTATTATAAATGGTAATAGGAATAATTATTTCATGTTTTCCATGTAGATGACCATCTAAGTCATATTCTTTTTCTTCTAAATAATTTAATAAATCAGTTCCACTATATTCTACTTCATTAATAAAATAGTTATCTGTAGGGGCTAATCCTCCCATTTCTAATTCAGTATGAATAGTAAAATTGCTGTTTTCTATTGAATACATTTCATTTTCTAGAGCTATTTCTTCTAATATATTATTATAAACATGATATTTAAGTCCTTTACCAAACTCTATTTTTTTATCAAGTTCACTTTCTCCAATGACTCTACTTTCTTCATCAGTTAATATAATAGAAAACTTGTATTCTCCATCAAATTTAATTTTATCAAGGATATCTAATTCTATTTCAGTACCTTGATTTAATTCAACTCCAGTTATACCTTTACTGCTACAATTATGTTCTTTTGTTTCATCCAAATAAACATAATCTTCACATGTTTCAAGAGTATAATTTACTTCTTCTAAAGTTTCTAAATATTTGACATTAATTTTATTTTCTTCTTCATTTAACGTAAGTTCAAAATCATTATTTTCTTCATAGGCAAATACTGTTTTTAAACAAGTTAAATTAGAAAATATTATAGCAAATACTAGAAAAACTTTAGTTATTTTACTTATTTTCTTACTTACCTTTTTCATTTTTCCACCTTTCTTTTATATTTAATTAACTTAAATGTTCCCCCTACTTATCAAACACCTCCATTAACTATGATAATCTACTTTATTTGCCTTCAACTATCATTCAAACTAATTATAGCACAACAATTCTACAATTAAATTAACTTTACATAAATTTTACAAAAAATAAAAGAAAGAAAGAAACTCCTCTAAATACAATAATTGTTTTTTTCTTTGCAATTATAATTTTATTTGTTAAAATTATATTAGGTGGTAGAATGAAAAGAAAATTAGAAAAAATATTTAAATTAAAAGAAAACAACACTAATATAAAGATAGAATTTATTGCTGGATTAACAACGTTCTTAGCTGTTATGTATATTTTAACAGTAAATCCTAATAATATTTTAATAGAGGGATCGAGTGATCCAAAATTTTCATCTGTTTTCTTAGCAACAGCTCTAGGTAGTGCTATAGGAACTTTATTTATGGCTTTATTTGCTAATATGCCTTTTGTAGAAGCCCCAGGAATGGGACTCAATTCTACGATAGGAGCCATTTTGGGTGGTTCACTAGGATTTGCTTTTACCTATAGTAATGTTATGTCTATCGTATTTTTAAGTGGTATCCTATTTATCATGTTATCATTTATTAAAATAAAAGGTGTATCCATAAGAGAAAAAATATTTGGTGGAATACCCAAAGTTATTATAACTGCTATACCAGTAGGAATTGGGTTGTTTATTGCTTTTATTGGTTTAAAAAATGCAGGCATTATTGAACATAGTCCTTTTACTTTATTAAAATTAACGGATTTTACAGACTTTAGTCAGTATACGGCTGGCGGTAATGTATCTAAAGCACTAGTTTGTTTATTTGGATTATTATTAATTACTATACTATCACATTATAAAGTAAAAGGAAGTGTTATAATAGGAATACTAGGTTCAACACTCTTAGCCATTCCTCTAAATGTAGCTGATATAAGTATATTACTAGGTAAAGTAGATGGAATAAGTTGGAAGTTTTGGGAAAATTTCAGTACCTATTTTTCTATGGATCCAGATAATGGTGGAATATTTATGTCTATTATAAAAGGTGGTTTTGTTTTTCCAAAAGGCTCTATTATGACCATTATTATGATAATAGTTACTTTTCTAATAATAGATTTATTTGACTCTATGGGAACTATTGTTGGTTGTACTGAAAGTGCTAATTTATTAGATGAAGACGGAAAACCTAAAAATTATTCTGAATCTATGATGGCTGATTCATTGTCTACCCCAATTGGTGCTATGTTAGGAACTTCTACTGTAACAACTTATGTTGAATCAAGTGTTGGCGTAGCCATAGGAGGAAGAACTGGTTTAACTGCTTTATTTATATCAATATTCTTTTTGTTATCGATCTTTATCTTACCAGTATTTGCTTTTATACCAATTGCTTCATCGTCTGCAGCTTTAATTTATGTTGGTTCACTAATGATAAATAATATAAAAAAGGTAGATTTTTCTTCCATAAGAAATGCTATTCCTAACTTTCTCACTATAATATTAATGCCTTTAACATATTCTATAACTGATGGAATAGGCTTAGGTATAATTACTTATGTTATTATAGATTTAATAATTTATATTATTGATAAAATAAAAGGCTATAAAAAAGCTAAATTAAATATAAATTTAATAACAATAATTGTTTCTATATTATTTATTATATATTTCTTAATGCCAAAAATTTAATATATTATTACACCTATTAGGAATGTTCTTTCATCCTATATATTACACTTAAATAAATAAAATTATACAGTATTATAGAAAAATACATTAAATAAAAAAATAATTATTGAAGAAGATTGTATCTTGTTAACAAAAAGGTAAAATACAGGTTCTAATAATGATGAGTGCTAACTTCCCAGAGGATATTTATAGAAAATAAAAAAGTAAAACTTATTATTGATGATATTATCAATAATAAGTTTTATTATTCACTATACACTAAAAGAAGATTAGTTGCTTTTATTTTTTATTTCTTCTTTTAATAAATTTAAAAATTCTTCTTTTGTAGTAGTAAATGTATCCTTACTACCATGTTTTCTATAAGAAATTGTTTTATTGCTGCATTCTTCTTCACCAAGTATTAATGTGTATGGTATTTTTTTGATTTGTGCTTCTCTTAAGCGGTAGCCTAATTTTTCATCTCTACTATCAATTTCACATCTAATATCATTTTCAATTAAATAGTCATATATTTCTTTAGCATAATCTCCATGATAAGAAGACACTACTGGTAAAACATTAACTTGTACTGGTGATAACCATAGAGGAAATACTCCAGCATAATGCTCTATCAATATTCCAATAAATCTTTCTATAGAACCATATATTACTCTATGTAACATAACTGGTCTTTTCTTACTACCATCTGAGTCAATATAAGTTAAATCAAATCTTTCTGGTAAATTCATGTCTAATTGAATAGTACCACATTGCCATACTCTTCCTAAAGAGTCTTTTATGTGAAAATCTAGTTTTGGACCATAAAATGCTCCATCACCAGGATTAATCTTATATTCATGTCCAGATTTAAGACAAGCTTCTTCCAAGGCTTTTTCAGATTTATTCCATACTTCAATATCTCCAATATATTTTTCTTCTGGTCTAGTAGATAATTCAATACTGTAAGTTAGATTAAATGTTTTATACATTCTGTCAATAAAATTAATTAATCTAATAACTTCTTCTTCAATTTGATCTGTTCTCATAAATATATGAGCATCATCTTGGGTGAATGTTCTAACTCTAAATAATCCATTTAAAGCCCCACTAGCTTCATGTCGATGTACTTGACCAAGTTCTCCAATACGAAGTGGTAAATCTTTATAGGAATGAAGAGAATTTTTATATACCAACATTCCTCCAGGACAATTCATTGGCTTAATAGCAAATGTTTTTTCATCTATTTCACTTGTATACATGTTTTCTCTGTAATTATACCAGTGACCAGATAATTCCCATAATTCTTTATTTAACATTATAGGTGTTTTTATAAATTGATAACCTTCTTTGGTGTGCTCTTTATACCAAAAATTTTCAAGTTCATTTCTTAATATCATACCTTTTGGTAAAAAGAATGGAAATCCTGGACCATATTCACTAATCATAAATAATTCTAATTCACGTCCTAGTTTCTTATGATCTCTTCTTTTAGCTTCTTCTAATTCTTCTAGGTGCTTAACTAAATCTTCTTCATTTTTAAAACATATTCCATATATTCTTTGAAGCATTTTATTATTAGCGTCACCCTTCCAATATGCTCCACTTACTTTAAGTAATTTAAAATATTTTAGTTCTTTAACCGTATCTACATGTGGACCACGACACAAATCAGTAAAATCTCCCTGAGTATAACAACTAATAACTTGTTCATTTTCATCCATTCTACTTATTAGATCAATTTTATATGGATCATCTTTAAATTTCTCTAAAGCCTCTTTTTTTGATATTTCATGGCGAATTATTTTTTTTCCGTCTTTAGAGATCTTTTTCATTTCTCTTTCTATTTTTTCTAAATCTTCTTCTTTAATTACTTCATCTCCTAAATCAATGTCATAATAAAATCCTTCTTCAATAACAGGTCCTACCCAAAACAAAGCATTAGGGTATAGGTGTTTTACAGCTTGTGCTAGTAAATGAGCACAACTGTGATTCATAACACTTAGTTCTTTATCTTCACGAATATTAATCATTTATATCATTCCCTTCCTTCTAATTTTCTTTTTCTACTTTTATATCCTTTAGCTTTAGCATGACCTCTTTCATATAAAAGTTCTTCTCTTAATTTTTTATATCTACTTATCATAGGTTTTGAGTTATGTAGTTCTTTAATTAGTAAGTGATCCGGTAATTCTTTAGCTTCTTCCAGCGACATATATTTGCGAGGTGATTCTTCTTTTACCTCTGTTTCTTGACAATAGGTAACATACCTCTCTTCTGGTACTATATATGGCAATACTGCTCCTGTATCATCATACACCATTACAATTTCTCCACACATGAGCATATCCCTATTTGATAATGAATAATCAAAGTTGCATCTTTTAACAAATGGCATATTTTTCTTTATAAGATTATGTGTTAATTTTCCATTTTTTTTACTTATATTTACCCCATAATATATTCTTAAATATTTTATTAATGACATACTTTCCATAATACTACTCCTTATTTTTAATATTATTTTACATTATTAAACTCAACATTAATAAAGTATTCAAACAAAAAACACCCCTTATAAAGGAGTGTCATTAACACGGTACCATCCTAATTGATACTTAATTTAAATAACGGGTTTAACCGAATCACTTTTCATGATTAACTCCAAGGTAGTAATTACATATCTTGTTTATTAGTTTTCACCAAACACTAACTCTCTATAAAACATCAATATATAATCGTGTCCTTTTCACAGTTTTTCTTTCTGTATAGTTACATTATATAACAATTTGATAAAATGTAAAGAGTTTTTAGTGAATTTTCTTCAAAAATAATACATAAATTAATTACCATAGATTTATTTTTTTAATTCTTCTAAGATTTCTTGAATTACTTCTCTTTCGTCAAAATGTGTTCTTTTACCATTTATTTCCTTATAATCTTCATGTCCTTTACCTATTAGAAGTATAACGTCTCCTTCTTTAGCGTGTTCTATACTATATTTTATAGCTTCTTTTCTATCTGGTATAACAATATATTTTCCACCTGTTTTATCTAACTCTTTTAATATATCTTTAGCAATATCTTCAAATTGCTCAAATCTATTATTATCTTCGGTTACGATAGAAAAGTCGGAATATGTTCCACTTACACGCCCCATTTCATATCTTCTATCTATACTTTTATTTCCACCACAACCAAATATAGTCACTATTCTTTTAGGGTTATATTCTCTTATTGTTGTTATTAAACTCTCTGTACTTATTCCATTATGTGCATAATCTATTATTAAATTAAATTTATCAGATACTTTTATAGGTTCTACCCTTCCTTTTACAAAGAAATTAATCAATGATTCTTTTATAATATTAGTATCAATTCCTAACATATGAGTACATAATATTGCTGCAAGGGCGTTATAAGAAGAAAATTTACCTGGACTACTAACTTTAAATGTATCTTTGATTAATCCATCGGTAGTAAATTCAATTCCTAAAAAATGATCATATTTAATATATTTTATATCTGTAATTCTTAAATCACTTTTTTCATTATATCCATAAGTATTAATTGTGGAACTTTTCTTATCTATCATATTAAAGACATGCTCATCATCTAAATTAAATATACCATGATGACACATATCAAATAATTTACTTTTACTTTCTATGTAATCTTCCATACTAGAGTGTTCTGTTTTACTTATATGGTCCTTTGATAAATTAGTGAATATACCATAATCAAAATTCATTCCTTTTACTCTTCCATATTTTAAAGCTTGACTAGATACTTCCATAACTAGGTATTCTATTTTATTATCAAGCATTTCTTGTATATATTTTTGTATATCATATCCATTTGGTGTTGTATTAATTATTTTATAGTGTTTGTCTTTAATATAAACTCCATTTGTTCCAATAATTCCTACTGTATTACCATTTTTTTCAAGAATTGTTTTAATCATAAAAGCAGTTGATGTTTTTCCTTTAGTTCCTGTAATAGCAATAGATGTTAATTTGCTTATTGGATTGTTAAAATAATTAATTGCTAATTTGCAAAAAATTTCTTCTGTAGATGATACTTTAATAACTGTTATATCTTTGTTGGAATAATCATTTTCTACGATTATAGCTTTTGCACCATTTTTAATAGCACTATCTATATAATCGTGTCCATCTACATTACTTCCTTTAATAGCTACGAATAAATACCCTTCTTTTATATTATTTGAATTTTGTGATATATCTTTTATATCTATATCATCTGTTCCATTTACGAGTTCATATTTAATACCTGAAAGTATTTTTTTTAATTCCATAGTTCCTCCTTAATTAAATATTTACTCCTTCTTCAAGAAGTTCTTTAGCAAATATTTCTTTAAACTTAACAAGCTCTTTTTTTATAACATCTGGATATACAGCTTTTGTTGAACTGATAGCATCATATATATTCTTCATTCCTACAGTTGTTCTATTTTCATATAGAGCTTGTGAAAATGCTTGTCTTAATATAGTTAATGCAATATCCGGGTATCTAGAAGATATTTCATAAACTCTTTTATATTCACTTGTCATATCTACGATAAATGTCATTATTTTTTCTTTAGTAAAATCACTGTAAGGTAATTTAACTCCTGTTTGAACTTCTATTTTTGGTACTGTTCTCATAAGTATTTGTACACACATTTCTTGTGTCGGTTCTTCTATTTCGATTTTTTCAAATCTTCTAACGAAAGCTTTATCTCTTAATATATATCTTTCATACTCATAATCAGTTGTAGCTCCGATAAGTTTAATTGTTCCTCTACTTAATCCTTCTTTAAACATATTGGCGAGGTCTAATGCTCCTTCTGCGTTATTACCTATTAATGTATGTATTTCATCAATAAATATTATTATTTTTTCTTTTGTTTTTAATTCATTAACTAAAGATACCACTCTATTTTCACCATCATAGTCTCCCAATAATGATGGGGTATTAATTCTATATAGTTGGTATCCCATTAGAGCATTAGGAACATCATTTAATTGTATTCTGTAGGCTAAACCTTCTATGATAGCTGTTTTACCAATACCTGGTTTTCCTACTAAAACTGCTGACTTTTCTGGAGTGAGTAGAACCATAACTAGTTCTTTTAGTTCTTTATCACGAGCAATTGCAGGATTTACTAGATACTTAACTTCTGTTAAATTTTCACCAATTTTTTCTAATATACTTTCATTCATATTATTTTCCCCTTGTAAAAATCATTATTATTAATACTAAACTTAATATTGTAACTACTAGAGACATTAAATATAATATACTGGCGTATCCGTATGAATACTCTTTTTTTTCTTTATATGGTTTTTCTGGTAACTTTCTATTTTCTAATTTTAAATTCATATGATCACTCCAAATATAATTTACTTATTTTTTCTTTTGTATCTTTATCCAAAGTATCAATAATCTTGGTTAATTCAATACTTTTTTCATATAATTTAAGTTTATCTTCATAATACTCTAACTTTTCTACCATACTTTTTATTATTTTATGAATAGCATTTCTACTTAGCGAATAATTATCACTAATTTCTCCTAGAGATAAGTTATTAAAATAATATTCTTCAAAATATAATTTTTGCTTATCACTAAATAATATGTTATAAAAGTCATAAAGTATTATTATATAATTTCTACTTTCCATTATATTAATCTCCATATTAAATAACTGATTGCTGATATAACAAGTATTACTCCTATAATAAATAGTGTATATATTAACCATTTTTTCTTACTATCTCGAATTGTATAAGATAATCCAAAAAGTAATAAAGAAGTCATTAAAAGTAAGGCTGGTAAAAATATTATCTTTTTAATAGTAAGTATTATTAATACTAAAACAATAATTGATACCATGTAACAAAATATTTTTTCTATTTTTTTTTCCATATTTCCTCCTAAAGATCTTTAAATAATCCATATATATATTTTTCTATATCAAATGGCTCAAGATCATTAATGCCTTCACCTAGTCCTACAAATTTGACAGGTATTCCAAGTGTTTCTTTTATTCCAAGAACAATTCCTCCTTTGGCTGTACCATCTAATTTAGTTAATACTATTCCAGTAATGTTTGTAATTTCTTTGAATGCTTTGGCTTGATTAACACCATTTTGTCCAGTTGTAGCGTCTATTACCAAGAGTGTTTCATCACAACTATGTCCCATTACTTTTTCAATTACTTTATTAATTTTAGATAGTTCTTGCATTAAGTTTGTTTTATTTTGTAATCTTCCTGCTGTATCTATCAATACAAGATCATAATTTTCTTTTTTGGCAATATCTAACCCATCATAAATAACTGAAGATGGGTCTGCACTTACAGGTGTGATAACTTTTGTATCCGTTCTTTTTCCCCATTCTACTAATTGTTCTATAGCTCCTGCTCTAAAAGTATCACCTGCTATTAATAAAACTTTCTTATTCATATTTTTGTATTTATTAGCTATTTTACCAATAGTAGTTGTTTTTCCTACCCCATTAACTCCTACGAACAAAATAATGGTAGGACCATCACTATTAAAATGAATTTTACTATCAATAATATCATTACCAACATACATAATAAATAATTCATCTACTATGATTTCTTTTAAGACATTAGTATCTTCTATATTTTCTTTTTTAACTCTCTTTTTTAGTAAGTCTACAAAATTCATAACTGTAGATACACCAATGTCTGCCATAATCAAAATATTTTCTAATTCTTCAAAATAATCTTCATTAATGAATTTATATTTTTTTGATAAGTTACTAAGTTCTGAAATAAATTCTTCTCTTGTTTTCTTTAATCCCTTATCATAATTTAATACTGTTTCTTCTTTGTTTCCTTTAAAAACGTTTTTAATTTTATCAAATAATTTCATGTTAGTCACCTTAATTGTATTTTTCTATTATATATCTTTCTATATCTTCCTTTGTATTATCTAACTTATCTTTAAGTATTTCTTTTTCTATATCTTTAAGTATTTCTTTTAAATACGCTCCCGGTCTTCTATTTAATATTTTGGCTATATCGTTTGCACTAATACATATATCACTTTTGTTTAGAATAGGCAATTTATTATATATATTGTTTACTTTAACTTTGTCATATCCTTTTATTTCACAAACTACCATTGAAATATATAGACCATATTTATATATATTATATTTATCCATAGGTCTTGACATTAATTCCCTTATTAATTTCATTTGTTCTTTTTCTAGTTTAGAAAAATTATATATATTTTCAACATTTAATTGAGTCCATATTCCTATAATATCATCACACATAACAATATTAGCTATATTATCAATATTTAAATACTTTTCTAATTTATATTTTAGTATTAATTTTCTTCCTTTTTCTTTTCCCCGTGATGAAAATATTTTATTTAATTCTTCTTTTTTTCTTTCTTTAGATAAATTATTTAACAAACATCCATATTTTGCTAAATAGTATCCTGTTTTATCATCAATATCAAAATCAAGTATGGAAGCAAACCTTATGGCTCTAAGAATTCTTAGTGAATCTTCTTTAATTCTATATCTAGGATTTCCTACTGTTCTAATAAGTCTTTTATTTATATCGCTTCTTGCATTAAGAAGGTCTATTATATTACCATCTTTATCAATACATATTGTATTAATTGTAAAGTCTCTTCTTAATAAATCTTTTTTTAAATTATTTATATATTTAATTTTAATAGGTCTTCTATTGTCTACATATTTTATATCTTTTCTAAAAGTAGTAACATCAAATTTACTATTTTTATATATTACTTTTACGGAACCATAGCTAACATCACTAACAGCTTGTGAGGCAAATATTTCCATTATTTCCTTGGGTCTAGCATCAGTACATATATCAATATCAGATGTTTTTATTTCTAGAATACTATCTCTTGGATAGCCTCCAACTATATAAGCAACATAACCATGTTCATAAAATATGTTTAATACTTCTAATGCTTTATTATACATTGTGTCCTCCCCATATAGTAATTATACCAAAATTAATGAGATAAGTCTATGAATACGCAGAAAAAAACAAAGTAAAAAAAATCAATGTGTTAATAGAATTTTCTAATTTTATTTTTTTACTCTTGTTATTTGGGGATTACCTAAAACATTTTTTATAAAACAGTTGGCACATACAGATACATATGTGTAAGTCACCCCATCATCAATAACTAATTGTTCTCCTTCTTTTACGTAATTACCATTCTTATCAATTCGTACATTAAAGTCTGCTCCTTTTCCACATCTACAAACGGTTCTCATTTTTGTAATTGTATCTGCTACTTCTAGGAGCCTTTTGCTTCCTGTAAATGCATGAGATAAAAAATCTGTCTTTAAACCATAACATATAACACTTACTTTATATTCTTCACTAATTCTTTTCAACTGATCAATTTGACTTTCTGTTAGGAATTGTGCTTCATCTACTAGTATATAATTTACATAATCATGTTCTATTTTATATTTTAATGTTGCATACAGAGGTGTATTTTCATCTGCAATAATATCTGCTTCTTTTTCTAGTCCTATTCTAGATTGAATTAATTTTTCATCTCTATCCAACTTTGGCTTTATTAGTAATGTTATATTACCATCTTCAATTAAATGTTCGTTTTTATATAATAGATTAGCTGTTTTACTACAGTTCATTGCCCCATAGTAATATTCTAAAGATCCATTTCCTCTGTTGTTAACTTTGTCTATTGATTCAATCGTATCAGCTAATTCCATTAATCTAATGGCACCATTTGTTTTTTCTTGCGATATTCTTTCACCAAAAGCAATGACAGGAATATTTTCTAATTTCGCTATATAAAATAATTCTTCTATTAAAGGTTGACTTAAGTATTGTGCATTATCTACTAAGACGGCACTTATTTTTTTTAAATCTATTTTATTATATAGACTTTCACCATCTAAAATGACATTAACGTCTCTTTCTAAATTGGCTAACTTTGATTTGATTTTTTCGTTGTTTTTGGCATTAATTATAGCTACTTCCATTCCTCTTTCGTTATAATTATAAGCTATTTGACAAATAGCTGCTGATTTACTGTATCCATATCTAAAATATAATTTTGACATAATATTACTCCTTTGCTCTTGGATGACAAGATTCATATACTTTTTTTATTTGCTCATTAGTAACATGAGTATATATACTTGTTGTATTAACATTTTCATGTCCTAATAATTCTTTAACACTAATAATATCTGCTCCATTATTTAACATATCTGTAGCAAATGTATGTCTTAACATATGTGGGTGAACATGTTTTCTAATGCCACTTTTTATCATTATATCATCTAAAATATTTCTTATCATTCTTGTCGATAAATTATTGCCATTTTTATTAAGAAGTAAATAATCGTTATTTTTATTTTTTAACAATTGACATCTTCCATCTTTTATATACATATTCATTATGTTTTCACACATATGTCCATACACTACTATTCTTTCTTTTTCTCCCTTACCTAATACTTTGATGGTTCTATTATATCGATTAATTTCATTTATTTTAATGTTCACCAGTTCACTTACCCTAATTCCTGTTGCATATAATAGTTCTAATATTAATCTATTTCTTTGTCCTAATGGTGTTGTTAAATCTGGTACTTCAAACATTTTATCTAAGTCTTTATCTTTAAGATAGTTTGGTAAACTTATTTTATGTTTGGGATTAGATATTAAATTAAAATAATTATATGATACTTTTTCTTCTTTTACTAAATAGTTATAAAATGATCTTATACTACTTAATTTTCTTGATATTGTATTCTTGTCAATTTTTAAGCTATAGAGAAATTCCAAATATGCTTCTGTATCTTTTCTTGTTATGTTTATTATATCTATTTTTTTACTTTTAAAATAATTGTATAATTCACAAATATCAAATTCATAACTAATAATAGTTTTTTCTGAATAATGTTTTATTACTTTTAAGTATTCTAAAAATTCATTAATTAATTTCATATTTATTGTCTCTTTTTAAGTAAGCTTGGCTCATTTTTTCTTTTATTGAAGTTTAAATAATGTTTTATATTTTTTTCTGTGGAAATTCCTGGAGAAAGAATATAGATTTCTTCTTCAATATACACATCTATTACTTCATTATCGAATTTTTCGGTAAATTCTTTTTTTAATTCTTCAATGCTTCTATATTTATCAACGATATTACTTTCTATGTTGTTATAATTTGTATTTCTAACATTTAGGGGGATTATTATTTTTTTATCTTTAAACATTAATACTAATGTATAATTATGTGTTTTCACTTCTATCATAAATTATATTCTCCTTCTAGTATATGTGGCAGGATATATCCCTTCTAAGTAATTGGCATATCCATCAAACCCTATTTGATTTTCTTCACATGATGCTAAGTCTAACATATCACCATCAAAAAATCTATCTTCATAATTATACATTTCATCATTAGTTTCTATAGAAGGTGTTTTGATCGTATTTGTATTGTCATGTTTTATTATTCCAAGTTCTACTAATTTAAAATAACTATCTCTATATTTCTTGTATGGTATAGTTCCATTTTTAGATGGAGCAAAATAAGCTTCTACTGTTCTTATAACATCTTGTGTTTCTAGATTTTTATATCCATCTCTATAGTTTAACATGGCATCAGTTTGAACAAAATGAATACCAAAAATTTTTATTCTTTCATTTGGAGATACTAGTATATAATTTAAAACAAGTTCCTTTATTTTAGAAATATCCATTTTATCATAAGCATACATTACTGGAGAAATTTTACCATCAAAGTCATAGCTATCATGTTTTTTTTGTCCTATTGTTACACACTTTACACGATTAGGATCTATTTTAGGATTATTTATCAACAGTTCTCTATTTATCCATTCAATCAATTCATTTTGACCATTAAATTTCTTAGTAAGTTCATCTGCTTCTTTTATTTTATTTTTTCCTGTATAAATTGTCTTAGTAGTTCCGTCCTTAAATGTTATTATAATGTATGTTCCTTTCATTATTTTTCTCCCTTCATTGATTTAAATATTTTTTTCCATAAGTTATTATCTGAATAATTTAATATACCAACTTTATATATTCTAAATCCATATTTCATAAGTAATAATATAGTTACGACCATTAGTAATATTGATATTAACATATCAAACAAGCTAAACTCACCAAGAGTATACATTGTTGGAGCTAATAAACTCGATATAAATGGTAAATAAGATGCTACTTTAATAAAGATTGACCCTTTAAATATACTTGCTAGCGATGATAAATAAAATCCTGCTAATAGAATTAATACTATTGGAGTTTGTATTTGTTGATAATCTTCCATATTTGTAGTTACGGATGCTAATACTCCACTTACTATTGAATATGCAAATAGTGTTATTATTAATAACAATAACATAAGAGGTAATGCTATTTTTATATTATCCATTATTCCACTTGATGATAAAGTACTACCTAAAGTGGTCAATTCAACTGGTAAACTATTGATAATACTTCCACTTACAAAGTATCTTATTATAATTCCTATTATGCAATATATTATTAATAATGCTCCTTGAATTAGAACAAATACATTGGAAGATATTATTTTTGAGATAAAATGTGTTTTAGCACTTACGTTTGATATAATTATTTCCATGCTTTTAGTACTTTTTTCTTCATTTATTTCTGCTCCAATCATTTGTACAAGATAAACTGTTAAGAAGAAAAATGGCATTGTTATAATAGTTACAACTAAATTGGTTAACATATTATCATCTTTATTTTCAGAATCTAATATTATTCTCTCAACTTCTACTTTACTTTCTATTTTTTCATACATTTCTTTTGTTATATTATAACTTTTTAATACTTCTTCTCTTTTTACACTGTCAAGAGTATTAGATATTATAGTATAAGTTATCGTATCCATACTGCTATTAGTTATTAACTTAGAAGTTATATAATTAGTTTCATCTTTGTCTATTACAATAAGTATTTTATCAGTATCTTTTATTTCTTCTATAGCACTATCATATCCTTCTTTATATTCTTCTATGGAATATTTTGTTTCTGATTTTAGATATTCATTATTAATAGCATATATATCTTTAAATGTTTCTAATACTCCTATGTTATCTATAACTAGTATTTCTTCATTATTATTGAAGTCTCCTCCAAATAATTTAATTATTGAATCCATATTTATAAGTGCAGATATTACTAATAATATGATTATATTTACTACAATAAACCATTTACTTTTTATTTTCTTTCCTAACGAATATTTTGTCAAAAAACCTAATTTATTCATAATTTTCACCTACTACTGATAGAAATATTTCATTAAGAGATGGATCTTCTTCAGAAAACATTTTTATATCATATTTGCTTATTTCTTTGAATATTTTATTAGTATAACTATCATCCTCAATTGATATTATATATTTATTATTTTCTTCTTTAATATCTATTACACCATCTAATTTTTTTATTTTATCTATATTAAAATCACCCTTAACAATTATATTTTTCTTTTTATACTTATCTTTAATATCTGTCAAATACCCACTTAGAACACACTTTCCTTTTACTAAAACTACTAACTTTTCACAAAATAATTCGACGTGTTCCATTCTATGAGAAGAGAATATTATTATTGTTCCTTTCTTCTTTAGTTCTAATATTATGTTTTTGAATAATTCAACGTTAACTGGATCCAGTCCTGAAAATGGTTCATCTAGTATCAATAATTTTGGTTCATTAATGATAGCTGATATAAATTGTATTTTTTGTTGATTCCCTTTAGATAACGACTTTATTTTTCTCGATTTATATTCTTTTATGTTAAATCTCTCTAACCAGTAATCTAATCTTTCTTCGATTGTTTTTTCGTCTAATGACTTTAATGTGCCATAAAACTTTATTTGTTCATCGACGGTAAGTTTTGTTAATAAACTTCTCTCTTCTGTTAAAAATCCTATAATGTCCGTTACTTTGTAATCTATTTTTTTTCCATTTAATAGTATTTTTCCATCATAATCATCAATAAGCCCTAAGATCATTCTAAAAGTCGTCGTTTTTCCTGCTCCATTTAGTCCTAATAATCCAAAAATCCATCCTTCTTCAACAGTAAATGATAAATTATCTACAGCTGTTATATTTCCATATTTTTTTGTAACATTTTGTACTTCAAGCATATAACCCTCCTTGATTTTTATTATATTAGATATAATTATCAATGTCAATAACTACATATTCTACTTACGATACCTTTGTTTGGTCCTTTCATTAATATTATACGAAATAAATTTTAAAATTACTTTTATTTTTTTTAATTTTATTATTTTTTTCAAATAAAAAAAGAGAATGTGTTTTCTTATCCTCTTATGATGATTTTCTTTTTATTAAATTTTTTCCTCTATTCAATAATTCTTTAGTAGCAGGTGTAATCATGTACATAATTGCAGTTATTAGGAATATTAATACTATAAAGGTAATTCCTAATACTATGACACAAGTTAATATAGAATGAATATTATTGAAGAAAAGTATTTCAATATATTTAAATAAATAACATACTATAAAAAATATTATTACTGTTATCATATATGTTGTTACTACTTTATGTACACCTAATTTTTTTAAGTTTGTTTTACCAGTATCCTTAGCTTTTAGGATAATATTTACAAAATATGCTAAAGATGTAGCAAATAATAAACCATCTATACCATAAGGTTTAATTAATACAAATGATAATATTAAATTAATTATAGCGCATGTTAATGTATGATTCTTATTGGTTTTAAATTGTCCATTAGCATTTATTAGGGTTAATAATGGGTAGTATATAATACCTAAGAATAGTGTTGCAGTAAATAATACAGCTGTTCTGTAACTTAGAATATATGTTGGATCATTTATCCATAGATTTACAAAAGTTCTTATTCCTAGTAAAAATGTTAATGATAAGGAAAAAGAAATAATTGAAAATAACGTAAATGATTCATTATATAAACCAATAACTTTTTCTTCTTTTTCATCACTTGCTAAAACATTACCAAATGAATATACTGATACTACTTGTATTCTAGAGGCTATTTCTGATAAAAACCTTAATATATAGTTATATGTTGTATATATACTTACTATGGTTGGTCCTAGAAATCCCATCAATAATATGGCATCTACATTATTTAGTATTAAATAGCCTATTTGACTTACACCTAAATCTTTTACCATTTTTACCATAGTAGTATTCTTGTTTTCTACTTCTTTTAACCAATAATATCTCTTTTTAACAACTATTCGCATAGTTATTTCTTCTAGTATTTTTACAATTAATATAACAATTGCTATACTTTCTAAATTTCTAAATTTTATAGATGCAAAAATTATTAATAAATCACATATTATTTTAAAAGTATTTATAACACTAGAATAAATATATTTTTCTTGATTAGAACATAATATGGAACGATATGTCTGCGTTTTTCCAAAATATGCTATTAAATAAGAACAACATATTACTATAAAACATATTAAAGCACTGCTTCTATAACCATCTGTAAATCCATAAAACAAGTATAACCCTAGGCTAACTATGGCTACTATGGCAATTATTATTATACCAATTATTTTAAATATATATCTGCTTCCAGAATATATTCTATTAATATCATCTTTATTTTTTTCAGCAAATGGCTTATATAAACTATAAATTACAGCATCGTCAAAACCAAATTGTGCTAAAAAGACATAAGATATAATTTGGTTTATAGTTTGATAATAACCATTCCCTACATCTCCTACATATTTAATCAAAACATTCATTTTGACTAGACCAATTACTCCAATTATAATATATGGTAATATATCTGTAATTACATTTAATAGCATTTTTTTTGTTCTCATATTTTCTCCCTATAGTAATTTACAATTTATAGTTCATCATACTCTTCTATCTTTATTTCTTCTTTTAATTTTTCATAACTATATTCTTCTATTTCATATTTTTTATTTATTATATCAATAAATTCTGTTATTTGTTTTTCTTCTGATTTAAAAAAAGTAATATTTAAAATGATAGTATTTTTCTTAACATCTAGTTTGTTTATATTAAATTTTGTATTACTGGTAATATCTTTTATTAGTTCTTTTATTCTATCTTTTGAGGAAGTAATTGTAACTTTAAATTCTTCACTTGTTTGTTCATATCTACTTTTTTGATTGACTATTTTATTAACATATCTTAGAAAAACATTAGAGAACAAAATTATTACTGTTCCTGATATTGCTTCAAGTATAAAACCACTAGCACATAAAACTCCTATTGATGCTGTACACCATAATGTTGCTGCTGTTGTTAATCCTCTAATTTTTACTCCATCTTTTAATATTACTCCAGCTCCTAAGAAACCTATTCCTGTTACTATTTGAGCAGCTATTCTTGTTACATCTATGTTATATCCATTTAATAAAACTGAAAAACTAACAAATAAATATGATCCCATAGCTACTAGAATAGTTGTTCTAAGACCTACAGAACGGTGTCTATATTGTCTTTCTATTCCTATAAAAAAACTTAGAAAAAAACATATTAATAAATAAACTATAAACTTTTCTAAACTCATATTATTCCCTCTATTCTTTATTATAATTATACTAAAAATTCAAAAAAAGTAAACATTTTTTTAAATTGGGTATTTTACTTTAACCATTTTTGCTTTTTTGAGTAAACTATATTAGATACTTAAAGGAGGTATTTATTATGTATTACTATGGTGGATACAATAGTGGATATGGCACAGGTACTAGTGGATGTGGATGTGGTGCTTCATATCAATCATATCCTAGTTACGGATATCCTAGCTGTGGATGCGGAGGATATGGAGGATATGGAAGTGCTGCTGCTATTGTTTTAGTACTATTTATTTTACTAGTTATAATTATAGGTACTAGAACTTTTAATGCCTAGCTCTATATTTTAAGGGAAATGCTTCCCTTTTTTTATATTATGTGTTAAAATACTTCTTGGAAAGAAGGGATAGTATGCTTAGAACTTGTGATATTCTTGATGAAAAAGACAAAAGAGTTAGAGCTGAAAATAAAGAGGTTGTTTTTCCTTTATCAAATGAAAAAAAGAAATTAATTCACGATATGCTAGAACATTTAAGATTAAGTCAGATAGAAGAATATGCTGAAAAATACGATCTTCGTCCTGGTATGGGTCTTGCTGCTCCACAAGTTGGCGTTAATGAAAGATTTTTTGTGGTTTGTCATGAAGAGGAACCTGGCAAATTTAAGGATTATGTATTAATTAATCCTAAACTTATTTCTAATTCTGAAGAACTTATATATGCATCTGAAGGAGAAGGCTGTTTAAGTGTTAATAGAGATGTCGTTGGTATTGTTCCTAGATATGCTAGAGTTACTTTTACTGGATATGATGTTGATGGTAATCCTATAAGATATAGAGCTAGAGAAGAACTATCAATTGCTTTTCAGCATGAACTTGATCACTTGAATGGAATATTGTTTGTTGATAAAATTGATCCAGATAATCCATTTAAAGACAAAGATTTTATGAGAGAAATATAAAATAGTACCTAATTAAGGTACTATTTTATTAATTCTATATTTATATCAAAATTATAATCTTTTATAAACTCATTAGTGATAGGTATTGTTATTGATAATAAATCACTAGTTTCATTAATATTTATATTTCCTACATTAGCATATTTACTAAACTCTTTAGAAAATGTTAAATTTCCATCTGTTCTACACTCGATTTTAGGATATTTACCTTCTACATTTATATATATTAGTTTATTATTTGTATCTGATAGAAAACTGATTGTACATTTTTTTTGCGCACATTCTTCTAATTCTACACTAGTATAATTATCATTATCTTTCATAATATTATTTTCTATTATAGCCTTATCATTAATTAGTATTGTTTTAACTAACATATCGTCATTCTTATCTTTTACTTTAATAGTTAGATTCAATAAGAAATATGCAAGACCAAAAGCTATTACACTTGCTAATACTACTTCAACAGTTAGATAACCTTTATTGTTTAATTTTTTCATAGTTTTTCTACCTCTAAATACGAATAATAATAGTTATTATATACTTCTGTTTCTATTATAAGATAATAATTATTTTTATTTTCAATATTATTTTCTAAGAAGGCTATATAGTCTTTAAAAGTTTGATTAGTATTATTAATTTTTTCTAAGTCTTCATAATTAGATATATATATATTGTTTGTACTTTTTAATTCATTACATAGTCCTTTACAATAACTATCTATTTTTATTGTACTTGTATATTCTTTTATTAGAGTATTTAATGTTCCATCTTTTATCATTGCATCTCTTACATTAGCTAACTTGTATATACTATCAGGATTATAATAATTTATTTTTTCTTTAAATCCCGTAAATAGTTTTCCATAACTTACATACATAGTTACTAATACAGATAATACTATTACTGATACTACTACAACTTCTGTCATCATAAACCCTTTATTATTCATTTATCCTCCTAGATGTTACATTTACTTATTTTTATTTCATCTGCATCTTTATATACATATTTTTTATTTTCATAAACCACTCCACCATTATATGTGTTGTTATATGGATCTGTTTTTTCTTTGTCAGTTAAATCTAAGTCATCTACACTTATATAACAAGTACCATTTTTAAAATTAGTTAATTTATTTTTATTATTTGAATAGTATAATTCTGCTGAAGATTCAATAATTCTTTTTTTGGCATCATCTTGTTTGGCTTTGCTTCTTTCTATTGAGGCAGTAATACTTGGTATAGCAATGGCTGATATAGCTATTAGTAAAACTATTACTGCTAATAATTCTATTAGTGTAAAGCCTTTGTTATTTAATTTCATATATTCACATCCTTTAATTTTTCTATAATGTTGGCTTCTCCGTCTAGTATACTAGATATAGAATGTCCTTGATTAAGTTCATTTATAACATAACTTAATTTATATGAACAATCTATCAAAATAAACCACTCTTTTTTTCTAATATTTTCTGGTACATAAGATAAATTTGTAGCATATACTCTATCAAAATATTTTTTCTTGTAAAATAAATCAAATTTATCAGGACCACTTGTAAACAAGGCAAATGTTGCCATTAAAAATATTCTATTAGCTTTTAATTTCTTTAGTCTTTCTGAAGTATCTAATAGTGATCCTCCTGATGCAATCATATCATCTGCTACGATAACATCTTTTCCTTCTAGTGAATCTGGGCCTAAAAAGCGATGTTCTATTATTGGATGATGTCCATTCTCTAGTTTGGTATAATCTCTTTGTTTGTAAAACGAAGCAACAGGAATTCCTCCTAATATATCAGATAGTAGACTTGCTCTTTTCATTGCTCCTTCATCAGGTGATACGACAACTAAGTTTTTAGAACTTATATTCTCTTTTGTTATTAAATTAAATAACATTTCATCGGTAGCATATATATTTTCAAAGGCAATATCTGGTATAGCATTACATATTCCACTATTATGAATATCAAACGTAATTACTTCATTTACACCACTTTTTACTAATTCTTGTAAGGCTACAGCACAGTCTAGTGATTCACGGCCTGATTTTTTATCTTGCCTTGATTGATACATATATGGCATAATTAGAGTTATTTTTTTAGCATGTCCACATATTGCACTTAGAATTCTTTTTATATCTTGGTAATGTTCATCTGGCATCATATTATGTGTTTTTCCAAATGCTTCATAAGTTATATCATAGTTAGTAACATCAGATATAATATAGACATCTTTTTCCCTAATGGTTTCATTTATCAATGCTTTACCTTCTCCGTTATTAAATCTTACTAAATCAATATCTACTAGATAATTATCTTGGGTATTTCTTAGAGCTTGGATATGGGTATTAATTTTTGAACCCATTTCTTTAAAATTCTCTGGTACAATAATTTTTAATTCACTCATTTTACTCCTCACTAATTTCCGTATTTTTAAATTTTATATTTAGAAATTTACGACTAGATAGATAATCACATTTATGAACAAATCTTTCAATTTCATTTCTAGGTATAGGTAATATTTCGTTTCCTTTATAGTCTTTATTCCATTTACCCATATGCGCTTCTATCATAGTACATAATTTTCTTACTTCTATTATATCCATTTGTAATTCATTATGATGTTCCATTATTAGTTTTGAGACAATTAGTGGGTGTTCTATTTTGGTATATTCTTCTTTAGGTAGACCTAATTTACATCCATCATGCAATACTAAGGCCATAATTATTAAGTCTTTGTCTTCATCATTAAATCTATCTTCTATATTGAACAATTCATAAGCTATTCTTATAGCTACCTTAGTATGTTTTAATAATCCATGCTTGGTGGTAGAAAATTTTGGATGATATTTTCCAGTTGAAGAAGCAGGTATTTCGAAGAAATAGTCTGGTAGTAAATTAATTAGTTTTTTTAAATCTTCTTTATTACTTTCTTTTTTTAAATAACCTATTTCTTTTTCAAAATATTTTATTTTATTCATTATTCCTCCTTATATTTACATCTATTTTATTATAAGGTATCTCAATATTGTTTTCTTTAAAATATTTTAATATTAAACCATAATAGTCTCTTTTTATTTGGTATCCTTTATTAGGAGCACACTCAATGCTTACTAGATATGATATAGATGATGAATTAAATTCATTTACTCCAAGTAGTGAGTAATCTTTAACATTTTCTATACTTAAAACGTCTTTTTTCATACTTTTTAAAGTATCTTCTAACTTTTCTATATCCGTTCCATAAGCCACGGGTAGATCTATATATAGTATTGTATTTGACATATTATAGTTTATAACTTCTTTAAAAGATGAATTAGATATAGATTTTATATCTCCATTAAATCCTCTTATCTTAGTACTTATTAACCCCAATGATACTACTTCACCTTTAAATCCATTTATTAAAACAGTATCACCAATATTATATTGATTATCAAATATTATTAATATTCCACTTAAAAGATCTCTTACTAAGTCTTGGACAGCAAGTCCTAATACTACCCCAATTATTCCAATAGAAGCTACAATTGAAGTAGTATTTACTCCATAAACATTTAATATAGATAATACAACAAAAGCTACGATTAAATATTTTATAACATTAGTTGTTAGAGAAATTATTGTTTTCTTTTTATTATCTATCTTTTTTGTTTTAAATATTTTAAGTATTATTGTTTTTATAATTGCATATATAATTATTCCTAATAATATATATATAGCTGGTTGATAAAAACGTGGAGATGTTAATATTTTCATTACAAATCACTTCCTTTTATTTTACATAATATTCTATATTTTTTATAAATATTTTGATTTAATATTTGTCTTAAATTTTTCTTTGTTATAATTGGTCACTTCCTATTATTTCACTTAGTATAGTATTAGATAAATATATATATTTTGATGGGATTCTAATATTATTATCTATGATTTCTAATTTATTATCATTAATTAATTTTTTTATTATTTCTTTTTCTAAAATATTAGTGTTATATTTTTTATTGTAATCTAGATAATTAATTCCATCTATTAATCTAAGTCCTAATATTAAACCATTCTCTTTTCTTGTTTGTTTATTTTCATAGTTATTTTCAAATATGAAATTATCTTCTAAATACTTAGATAAATTTTTAGTATTAGATATACGATAGTTATTAATATAACTTACTGCTCCCAAGCCAAATCCATAATATGATTCATTTAGCCAATATATTTTATTATGAATACTTTCATAACCTTTTTTTGCATAATTACTTATTTCGTAATGATTATAGCCTTTCTTTTTTAATTCTTCTTTTATATAATTATACATTTCATAATCTATATCTTCTGATATTGGAGTAAATTTATCGTTGTATAATTTAGTATTTTTTTCTAATATTAGTGAATAGCATGATATATGTGGTATATCTAATAATAAGAAGTTATGAATATCTTCTTTTAATGTATCAATATTATCAGTAACTCCATATATTAAGTCAATATTTATGTTAGAAAAATATTTTTTTGTTAAATCAATGGTATCAAATATTTCTTCTTTAGTATGAGTTCTTCCTAATATATTTAATGATTCTTTGTTAAATGATTCCACACCAAAACTTATCCTATTGACACCATATGATTTTAGAAGATTAATTTTATTTATATCCATATCTTCAATATTACTTTCAATAGTAAATTCTATATCATCTTCTTTATTAAATATATTTGTTATTTCTAGTAGGTATTCTAATTCTTCTAGAGTAAGACTTGTTGGAGTACCTCCACCTATATAAAGGGTGTCTATTTTTTCTCCTTTATATCTTGTATGTATTTCTTTTTTTAAATTATTTAGATAATTTTTTATATATTTTTCATTATAATTCATTTTACAAAAATCACAATAATTACATATTTTTTTGCAAAATGGTATGTGTATATAAACTCCTAACATATTACCACTCTATTTCTTTTATATTGTTCTTTTTTAAGAATTCGTTTGTTTTAGAAAATGGTCTACTGCCAAAGAAACCGCTATTTGCTGAAAAAGGTGATGGATGGGGTGATTCTATAATATAATGTCTTTTATTAGTAATTAAATTTTTTTTACTTCTGGCATAATTTCCCCATAGAATAAATACGATAGTTTTTTCTCTTTCATTTAATTTTCTTATAATGGCATCAGTATATTCTTGCCATCCTATTTTGCTATGAGATGTAGGCGTATCTTTTAATACTGTTAAGACACTATTTAAAAGCAATACACCTTGATTAGCCCATGAAGTTAAGTCACCAGTAGTTTTAGTTATTCCTAAATCGTCATATAATTCTTTATATATATTTTTAAGAGATGGTGGTAATTTAATACCTTCATTTACAGAAAATGACAATCCATTTGCTTCATTTTCCCCATGATATGGATCTTGTCCTAAAATAACCACCTTTACATCATTATAATCTGTAAGTTTTAATGCTCTTAGAATATCTCTTTTTGGTGGATATACTATTTTCTCTTTATATTCTTTATTTATAAACATTGCTATGTTTTTAAAATAATTCTTTTCATATTCTTCTTTTAAGACTGCATCCCAATAATTATTGGTCATTATTTTCCTCCATCTACAGCTAATTTTAATTCATAACACTTTTCTATTTGTGGTCCATTTGGACATATTGGTTTACCACTCTCGTTCATCTCACAGATATGAAATTCTGCTACATCTTTGATTGTTTCTATGTAAAACTCACAATCTGTGACATCTTTGTATTCTTCTTTTGAGGCGGCGGGATTATAAATCTTTCCATTTTCATCACCTTGTATATATCCATATTTTACTAAATCTCCTAAAGGTATTTTGTTGTTTTTATTAATATTCCCACATATAGGTAATTCTTTTGGTGTAGTGTTTACACATTCTAATGCCATAGCGGTAGCTCCATCTATAATGTTTGCAACAAGAATATCTCTTTCTTTTTCTTTAGCTTTTTTCATAGTATTCAATGTAACTACTGTTACTACAGAGGTGATTAGAGCTAAAATTATTAGGGTAGCAAGTAATTCTATTAATGTAAAACCTTTATTTTTCATTATGTCACATCCTTCTTTATTTATAACTTAATTATATAATAAGTATAGTTAAATAACAAGAAAAAGACTAAATTTATTAGTCATTTTTGTATAAAGTATCAACTGCTTTAGCATTTAAAGTTAAATCAGCTGTAATTCCTTTTTTGTAAGCATAATATGCTGCACTTCCTATCATCGTAGCGTTATCTGTGCAATAATTTATTGATGGATATGAAAAATTAATATTCTCTTCGTTTGACATTTCTGTTAATTTTTCTCTTAGATAGCTATTTGCTGCTACGCCTCCTGCTAATACAAGATTTTTAACATTATATTCTCGTATTGCTTTTTTTGTTTTCTTGACTAGAACTTTAACAACTCTTTCTTGAAATGAATTGCACATATCATTTATTCTTATTTCATTACCTCTTTGTAATTCATTATGTACTAAATTTACAATTTTGGATTTGATACCGCTAAAACTGAAATTATAAGTATTATCATCTAATGGAAGAGGTAAATCATAAGTGTCTTGTCCTAACTTAGCTAATTTATCTACCTTTGGTCCTCCTGGGTACTCTAGTCCCAATACTTTTGCTACTTTATCGTAACATTCTCCAACAGCATCATCTAGAGTTGAACCTATTCTTTTAAAGGTATAATCATTCTCAATATACACTAAATCTGTATGTCCACCAGATACAACTAATGCAATTAGAGGGAACTGTAATCTTTTCTCTAAATTATTGGCATATATATGTCCTGCTATATGATGAACTGGTATTAATGGTTTATTTAAAACCAATGATATCGTTTTAGCACATTCTACTCCTATTAATAGTGATCCAATTAAGCCAGGCCCATAGGTTACCCCTATGATATCTATATCTTCTAGGGTTAAGTCTGTTTTTTCTAGTAGTTCATCTAATACTATAGTTATTGATTCTATATGGCTACGACTAGCTATTTCTGGTACTACTCCTCCAAATTTTTTATGAATATCAATTTGTGTATTTGTAACTGTAGCTATTTCTTTTGTTCCATTTTTTACAATACTCATACTTGTTTCATCACAAGATGTTTCTATTGCTAAACAATATATATCTTTCATTTACATCACCTGTTTCTCCATTAAAATACCATCTTCATCTCCATAATAGTATTTTCTTAAGCTTACTTCTCTAAAGCCAAATTTTTTATATAAATTTCTAGCTATTTCATTACTTATTCTTACTTCTAAAGTAATATTTATCATTCTTGTTTCTATAGCAATACTTATAACATGAGACATTAATTTAGTAGCAATTCCTAATCCTCTATATTCTTCTTTAACAAACAAATTATCTATTTCCATTCTGTCATAGATAATTGAAAAATCTAAATAACCTACACTTATATCATCATAGAAATACTCTATTCTTCTTCCAAATGGATTGGATGCTACTATTTCTACTTCTTTAATCATTTTTATTTTCTAATGCCTGTGGTTGTTTTAAATAATTAGGTAATAATTCGTGAGACATTACCTTTCTTTTATTTTTATAATAATTAATAATAGAAAGTATATCTAAATCTACTTTACTAGTATAGTATTCTCCTAAGGTATAGATGTTATCTCCCACTAGTGTAGGATTATATTCTTTTATTAATTCTATAATATTTGTTTCATTCATAAATTGTTCATTAACTACTTCTTCATAATTCTCATCATATAATCCAATATAATAATTATTATTTTTAGCACTTATTAATGACATAATATATTCTTTTTTTTCTTTAGTACTTAAAGCTAATTCTTTTAAACTTGACATAGGGTACAAAGAATTATTAACTAAATATCCGTAGGTTTTTGCAATAGTTACACCGATTCTTATTCCAGTAAATGAACCTGGTCCTACACAAACCATTATGGTATTTACTTCTTTAGGAGAAATACTATTATTATCTAATAATGTTTTTATATCATTTGCAACATGTTTAGAGTGTTCTTTTATAGAAGACTTATTTATGCTACCTAATATAATATTATCCTTAACAATGGCAATAGATACATCAGAAGAAGATGTATCTATAAATAAACTTATCATAAAATGTCCTCACATACTCTAACGTATTCTTCACCATAAGGCTTTAATATTATAATTCTTGTATTTTCATCTACTATTTTAAATTTTATATCTAATCTTTCCTCTGGTAAATAGTCTTTAATTAATTCAGCCCATTCAATAATAGTTACTCCTCCTTTAGTATAGTATTCTTCTATACCAAGTGATTCTATTTTATCTTCTACTCTATACATATCCATATGATATAAAGGTAATTCTCCATTATATTCTTTAATTATATTGAATGTTGGAGAAGATATTTCAGGAATAGTCATAGCACTAGCAAATGCTTTAGTAAATACGGTTTTACCACTTCCTAGGTCTCCATTTAAACAAATAACCATATTAGGAAACTTCTCTGATTCAATATTTTCTGCTAACTCCATTGTTTCATTTTCATCATGTACTGTTATTTTGTATTCATTCATTTTAATCTTCCTTTCATATTCAATTACATTATAGCAAAACTCAATATAATATTACAATAGTTTTATAGCATTTTTCTTATTTTAATTTACAGAAAAAAAGAATTATTTTTTGTTTGTTAATTCTACATATTTTTCATAATAATTATTTATAACTTCTTTATTAAATGGTGTTTCTCTTACTCTAACCATATCTATTAAATTACCTAATTCATATTTTAAAATAAAATCTAATCTATTAGAATAGTGCATTTGTTTTTTATGGTATTTATATTCCATACGATCTAGTATTTTAAAACTTCCGTTAGGGAAAACTCTTAAATCTAAGTCATAGTCAATGTATTTTATTACTTTATTATCAATTAGTGCTGGTGTTGCGATATTACAATAAAAATATATTCCATAATCTTTTAACTGACCTATAATATTAAACCATCTATCTTTAAAGAAAAACATGATAGCAGGTTCTTTCGTTTTCCATACTTTTCCATCTGCATCTACGACGGTTGTTTGATTATTACCAAAAACTAAATAATCATCGTGTATTTCTAATAATGTTGCTTCATCCCAAGTTCGATGTAATGATCCGTCATGTTTATAGCAATGAATTTGTAATTTATCTCCAACTTTTATATTATTATCCACAAATTCACTTCCCTCCATTAAGTGTATTATACCACTATATTAATTTCTTTTGTAGAAAAAAATAAAAAATATCGACAAATATTATATTATTTGATATAATTTTATAAGAATATGGAGGTGTTATAATAGATATTTTTAGATGGTTTTTCTTAGGACTAAAAACTGTTATAACTATGCCAAAATATTTTATACAGGGTATTATAACATTATTTAATCCAAAGAAAGCAAATGAAATTAAGTACAATGGTAAACCTGTTATACCTATAATTATTTTATCTTTGACATTGGGTACTTATCTTATTTGTGTATTTATTTGTTCTAAGTGGTATGTTCAGCAATTGAAGTTGGATTTTCTTACAAACGATATTTTAAAAACTACAGAAGCTTTAAAAGATGAAAAGCAAGAAACTATTGATTATGTTGAATATTATCCAGATAGTGAAGACAAATATAAGAATATTAGTTTTATGAATGTTGATTTTGGGGAATTATTATCCAAAAACAGCGATACTGTGGGGTGGATTAAGGTTAATAATACTAATGTTAATTATCCAGTTGTACAAACGAGTGATAATGCATACTATTTAAAACATGATTTTAATAAAAAAAGTAATCGTAGTGGTTGGGTTTATGCTGACTATCGTGATGATTTTAAATATTTTGGTAATAATTCTATTATTTATGCTCATAATACAAGAACAGATACGATGTTTAGTACATTAACTTGGTGTTTAAAAGATAGTTGGTATACTAATGTCGACAATCATTATATCAAAGTATCCACTCCTACATCTAATACTGTATGGAAAATATTTTCAATATATATGATTAAAACAGAAGTATATTACTTAAAGACTTATTTTGAAACAGAGGAAGAACATCAAAAGTTTGTTGATACGATTAAAGGAAGAAGCATATATGATTTTAATGAAGATATTTCAACGGAAGATAAAATTTTAACTTTATCTACTTGTAATAATGATAGTACAAAAAGAATTGTTATTCATGCTAAAATGATTAAAGCTGAATATAAATAAAACTGATTAGTAAAAAATTCTAATCAGTTTTATTATTATCTAATAACTACTCTTGTGGATATATATTCGCTTTGATTATCACTAGTAGCATTATAGTAGAATATTCCATTACCAACTTCATTTCCAGCCATTCCACCACGTATAAACCAGTTATTTACTTTGTCGATAAATACAGAGTAATTGTTGTACCAAGCACCTGTATTTGACGATGACAAAAGTATTTCTTTTGTAGCGTCTCCTAAGATAAAGTTAGTACCACTATACAAATCATAATCAGTACTAGGGATAGTAGTGTTATATTTGAAATTACTATTATTTAGTGCTAAAGAATTATTTGTGGAATAATTTGCCATAACAAATTCTGAAGCACTTCCTGCCATATCATATACTCCATAGATGTTTCCTGTAGTACTGTCTTTTTCGTCTTTTCCTGAAATATATGTATTGTTTGAAGTTATCTCTGTACATTTCATGTTAGAACATATTCCATACTTTGAATGTGATAGATAACTTATAGTTCCCCATTCACTATTTTTTATTATATGATAACTGTTTGCTTTACCTTTTATAGCTTCATAATAATTAGATAAATTATTATTTCTCCATGATTCTTGATTAGGTAGTATAGTAAAGTTACTGCTATTGGTTAGGCAATTATCTTTGCAACCATTAGATACTTCGTACTTACCAACCCAAAATCCTAATAATTCCTCATTGTTAGTAAAACTACTTGGTGTATAGTATTTGTCATTATCATTTTGTGTTAAAGGTATTGTTCTCCCCTCATCACTATAACAAATATTATCTTTACAGTATATACTTCCTCCACTTTCTTTATTTTTTTCAAAAGATATATCTATTCCTTTAGTGTAAGCATCATAAGAACTTATATTAGGTTCTCCAGTAACATTCCATAAACGATACTTAAATCTTGGTATCCATACATAAAATTCATTTATATCACTATCTTTAATAGTAGTTCCTAAAGGACTACTTTTATAATAGCTATCCGTTGTCATTGGATAAAAATTATTATATCCACTTACTAAATTATCAGTTATTAATATTAGATTATCCCTATAATTATTATTTACTTCTTTACTTGTCAATATATCATTATATACATATAAATCACTAACTAAAACATTTCCTATACCACCAATAGTTAATATATTATAATTTGTATTGATTGCCATACTATAATTTAAAACACTACTACCATTTATATATAGATTTATGTCTTTATCACTCATAGTAAGACTTATAATATAAAATTTATTTTCCTCAATAATATATTTATTAGATGTTATATTAAATCCATTTATATCTATAATAAAATTATTATTTTTAGTATTATATCTTAAATTAAATCCATCGCTTGAAATAATATCTATATCATTATGCTTTAAGTCATTTAAAGCCAATCTTTCTACAATACTTATGTTCTTATTAATATAATTACTTAAATTTATATCTAATTTATTATTTTCTAATATTAAATTTTTATCAATTACATTTATATTACTTATATTTTTTATATTATTATTTTTACTTGATATATCATGAATAACCTTTTCTCCATCTTTTAAAACTATAGAATTAGCCCACATTTTATCATCATAATCATACCATTTATAACTAGCATCTAAATTACTTTCATCAGCTTTTTTCCATACCTTGTTATATTCATCATAATATACAGGAAGCATATTATCTTCTAGACTTGGGTGGTTAGCTCCACTTTCATCTAAAGTTTTATAAAATGAACTGCCACTGGTAATTAATGTAGCATTAAATTGTTTTCCAAGTTCAGTATTTGGAGTATTTATATCTAACCACATTTTTATTTTAAATTTTATTGTTTCCCCTGGATATAAAATTATATTTTTCTTTAATGTATTATTACTATTTTGTAGTGTTATTGGTAAATTATCATCTATTTGTACTTTAATATATTTACTATTAATTAGTTTATTATCATCATTATCAGATACTTTTAAATCAAAGATATATGCAATTGTTCCTATATTTTTAACTGATAAAGTATATGGTTCATAAGACATTCCTTTAGTGTCACTAACAGGGAAAGCTTCTGGTAATTCAATGATGTTTTCTTCTTGGAATTCTAGGTCTAATATACCTGTTTTATAATTAAATTGATTAGTATCATCTACTTTAATAAACAATGAATATGTGGTACCTGATAAAGAAACGGCCACAAAAATAATTGCTATTAATAAAATATAATTTTTTTTATTTAATATTTCTTCCATAGTACCACCTTTCTAGTTATTCGTTAATCCAAGAATATACTTTTATTGTTCCTAAAAATGCTTTATTCATCATAGAATTAGGAATAGTTTCATAATCAGTCCATAACATCAAAGATATTTCATCCATTTGATATGCCTCTAGACTTTTTTCTAATAGAATATAATTAATACCATTTAAGTTTAATTTTTCACTTAATTTATCATATTTCCAAATATTATCTTCTAATTTGCTAGGATTAGTATATATATTATTATAACTTAAAATATATCTCATATACTTCGTATCTAGAGTTGTTTTTTCTGATGACTCTATAACTACTCTATAATTAATTTCTTCATTAGTATCATTAGATATAGTAAAGGAAAATTTATCATCTTCAATTGTATTATTAATAATTTCTTTTACATATCCATCACTATCCATGATAACATTGCTAGTATTAGTTATAATTGTTTTATTATCTTTAGTAACAATAGTTATATCATCAAATATAAATATATCTTCATTATTTAAATGACTTTCACGAGTTAATTCTTTATAATTATCTTCAATATTAACATTATTATCTTTATATTTAATTTGTGAATTATCAGAAACAAACACTAATAAATCATTATATTTTGTCATAGCACTTCCATTTGTATAGTATGTGGTATTATCTTTAGTTGATGCAATACTTACTTCAACATTATCAATTATTTCTATTAAAGTATTGTTTTTTATAATAATACTGTTACTTTTCCTTACACTAATTATTTTACTGCCATCTTTAACAATAGCAGATCCATCACTATAATAATCTATTCTTATATTATGTTCTAATGATATACTTTCTGTTAATGTTGCTTGATTGTTATTTGGAAATGTTATATTTTTTCCATTTACTTTTATATCATCATTATTTCTTACAATATAATTTGTACCATTATAATTAATTAATATACTTCCATCATAGAAGTTATTTATTTCTATGCCATTTTCAATATTAGTATTTTTTAAATAAGATACTTTATTATTAGAAATATAATTTTCTTTTATATCTAGACTATTTCTTACAAACATATCTATATCACTATTAGTAATTAAAGCACTTCCATCAGTAAAATATGTTATTTTTCCATATTTAGTATCTTTTATATTATCTATGCTTATATTACTCATTTTAGTGCTCATATTGATTGTACCATTATCACTTATGCCATATTCATTATTTATGGGAGCAATTCTAATAACTGTATTATCTTCTTTATTTAATTTTAAAGCACTTTTATCACTAAAATAATATATTATGTAACTACTTGCTTCTACTTTTTTATATATAAGAATTTCCCCATTAGATGTAAATACATTACTATTTTTAAAGCTATTCACAGCAGTATTTTCTGGTATAGGGGTAATATTCTTCATTGTAACATCTGATATGTCATCTAAAAACTTAACTGTTATTTTAGCATCTTTGATATTAGGTTCTTCAGACACTAGTAATTTTTTTGTTACTAACATTAAACTTAGAGACACTAATCCAATGCCTATTAAAAGTAATAATATAGAAAATAATGGTCCCATTTTATTTAAGAACAAAATAAACATATTTTGTTTTTTTTCAAGTAGTATTTTATTTTCTTTTTTGTTAAGTTCTACTACATCATATTTTTTCTTACTCATGAAATAACTCCTATTTTATAAGTTTAGTCTTTTTTCCTAGACTCTTTAAGCCCTTCATTATATCATAAGAAAATATTACTAGACATGGAATAATTATTACAATTATAACTGTTCCTTTACTTGCAAGTATGTCTTGTAAATATCCTAATTTAGGTATTTTTAGTATTACTTTACCTAATATATTATCATAAGGAACTAAAGCTGGATCAGCAATATTATTATTATCACCTTTTGTTCTATAATAGAAGCCTTTAATACTATCATCATAAAATTTTTCTTTTATTCTATGAGTAATAGTTATTCCTCCAAGTCTTTCGTCTGGACTAATAAATGTTATAACATCTTCAACTTTAAGTCTTTCTTCAGGAACTCTTTTAGTAACAACAATATCTTTTATTTTAATCTGTGGTAACATACTACCAGACATAACAACATAAGCATTAAATACCGGTGGAGAATTATCTCCTTTCATGGCTCTTATCTTAATATCTGCTACATATAAAAGCAGTGTTCCTCCAATAAGAAGAAGCCATATAAAAACAGCATAAGATAATACACTTACAATGTATTTAAAAAGATTTTCTTTTTTCTTAATTACTTTAACTTTATAATGTTTAACGCCAAATTTATTGTCATATTCAACTGTCATTTCCGGTTTTTCTGCCATGTTAAAACACTCCTATTCTTCTAACATTATACAAAATATTTGGCAAAATATCAACTACATTTAAGTGAAATATTATTTTTTTATTAAATTACATAGATAGATAGAAAAAAGCATATTATTTTTTAAATAACATACTTTATTCATTATTTCTAATTTTCTCTAAAAGACTAGTATCAAATTTTTTATTTCTAATCATCTCTATTTCATATTTATATGGTGGATATATTCTTTCTTTGTCATCATCAGTTTTTCCTACATAAGGAGTTTCTAATATTTTTGGTATATTTTTAATTCTTTCATTATATATAATTTTAATTAATATATCAAAACCAATGTTACCATACCCTATATTCTCATGTCTATCTTTATGACTAGAGAATATATTCTTACTATCATTTATATGAATACATTTTAAATAATTTAGTCCTATTTGTTTATCAAAGTCATCTAATACTTTGTCAAAATCTGTTATATCAATACCACTATCAAATAAATGACATGTATCCATACATACTCCAATTGAATCTTTAAAATTTACTCCATCTATAATTTCTTTTAATTCTAAAAAGTTTCTTCCTAATTCGTTACCCTTACCTGCCATAGTTTCTAAACATATACAAATATTATTGTTATTTGTCAATATAGCATTTAGTCCTTTAATAATATTAGCAATTCCTTCTTCTCTTGATACATTAACGCTAGAACCGGGATGTAGAACCAAATATTTCATACCTAGTAAATTACATCTTTCTACTTCATTAGTTAAAAAATCAATTGAGAACTCCATATTATCTGGATTTGCTAAATTAACAATATATGGAGCATGTACTATTACTTTATCTAATTCAATATTATTTTCTTTCATTAATTTATATGCTTCTAAAGTCACAAAATCATTTATTTCTCCTCGTCTAGTATTTTGAGGCGCTCCCGTATAAAACATAAATGTATTGCTTCCATAAGATACTGCCTCTTTAACAGACCCTAATAATTGATCTTTATTATTAAATGATACATGACTTCCTATAATTAATTCATTCATTTTCTTACCTCTTTCTTATAAGATAAGTATATCATAAAACTCACAAAGAAAAAAGAAGCATTTTTGCTTCTAGTTAACAATTTCCACCTTTAGCTGTTTCATCTTTTGGATAATCTCCACTAGCTTTAGCAGTGATTATAACACAACTTCTTCCATATTCATTGAATGTTACTTCCATTTTTGAAACATTTTTTGTTGATAATCCAGCTTTTTGAATTAACACTTCACTAACTTCTATTTTTTCTAATTTTGGCCTTTCTGTTTTATTGTTAGCATCAATGAAAGTATTTTTAAAGTCTGAATCACATTGTGATAATGTTGGATCACCAATTAAATATGACTGATATTGTCTGTCAAACCAATCTGCTGCTGTTGCTGCTGCTGTTTCAAATGCTTTTTTCTTGGCATTAGCTGTTGTAGTTAAAATTGTTGGTATAGTAATACCTACTACTACAGCTAGAATTATGATAACTGCTAGTAACTCAACTAATGTAAAACCTTTTCTGTTTAATTTTTTCATTTTTATTTTCCTCCTATGATATAAGGTTATCATTTTGCTTGGTCATTGTCAACTGTTAGCTATTAAATTTTACACACTTTATGATAATTATTGACAATTTCCATTACTATCACTAATATAAAAACTGATTATGTTAAATCAGTTATTTCTTATGTATATGTTTATGTATTTATATCCATATTTCTTTGCTTTATATAAGTATAAATCTTTATAGTCTCCTTTTATTTCTTTAGTATGCTCTATTACTAATATACCTTTTTTTTCTAATAGATTATATTCTAATATTTTTGATATAACTTTATCTAATACATCATAGTCATATGGTGGATCTACAAATATAATATTAAATTTAATATTATTATCTTTAAAATAATTTAGACTTTTTTTATAATCATAGTTAAGTACTATAGATTTGTCTTTAATATTTAATAATTCTATATTCTTTTTTATGGTATTTGTAGCTTCTTTGTTGTTATCTATAAAATAGCATAGTTTACTGCCATTACTAATTGCTTCTATGCCTAATTGTCCACTACCGGCAAATAGGTCTAGTACTACACTATTTTTAATGCTATCTTGAATTGTAGAAAAAACGGATTCTTTTACTCTATCCATTGTTGGTCTAGTACCACTAATATTATATCCTTCTATATTTTTACCTTTTAATATTCCACTTATTACTCTCATTATTACCTCTTTATTATTAATGCATAATTTAATTCTATATCATTATTTCTATGTGAATTAAACAATTTTCTATTACATAATGTACAAATATTATTATCTATAATATTTTCTTCCTTTATTCCTAATTTTTTGGCATCATCTTTTATTATTTTTACTAGGTTTATAAGATATTTATTACCTACTTTTTGATAATAAGACTTGTCTTTATATTTTTTTATAAATAAATCATATACATCATTATCTACTTCAAAGCAACATTCTCTTATGGATGGATTAAATACTATTTTTATGTCTTTTGATACACTGTTATATTTTTCTTTCATTTGATTTATAGCTATTGTTATAATACTTTTAAGTGTTCCTTTCCATCCTGAATGAATATTACCTAGTATTTTATTTTTAGTGTCTATTATAAAAATACTGTTACAATCTTTACTTTTAGTAACTAAAGCTATATTAGACTTATTTGTTATTAATCCATCTCCTTCATAATTCTTTGGTATGTTAGTAATATCAAATACTTTATTAGAATGTATTTGTTTTAATATATAGTAATTATCTATATTTAAGTCTTTAATTAAATTTTCTAATGTATAACCTTTATATGTATAGTAACATTCTATATTGTTATCTATATTATAAGTTATGTATTTTTCTGACATACATTTTCTCCTAGATAACTTGAATACTTTTTATTGATGCTTTTAACTAACATATATAATTCATCATATAATTCCATATATCTTTGATAAGTATGATTTTGATATAACTCTTTCTTTAGATTTAATAGTATATTTGTATCTTCTAGATTATTATATTCTTTTATTAGATTTAAAACTTTATTATCTTTTAATAATATTTCTTTGCATTCAGTTAATTCTTTAATTAAGTCTGACTTTTCTAAATCGTCTATAAAAATAAATGTATTTTCTATAATTTCGTTCATATATCAAGAATAACACAATAATTTTATATTGTCTACTTTTATTTTAAGACATCTAAGAAAGCTCTTACCATACTAATATTATTAGTTAATTTATTTATTTTATCTGTTGTTTTTAATTTATATTTATCTTTCATATCAGATATAAATGGTTTTAGATAGGTATTACTTCTATTTAGATATTTATACCAATAGGAATTTTCTCTTAGAAATTGTTTTAATCTTGGATCACTGTTTATTCTATATTGTAATTCTAAACTCATTAGTCATCAAACCTTTTATATATAGCTCTTGGTTTATATGTGGATTTTGCTTCTGTATCTTTAGATAAGAATAAATCGCTAAACAAAGTTATAGCTTTTTGAAGAGACCCTATTCCATCTTGTAATTTATCTACATCGACATTTTTGGCCATATTGACTATATCTGTTAAACTTGTTGTCTTTCTTTCTTTTGTTTTATATGATTGCCAAACTTCACTATCTTCTCCATACATATCGTACATTTCGTAGAACTTTTGCCATGTCATTTGTCCATCTGTGACATAGCTATTTAAATTGGGGTGTTTTTTTACAAAGGACTTAAATTCGTTTATGTTATCCATTATTTATCACCTATGTTATTATATGAGTATTTTTTATAAAATTAACTTAAACAATAGTATTTTTATCTATTTATGTATTAAAACAAGTGATAATTTCTTTTTTACTTGCTTTTTTACTAGGAATATATCCAGATAACATAGTAATGGTTATGTTTAATAATGATAAGATAAGCATATATTTATAATTATATTCTAGGATATTTCCCATATCTAATAGTTTATTTAATAATATATTGATAGGATTAACTAAGATATACACTATTAACGATGATATTATTGAAGAAATTATTCCAATTAAAATATTTTCTATATTAAATAATCTAGATATTGTTTTTCTACTTTTTCCTATACTTCTAAGTATTCCAATATCTTTTGTTCTTTCTAATACTCTCATATTGGTTATAATACTTATCATTATGGATGAAACAATTAGGGAAATTAGAGAAAATGTTACTAAGACAATAGTTATTATATTTATAATATTTTTTAATAGTTCTAACATATCTTTAGTGATATCAATATAAATTATTTTATCTTCTTCTTTATTATAATTATCTAAATATTTTATTAAATTTTCTTTGTCATATATGTTATTGGCATATATTTCTATTTCATAAGGAATAGTCTTATATCCAAGATAACTTAATATTTTATCTTTTGTAGTATTGCTAGGTATTATAACATTATCTGTATTTAGATATTTTTTTACTATTTTACTATTTTCATTTATAGTTAAATATTTATCAATTAATTCTTTATTATATAAAATAGTACTTATATTTTTTATTGGTTCTTTTTCTTTTACTATACCTACGATTGTTAATTCTATTCCATTACTATATTGATATTGTAGGTCATTGTTAACTATAAAATAATTATTTTCTTCTTTATAATAAATATCATTGGGTATTATTTTTATTTTAGTATTAATTAATTTATTATATTCTATGTCAGTATTTATTCCAAATGTCATAAGTAGGTCTTCTTCTACCATATTATTTTCGTCTATAGCTAGTAATACTTCATTATAGTTATTTATATTTCTTCCATATATAATATTATAATTTTCTTTTATATAATCATTATCTTTATAAGGAATCATATTGAAATATGATATATCTATATATTTATATTTATTTGTAAGTAGTGGTAAATTTATATCATACTTATATGATATGTAATAATTATTATTTAGTTTATTTATATAATTTAGATAATTATTATCTATGTTATTTTCATGTAAGTATTCATCTTTTTTCTTTATATTGATTTGATTATCTTTTAATTTTTCACTATTTGATTTTTTTTCATATATGCCATTAGAAATTGTAATTGGTATTTTAGATAAAGTTGTTTCTTCATAATTTTTTAAATCTTTATTGAAACCATTAGATATTAATAATACTAAGGCCATAGTTATAATACCTATGGAACTAGCTAATGATGTTAATATAGTTCTTTTCTTTTTACTTTTTAATCCATTTAGAGCTAATTTAATTATACTTTTTATTGATGATTTATTTTTCTTTAATATAGTTGTTTTTATATCTGTAAATTCTTTTATATAATCGTTATGTTCAATAGTACCATCTTTTATATATATAATTTTGTCTGAGTATTTTTTAGCTAATTCTATATTGTGTGTGACTATTATAACAAGTTTGTTTTTAGACATTTCTTTTAAAATATTCATTATTTTTACACTATTAATGGTATCAAGAGCTCCAGTTGGTTCATCTGCTAATAATATATCTGGATCATTAACTAATGCTCTTGCAATTGCAACGCGTTGTTTTTCTCCTCCGGATAATTTATTTACTTTTTGTTTTTGTATTTTATTTATTTCTAGTTTTGCTAGTAATTGTTTTATCTTATTGTTATTATTGGTTACTATTTTTATATTGTCTATAACTGTTATATCTTCTAATAATTTATAGTCTTGAAATATGTAACTTAAATTATAAGTTCTAAAAGAATCCCATGATTTTCTATTAAACTTATTTAATAATAAATTGTTATATTGAATAGTACCACTATCTGGTTTAATAAGTCCTGAAATAATATTTAATAATGTAGTTTTTCCACTTCCCGATGGACCTAATATTGATATAAATCCGGTATCTTCAAAATAGAGGTTAATATTTTTTAAAATCAATTCATTATTATAACTTTTATTAATATTTTCTAGTTTTAACATTTTTTCTCCTTATGTGTTCTAGAAAGTTAGACATCATAATAATAGCATATAAAATAATTGTGTTGTTAAGAATTAACTAAATAGAAACTAAAAAAACAGAGTTTTTATTACTCTGTGGTTGCATTTTTATCCAATATAACGATACTTTTATTATTCCAATCTATCTCTTTTATTATTTTTTCTAATTCTTCTACATTTAGTGAATTAATCATGTCTATCGTATCTTCATAGATTGTTCCATCAAACAAAATATTATCTATTATCATATCATTAATCATTTCAACATTTTCATAACTAAATATTTCATTACTTATTAATACTTTCTTCTTTCTTTCAAATTCATTTTTATCAATAGTTATATTTGATGATATTTTTTCTATTTCTTTTATTAATTTTTCGTATTCATAACAACTATTAATTAAAGATAATATGAAATGACTTCCAATATCTAGAAAATTATAATATAGTGTACTTGTTATTATACCTTGTTTTTTCATTTTTTCATCAAAATTAGAAGTATCTCCAAATAGTAATGTATACAATAAATACATGTAAACATTCAATTTCCTTTTATCAACTTTTAATTTATCAACATTTATTTTAACACTGTATGCTACTTTAGGTATATTAGTATTACATTTGATTATTTCTTTTTCTTTTACAATTTTATCAGGTTCTTTATATTTTTTTACTTCAATTTTGGGAATTTCTTTTTGATTTTTTTTACTTTGATTTTCTTTAATAGCTTCTAATATTTCATCTTTATCAAAATTACCAGTAACAACAAGAAACATATTTGAAGAATTATAAAAAGTATTGTAACAAGTTTCCAATAATTCTTTTGTTATACTTTTTACCTCTTTTGCTGTCCCTATTATGCTTTCTTTAAATGGATTATTTTTTATAGTATTTTTTCTAATCATATCATATAAAATATCAGTTGGTCTATCATTGCACATATTAATTTCTTGAATAATTATGTTTTTTTCTGACTCTACATTCTCTTCTGTTAAATATAGTGATGATACATAGTCTAATAAGTAAATGATATTTTCTTTTAAATTGTCTGGTCCAGAAAAAAGATATGTCGTATTTTTAAATGTTGTATACGCATTACATAATGCACCATTTTGAGCAAAAAATTCTTCTGGTTGTGGATCTATTTCTTGAACAAATACTTTGTGTTCTAGAAAATGGGCTATTCCATTAGGTACATTTATCATTTTATCTTCATTAATGGGGGTAAATTCTTTATAGATAGATCCATATTTTGTTGTATATGTTACATAATTATTATGAATAGTTGGATTAATATAAAAATATACTTCTAATCCATTATCTAGTTTTTCATAATATATATCTTCATTTACTTTATTGATTGTTATTTTCTTCATTAGACCCCTCCAAAATATATATTGTATGTATAGTTATTTTTTTACTGAAATTAATTACTTCTTCTTTGGTTATTTTTTCAATAATTTTAATCTTTTCTTCAATTGTTGGAGATGACACCAGAATATTGGATAAGCAGTTATTAATTATACCTATTGGGTTATCTAAACTTGCTTTTAATGAAGAAATTATTGTATTTTTACTACTTTGGAATATTTCATCATTAAATTTTCCTTTTGTAATGTCTTTTAAACATTTTTTTATTAATTTAATTACTTCTTTTTCATTATCTTCATGGATTCCAGAGTATATAATCATATTATTATCATATGGTTTTATAATACTATTGACATAGTATGCATAAGATTTTTTTTCTCTTACAGTATCAAATAGAATAGAATTTGCACTTCCTCCTAACATTTCTGAATATACTAATGATACATATTTTCTTTCATATTCTGTTATACTATTAAGACTACATAAAATAGTTAGTTGAATTTGATTAATATCATCTTGTTCTCTAATTATATTAGTTTTTGCACGTGGTGTTAGTTCTTTTACAATTACTTTATTATCTACTTTATGGAATGTCTTTACTTTGAAATTTTCCTTAAATATATTTTTTATTTCTTCTGGATTTACTTCTCCAACAACAAAAATATCGATTATATCGTTAGTCAAAAGATTTTCATAACATTTTTTTATATCTTCTATTGTTATTTTATTTAAGTCTTCTATATTTCCATAGAAATTATAAGAATATGGCATATCCTTTGTACTTTCTAGCAATTTTGATATTGCATACTTTACTTTATTATCATTTAATGAAAGTATACTCTTTTCTATTTTATTTTTACATTTTTCAAAATCAGCATCTAGTTTTGGTTTAAATATTAGATCTAACAATAATTTAATAGATGCATAATTCATACCTTTTTCTGTGTATTTTTCATTTAAAAAACGAATCTTCATAGATAGAAAATTATAATTTCCTATTCGATATGTTGATGTTAATAGTTTTAAATCATATAACTCTTCCGTAGCTTTTATAAGCTCTCTTTCACTTGGATAGTCATATGAGGCATTTACCATAATTTCTTTCAATAAGTTTCTTAATGTTATTTCATCTTTATTAATTTTTTCTCTAAAACATATGTCTACGGTGATTGTTTTAAATTTTTTAGTATTTACTATATGTAAATTATATGCATTCATATTATAGCAAATATATTCCATAACTATCCCTCCTTTACATATTATGGCTACTTTTTATAATTTTAAACAACTTTCTAATTCCAGAACTATCATTTCATTTAAATTTTGTTCTCTTTCTAAGGATGTTAATTTATCTTCACTAAAAAATAAATCAGAAACAGTAAGCAAACATGCAGCATTTTTTTCTAGTGTTCTTGCATTATTAAATAAGGCAAAAGATTCCATTTCAACCCCTAAAATATTATATTCTTCTATAGGTTTATTTTTGTAATCTTTTTCATAAAAAACATCTGTAGAACAGATAGTTCCTTTTATTATATTCATGCTTAGTTCATTAGATGTTTTTAGAATAATATCGTTTAAATTTTTTGTTGATTTTACTAAATTATCTTGATATCCATCTAAATATTTAGCATATGTTGATTGACTATATGAATTGTCTACTAAAATAATGTCTTTTAGTTTTAATGTATGATTATATCCTCCACATGAACCTATCCTGATAATGTTTTCTACATCATAATACTTATATAATTCATATGAATATATTCCCATACTTGGTATTCCCATACCAGATGGGAATATTGTTATTCTTTTTCCTTTATAGTATCCTGTATAGGCTGTCATTCCTCTAACATTATTAACAATCTTATAATCTTGTAAATAATTTTTAGCTATATACTCACATCTTTTTGGATCGCCTGGCATTAAAATATTCTTTGAAATATCTTCTTTATTACTTGCTATATGTACTGTCATTTTTATTTAATTATATATAATATTAATAAGAGAGATTGTTATTATATATAATATCTCCTTTTTAATTTTTATTTTTAATAAATTTATTTATTAAATAGTCTCTCTAGTGAAATTATACTAAAAAAAAATATTATTGTCTATTGTTGATATAACCATTTTCATAAAAACTAAAATACTTATTATTTCCAACAATTATATGGTCTATTAAATAAATGCCATGTATATAGCCTAATTCTAGGATATTTTGTGTTAATATTATGTCTTCTTTACTTGGATTTGGATCTCCACTTGGATGATTATGAAGACATACAATGAAACTTGATGATAATAAATATGCTTCTTTAAATATTTCCCTTGGATGGACAATAGATTTATTTATACTTCCTACGAATAATTTCTTTTTTGATATAAATTTCTTTTTGGTATCTAAATATAAACAGTAAAACTCTTCTTGCTTTATGTCTTTAAACATGGAATTAAAATATTTATAAATGCTTAATGCATTGTTACATACTAATTTTTCTATATTCTCTTCTTGATATATTCTTCTACCTAACTCTATCATTGCTTTTAATTCAATTGCTTTTATATCTCCTATTCCTTCTATACTCTTTAATGTATTAATACCTACTTCTTTTAGTTTTTTTATATTACCTATTCTATATAATAAGTTATTAGCAACTTCTTTTACATTGTATTTTTTTGTTCCTGTTTTTAGTAATATACACAATAGTTCTTCATTTGATAAATATTTTTCTCCATATTTTACTAATCTTTCTCGTGGTTTTTCTTCTTTAGGTATATCTTTAAATCTAATCATATTCCTCCTTTCAATAGTATTATTCGAAAAAAAAAGATAAATTACTTTAAAAGTGGATGTTTTTATAAACTATATCCATTTTGTTGTATCTATCTCTAATAAAGTTTTATTTTCATAGGAATTGGTATAATTAATTATTTTTTTTAAAAGTTCTTTTATTATTTCTTTGTCTTTTAATGTTATTTCGTTCTCATCAACTATTTTTCTTAATCCTCTTTTATATCTATTATTTGTAACATATAAATATATACTTTTATCTAAGGCATTAATAATTTTTAATTGTCCTTCATTATTACCATTGGCAGAGAAAACAAGTTCTCGATACCAGTCTACTAACTTATCTGAAAAGGTATCTTCAAAAGGAAATTCACTATTAACAATAATGTCATAATTGGGACAATTCTTTAATATTTTTTGAACATGTTCTATATCTATTGTTTGTGTTTCTACCATACTATCACCTATCTTTATACCCAAATTATAGCTTAATTTTATTTAATTGTAAATATTAATATTCTACTTTAATTTCTTCTATTTTGGTAATATCTTCAATAACAGAGAAAAATATTTTTAATTTTACTTTATTTCCTATATTTTCTTTTTTCATTATTGAATAATCTTTTATTTTTAAAATATTGTGATTGCTTTCTTGTAACTTTTCTTTGGCATATGTTATTGCTTCTTTTATAACTTCTTCTTCAGTATAAATTTTTTCAATTATATTTACTTCGTATTGCTTTTCTTTAATAAATTTTATGGGAACAACATTATTATCCACCAATATAATTTCATCTTTTTTAAAATTATGATAATTCTTAAATGTAAATAATGGAAATGACTTATTAATGAATTTTATGGTATATACTTCTCTTTTTCTACCTGTTAATTGTTCTTCTTTATAAAAATATGGAAATTCAACTTGTGTTTCATACCAAACTTCACCAAGGATTTGTCCTAAGGCTTTTTTATATATTATTTCACCATTTGCTTTATTTAATATGCCACTGATAATTATGGTATCTTTTTTTACATAATCGTTTTTTTCTTTTAATTTTTCTCCATTATATGCTTTTATATCATATATTATGGCATTTTTTTTAGCAGTAATTGATTGATATTTATAACTATTATCTTTTGTTTCTTGTTTTCTCTCAACTACTTTAACTATATATTTTGTACCACTTTCTAATATTTCTAGCCATTCCAATTTGTCTTTATTATTTTCCAAAATTTGTTTTTTTATTATTTCAAGATTGTCATAAGATTTTTTTAACTGATACTTTTTTATATTATAATTATTTAATTCTTTATTAAGTAAATTTACTATTTCTTTATTATTATAAACTATATCAACTGAAAATATTACGTTTGATAATATATATAAAATTGTTAAAGATATAATGATAGATATTAATGTGATGAAGTTTTGTTTCAAAAACATAATAAATTTTACTTTACCGTGTACCTCCAATATACTTACCGTATATGTCTTAGAGTATTTTTTTAAATAGTTATAGTATTTATATTCTATTAAAAAGGTCATTTCATTATGTGATACTAGTGATACGTTAGTAATATTAATTTTGTTTTTTATGAGCCATAATATATAATTATTTATATTTTTACCTTCTACTTTAACCTTAATTAAATTATGCATAAATTCCCCCAATTATAGTTTTCCTAGACATAATCTAATAATTTATAATAAATAATATGATTAAATATAGCAATATTATATAAAGTTAAGTAATTTTTATGTTGTTTATTTTTCCTTTTATTAAAAGTTCGTCATCATACATTTTGGATATAACTAAATCGTCTCCTGTTATTATTACTATTTTGTTGTTAACTTTAACTGATATTTCTGTACTTGAAAAATCTAGTATAGATTTGTAATTAATAATGTCTATTTTATTGGCAAATACTGTTACTCTAAATTCATTATCATTTAAATAATTATTAATCCTATCTTTTATTTTCATATATTAAATTATATGTATCATTATTAAATAAATACTTAATATCTATGTTTAGTGCATTTGCTATAATTGAAATAGTTAATAACGAGAAGTTTTTTGGACATTTTGGGGCTTCTATTCTTCTTAAATATGCATATGAATATCCTGTTAATTTAGCTAACTCTTTTAATGTAATATTTTGGGCTATTCTATACTTTTTTATATTTTGGGCTACTATGTCATAAATGTTTTCTTTTAACATGTTCTATGAAGCTATTTTATCTCTTAGTTTTCCAATAGTCTTTGTAAGTTTTCTAGACACTTCTACTTGATGCATTCCAAAGAGGTTCCCTATATCTTGCTGTGACATTCCATAGTAGTATTTAGCCTTAATCATTTTTTGTTCCTCTTCAGATAGTTTACTAATTTCATTATATAAATCCATCTGGTCTAGTTTAATGGCATCATACCCTATTATATCGTATAAGTACATTTCTTTATCATCAATACTAATTATTTTGTCTAAACTATCTATTTCCATGTTAGCTTTCATTATTTCGGTTAATGTTATTTCATCAATTCCCATAAATACTGATAATTCATAATTACTTGGTTCTCGCATATATTTTTGACATAATAAATCTCTTACCTTTAGAATTTTTCCATATAAATTTCCCATTTCTTTATTTACTTTAATACTACGATATTGATTAACATATTTTATTACTTCTCCTAGAACATATTTATATGCATAAGAAGAAAATTTGGTATTATAATCATCTTTAAAACTTTTATATGCTTTTATTAATCCTATGGAAGCTACTTGATATAAATCTTCTAGTTCTAAATGTGATGTGTATTTATTAATTATTTTATATATTAACCATTCATTATCTAAAATAATTTTATTATAAGAATCAATGGTTTGTAGATTATCCATTAAATACCTCCAATTCATTATTAATATGTTGAATTTGATTACCAAAAAGAGTTCTCCAAATGTTTGTTTTATCACATAATACCAAATTAGTATTTTTACTTCTTAATATCTTGTTAAAATTGATTAAGTAATTGATGCCATATATATCAACATTTCTAAGTAAATCTGTATTAATAACTACTTGTTTAAAGCCATTATAGCTTATTAATTCTTCTAAAAAGTTTTCTTGTTTATAATAATTATTTTTATCTAAATCTCCAATTAATCTTACAAAAAATATTCCTTTTCTAAATTCATAATTTATTTTTAACATAATATCATCCTCTTTTCTATAATCTATCATATATTAATTAAAATATATATATTTTCGACAAAACCTTGCATTTATTTCACTCGACATTTTTTTATTAATTTATATATTATAAATATAATTAATGTTGTTACAATTATTAATATATAATATATTTTTTTGTTATTATTTTCTGTTATATTATTTTCTTGTTCTTTTAATTTATCGTTTTCTTTAATTTTATCTTCTATGATATTTGAATTGTTATTATCTGGTAATATTTCTTCTTTTTGTATATTGTCTGAAAACTTAACTGTTATTTTTTCTTTGGCTATTTCTTTGTTATCTATTTTAGAATATATTTTAAAATCATTTGTATCTTTAATATATCCATCTACATTAACATGATAATCATTATCATAATATTCTCTTTTACTACTATACCTATAAGTGTATATTCTTCTATAACGGCACATTTTTTCTTTACTAACATATTCTCTAAATAAACCTTCCTCTTGTTTACTATCATATTTTTTAGTTATAAATTCTTTATCTACTAATTGCCATGGAGTATCAAAAAAAGTTATATGTCCCATACTATTATTTACTTCTTTGTATGCTATGGGGTATTGATAATTTTTATCACTATATAATGTTATTGTAAAAGTATTTATTCCACCACAATAAGCATGTAGAAATACATCGTTAACATTAATTTTTTCTTCAAAATACTGATGTGTTCCTGCTGGATATGAAAAGTCTGTTATGTTGTTATATTTTTTTAGATTTTCTTTATTATAAAACATAATCATAACACTCTTAATAACGCCATCAAATTTATTAAGGACTAATGATTGAAATTCCTTTAACTCTTTATATACATAAATATCTTTATACTCTATATCATATAATTCTTCAGAAACTTCACACTCATTCATATATTCACTATACTCTCCATATTTTAAGTTATTTTCTTCTTCTATATATCCATTTAATTTTTCTCCTTTGGGATAATAAATACTATCATTATTATTTATTTCTTTATAAAAACGATATCTTATTTCATAATCTTTTATTTCTCGATAAGTATCTTCTGCATATACTTTAGATATGAAAAGTATTAAAATAATTAAAAATATTATAATTTTTTTTGGCATATCACTCCTTACTTTGGTCCTTTCAATAATATTATTTTATTTTATTTTGTGAATTACTTTTATTTGATAAAAATTTGGACTAATGTGAATTAAATTTTAGCAATAATTAACATTTGGTTTATTTTATAATAAAAGAGATAGGCATTTCTGTCTATCTCATATTTTCTTATAACAAATCATTATCATCTTCATAATTAGATGTGAATGTTACCTCTAGTTTTGTAGGTATTTTTCCATCTAAAGATAATATTGTTATTTTTATATTTTCATAATTAAATTCTTGATTCTTTTTGGGTCTTCCATTTGATAGTTCTTGTATCCAACCTGTAAATGTTTTGGCTTTAGTATTTGGTAAGTTGGTATTTTCTAGATATTTATTAAAAAATGTTTTTATTTCTATATTAGGATTTATTTGAAATGTATGTAGGCCTATTTCTAAAACGTTTGTAGGAAGGTCATCATATTCATCATATATTTCACCTACTAATTCCTCTAATATATCTTCAAGAGTTACAATTCCTAAGAAATTATGATCTTCATTATTATCTATTACTATAGCCATATGCATTCTACTTTTTTGAATTTTTTCTAGTGCATAAGCTAATTTTCTATTTTTATTTACATATATAGCATCTTTTAATAATGTATTAATTGATATTTCTTTTCCTTGTAAGATATCATCAATTAAATCTCCTTCATGAATGATACCTAGTACTCGTCCTGTACGTCTACATACAACGGGTATTCTTGAATATTTTTGATTGATTATTAATTGCTTTATACGTTCACTGCTATCTGTGTCATATAGAAATATTACATCTTTTTTATCAACCATGACATCTTTAATTCTTTTGTCATCAAATTCTAAAGCATTTTGAATTAATTCACTTTCAACTTGATTTAATACTCCTTCTAATTCTACTGTTTGAATTATTTCTATAAGTTCATCTTCTGTAGCAGTTATGTTTTTCTTTTTGCCTTTTAGTTTATTTTCGAGTAAACTTACTAGTTTAGTAATAGGTGTTAAAATAATTATTAATACACTAAATATTGGTGCTATAAAATAAGCAAATTCTTCAGAGTATTCTTTGGCTAATATTTTGGGAATTATTTCTCCAAAAATAAGTATTAGAATGGTCATTATTATTGTGGCATATATAACACCGCTTCCTCCTAAATACTTTGTAAATATATACGTTGCTAAAGATGTAGATAATATATTAACTATATTATTAAATACTAAAATAGTAGTTAGTGTTTTAGAGTAGTATTTTATTAGTTTATAAGCTTTTTTGGCTCTTTTATCTTTTTTCTTGGCTAATGATTTTATTCTTATAATATTAGCACTTGAAAATGCTGTTTCTGCTGCTGAACATATTGCAGATACTCCAATTAATAGGAGTAAAATTATTATGTAGATTATAACCGAGGGATCCAAATTTAATCACTTCTTTCATTTATATTAGGAATTTTTTCATTAAGGTATATTCCTATTCTACCTTTTTCTATATTATTAATTATATTGTTATAATCCATTTGTATGAAATTTTTTGTTTTATAATTATAACTATAATGTAGTTTATCATGACTTATTAATATAAAATGATCATGTTTATTATAAATATCATTTAAGTATAAATTATTAATACTTATATTATAGTCTGGACAATATTTAGTAAATATTAAATTATATATAATAGATAAGCAAGATGGTTCGATGTTAGCTATATCCATAATATTTTGTGTTTTATTCAATATGCTAGGCAAAATATTTTCTTTATTGAAATTAAGTTCTTTTAATGATTCATCAATTAATACTTCACAATAATTATTTTTAATATATCCGATTGTTTTATCTAATTCTATATCATCATTATAGTTAGAAAAATATTTTGTTTTAAACTTACTTTGTATATATGGAATATCTTTATATAAATCTATAATTAATGTTGTATTATTAATAATTATTTTATTATAGTAATCATTTTTTGATTTTATTATTTCACAATTAATGTTAGAAATTTTACATAAATAATAGTATATTTTTACAATACTTATATTGCTACATTTTCCTTTTGAAAGAGTTCCCCAGATACTATCAGTAGTACTTTGGAAGGAATATGAATAATCATCATTTTTTTCTATATCTGTATTTATATCATATCCTACTAGACTACCTAGGGAAATATATAAATATTTTGCTTTGGCTAGTTCATTAAGATTTTGAGGCATATTTTGATATATTAAATCTATGATGTGTTCTCCTCTTGCAAATATTTCATAGTCAACATATACATAACCTTTCTTGTTATTTATTATTTCACTATACATATAATTACTTCCGTTTTTTAAGAAATAATTTATAACTTCACTACTATAATTAGTAAGATCTAAATCAATATATTTACAACTTTCTTCTATCTTAGTTATATCATTTATTGATGAGATATTAAGATTAAGTATAGATTGTTTTTTCATATTCTCACCTTAATATAATTATAATATAACTTTTTTAATTTTGTAAAGATACATTTACTATATTTTTACAAATAGTTAAAAGAAAATAACACTACTAATTGTAGCATTATTTTTTAACGTATGTAACTATAACCTTCTGATATAAAATCCTCATGACCTGCTCTTCTTATCATTAATAATAGTGCTCTTCTTGCTGATTTTTCTATTTGTTCAGCTCTTTGTCTAGTAATTCCAAGTGATTTACCAATTTCTTGAAATGTTTTTGGTTCTCCTTCAAAGCCATATCTCATCATTATGACTTCTCTATATCTTTCAGATAATTTATTTAAATATTCAAATATTTTCTCTCTTTTCTTATTATTAATAGCTTCATCTTCTATATTACTTTTTCCATCTTCAATAAAATCTCCGATGCAAGCACTACCATCTTCTCCAACTGTTATATCTAATGACATTGAATCTTGAGCATATTTTTTAATTTTTCTTACTCCATCAATAGATAAATTCATTTCTCTTGCTATTTCTTCTTCTGTTGGCTCTCTATTTAGTTTTACTGTTAATTTATATATTGCATTATGTAAATCCTTTATCTTTTCAACTAGATATACAGGTAATCTAATGATTCTTTCTTTATTAGAAATTGCTCTTGTTATTTTTTGTCTTATCCACCAATAGGCATATGTTGAAAATTTGCATTCTTTATCTAAATCAAATCTTTCTATTGCTTTTTTAAGTCCGAAATTTCCTTCTTGTATTAGATCTCCTAATTCCATATTTGTTATACTATTTTGATATTTTTGAGCTACATGAATTACTAATCTTTGATTGGCTTCGATAAGTTTATTTTTGGCTTCTTCATCACCATTTTTTGCTCTTTCTAATAGGGATATTTCTTCTTCTTTAGTAAGTAATGGTATTTGTATTATTTCCTTTATATATTGTGTTAGTGAATTAGGAATATTTTCTAATAGAACTTTTTCTTCTTCTATTTCATTTATAATACAATATATTTCTATAATTTCATTTATTTCTTCTCTTTTAAATAGTGTGGATATATTGCCTTTCTTTATAGCTTGTAAATTTTTATTTACTATAGTACTTACTATAGTATTAAAAGTTTCATTTGATGTTAATAAACTATTAATAGTTTCAACTTCTAAGTTTATATTATATTTATTTAGTAAATCACATATGTATTCAAGAGCTTTTAGTGCAGTATTATATTCATTTGTATTTTTAAATTTAGTATTTATAATTTCATTTAATATTTCTAATATATTTGAATCTTTATCTATTATTTTCAAAATATATTCTCTTATTTTTTCTATAATTATTGATGGGTCTTTTTCTTTTTCTGTTATATTTTTAACTATTTTTAAAAACTCTTTTTCTGCCATAATTGTATATGCTAATTCTTTATACATTTCATTTATTTGTTGAATACTTAAATTTTTCATATTTTCTCCTTTTTTAAATGTTGCTAACTATATTAACACAAATTTCTTCATTAGTAAACTTATGTTAAAAAAAAGGGGAAGCCCCTTAATTATTTTGCATCATATATGCTTTATATACATTTACTCCTAACATAGCTACGGTTAATTGACCTACTCCATATGGAACGGGAGTAATGTATGATGTTTTGTTTTTAACATTTTCAAAATCAACGTCTCCACACATATGGTTATTTTCATCTCTATTAATTCCTACATCTATAACTATGGCATTGTCTTTTACCATGTTGGCATTTACTAAATTTCTTTTTCCTACAGCTACCACTAAAATATCAGCATTTTTTGTAAGTTCACTTATATTTTTTGTTTTGGAATGACATATAGTTACAGTAGCTCCTTTATTTAGCATAAGCATAGATAGTGGTTTACCTACTAAATTACTTTTTCCTATAATAGTTACATTCTTACCTTCTACATTTATATTATAGTAATCTAACAATTCCATAATTCCGTATGGTGTACATGGTAATAAACATTCTTTATTATGAAACAATCTACCAGAATTTATATCTGTTAATCCATCTACATCTTTATATTCATTAATTTTATTTTGTATTCTTGCTTCATCTATATGTTTAGGAAGAGGCATTTGAACAAGTATTCCATTAATAGTTTTATCTTTATTCAACTTGTCTATTAAATCTAATAGTTCTTCTTCTGTTATATTTTCTTCTAAACTAATATGATTAAAAGTATATCCAAGGAAAGATGCCATATTCTTTTTTTGTCTTACATATATATTACTTGCTTCATCATTTCCTACTTGGATAACGGTTAATGATGGTTTTAACTTTAATTTATCTATCTCTATTTTTAGATTATTTAAGATATTTTCTTTTATTTTTCTACCATCCATTATAATCATATTATTTATCACTATTCTCCTCTTCTAGTTTTTTATAGGCAACTTTTCCTACCAATGTTGTTGGTAAGCTATCACGATATTCATATTCATATGGCCATGAATATTTTGCTAAGTTGTCTTCACAATATTTTTTAATACTTTTTTTAGTACTTTTATCAGCTTTTTTATCGCCATTTAAAACAATATAAGCTTTAACTACTTGTTTTTTATATTCATGAGGTATACCTATGACAACACAACTTTCTACCCTAGGATGTCGGCATATTATTTCCTCAACATAACTTGGATATATATTATATCCTGAAGATATTATTAATCTTTTTAGTCTTTGTTTAAAATAAACAAATCCTTCTGTATCCATATATCCTATGTCTCCAGTATGTAACCAATATTTTCCATCATTGTGTTTAATTAGTGTTGTTTTAGTTTCATTTTCATTATTTAAGTATTTTTTCATTACTGTTGGCCCATTGACACATATTTCTCCTTCTTCCATGACATTAACTTCTTCTGTTGTACCTATTTGAACAATTTTAATAGTCATATCAGGAAAAGGCATACCTATAATATTTGGCTTATAATATTTTGTAGGTGTTAAACAAACAGCTGCTGTACTCTCTGTTAATCCATAACCACTTCTAAGTTCAGCTTTAGAACCATGATTTTTAAAAAATTCATCTACTCTATTTTTTAATTCTACAGATAATGTATCTCCTCCCGAAATAGCTACCTTAATACATGATAATTCTTTTGGTTTGAATCTATTTTTTAAAAGTCCTTCATATAAAGTTGGAACACCTGTTATGAAATTTGGATGATATTTTCTTATTAAATTGTCAAATTTTTTTGGACTAAAATCTGGAACAAAGATGCAAGTCATACCTATATACAATGGAGTATGTACGCTAACACCTAATCCAAAACCATGGAATATTGGCATTATTGACAATATAGTTTCTCCTGCTTTGGCTTCTGTCATAATGTGAGCTTGCATTGCTAAGGCATTAAAATTTAGGTTTGTTAGAACTATTCCTTTAGGATTTCCTGTTGTTCCTCCACTATAAAGTATAACAGCGTCATCATCATTTTTTCTTTTTACTGGTTTTAAATCTTTATAATATATACCCTTTTTTAAGAAATCTTTTAATAATATTGCTTTATTGTTTTTAGCTATTTTAGTTTTTCTTCCAGACATGAACCAATATATAGCATGCTTAGCATTATCCATATCATCACTTACAGAACTTACTATTATCTTTGATACATTAGTATTATCTATTATTTTAATTATTTTGTCATATACTAAGTCTATTGTCATGATATATTTGCTATTTGATGTGTTTAAATACAATTCTATTTCTTTTTCACTTGATAGAGGGTGAATCATGCTGGCAACAGCACCAACCATATTTACGGCATAAAACATACATATAGCTGAAGGAGTGTTTGGCATACATATGGTTACAACATCGCCTTCTTTTATTCCTTCTTCGAGTAATGAACTTGCCATTTTTTTGATTCTTATTATGAATTCTTTATATGTTATTTTCTTTCCATAGTACATAAAAGCGTCATAGTATGGATATGTTTCGGCTGTTTTTTCAATTGTTTCGTAAAGTGTCATTGTAGGATAATTAATCTTTCTAGGATTATTACCATAATATTTATACCATGGTTCTTTATGTCTTATTTTATCAATTAAACCATTTACTCTTTTTGTTATATTATTCCATATTGATTTTATCATTTATTTCACCTTCTAACATTTTTGGATTGTCTAATATATACTCCAATAAATTAACTGCTTTTGCATAGTATACACCATCAGCTATTCTTTCATCTAGAGTAATTCCAAAGTCACAAACCCATCTTTTTTCTATTTTTCCATCTATTACTTTTGCTACTTCTTTAACTTCACCCATTGTTGCTAATATGGAATTAGTTCCAAAGTTAGTCAAGTTATGATATATGGCACCACAATGAATACTACCAAGATTAGATAATATAATAGTACTATGATATAAACTATTATTAGTTAGTGAACTTGGTAATAAATCATTATTATCTAATCTTTTAATAAACCATACAATAAAAGCAAAAAGCCATTTAGGTAGTTTACCTAGGGTGATAACCAAATTATCAGCACTATTTCCTTTATTACTTCTGATTCTTTCAACATCACCAGTTATTTTTTTACTTATAGTATTTAAATTATCTTCCTTGTCTACTGTGACAACATTCATAAATTCATTAGAATCATCTGTAAAATCTGTTTTAGCTACAAAAGATAATTTAACTTCATTTCTTTCATACTTATTTCCTTTTATTATAAATCTATTTAAGTATGGTCTATTATATATAACTTTAGCTATTGCTGTAGAAATGGCATGAAAATAAGTTATTTTTTCTCCACTTTCTTTCTTTAAATCTATATATTTTTTTAAATTAGTTACATCTATTTCTCTTGAAATATATACTTCACTATCACTTCTTCTAGGCTTTAAATAATATAAAAATCTATCGAATCCTATATTTTTACCTTTAATTAACTTGGCATCTCTTCTTTTACTAAACATTTTAAAACTCCTTTTATATTTCTTTTTTACCTATATAGTAATTCTTTTTGCCTCTTTTTATTACAATATATGTATTATCTATAAATGAATTATTATCTACAATATAATTTATATCATTTATTTTATCCCCGTTAAGTAATATAGCATTATTTAAAACAAATTCTTTGGCTTCTCTTTTTGAAGATGATGCTTTTAGTTCTACTAATAAATCTAATATATTAGTACCCAATTTTACATTAATTATTTCCATATCAGAAAATACTTCTTTAATATCCTCACTTGTTAGTTCTTTGAATTTATTTGTAAATAAGACTTCTGATAAATTAATTGCCTTAGTTAATTCTTCTTCTCCTCTTAAATCTCTTACTACTTCCATAGCTAATGTTTTTTGGGCTAATCTTAAGTGTGGCTCTTTTTGATGTTTTTCCATTATTTCTTTTATTTCTTCTAAAGATAGAAATGTAAATATTTTTAAGTAAGATTCTACTAGGTCATCATCTGAATTAATTAAGTATTGATATATTTTATAACTAGATGTTTTATTTTTATCTAACCATAAAGCATTTCCTTCGCTTTTACCAAATTTTTTACCTGTTTTATCTAGGACAAGTGGCATAGTAAAAGCATAAGCGTCACGACCAGTAATTTTCTTTATTAAATCTATTCCTGTAGTTATATTTCCCCATTGATCGCTACCTTCTACCTGCATTATACAATTATAGTTATTGAATAGATGTAAGAAGTCATAGCCTTGAATTAGTGTATAAGAAAATTCGGCATAAGTTATTCCTGTTTCTAATCTTCTTCTTATAATATCTTTATCTAACATATAATTAATATTTATATATTTTCCTACATCTCTTAAGAAAGTTATGTAGTCAAAGTCTTTTATCCAATCATAGTTATTAACTACTAAAGCTTTATTGTCAAATATTTCAGCAACTTGTTTTTTTATTCCTTGTAAATTTTTATTTAGGACGTCTTTATCTATTATTTCTCTTTCTGCACTTGGTTTTGGATCTCCAATTAATCCTGTGGCTCCCCCTACTAAAAGAATAGGTTTATGACCATGTAAAAATAATCTTTTAGCAGTTACTAAAGAAGAATAATGTCCAATATGTAGGCTATCTGATGTTGGGTCTGTTCCCCAATAGAAAGATATACTATGATTATCTAATAAGTCTTTTATGACTTCTTCATCACCAGCTACATCTTTTATTAATCCTCTTTCTTTTAATTCTTCATAAAAACTCATAATTTACCTCTCTTAATTATTATATCACTTATTATTATTTTTTTCTATATTATGTATTATTTCTTTAATCTTTCTAAATCTATGATTTAATCCTGACTTAGTTATTTTATCATTTGTTTCTTTACTAATTATTTCACTTAATTCTGCTAAACTAGCTTCTTTATATTTTAATCTGTAATCTATTACTAGTTTTAGTTTATCATCTAGTGTATCTATTAAATCTAACTCCTGTAATTTTTCTATGTCTTTTAATTGACTATTTGCTGTGAAGAATATTTTATCCATATTAGCTTGTTCACAGTTATTTAATCTATTAGTCATATTTTTATGGTCTCTATATATTCTTATATCTTCATAATACATTACGGCATTATAAGCTTTAATTATTCGTAAGAAATCACTTATTTTTTCTGCCTCTTTGATGTATACCATGTATTTTTTTTCTCTTTTAATTATTTTACTATTTAAATCATATTCATTTAGTAATTTACTAATAAATTTAGCATACATACTGGTATCTAATAAAAATTCTAAATGATAACGACTTGTTTTGGGATCATTTAAACTACCTACGGATATAAATAGTCCTCTTAAGTATGCTCTTAATTCATCTTCATCACTAATAATATATTCTCTTGGTATACTTAAATAATTATTATTTTCATCATATATTGATAAGTCTTGTAAAATAGTATTATTTTTTTCTTTTATCTCTAATATATAACTTATACCTTTATTAAAATATCTATTTCTTACGGTAATAATTGGTGTTATGTCATAAATTGTTCTAAATAACTTAAATATTCTTCTTGCTACAGAATTATTTTCAATAGTTATTTTAATAGAGTCTTCTATTATGGCACTATTTCTAACAATGGCTGATAACTCAGAGATAAGTTCTAATTTAGTAGAATCCAATTTTGTTACTTCATTTTTTATTTCAGTAGAAAAGCTCATGATTAATCTCCTTTTGTTAAGTAAGAAAATACTTCTAAGGCTGTTTTTAATGAATCGTGTTTAGCTTGATTATCTTTGGTATTAAGTAAATCTTTATTAATTAATTCTACGTTCATTTTCTTTATAGTTTCTTTATCTACGAATATAGGTTCACTAATTTCTTCTTTATATCGATCTAATATTTCATTATTTATTTTTGTGGAATTAGTTAGGACGACATCTATAAAGTCTTTGCAAACATATTTATTTATTTCTTTAATACAATCACTTGCTTTAAATCCATCTGTTTCACCATGTTGACTCATTATATTACATATATACATTTTCTTAGCTTTGGCATTAATTAGTGCTTTTTTAACTTCTTTAGTTAGTAAATTAGGAATAATACTTGTATATAAACTACCTATTCCAATAATTATTAAATCAGCTTCAGCAATAGCATTTAGAACTTCATCTGTTACTTTTATTTTATTTTTGTATTTTATTTTATCTATTTTTTTATGTGCTAACGTTATTTCTTCTTCACCTTCTACGATAGTACCATCTGTCATATGTGCTACTAATACGGGTTTATCTTCTGTAAATGGTAAAACTTTTCCTTTAATATTTAATATTTTACTTAAAGATTCTAATGATTTAGTTAAACTACCTGTAATATTATATAGGGCTGTTAACATTAAATTACCAACAGTATGTTTATCTAAATCACTATATGTATCAAATCTATATTGTAAAAGTTCTTCTACTAAGGGTTCTACTTCGGCAAGTGACACCAATACCTTTCTTAGATCTCCTACAGCAGGTATATTAAATTCTTTTCTAAGTCTTCCTGTTGAAGATCCATCATCAGCTACTGTTACTACAGCTGTAATATCTATTGGAAATAGTTTTAATCCTCTTAGTAATGCAGATAGGCCTGTTCCCCCACCTAGTATAACAACTTTTTTCATATTATCACCAAACCTTCTTGTTTGATTATAACACATGGTTAATTATATCTCAACTAAGTATTTACAATTTAAAAAGACAAACCATAATAGTTTGTCTAATAGTATCCTATGATTTTAAAATATAATCTTCTAGTCTTAGTTTTATTTTTGTTTTATTTTCTAAATCTTCACTGTATATTAAGTATGTTTTATTTATATTTATATCATTTACTTCAAATACTAGAATATAAGTAGAAGTATTAGAATTAATATATTGTTTTTGATAACAAGGACCTATATCAGTATACAAATAACATTTCTTTTGATTTATATAATATGTTTCTTTTCCTATTTTTAAACTAAATTTATCTAAATTAAGAGTATTTCTTCCTATTTTAGAATATACATTAAATTTTACTATAATATAATTATTACCATCTTTTGTAGATATATAACTATTATCTATTTGATATATGTTATTAGTTCCAAAAGGTTCTTTCATAGGGTATAATCTATTTTTTAATAAAACATTTTTATATAATAGATATGATGCTCCAATTAATATTACAGATATTAAAATTATACTGAAAAGAAGATTTTCTTTTATCCAATAACCTAATTCTCTCTTTCTCCTATTAATATCTCTTATAATATTTTTAGTATCTATATTTACATTTACTTCTACCTCTTCAGAATCAATATCTTCAATATTTAGTTCTTGGATGTCTTTTGTAAAATTAAACTTCTTTATATCAAATCCTAATCCTCTAATTATCATAATTATAATTATTATATATTGATATAACATAGTAAATGAAAGGCTGTCTCTATAAAACCTGATGGTTTTTGCATTGATAACTTCCATTGATAATGAAGATAAGTAGCCATTTACAAAGGCAAGTAAAACTCCCATTAAAAGATAACCAATAGTAGTAATTATGTATATTGTCTTGGGTTTCTTTTTATATTTCATCAAGTAATATACTCCTATAGATATTAGTATTACTAAGAATATAAATATAAACAAACCTTTATTAACATAATTAATAGCGTCATATTTGTTAGATATTCCTGATATTAGTTCTTTTATATACTTATGTACTTTATTAAACGAAAAAGCTATATATATTAATAATGTTGATAATATAATATGAATTAATCTAAAATGCTTAATTAAGAAAGCATATGGCTTCTTTAGTATCATTTTATCACCTATAATTATATTACCATATTTTTTATTTTAAATAAATATTATTTATAATTATAAATAATTAATTGTTCTTTTTGTAAATAGATATTGTTGTTTTGTTCTAATAATTTATTAATATCGGCATTTAATCCTTTTACTACTTCGTTTAAAGTATCTCCTTCTGCTGTTATATATAATTTAGATCCTTCTTTAGGTACTAATATCGTTTGGTTTGGATATATATAATCATTTTCATTTAATCCATTAATTTGGGCTAATAGACTAGGATTAATATTATATTTTTTAGCTATTTGGTATAAGGTATCTCCTTTACTGATTGTATAGTAGTTAAAATATTTACTACTTGTTTTTGGAATAACTAAAATAGTGCCAGGAGTTAAAGTATCATAGTAACCATTTAGCTGATATATTATATCTTCGGAAATTCCAGATTTAGATGAAATACTTTTTATTGTATCTCCTTCTTTAACTATATAAGTATCAAACATTTCATCACTCCTAATATAGAGTATTCTTAATTTTAAAAAAAGTGTATATAAAAACAAGGAATATTTTTATTCCTTGTATACTAACATCTACCTTCGCTTTGATTTTTACAATCTATAGCACTTTGACATTTCATATTTGCCATACCTTCAGTTATATGATCTTCTATTTCAGATAAAGCATTTGGATCTATATTGGTTAAAAGAATTTTTTCTTTTACAGTATCAATAATTATTCTTCCCCATATTAATCCACTATGAACGGTTGAGTCGTTATACATATCTGGCATAACTGATTTGAAAAAGTGTCCAAATAAAACTCTTTTAGTACCTAATACAATTCTCTTATTAGTAAGAGCTATGACATATGTATTAGCAAAGTCAAATGAACCTTCATTCTTTTGTCCATAGAATACATATTCTACATTTTCATCTCCATCAACGTATCTATCAATTATTTTACAATGTTGTTTTATTCTCCAACCAATGGTTAAAGGATATTTTTTTCTAAATTCACATGCTTTTTTATAGCTTTCACTTTTTATAGCCAACTTTAATCACCCATCTTTACTTTTTCTTCTAGGAAACTTACAAATTCTTCTTTTTCTACATAACCACCAATAGAGTCTAATATATCTTCACCACGCATAAGAAGTGTTGTAGGTGTTCCCCAATCTGAATTTTTCTTTAAATACTTGTTTGTTGTAGATAATTCTGTCATTTCTTCAGAAGTTAAATTATTTGTATCTACATAATAAACAGGTATTTTTTTCTCTTCTACAACCTCTTTTACTATAGGCATATATAAACCACAATAGTAGCAACCTTCTCTTTCAATTATAAATAGGAATGGTTCATTACTATCTACTAGATTTTTATAATCAGCGTATGTTATTTCATTTAATCCTACTTCACCAGATAAATTTATAGGATAATCAATATCTAGAGATTTTGTTCCTTTGGTTGAAAATATAGCAATGATTATAACTACGATAACTATTCCAATAAGTATAAAATCTGATTTTTTCATATTTACCTCCCAAATTAATTCTACACTTTTTTATAGTTAAAATCAACACTTAATAACTTATTTCTGACAATTATTACAGTAATAAGTTCCACGACCCCCTACTCTAATCTTTAGGATTTGTTCTTGGCAATTTGGACAATTACTAGTTTTTCCATGTACTAATAGTTCTTGTTGAAATAAGCCATGTATTCCATTTACAGAGGAATATGTTCTAATTGTAGTACCTCCTTGAGATATTGCTTTTTCCAATACTTCTTTGGTGTATTTAATAATATTTTCTAGTTCTAAATTAGTTAATGTATAACCTTTTCTTAACGGATTTATTTTTGATAGAAAGAGAATTTCATCAGCATATATATTACCAATACCAACGATAATAGTTTGGTCTAATAGTAATGTTTTAATAGCTATATTTCTATTTAGTTTATCTTTTAAATAACTAATGGTAAGTTCTTTATCCCATGGTTCTAATCCTAATATATTTAGTGGTGAATTATTATCATATTCTTTATTAATTAGATACATTTTTCCAAATTTTCTTGTGTCATTATATATTAAATATTTATTATTATCTAAGGTAAATATAACATGATCATGTTTAGTAAGATCGGAAGAGCACACGTCTGAACTCCAGTCAC
>OIEH01000003.1_pt1 | contig 184209 bp, 177 predicted proteins | sample 1604811 | NCBI WGS metagenome assembly OIEH01 (sample SAMN01760945, study PRJEB22395) | human gut metagenome | reverse complement strand
ATACACATTTTATAGTAAATTGCACTTATTTGTGCACTTTAGATTGATTTAACGAAAAATAAAAAAGTTCTATTTCTAGAACTAAATTACTATTGCAATCATGGTAGAACTACCTTTATTAATAATTTTTGTAAGTGTCTGACATAGTTTATACCTTACACTTTCAGGCATCATAGATAGTTTAGCTTGAATTCCCTCTTGGACAATAACATCTAGACTTCTTCCAAATATTTCACTCTTCCAAATATCATTTCCTTCTTTATTATTAGTCAAATAATTTATTAATTCCTTACTCTGTAGTTCACTACCTATAATAGGTTCAAACGTAGACTCAACTTCAACTTTAATCATATGTATAGATGGTGCTTTGGCTTTAAGCTTAATACCATATCGTCCACCTTGTTTAATAATTTCAGGTGTCTCCAATTTCATATCACTTAATGATGGTGTAGCAATTCCATAGCCTGTTTGTTTTACAGTTTTTAATGCTGTCTTTACTTGACTATACTCATACTTTGCCTCATTATATTCTTGAAATAATTTTATTAAATCAACTTTACTAGTTAAGTCAATTCCAATAATTTCATTTAATACTTGATTATATAAATCTTGTGGAGCTGATAAATTAATTGTAATTTCCCCCGTAGAAGGATCTACTTCAGACAAATATGCCCTATCAATGTATTCACAACCCGAAAAATAATCTGTAATAGTATCTACATCTCTTATTTTATTAATACTAACAACACTCTCTTTAATTTTTTCAATATATGTCTTTTTTAAATAATGTTCCTTATTTAAAACAGTAATCCACTCTGGCATATTGATTTTAACCTCTAAAACTGGAAATTCATATAGTGCTTCCCTCAAAATATCATACATATCTCTCTCTTGCATATTTAAAATATTCATAGGAATAATAGGAACATTATATTTATCTTTAAGTTCCTGACTAAGCAATTGTGTATTTGTATCATTTGGATGTGTTGTATTTAAAATAACAATATATGGCTTACCAAGCATCTGTAATTCCGAAATAACATCTTCTTCTGCCTTAACATAATCATTTCTTTCAAAATCAGAAATAGATCCATCTGTTGTAACTACAATACCAATCGTAGAATGATCCTTAATTACTTTTTCAGTACCAATTGAAGCAGCTTCCACAAAAGGTATAGGCTCAGAATACCAAGGTGTCATAACATATCTAGCACCATTCTCATCTTCAACGCCCTTAGCATTATCTATAACAAATCCAACACAATCAATCATTTTAATATTACAAGAAAAATCATCAATATTAATTTTAGCAGCTGTTGCCGGAACAAATTTAGGCTCCATAGTCATTATAGTCTTACCCGAAGCAGCTTGTGGTAATTCATCTAAAGTTCTCTTTTTCTCAAATTCATCTGCTATATTTGGAACAACTATAGTTTCCATAAATCTTCTTATAAAAGTTGACTTACCAGTACGAACAGCCCCTACAACACCTAAATAAATGTCTCCACCAGTTCTTTTTGCAATATTTTTTATAACTTCAATTTTTTCCATATAAACCTCTTTTCAATAAATAATATGTCATAATTACATATTTATTCAAAAAAAGAAAGTTTATAAAACCTTCTTCAAATATTGACCAGTATAACTATGTTCATTCATAGACACTTTTTCAGGTGTTCCTAAAGCTACAACTTCTCCACCAAATTCACCACCATCTGGCCCAAGATCAATAATATAGTCAGCCACTTTAATAACATCAAGATTGTGTTCAATCACAATAACCGTATCCCCATTATCAACTATTCTATTTAAAATTTTAAGTAGTTTATCAATGTCATAGCTATGTAACCCTGTCGTTGGTTCATCTAATATAAACAAACTCTTACCAGTAGGTTTCTTCTGAAGTTCTTTGGCAAGTTTTACACGAGCAGCTTCACCGCCAGATAAAGTTGGTGCACTTTGACCTAGCTTAATGTAGTCAAGTCCAACATCTTCAAGAATCTTAAGTTTATTAATAATTTTAGGATGATTTTCAAAAAACGGAATAGCTTCACTAACTCTCATATTAAGTACATCATATATGTTTTTACCTTTATACTTAATTTGTAATGTTTCACGATTATATCTAGTACCATTACATACCTCACAAGGAACATACACATCAGGTAAAAAGTGCATTTCTATTTTCTTAACACCATCACCCCAACAAGCTTCACACCTACCACCTTTAACATTAAAACTAAATCGTCCTTTATCATACCCTCTTATTTTAGCCTCTTTAGTTTCAGCAAAAACATCTCTTATATCATCAAATAATGAAATATATGTACTGGGATTACTTCTAGGAGTTCTACCAATAGGACTTTGACTAATATGCACAACCTTATCTATATTTTCAAGACCTTTAATTTCTTTACACAAACCAGGTTTATCTTTAGATTTATACAAATAATTAGCTACTCTTTTATATAAAACTTCATTTATCAAACTACTCTTACCAGAGCCAGATACACCAGTTATACAAACAAATTTCCCTAATGGAATATCTACATTAATATTTTTCAAATTATTTTCTTTAGCTCCTCTAATTTTCAAGAACAATCCATTTCCCTGCCTTCTAACTTTAGGAACTTCAATTTTAAGTTTACCAGACAAATATTTACCTGTCAAACTGCCTTCCGTATTCATTACCTCTTGTGGTGTACCAGCGGCTACAACATATCCTCCATTATCTCCAGCATAAGGACCAATATCAACAAGATAATCGCTAGCCACCATAGTATCCGTATCATGTTCTACAACTATCAAAGAATTACCTAAATCTCTCATTTCAAGTAATGAATTAATAAGTTTATCATTATCTTTTTGATGTAATCCTATACTAGGTTCATCTAAAACATACAAAACACCCGTAAGTCTAGAACCAATTTGTGTTGCCAATCTTATTCTCTGACTCTCACCACCAGATAATGTTCCAGCCATTCTATTTAATGTCAAATATTCAAGTCCAACATTAATAAGAAAATCCAATCTAGAACTTATCTCTTTTACAATCAAATCAGATACTTCCATCTTTTCTTTACTTAATTTTAAATTATTCATAAATTCTCTCAAATTTCTAATAGACAAACAAGAAACATCATATATATTCTTACCATTTATTAAAACAGATAAAACATCAGACTTAAGTCTTGTCCCATTACACACAGGACACTTCATTTCTGTCATATATTGTTCAATCCAATCTCTAATCCAAGTACTCTTAGTTTCAATATAACGCCTCTCCAAATTAGTAATAATTCCCTCGAAATAACTTTTAGTATTTCTAGTAGATCCGTTTTTAGAAACATAGTTAAATATAACCTCATCAGGTGAACCATATAAAATAATATCTAATTTATCTTTATCTAGTTTTTTTATAGGTAAATCTAAATCTATATCATATTTTTTACTAAGAGCATTAAGTTCCGTCCTAATAGTAGAATTATCTTCCTCTAAATTAATTACCTTTATACCACCTTCATTAATACTCAAATTTTTATCTGGAATAATCAAATCAATATCAAGCTTATATTTTACACCAAGCCCCTTACATTCAGGACAAGCACCATATGGAGCATTAAATGAAAATATTCTAGGCTCAAGTTCAGCCAAAGAAAAATCACAATATGGACAAGCAAATCTTTCACTTAAAACAATCTCTTCCCCAAATGGGACTTCTACAACAATTTTACCACCAGATAACTTTAAAGCCGTTTCAAAAGAGTCATACAATCTACTACGAATGCCTTCTTTAATAACCAATCTATCTATAACCACTAAAATATTATGTTTCTTATTCTTGTCTAAAGAAATATTATCAGATAAATCAATAATTTCATTATCTACCTTACACCTAACATAACCATCTTTCCTTAAACTATCAAATAATTCTTTATGACTACCTTTTTCACCATAGACAACTGGTGCCATAACTAATATTTTTGTTCCTTCATCCATATTCATTATTCTATTTACCATTTCTTCCACACTTTGAGAAGAAATAGGTACCTTGTGAATAGGACAATAAGGAACACCAACCTTAGAAAAAAGAAGTCGCAAATAGTCATACAATTCTGTTACCGTACCAACAGTTGACCTAGGATTTTTATTAGTAGTTTTCTGATCTATACTTATAGAAGGACTAAGTCCTTCTATAGAATCAACATCTGGCTTTTGCATTTCTCCCAAAAATTGTCTAGCATAAGAACTAAGACTTTCAACATATCTTCTTTGACCTTCAGCATATATTGTATCAAAAGCCAAACTACTCTTACCACTACCAGAAACACCCGTCATAACAACCAATTTATTCTTAGGAATATCTATATCAATATTTTTTAAATTATTCTCTCTAGCTCCTCTTATACGAATATAATCCATATAACACTTCCTCTCATAATTAACCCATCATTAAGTATTATACCCCAAAAGAAAAAAAAGACAAATATTATTTATCTTTATTCATAATTAATTTTATTTTATATTTAATTCTATGTAATGTATTATATATAACCTTAGTATCTTTATTTAATAAGTTAGCAATTTCACCAATATCATATCCTTCTAATTTCAAAGAAAAAACCTTTTTCTCAATATCAGACAAACTATCACAAATCAAATTAATAAATTCTTTAGCATCCTCTTTATTAATAAAACTACCTTCTATATCAGTATTATCCCTAAACAAATACTCCTTACCATCATCCAAATTAATAGCATCATTTAAAATCATAGCTTTATTATTAGTATTCTTTTTTATATAAGTAATAATCTGCCTATCAATACACAAAAGAGCAAAAGTATAAAAAGAAGTATTTTCTTTTTCATTAAAACAATTAATAGCATTATCAAGACCAATATATCCTTCTTGAATTAAATCATTAATTTCCATACCATAACTACCAAGTTTATAAATTTGATCTGTACTTTTCTTAACTATAATTGGTTTATATTTATTATATAGTATCTCCCTAGCTTCCTCATTATTTTCTCTAATCAAAGAAACAAGTTCAAAATCATTATATTCCATTTTCACCCCTTTGTGCCACTATACGAGATAAAATAATACCACAAGACACAGAAGCATTAAGACTATTTATTTTACCAACCATAGGAATAGTTATCATATAATCACATACACCCTCTAATGTCTTACTTATACCCTTACCTTCATTTCCTATAATCAAACAAACAGGCATATCATAATTAACTTTAGTATAATCACTACCCTTCATATCAGTACCAAATACCCAATAATTACTTTTCTTTAATTTATTTAAAGCACTAGATAAATTATTAACTCTAACAATAGGCATATCATAAATAGCCCCAGCACTAGTTTTAACAACTGTTGAGTTGATATTACAACATCTATCATTAGGTATTATAATAGCATCAACACCAAGAGCTTCACTAGTCCTAATAATAGCTCCAAAATTATGAGGATCTTCAATATGATCTAATATAACAATTAAAGGATTATTCTTTTTTAAATTAATAACATAATCCAAGTCATAAGTTTTAATATCATCCACATCAAGTATTATTCCCTGATGATTACCATCAACTTTCTTATCCATAATTTTATTTTGTAAAAAAGTATATCTAATATTGTTTTTTTTAAGCAATTCTAATATTTCTCTATCATTAAAATTTTCTTTTAAATAAGCATGATTAACCTTGTCATTGTCAAGTATTTTTTTCTTACATACATTTCTTCCATATATATACATATTATTCCTCCAACTCAAATCCCCAATTAATTAGTCCACCATCCAAGTTATAAACTTTATTATATCCCATAGAAATAAGTTTTTTACTTGCTTCCTCACTTCTAATACCAGTAGAACAATACACAATTATTATATCATCTAAATTATAATCAATCGTATCTATTATATCCAAAGGAATATTGACACTATTAATGATATGTCCAGTATTATATTCATCTTCTGTTCTAACATCGATAATATAAGCACCATCATTAATTAATTTCATCGCATAATTACTATCAATAGTTTCATATTTTGCACTAGAACAACCAACAAGTAAAAAAACTATAATTAACAAACTAAACAATTTCTTCATAAGGAACTCCTAACACATATTTTATAATTTCTTTCATTCTATCCTTTTCATTATTCAAATATAAATAACCTATCAACGTTTCAAATCCAGTTGAATTTTTATAAGTAATTATATCAGTATTTTTAGGGTGACTACCTCTTCTATAATTTCTTCCCCTTTTAACAATATCCAACTCATCTTCACTAAGATAATTATTATTAATTAACCATTTTAATATTTTACTTTGATTTTTTGCCGACACATACTTAATAGCTTCCCTTTGTAAATCTTCTACTAAAGCAATCCCCTTTTTGATTAGATGTTCTCTTATATAAACTTCATATACACTATCACCTAAATAAGCTAATGATATAACATTAATCATTCTTATATCCATCTTTTCCTCCACAAACATTTTATCACATTCATAACCATTTTACAAACCATTTAACCATAAGTATAACTATTTACATTAAAAAGAGTCAGAGAGATCTCTGACCCATATATCATACATATCGTATGACATTATTATTATGATTAAATATTATTTTTTTATACTAAAAAAATTAAAATATAAAAATGATTAATAAAGAATTAAAAGAATATATTGAAAATAATATTTTCCCAGAATATAACAAAAATGACGAAGGACATAATTTAGATCATATTAAATATGTCATTGAAAGAAGTTTAAAATTTGCTAAAATAGTTCAAGATATTAATGTTGATATGGTATATACTATTGCAGTTTATCATGATTTAGGACATCATATTGACAAAAAAAATCATGAAAAAATTTCCAGTTAAATGTTATTGAAAAACGATATATTAAAACAATTTTTTACTGAAGAAGAAATTAAAATTATGGCGGATACTGTATACGATCATAGAGCTAGTATGGAAGAAGAACCAAGAACAATTTATGGTAAAATTGTTTCCACTGCCGACAGAAATGTTGATATAACATCACCATTAAAAAGAACTTATTCATATCGAAAAAAGTCAATCCTAATGCATCATTGGAAGAGATTATTGAAGAATCAAGACAACATTTAATAAACAAATATGGAAGTTATGGATATGCTAAAGAAAAAATGTATTTTGATGATCCAGATTACCAACGCTTCCTTGAAGATATAAAAAATTTAACCAATAATAAAGAAAAATTCAAAGAAGCCTATTTATTAGCCAACAATTTACAAACAAAAAATATTAAAAAAGGAGATATCTATCGCCATTTCAAAGGAAAAATGTATCAAATATTAGATATTGTTTACGATAGTGAAACAAATAATGATGATGAACCGAAAAAAGTAGTCGTATATCAAGCTTTATATGGCGAAAAATTGAAATGGACTAGACCATATGAAATGTTCACTTCAGAAGTTGACCATCAAAAATATCCAAATGTAAAACAACCATATCGTTTTGAAAAAATAACAGATGATACAACTGCTCAAATTGTTTTATGTTCCAGCAAGAAATTTGCTAAGAAAACATTTGAAATTGCCAAAACATTAAAAGAACTTGGATTTAATCCCATTATACCTCAAGAATTTCTAGAAGAAATGGAAAAAATGCTACTTCAAGACTACATTTTTCAAAAATAATCGATGATAGAACAGAGTGTTTATTAATCATAAATGAAAATAAGAATGGAGTTGATAACTATATTGGAGCTAATGTCTTTGCTAAAATAGCTTTTGGTTTTTACTACAATAAACCAATATATTTATTAAATGACATTTATCCACCTCATGAAGAAGAGTTAATAGGTTGGAATACTATTCCATTAAAAGGAGATATAACAAAAATCAAAAATTTAACTAAAAAACCATCTAAACAATAATAGACGGTTTTAAAATACTATGAATTGTCGTAATCTAATATATTATAAAAAATATATATCTATTTGAATTCATGAAAAAATAACTTTTCTTAATTGATATGACAAAAGATAAAAGTATTAACAAATAAATTATATTTATATTGACATATATAAAATTATATTTTATCATTATATTAATAATAGAGGTACCATATGGAAAATAATAATTATCAAACATTGTTATCAGTATTATACCAACAAATAAGAAATAATAATTTTAAAAGCAAAGAAGCATTAAATAATTACATAATTTATTTAAAAAACAATTTAATTCCATCGGAGGTTTTATCTAATGAAAAAGTATTAGAACTTTTAAATTTATATGATTCGATACATCAAAATGATAATCCAAAATTAGACATGAGAAATTATAAGGCTTCTAGTCTAAGTAATCAAAATTTTATTATTTCAACCCAAACTGATACAGTATTAAAAACTAATTTCTCAAATAAAGATTTAAATAATGAATTTAAAAAAATACAAAACGAAATAACTTCTTCTCAAACCAAAGATGAATTAGCGAATTCTGACATTGTCTTTGCTGAGATGAAAAAAAATAGAAAAGAAGAATTAACCTTACTATCTATAAATGAAGTTTTACAAAGAGATGATATTGATTCAGAAGTATTAAGAAAAATCAGATTCTTTATTAATAATGAATATATAAATCCATATTCTTACAAAGTTGATATTAATACAGGACTATTTTATAATCAAGAAACCAAAGAAATGTTTGAAGTCAGAAAAAATCCTCAAACAGGTAATTATGAAATATATAAAGGTTCAGAAGTTGAATACAGTAAAGCAAGTGAAACTGAGGAACACTCAAATGAATCTTTAGAAGGAAACAATGACTTTGAAGAAGAAGACCAAGAAATAAACAAAGATATAGATAAACAACAAATGTTATATAAATCAAAAGTTAGAAGACTAATAAAACCAACCAACTTAAATAATGCAGCCTTTGTAAAAAGTAGTTTTATTGTTATTGGAATCTGTATTTTCTCGATAATATTAGCCATAATTTTAATAAATAGATAATAAAAATCCAACTTAAATTTTTAAGTTGGATTTTACATATAGTTAATATTAACCTATAATTTACTATAATAATTAAATCTATTCTTAGCCCACTCTTTTTGTTTATCAATAAGTTCCTTAGCACCTTCTGGATTAACCTTTTTAAGATTAGCATATCTGTTTTCATTCTCTAAGAATAAATCATATTTATCTAAATCAATATCTTTTGAATCTAAATTAAATACTCCTGTATCAGGATTATATCTAAATGTTAAGAAGTAACCACATTTTGAAGCTAAATATCCATCATCTAAACTATGTTCCATACCTGTTTTTATACCATGTTCAATACATGGAGCATAAGCTATAATAATTGAAGGACCTTTATGATTATTTGCTTCTTGCAAAGCTTTTAAATATTGTTCTTTATTATATCCAATATTAACACAAGCAACATATACATGTGGATAACACATTGCTATTCTTGCTAAATCCTTTTTATAATTAGATTTACCAGAAGAAGTAAATGAAGCAATAGAACCAATATTACTAGATTTTGACGATTGTCCACCTGTATTTGAATATACTTCAGTATCCAAAATCAAAATATTAATATCTTCATTTGTTGAAAGAACATGATCTAAGCCACCATAACCAATATCATAAGCAAATCCATCTCCACCAATAATCCACATAGATTTAGGCACAATATAATCTCTAAGTCCATCTAAATATGGATGTTCTTCAAAATTAATTTCATTATATACTTCTTTACAAACTTTATAATCATCCATATTATTTAACCATTTTTCAAATATTGGAGATTTATTTTCTTCCATATATTTCTTTATTTTATCACGCTTAATATTAATTCCTTGTTTAATTCCTAATCCAAATTCAGCATTATCTTCAAACAAACTATTAGCCCAAGGAACTGAATAAGGAGTAGCCGGAGCACTAGCACCATATATTGAAGAACAACCTGTTGCATTAGCAATAAATAAATTATCATTAAATACTTGAGTTAAATTCTTAATATACGCCGTTTCACCACATCCAGCACAAGCACCTGAATATTCAAATTTAGGATCTCTAAATCCAATATTTTTTACATTCAAAATAGCATTATCAAAGCTTACCCTATGTTCATTTAAATACTCAAAATCATTATTAGTAAATTTACCCTTATCATATTTTTCCATTGAAAGAGCTTTATTTCCGACTTTACCAGGACAAATATTAGCACAAAGACCACAACCAGTACAATCTTTATAACTAATACCAATTGCATATTTTTTATCCTTAGGAAACATACTTGGAAGAGCATTTTCATATTTATCATCTTTATCTAATAAATATGGTTTAATAACAGCATGTGGGCAAACAAAAGCGCATTGATTACACTGAATACAATTCTCTTTATTCCAACAAGGTACATTCTCTGCAATATCTCTTTTCTCAAATTTAGTACTACCACCAGGATAAATTCCGGATTTTCTATCAATAAAAGCACTAACTGGTAATTCATTTCCCTTAAGAAGACCAATCATCTCATCAAATGTTTTATCACCCTCTTCTTCAAAATTTAAATTAATCCATTCTGAATCTACATCAATTTTATTTATATGAGATACTGATTCATCAACAATTCTGTTGTTTACTAAAACAATATTCTCTCCTTTATGTGAAAATCTCTTAACATTCGTATCTTTCATTATTCCTCTAACTTTATCCGTATCCATAATTTTAATAATGTCAAAAATACAAATTTCCATACAAGTACTAATCTTATTTTTAAGACCTAACTCATTTACTAATTTATAAGCATCTATCGTATAAAAATTAATCCTTTTCTTAGCCAAATAATACTTAACTTTATTAGGTAAAGTCTCTATTAAAGTCTTTTTATCTAATTTTGTATTCAAAAATAAAGTACCACCATCAACCAAATTGTCAACAATATCATATTTATAAATATATTCTTCTTTAGAAACTACAATTAAAGACGGATTGTTTACATAATATGGACACCTTATTTCTTTATCAGAAATTCTCATATGACTTCTTGTTACACCACCAGATTTTTTTGAATCATACTGAAAATATCCCTGTACATATTTATTTGTATAATCACCAATAATTTTAATCATATCCTTAGATGTTGATACCATTCCATCTGAACCATAACCATATATCAAAAATTCTGTCATATCATTTGGAATAATAAAACCATTATCAACATCAAGAGATAAATTAGTAACATCATCATTAATTCCTATCGTAAAATTATGTCTCATCTTATCACTATTCATGAAATCAAATACAGCCTTTATCTGTGCTGGATTAGTATCTTTAGAAGATAAACCATATCTACCACCAATAATCTCTATATTACTATTCTTAAGTGCTGATACAACATCTAGATATAAAGGTTCTCCATTAGCAGCTGGTTCTTTAGTTCTATCTAACACAGCAATTTTTTTAACACTATTAGGAATAACATCAAGTAAATGTTTATTACTAAAAGGTCTATATAAATGAACCTCAACCATTCCATATCTATTTCCCAAAGTATTTAAATACTCTACTGTTTCTCTTATTGTATCACATACACTACCCATAGCAATAATAATACTATCAGCATCTTTATCACCATAATAATTAAATGGTTTAAAATTAGATTCTGTAATCTCATTAATTTTGTCCATATAATCACTAACAATATCTATACTATCAATATAATATTTATTTCTAACTTCAGTATTTTGAAAATAAATATCATCATTTTGCGCCGTTCCTCTAGTATTATAATTTTCATTATTCATAGCTTTTTTTCTAAAAGATTCTAATGCATTTTGATCAATTAAATTTTTAATCTTATTGAAACTCATAAGCTTAATTTTATCAATCTCATGACTAGTTCTAAAACCATCAAAAAAATTAACAAAAGGAAGTGATGATTTAATAGCAGATAAATGAGCTACAGCTGCCATATTATAAGCATCTTGAGGATTAGCTGAACATAACATACATACACCAGTTGACCTAATTGCATATATATCTTGATGATCACCAAAAATTGAAAGAGCATGTGTAGCTAAACTTCTTGCAGCAACATGTAAAACACCAGGAAGCATTTCCCCAGCCATTTTATAAAGCGTAGGAATCATTAACAAAAGCCCCTGACTAGCCGTAAAAGTAGAAGATAGAGTACCAGACTGTAAAGCACCATGAATTAATGCTACCGCTCCAGCCTCTGACTGCATCTCTACAACTTTAACTTTATTACCCCAAAAATTAACCTCTCCAGAATTTGCTAATACATCTACCTTTTCTGCCATCGGTGAAGCAGGAGTAATTGGATATATCCCACATAATTCTGAAAATTTATATGCTACATTACTAACAGCCTCATTAGCATCCATTGTCTTAAAATTATCCATCATATCACCTCAACATAATTGTAACAGATTTTCTACTAAAAATCTATTAAACTATTAAAAAAGATAATTATTAATATATTTATTAATAAAAAAAGACTATTACTATTTACAAGTAAAGCCTTGATTTATATATGATGTTTTAAGAGTTGTAAAATCTCTATCTAAATTAAATTTAGTTAAATCATCATTTGATATTTCATCAAAATCAACTACATAAGTAACTTTATAATTATTATTAACATCAGTAGTATCTTGCAAAGAAAAACCCTTAACATTTCCATAAGTACTCTTTACAACATCATGTCTACTTTTAAGCCCTGCCAAATCCAAAATTGTACCAGTAACACCATTAATTATATCATCAATTGTATCACCAATAACTCCATCAATAATTCCATCTTTGTCATTGTTTGTATCATTAGTAGTACCATCAGTACCAGTACCAACACCATCTGTCACATTATCCACATTATCATTTTGCGTATAGTCATATGTCATTCTTACTTTCTTAACTTCATTATTCTCATAATCAATACTATACGTAATTTTAGTATCAATACCATTATTAGTATCATATTCTTTTTCACATGACATAGTATCCATTTTACTTGTATCACAACCACTTAACAATAATATAAAGAATATAAACATCAAAATCTTTTTCATACTTACCTCCTTTTAATTATAATATGGATAACAATAGCAAAATAATAAGAAGTAATTTTTACCATTTTTTTAACAATATTTACCAATAAAATCAAAATATCTATCTATTTTATTTTTCTATCAATAAAATTACAAAGACGTAAAGGATTTAAAGATGCCAAATTATATATTTCAGGAAATTGTTTAATAGTTTCAATAATCTTTATATCATCATCAGAAAAAAATAATATACTATTGTCACTCTCACAAACAACATAATTATCTCTCCCATATAAATAATCAATTGAAACACCAAAAAAATTAGCTAATTTTTCTAAATTGTCAGCATTAGGCACCCTTTTTCCCTTTTCATAACCACAAATAGATACTTTAGTAACACCCAAATAATTTCCTAATTCTTCCTGGCTTAACCTTTTCTGAATTCGTAGTAGCTTAATTCTTTTACCTATAATCATAATAATCTTTCCTATCTTTATTTTTTATTTTTCTTATGTTCTTTTACATTTTCATCTAACTGAACATTATTATTAGTAATATCGCTATTACCATTATTTTCCATTTTTTCTTCTTGCCTTTTACTTCCACTAGATAAAAAAGTAACTTTTTCTGCAATCATTTCCACTTTTTTATGTTTTGTTCCATCTGCATTATCAATCATTCTCGTCTGAAGTCTTCCTTTAACGCCAATAATATCTCCAGTTTTACAATACTCAGCAGTATTTTCAGCTATACCTGTCCACAAAACACAATCAAGAAAATCAGTATCATATTCTCCATTAGTATTTTTAAAGTTTCTAGGAACAGCCAACGTAACAATACTCCTTTTTTTACCAGTTTCAGTAAATTGCAACTCAGGATTATGTGCTAATCTACCAACCAAAATAACTTGATTCAACATAATAACCTCCTTTCTTTTTGAATTTACCATAATAGATTTTTTAGAGCAAATCAAAAAAATATAAAATTGATAAGTTTAAAAAACAAAAAATTAATATTTTTAATCTGATATTTATAATTATTAACAATTATATAAAAAATGAATTATTTACAATACAAATAATTAAAATTTAACAATAATAAAAAAAAGAGCAAAACAAATTTGCACTTTCATAAATTTTACATTTTATTTACACATTATAAATCTTTAATTGTATCAACTATAGCATCTACATATTTATCCATATTATTTATCATATTATTCAAATCATTTTTATTAGTAATATATCCCAATTCCAACAAATAAGATTCAGCTCCTGTATTACTATTCCAATAAGGATTCCCAACTTTCTTATATTTTCCTTCAATATTTTCATTTCTATCATCAACATAAGCTCCAGTTACTATACCACCAGTTTCTCTTATCATATAATAATAGTTAGAATTAGTGGAAATATCATAAGCATTCATTCCTTTTTTTTCATAATCTTCCAAAGAATTTTGTATATCAATATCTGTAAAATTTCTACTATAAATAGAATTAAATACTTTATTTATCTTATTTATAGAATAGTTAAGACCTGTATATGTATTAATATTTTCTACAAGCTTCTTAGCAAAATCATAATTGATATTTTTAGCTGTATACACCTCAAGTCCATTAACATTATGATTAGCATTACTATTCATATGTACAGAAAACAAATATTTTGCCTTTACCTCAGAAGATATAACAGCTCTACCATGTATGCCATATTCATCAAGTAAATCATTTTTCGTAAGTTGATTCTCTTCTCGCGTCAACTTAACTTTAAAACCTTCTGATATTAATCTATCCTGTATTTTTTTAGCAATTTGAAAAGTAAAATCTCTCTCAGAATATCCATAAGCACTAGCACCACCATCCATACCACCATGACCAGGATCAATAACAATATCATAAACACTATCATCTTTATTTTTTTCAACATGCAACATCATTGTAGGATAGCTGTCCTCAAAATCTATAGTCACCTTTTTTTCATATTTACTCATAGAATAATAAGTAGTCATATCACATGTAGTAGCATTATTGATTGAATAATACTTATACCCAACACTTCCATCTTCCAAAGTATATTCACTACTAACAAACAAATAGTAATCTCCAAAAGGAATATCATCTAAATATAAACCATCATTAATGTACTCACTTAACACATATGTATTTTCTTTTAAAATTAAAGGTACCCTAATAAATTCACCATTATACAAAACCAAAGAATAATTAAGTTTATCATCAATAGTTCCTTCAATATTAAGCCTTGTTCCATAAGTATAATATTTATTAATTGTAAAAACACTATCCATAATATCAAGTTTTTCAATTTCATCATTATCATTATTAAAATAATCATAAAAAACAAACCCAATAGCAAAAAGTAACAAAACACCAATAAAAATCAAAAATTTTTTCATTTATCCTCCAATCGTAACACTAAGTAATCTATTTAATTCAACAGCATACTCCATAGGAAGTTCTTCTCTAAAAGCATTAACAAATCCCAAAATCAAAAGTTCTTTAGCCTTTTCCTCATTAATTCCCCTACTCATTAAATAAAATAATTTATCCTCTTCAATTTTAGACACCGTAGCCTCGTGATTTAAACTAGAAGTATTATTATCAACAATATTAGTAGGAATCGTATCACTTTTTGACTTTTCATCTAAAATAATTGTATCACACTTAACACTAGAAACAGAATGAATAGCATTCTTTGCTATTTTAACCATCCCCCTATAAATAGCATTACCACCACTTGAAGCAATAGACTTTGATATTATATTGCTCTTCGTATACGGAGCCAAATGAATCATTTTAGCTCCAGTATCTTGAATTTGGAAATTACTAGCTGTTGCAACAGTAATACAATTTCCTCTAGCATAAGGGCCATTCAATATACAACAAGGATACTTCATATTAACTTTTGCACCAACATTTCCATCTATCCACTCCATAAGACCATTTTCTTCCACTATAGCTCTTTTAGTAACTAAATTATACACATCACTAGACCAATTTTGAATTGTAGTATATCTACACTTAGCATTTTTTCCAACATAGATTTCTACAACTGCTGCATGTAAAGCATCTTCAGTATACGTTGGAGCTGTGCATCCTTCAATATAATGAAGTTCAGAATTATCATCAACAATAATAAGAGTTCTCTCGAATTGTCCCATATTTTTACTGTTAATTCTAAAATAACTTTGCAAAGGTCTATCTAACTTAGTATTCTTAGGGATATAAATAAATGTGCCACCACTCCAAACAGCACCATTTAAAGCAGTAAATTTATTCTCATTATACTTAACCAACTTATTAAAATATTTTTTAAATAAGTCAGGATGTTTTTTTAATGCTGTATCTGTATCTAAAAAAATAACATTCTTTTTCTCAAGTTCACTTATCATATTATGATAAATCACTTCACTATCATATTGTGCTCCAATTCCATCTAAATATTTACGTTCTGCGTCTATTACTCCTAATTCATTAAATTCATTTCTAACCTTATCGGAAATATTATTCCAATCATTAGTCAAATTTTCATCACTTTTCTTATAATAATTAATATTATCATAATCAATATTTAATTTAGGTCCAAAGTCAGGATCACTCAACTGATTAAAAGTATATAATGCTTTTTCTCTAAATGAAAGCATCCACTCAGGTTCTTTCTTTATAGAAGACATTTCTTTAATTAAATCATTAGTTAACTTCATTATGCACCAACTTTCACTTGCAATTATATCACGTTTTTTTAATATTTTAAATAAAATAGATTGACTTTTATATTTTTTTATAATATAATCAGTATTGCCGTGGGGAATTAGCTCAGTTGGCTAGAGCATCTGCCTTGCACGCAGAGGGTCAAGGGTTCGAGTCCCTCATTCTCCACCATTGTTCGGGGCTTAGTTCAGTTTGGTAGAATGCGTGGTTTGGGACCATGAGGTCGCCTGTTCAAGTCGGGTAGCCCCGACCATTGTAAAATATATTAGGTTATATACCTAATTTTTTTTTGCCATAATTTTCTTATAATAAAATAAATCGATAGAAAATATCCATTCATAAAACAATACATTTACATTTTATCTATATCAAAAGTCATTATCTCGTCAAACAAATCATTAATATTTTCCTTAGGAATTTTAAAAACAAGATTTTTATTTCTCTGTTCACCCTCTCGAATACCACTTCTAGATACCCTACAAGCTATTGAAACTTTAACTATATTTTTTTCCAACAACTTAAGAAAAACATCAAATGATTTTAACTCATATATAATCATTTTATAATATCTAAAATAATCTACACATTCTATTCTCTTTTTACTCGCATATATTAATGCTAAACTAGACAACTTAATCTTTAAATGAGATCTTAAACTATCAAAGTTTATAAATGCATCTCTCTCAATCAAATTACCATACAAGTCATACACAAATAAAAACAATTTTTCTTTTTCATAGTTTAATTTTAATTCAAAAAAATATTTATTGTTAACCAATACTTTTTCATTAAATTTCAAATCACAAAGTAATAATTTTCTATCAATATATATCATATCAATCTTACCATATTTCTCAAGAATCTTGTTCATTTCATACAAAGAAGGACCATCAAAAGCTTTTGTAAACAAAGTTATAGGATATCTACTGAATCTTGTAGTACACTTAATTTCAATACCATAATAATCCGGAAAAAACATACTATCTGGTAATTTGCCAAGTAAACTTTCAAAAGTTAATCCAACTCCACTTGTATTATTAACAATTGATTTTATCCACTTTTTTTGTGATATTAAATTAAAATTATTAATTAGATTACTATATTTTTTATTAATCATAAAAACCCTCCAATCATTATAAATAATAATCATATAAAAAAATACTTAGTATCGACTCATAGCCAGGCGGTCGTAGTAAAAAAGCAAAAAAACCCTCAAAGTGAGAGTTTTTAATCACAAATTGGTGCGGGTGAAGGGACTTGAACCCCCATGGATAAACCGCTAGATCCTAAGTCTAGTGCGTCTGCCAATTTCGCCACACCCGCAAAAAAATGGTGGACCCTGTAGGACTCGAACCTACGACCGCCCGGTTATGAGCCGGATGCTCTAACCAACTGAGCTAAGGGTCCATTACAAAATCAATAATACCATAATTTATTCTATTTTTCAAGACATAAACAAGATATTTTGATTTTTTTATTATATATAATATATTACTTTATTTCATAAACGCTAACTTGTTTTTTATCTTTACCAAGTCGTTCATATTTTACATACCCAGAAATTGTTGAATACAAAGTATCATCAGTACCTCTACCAACATTTTTTCCAGGATGAATCTTTGTTCCTCTTTGACGATAAATAATAGAACCTGCTTCTATAAATTCACCATCACTAGCTTTTGCTCCTAATCTCCTACCTGCAGAATCTCTACCATTACTTGTAGAAGATTGACCTTTTTTATGAGCAAATAATTGTATATCAAATTCAAAGAACCTAAACATATTTATTCCTCCCTAATCTTAATATTTTTTCCATAATTAATTTCTATTTCTTTTAGACATCTTATCATATTATCCAACAATTTTCTTGTGATATCATTTTCTTTTTGAACTGATATCTGCATATTACCACTGCCCTGTACTACTGATATAGTGTCAGCACAGATAGACATAATAGCATTTATCGTAGTTAACACAGTACTACTCACAGAAGCACAAACAATATCACTACCATAATCACCAAAATTAGCATGTCCCTTAATAGAAATCATATTTTTTGAAACTTCTACTTTAATCATAGAAACTCCTATTTAATTTTTTTTATTTCTACCTTAGTATATGGTTGACGATGTCCTTGTATTCTTCTTGAAGAACGATGATTTGGTGTATATTTAAAAATAGTTATTTTTTTACTCTTACCATTTTTAACAACAACACCTTCTACAGTAGCACCTTCAACATAAGGATTTCCTACCACACCATCTGCCATTAAAACTTTATCAAAAACGACTTTTTTTCCTTCTTCTAAATCTAATTTTTCAATATAGATTACATCGCCTTCATTGACATAATATTGTTTTCCACCAGTTTCAATTATAGCTTTCATTTTTACCTCCTTATATATTTTGTTTAAGACTCGCCTATAAGGTGAGAAAAATCTACTTATATACCTTTTTCGTGCGGTTGAGCAATCAACTCGAGGTCTTTCAAACAGTTATAATTTTATCATAATAAACTATATTAGTCAAACAAAAAATATTACATTTTACCAGAAAAACGCTTATTTAATGCAATTTCCTCACTAATATATCTATTTTTAACCTTAAATATATGTGTTCTATCTCTCTGCATTTTATCTAACTTATTAGTAATCTTAATTTTATTATACATAATTTTATATAAATAACGTTCCAATAAAAACTTATTAAATAAATAATCAATATCTCTATAATATTTATAAATACCTTCTAATAATATACTCAATGTTAAAAACATAGTATAATTAAACTCATAATAATTATAAACCATTATCACAATAATTATTATTAAAGACAAATAAACAGTCACCTTATTAGCCAATTTGTATGGAAGAATTTCAAATAAAAGTAAATTTAATATTTTTCCTCCATCAAGAGGATATATAGGCAAAATATTAAACATTAGTATACTAATATTATATTGTTTATACATATCAAAAATATATTCACGTACACAACCATAATTGTATAATAACACCATAATCAAATAAAATATAATCTGAAAAAAAATCCCTCCAAAAGCAACCTCCAACTCCTTTGATATTTTCTCATTAATATTATAATTTAACTTTGTCATTCCACCATACGGATAAATTGTTATTTTTAAAACATTAAACCCATTCCTCAAAGCTATCAAATAATGTCCCATTTCATGAATCAAAATAATTAAAGTAAATATGAGCAAATTTGTCATATGACCTGTCAAAACAAAGCCCAATGCCATTAATATATATGTATAATGAAATTCTATCTTTATCATTGTAAATAATCTTCTACATTCAAAAAGTCATTATCTTCTGAATATACCAAATAAAGAGTATTATTATTTACCTCACCAAGTAAACTACCCGCTTCAACATAATCATATAATTTCAAAGAAACATTAGACATATTTCCATACCATATATCTACACCATTTTCACCTTCAATAATAACCGTATTGTTATATCCATCTTTTTGTCCTATATACAAAACTAAACCACTATTAATAACTGGTACTAAGTAATTATCACCAACTTCTAATTTTACACCATCCAAATATTTAGAAATATCATTATATTCTAATTTTTCCTTAAATACAGGATATGTATCATTACTAATTTTCTTCAAAGGAACTACACCACCAAGATATTTATTATATATTTTTTTTATTTTAGAAAAAGATATATTATCAGTATAAATATTTTTATAAATATAATTTTTAAATTCAACACTACTCTTTGACAATATAGACAATACCAAAAATATCACAATTAAAAATAAACATCTCATCATTAAATTTCTTAAATATTTTATTATCTTCTCTTCTTTAACATTTTTCATAGTAATATATATGAAAAAAATTATAAAATATGAAAAAAGCTATTTAGATAAATAATCTATAGCTTCTTCAAACGTATTTATTTTAACCAATTTCAATTTATAATTATTATCTTCAACAACTTTCTTAGCTTCTTCATAGTTTGCCTCCGGCACCAAAACTATATCCATTTTATCATTATTAGCTCCAATTATTTTATATTTTATTCCATCAATTTCACCTACATTACCATCAATATCAATAGTACCTGTACCTGCAATTTTTCTTCCTTTAACTATATCTATACCACTTTTTTCCTGATATATAGCAAGCGATAACATAAGTCCTCCAGAAGAACCACCTTCACTATTCTTAAATTTAATATCAATATCATCTGAAAGTTCATACTCATAATTAGTTACCATAGCAATACCAAGTAAATGATTATAATCAACCTTTAAATTAGCCTCAATCAAAACATCATCTCTTAAAACCTCAAAATTTACATAGTCTCCGACATTTTTATTCTTAACAACTTTTTTAATATCTAAAATATCATTAATTTCATTACCATCACACTTTATAAGTTTATCACCAATTTTTAATTCATTTTCACTAGTTACACCAATAACTATATTATTAGACTTAGTTATCTTTATATCCTTTCCCATATAATTATAAGCAACAAAAATAGCATTCTGAATTGAATTATCTAACATAACTTTATTTCTCAATTTTATATCATCTAAAGTTTCATTTGATAATTGTTGATTTTCTATCTTTGATACATCCCAACTTTTAATTATCTTACCCATAACTAATGACAAAACAGTACCATCATATTCCGTTACATAAAGCATATTTAAACTACCATTCGTTTTACTATCTCCAAGCCGTTCCAAAACATTAATAGTACCACCTGGAGCCGATACATAATAAGGTAACTTAATATTTAAAATCAAAAACATGCATAATATAATTAAAATAAATAACAAATTTTCTTTTAATATTTTTTTCATAAATCTCCTTACTATTATAATATATTTAATCATATAATCTATTATGAAGAAAAAAATTATAAATTTAATAATTGTATTTTGTTCAATTTTTATTTTAATTGAAGTATTACTAAATAAAGTCTTAATATATAATTCCATCAATTATTCATTAAAACTCTGGGTCAATAATATTATACCATCATTATTTCCTTTTTTTGTTTTTTCTGACATTCTACTAAATTATAATGTAACACAATATATTCCAAAATCAATAAAAAAAGCATTCAAATCAATGTTTAACATTAGCGATCATTTAGTTACAATATTTATATTAAGTATGATATCAGGATTTCCATCCAACGCAAGAAATACAAAAATATTATATGAAAAAGGTAAAATAACTGAAGAAGAAGCAAATCACATTCTTATATTTAGTCATTTTTCTAATCCTTTATTTATTCTAACGACCATATCACTATATTTCTTTAATAATAGCAATGTTGGTATAATACTTATTTTATCTCATTACCTTAGCAATTTTATTTTAGGAATAATACTCCGAAGCAAAAATAAAAGTAATAATAAAGAGATAAACTCTGCCAATATTTCCACAAACAATTTTGGTAATACTTTTATAAATGCCATAAAAAGAAGTATAAACACAATATTAAATATTGGAGGAATTGTTACCATATTTTTAGTAATATCTGCTATTATTACTACAAGATTCAAATTTAACACATATAATTCAATGCTAATTAAATGTATATTTGAAATAACAATAGGCATAGATGCACTATCTCAAATTAATCTAAATTTAACACATAAATTAGTTATAACAAGTATGGTATTATCTTTTGGAGGACTATCCGTACATATGCAAGTATTAGCAGAAATTATTAATACCAAAATCAAATATCGTTACTTTCTAATTGGTAGATTTTATCAAATGATACTTTCAGGAATAATAACTTATATCATATGTTTATTTACAACTATATGAATTATTATCATGATATTTTGTATATTTAAATTTAAATGTTTTACCATATGGATCTTGTCCACCACAAGAATAATCACCTTCAAAATAAAGTCTAGCTTCACAATCTCTTCTTCTTATATATAAACATGTTTGATATGACGAACTTCTATTATTTCCATTTTTCCCCAAAAATATTTGTTTAAACATTAAATCAGCCGCCTCTTTTTGACTTTTTCCCTTATTTATAGCATTACAATAAGACTCCACTGCTGTATTCAAATATTTTATGCCATTATTTCCAAAATCAACTAGAGAGGCCATTTGATCTTTAGTTAATTTCCCATTCATATTACATTTTTTTAAAATATTATTAATAGCGTTTTTATTATAATTAATTATACATACAACTGCTTCCTGCACAGCCGTTTTAGGAATACAAGCTCCATCATTTTCAAAGAAAGACCTAATAAAATACTTTTTATTATTTGAAGAAACAGTACTACAAGGTAATAAATTATATGAACTATAATCTTTTAGAAGATGATTTGTAATCCCGTAAGCCGTTGTATAAGTACTTGAACTAAATTTTTTTATTTTATAACCACCGCTACAAGTACCAGGAGTACTTTCAAATTGATACAAAAAATCAGCAATGTGCTTATTATCAGAAAACTTATTACTAATCACATCATATTCTATAGAATTTGAAGAACTAGGTTTTGAAGACGAAGAACTCGATGAAGAAGAGTTAGAAGAACTAGGAGGATTAACTGGTGGATTACTAATAACAACTTTGCAATCAATTAAAGTGAAATTATTAGCAACATCAAAAATCTCCACACGAACATTTGAAAGAGCAGCATTAATATTAATTCTATTACTTGTATAAGTACTATTATTATATTTATAATAACTTACTTTAACATTATCAGAAGATTTAATATCAATCGTAGTTTTACCTTCTCCTACATAAGCAGTACATGAACCAGTAGGCTTAACTTTATCAATATTTTTTACTTCAATACTCTTTTCATTTCTATGACCATTCTTAGTTATCTCAGAAAATTTATATACACCATTTGAAGTAACTTGATAAGTTGCATCCTTGTCTCTAACAACTTTTCCATTAGGTAACAATAAATAATCAAAATAATTATCAATTATACCAACATTAATTATAACATTCTTATTAGTATATTCAGTATTATTTAAAGTCAAATTAATACTAGCATCAGTTACAACAACTAATCTATTAACACTAGCAACAGCTCCCCTTGAATTTAAAACACTATATATTAATTTATAAGTACCTACTTTATTATAATCAACTTTACCATCAATAGAAACTTTAGAAGTAATGTTACCGTCTATTGTATCAATAGCCACATAACCAGGATCGTTATATATATTGCCTAATTTTATATAATCAACAGTTTTTCCTTTTAAATATATATAACTATAATTAGAATTCTTACTTAAAACCTCTACCTTTCTTCTTACAGAAACATTACCTAATTCATATATAACATCATAATTACCAACTTTATCAACATCAACAGTATTTGTTACAATAACCTTATTAGTAACCTCTTTACCATTATCAGTTTTAGCAGTGTACCCTGGTTCAACATATATATCACCAACATACATAGATATACTATCATTACCCAACAAAAAAATACTATATTCTTCATAATTTCTATTACTACGAGACTTTATAATTAACAATATAATAATAGCAATAACCACCAAAATAACTATTGTTATTATTCCCACTTTTTTATTATTATTTTTATTTAGAGATAAAAAGGATTTAATGTTATCAAATAAATTTATTCTTTTGTTTTTTTCTTCATCATATTTTATATCTATAACTTCTTTATTTTCATTAAACATAAATCATATCTACCTCACTCCATAAACTATATTTTTAATTTTAAAATGCTACCATACTACAAAATAATTTAACACAAAACACTTTTATTGTCAAGGAAATGCAATCGTACATTTGTTGTAAAAAAAGAAACTACTTAGTTTCTAATATTCCATATTCACCATCTTTTCTCTTATATAAGATACATATATTATCTGAATGCATATCCTTATATACAAAGAAATCATGTCCCAATAAATTCATTTCCAATATAGCTTCTTCTTCATCCATAGGTTTCATTTCTAAAGTCTTTCTCTTAACAATAGTATATTTAATGCTTTCATCTTCAATATCATTTTCTTCTATATCAAAATTAAGATTTAAATCTTTATAACCTTTATTCTGCTTACTCAATCTAGTCTTATTTTTTCTAATTTGTCTTTCCAGTTTATCTGTTACAAGATCAATAGCAGAATATAAATCATCATTTCCAACTTCTCCTCTTAATATATACTTATCCGCAGGTATAGTTACCTCAATAATCTGTTCTCTACCACGAACCTTTAAAAGAACATTAGCCACTACTTCGTCATTTTGAAAATACTTATTTAGCCTATCTAATTTATTTTCAACATAATTTTCTATTGCACTAGTTACTTCTAATTTATCACCACGAATGTTATATTTCATATTATCATATCCTTTCTTAAAATAATTATAGCAAAAATAAAAGAAAAAATCCATTATTTAAAAAATATTTATTTGACTATTGTAAACCAATATATTAAAAAAAAGTAAACCAAAGTGTTTTTTCACTTCGTCTACTTTTATAATATAACTTCATATTAAGACTTATATTTTATTTTATTTTTCTTGATTCCAAATAATATCTCTTATCATAACTATGTCCCATAGAGAATGTTTTCCTAGGTAAAGCACCATCTAAAATAACTGTTTTAAACAATTCTTCTTTACCCATTACTTTAAATAAAAATCCAATATTATTTACATCACTACCCATCTCTCTTGTAGTATCATCTCCATGAATATAATCAATCTTTCCCTCATTCTTAGACAAATAGTCATCCAAAAACATTTGAATAGAACCAACAGCAATATTTGACTTAGGATTACTAATATATATTTTTTTATCAAAATCTTTAGTAACAATTTCTACTTCTTGTCCATTACCATCTTCATTTATTTCATAATATTTATATAATTCACTAAGCATATTATATGGATCAGTATTAAATACAACTCTATGAATAGGTTCAAATTCCAAAGCACTACTATGTAAATTAACAAGTTCTACCAAAGCATATCTAGCTGGATTATTTAAATATTCTTCTTCACTCATTGTTTTTTTCAAATTCTCATAACATGTTTTAGCAGTAGCCAAAGAATGATTACCATCCCCCATAGCAAATAATAATACACCCTTATCACTAACACCATACTTTTTATTAAAATTATTTTGATCTGCTAATAATTCTAACTTTTCATTAATATTATCAATTATATCCTTATTAAGTTTGTACCCTTTAACATGACCACCTTTTTGCATCAAATCAAAATCATAAACTTTATCATTTTCACTTACCAAACGACTTAATGGCTCTATAACATCCTTTTTATCATCATCAATTAAAATCATTATATGAGGTAACTCTAACAAAGCATTTTCTCTTACTTTAACTCTAGGTGGAATTCTTTCTATAACTGTCTTTTCTGTAGCTCTTATCAAAGTCTGGCTACCTTTTTCAAAAGAGTAATCCTCTAAATCTACAACGCCAATTAATCCTTCTCTAATTTTTCCATCATTTTGTGTTCTCTGTAAATAAATCATTGTGTCTTTATATTCCACAAACAAATTATTATTTACATATTCTTCCATAGTATTATTGATTTCAGAAATTCTCTCATTAACATTATCACTTTCCAAATAGATTTCTGGTAAAGTCAACCTCAAAGTAGATGGACTATCACCCACTATATCGTTAACTTCTTTCCAATATTCAGGTTCACTAGTATATTGATCACAAGCTACAACTGACCACTTAGTCATATCAACATTCTTAGGCAACAATATATTAGCACTTTTAAATGGTATATTCATTTTTATCACTCCTCCACTTATAGTATAACACCAATAAATATATATGTAAATCAAATGACAAACACTATTTTAAATAATCACATTCCATACACTTTACATTATCTTTGTTTTCTAATAAAATCCCACCACATTTTGGGCACAATTCACCAGTAGGTTTATCCCAAGTAGCAAGTTTACATTTAGGATAATTATTACATCCATAAAATATCTTACCCTTTTTCGTTTTTTTCTCAACTATTTTCCCACCACATTTAGGACAAGGCATTATTTCAATAGGATTAACCTTATCATTTTTAATATATTTACATGCAGGATAATTAGAACAAGCAACAAACTTACCATATTTACTTCTCTTAATCACTAATGGACTATTACAATTAGGACATAATTCACCAGTTTCTTCAGGTTTAGACTTTTCCATACTAGTAAAAGCATTCTCTACCTTAGGTTCAAAATCTTTGTAAAATCTATCTAGCAAATTCTCCCAATATAACTTTCCTTCAGCTATTTTATCCAAATCTTCTTCCATATCCCTAGTATAATCAACATTTATTATATCCTTAAAAAATTCCTGTAATTTATCTGTAGTTTCTATACCAATTTCTGTCGGATTAAACTTTTTATCAATTACTTTAACATAACCTCTTTCTAAAAGTATTCCAATAGTCGTAGCATAAGTAGATGGTCTTCCTATTCCCAAAGTTTCCATTTTTTTAATTAATTGACTTTCAGTATAACGTGCTGGAGGTTTAGTAGTATGTGCACTATAGTTAATTTCTTCTGAAACAACGCTACCATTGTATTTACCAAAATCAGGTAATAATTCTCCATCATCTTCATTATCATCATACACTTTTAAATATCCATCGAATTTAACAATACTACCAGTTACTTTAAATTTATAATCATTATTATCTAAAATAATACTAGTTACTTCCATAACAGCATCTTTCATTAAACTAGCCAATGCTCTATTATATATAAGTTTATATAACTTAAACTCATCAGAAGTTAAATATTCACGCACATCATCTGGACGCCTATTAATACTAGTAGGTCTAATTGCCTCATGTGCATCCTGTACATTATCTTTCTTCTTACTAGTCTTAACATATCCAACATAGTCATCACCATAATTATCACGAATAAATCCATAAGTAGATTTAACAAACTCGTCACTCAATCTAATTGAATCTGTTCTCATATAAGTAATTAAACCAACTGTCTCATCTTTTAAAGTAATACCCTCATATAACTTCTGAGCCAACATCATTGTTTTCTTAGAAGTAAAATTGAGTTTACTAGAAGCCTCTTGCTGTAAAGTAGACGTAATATATGGAGGCTTAGCTTTCCTAGCTTTATCTTCTTTCTTAATATTTTCAATAATAAACTTAGAAGTTAATTTATTCAATATAGCAATTGCTTCTTCTTCTGTCTTTATTTCCAATTTATCTTCTTTATAACTATCTAACTTAGCCTTAAAATCCGCAAAAACAGCTTCAATTTCATAATAATCTTCAGGAACAAAAGCCAAAATTTCTCTTTCTCTATCCACAATTAATTTTAAAGCAACGCTCTGTACTCTTCCTGCTGATTTACCACCAGTCTTAGACTGCATCAACTTGCTAAGTCTAAAACCAATAATACGATCTAACATTCTTCTTGTCTCCTGTGACTTAACTAAATTATCATCTATCATTCTAGCATGTTGAAAACTATCTAAAATAACATTTTTAGTTATTTCATTAAAAACTATCCTACGATACATATTATCATTAAGTCCCAAAGTATCATATAAATGCCAAGATATAGCCTCACCTTCCCTATCAGGGTCGGTTGCTAAATAAACACAATCAGCACTTTTTACTTCTTTTTTTAGCTCATTAACTAATTTCTTTTTTCCCTTAATAATAACATAATCTGGTTTATAATGATTTTCCAAATCAATTCCAAATCCATACTTACCAGATGTAGATAAATCTCTTATATGACCCAAAGAAGATACAACCTTATAATCCTTACCTAAATATTTTTCAATAGTCTTACTCTTACTTGGAGACTCAACAATTACTAATTTCATACTCATTTCTCTCTTTCCATAACATTATATACATATAAAAATATGTTTGTCAAACAATTTTACTTCTAGTTAAAAAACATAAAATAACAGCATAAACTTTTATCAGGAGGAACCATGAAAAATTTTATAAAATTCTTTTATAACATGAAAGTTACCAATACTAACTTTATCAACAACTATTATGAATTTAATCATAATAACAATTACTATAGATTATATATATTAAATGAAGAATATAATATTTACAACTACAATAATATCTATACAATTAACAAAGAACTAATAAATAATACTCTAATGAGTGAAATAATATTAAACAAAGATAAAAATATTATAACTACTTACCATAACATAAATTATATCTTATTAAAAATAAATTGTAATATAAACAAAAACATCACTCTAGAAGAAATTGATTATCTATCTAAAGTTAAAATAGTTAATAATAATAAATCAAATTGGGGATTACTTTGGAGTAAAAAAATTGATTACTTAGAAGAATTAATAAGCGAAAATGGAAAAAAATATCCACAAGTAGTTAATTCTTTTAACTATTTTATAGGACTATCCGAAAATGCCATAAGTTATTATAATAATATAGATATTGATAATAATATGATGTATTATATTTCTCATAAAGTACTAAGGCCTACTGACAAAGTAGATTCTCTATATAACCCATTAAACATAATATATGATTATAGAGTACGAGATGTAGCTGAATACATAAAAAATTCATTTTGGACAGATAATCATAATATATACAACGAATTAAATAATTATTTATATAAAAATAATTTATCATTAAATGAAGTAAAACTATTAATATCAAGAGTATTATTTCCAAGCTTTTATTTTGACTTATATGAGGATATATTTAATTACAATAAAGATGAAAAAATACTTAATAATATAATAAGTAGAATAGATGAATATGAAGAATATTTAAATTCAATCATTATATATTTTAAAAGATTTTATCCAATAGATGAAATAGAATGGTTAAAGAAAAAGATTATTAATTAACATTAACAACCTTTATAATTTCAGGAATTTCATTAACTAGTGCTGTTTCTATACCACTATCTAAAGTGTTATCAATTAAAGGACAATCACTACAAGCACCAGTTAATCTTACATAACAAACTCCGTTTTCGTATTTAATAAATTCAACATCCCCACCATCATTTTGTAAATATGGTCTAACTCTATTTAAAACTTTTTCAATTTTTTCTTCTACAGTCATATCAATCACCCAAAATAAGTATAATTGTTTTTTTTCTATTTTTCAAGGCAAAACATTTGCATTTTAACTTTTTTTTGCTATAATAAGCCTAGTTGGTGAAAATATGAATGAAATAAAAGTTGGAGATATTATTGAAGTCGCAGTTACAGGAATTCAAAAATATGGTGCATTTGTCTTAATAGATGATAAATATGATGGACTAATACATATATCAGAAATATCAAAAGGATATGTAAGAAACATTAATGATTATGTTAAAATTAAAGATAAAATATATGCAGAAGTTATTGATATAGATACAAACAACAACAAATATAAATTAAGTATTAAAAATATAGATTATAAAAATAGTAAAAGATATATTAGTGATATAAAAGAAAATAACAATGGTTTTGAACCATTAAAAGATCATTTAGATTCATGGATAAATGACAAGATTAGAGAAATAATGAACAAAATGTAAAAAAAAGTGTTGACAAGATAGTTTAATTAGTGTTATATTAGTCAATGTCAAAGCCAATTATTTTGACTTATGGGCGATTGGCTCAGTTGGTTAGAGCATCTGCCTTACAAGCAGAGGGTCATAGGTTCGAGTCCTATATCGCCCACCATGCCGAAATAGCTCAATTGGTAGAGCAACTGACTTGTAATCAGTAGGTTACGGGTTCAATTCCTGTTTTCGGCACCATCTTTTTTTTGGAGGGATAGCGAAGTGGTCAAACGCGGCAGACTGTAAATCTGTTCTTTCGGGTTCCATGGTTCAAATCCATGTCCCTCCACCACTCGTTTTAGCATAAATTGCCTCGTAGCCAAGCGGTAAGGCACCACACTTTGACTGTGGCATTCGCTAGTTCGAGTCTAGCCGAGGCAACCAGCTATGTTCCGTTAGCTCAGTCGGTAGAGCATTTGACTTTTAATCAAAGGGTCTGGAGTTCGAATCTCCAACGGGACACCATTTAAAGAAATTAACTAGGTACTACCTAGTTTTTTTTTGTTGACAAATAAGAATCAATATGTTAATATATTTGAACACAAGGAGGGGAATATAATGGAAAAAATAAAAATAAACAGAAAAAAAGCCAATTATACTTTAATAAGAGTTTGTTCTTTTGTAACAGCATTAGGTTTAACAGTAACAGCTCCATTTTTTATCAAAAGAAAAACATCAAAAGGAGAAATATATTATCCTACTAAAATTACAACTACTAAAATAGACTTTAATGACAACTATAGTTTGATAAATACAAACGAAACCGAAATGTATGATAAAGAACAAAAAGAAAACCATATCACACTAAAAGTTATAGAACATGGTAAAGAAACTTATACAATTAACGGAAAAAGCAAAAAAACAGATAAAATAAGTTATTATGAATTTCAATCATTATTTGAAACAGAAGAAGAGTTAAGAAATTCAATAATAGCTATTTATAACAGATATGGTAACCTTGATGAAGATGTATTAAGTAAACACCTAGGAGCTTATCTAATTAAACGTGAAGAAATTGAAACAGAAGAAATAAAAGACGGAATAAGTGTTGAATATACATTTGAAACAACTAAAGAAGAATCTAAAGTATTACCATATTCAAAGCAAAAAGTTAAAAATGAACAAATAGTAGCTACCGCTATAACAGGTATAATTACTTTAGGAGGAGCTACAATAATAAGTATAAATACAAGAAGAAAAAGCAAAAAAAGAACTAGAAATGAACAATAATCTAGTTCTTTTATATTTTAAAACTTCCATCTTCAAATAAAATAATTTCTTTTTCTTCAAATGTAATAGCTGTAATTTTTAAATCATCAGTACCTATCATAATGTCAACATGTCCTCTTGACTTATTATATCCAATAGTTTCTAATTGTTCATCACTAAAGTCAGAAGAACCATCTATGCATTCCTTAAATCCCATACCAACAGCAATATGACAAGAAGCATTTTCATCATATAATGTTTCAAAAAACAACATATTAGAATTTGCTATTTTACTATTTTTATCAACTAAAGCAATTTCTCCTAACATAGAAGATTCTGAATCAACAGATAAAATATTACCAAGTTCTTCCCTACCAACACTAGCATCATATTTAACAACCTTACCATCACAAAACTCTAAACAAATATCTTTTATTAGAACTCCCGAATGTACCAAAGGCAGTGAAGAATATACAATCCCATTAGTTTCAAACTTATTAGGAGTAGTAAACACTTCTTCCGTAGGAAGATTAACAATAAGTTCTCTACCACCAATTAAACTACCACCACCACACCATAAAGCTCTCTTATCTAAATTAACTGTTAAATTAGTACCAAGACTATTAGTATAATGTAACTCTTTTATTTTCAAATCATTAAGTTTACAACACTGTTCTCTATTTAATTTCATTTTTTCTTCCCAAGATTTTAAAGGATTTTTTGTATTAATCAAACATATATCAAAAATAACATCCCACAATTTTTCTAAAGACAAAACATCATTTGGAAATAATAATTTACTCCATGCCTCTGTAGCCACAGCAGCTATACACCAATCTATTTGATTATTTTCTTGTTTTTCCCTATACAACTTTCTTGTCTTTAAAGAATAAACAGAAGCAAATTTTAACTTTTCTGTTTTTATATCCCCCATACTATTAGGATTAGCATCAACCAAAAACAAAAAAGCCCCATTTTTCTCTGCATACTTATCATGTATACTTTTATTCCAAAACATACATTTTTTAATATCATCTTCATCATAATATTTAAGTAATGTATGCTTAATTTCATCATCATAATAATCAAAATATATATCACGAACTCTTAACTCCATAGCCACTTTTGTTAAAACTCTAACAAAAGGAAAAGACTCTATTGGAGCACTAATAACAAGAGGTTCTCCCTCTTTAATACAAAGTCCCTTTTTTAATAGCAATTCTGCATATTTATAATATTTTTCTTCCATATAATCCTCCATTTATCAAAAAAACACCATTAGGTGTTATTTTCTAGATACATATTTGCCATCTTTTGTAGATACTATAATTTCTTCATCTTGCTCAATAAATAATGGCACTTTTACCAAATAACCAGTCTCTATTATTGCATCTTTAGTAGCATTCGTAGCCGTATTTCCCTTTACAGCTGGCTCCGTTTGAATAATTTTAAAATCAATCTTTTCAGGAAGTTCTATACCCAACATTTCATTTTCATAAAAATAAAGTATTACTTCCAAACCTTCCTTTAAAAATTTTACTTCATTACTAATCTGACTCTTATCAATTTCAACTTGTTCATAAGTATTCATATTCATAAAACTATACATATTTCCATCATTATATAAATATTGCATTTTAATCTTATCAACATGAGCTGTTGGAACCTTTATACCAGAATTAAATGTTTGTTCAACAATAGAACCAGTTCTTAAATTTTTCAATTTTGTTTTAACTATTGCAGCACCCTTACCTGGTTTAACATGTTGAAACTCTAATACCTGATAAAGATTGCCTTCATAAGTAATAGTTAATCCTGTTTTAAAATCATTAGTATTTATCATTTTTACCTCCTAGTATAACTTATTTCTTTTCTTTATGATTAGTATTTTTTCTACATTTAGGACAATATTTATTTAATTCTAAACGTTCTGTAGTATTCTTTTTATTCTTACTAACATTATAGTTTTGACTCTTACATTCTTCACAAACCAAAGCAACCAAAACTCTATTTTCATTTTTCTTAGCCATTTTATTTCCTCCTTCAAAAAAACATCAAATGTATTATATCAACAAATAATATCAAAATCAAGAAAAATACATACTTTTTGTCCATTTACTATCTATATATATCAAAGAAACTATTAACTACCCTAGAAGAAATTCTCTTCGTAACTTGGCTTGTATAATTTGCATCAGGTAAAGAAACATCTGGAGATACAACGACCAAAGACATTATAGGATTATCACCAGGAGCATAACCAACAAAACTTGTTGATATAGTCTCCGTATCCACAACCCCATCATTATCCGTATCTAAGAAACTCTGACTAGTTCCTGTTTTTCCAGCCGAATTAGTATAATTCCCCATATAACCATAACCAATACCATTATTTATAACTTGATTAAATCCATATCTAACCCTATCAATATACTTCTTCTCCACATCAACAACTCCCAATATTGTTTTTTCTCTAGCGTATATTAAATCACCAAGTAAAGTATCAGGATTACTAGAAGGTGAATATACTTCTTTAAGCAAATAAGGTTCCAATCTAACACCACCATTAGCCAAAGTAGAAATGTACTGCGATAATTGAATTGGCGTATAAGTATCATACTGACCTATAGCATAATCAAGTAAATGACCAGAAAGTTTAGACTTACCACTATAACCCAAAGATTCAACAGGTAAATCTATTCCTGTTTTAACCCCAAGACCAAAAGAAGCATACATACTACGATATTTAGAAAAAGCATCGTCACTTATTTTTAAAGGCTTATCATACTGGTAATTACCATTGCCTACCTTAATAGCAATTTTATACTGATAAACATTAGAAGAATAAGCCAAAGCATAAACATCATCAATAAGACCCATTGTACGCCAAGAACACTTCAAAGGCGTATTTTTAATTTTAATACATTCATCCATTAATTTTGTTCCTATATCAATAGCATTATACTTATATCCTACCAATATTGAAGCTCCCTTTACAACACTACCAGGAGTTACAGGCAAAGTCACAATACCAGGAGTATAATCAACAACATAATACTTTCCATCATCACCTTTTCTTACCTGTTTACCAGACATAGCCAATATCTCTCCAGTTTGAGGATTAGAAACAACAACAAAAGATCTATTATAATAACCAGTATTAGCCTCATACTTAGTATTCAAAACCTCTTCCGTCAAAATACTCTCCAATCTCTTTTGAAGTTCAATGTCGATAGTTAAAACAATATCATTACCCCTTTTTCCTTCACTAACCAAAGAATAAGTATTGTTATCTCCTACCTTATATATAGCCTTTGTACCCTTCAAATAATTTTCATATTGATATTCCAAATAACTAATACCTACCCTATCATCTAAAGAATAACCAAGTTCTAAATAATGATTAGCAAGTTCTTTAGGTATACCTTGTTTATCAGAAGAAACATTACCAAGTATAGACTTAAAAGTATCCCCATATAAATATATTCTTTCCCAATCAAGTTTTGTATTAAAGCCAGACAAAGAATCAATATTCTCAGATATATAAGCATATTCCTCTTCTTTAACATCTTTATTCTTTATGATTTTTTCAGCATAAGAATAACCTTTATTCATCAAATAATATATATAAGCAGCCTCTTTATTAACACTACTTACTTCTTCATCACTAATCTTAGTCAAAGCTATTTTCTTTATATCATCCAAAGACTTCTTTCTACCATTTTCATTTTTTCGTTCTTTATCACTAACTCTCTCATTAACATCATCAATATGTTCAATATAAAAAAATTCCCTTAACATACTATCAGTTACTTTACTATAATCTATCTCCAATTTAGTACTAATTAAATATGCCAATTCCACTTCTCTTTCTGAAGTGACATCTTTATCCTTTTTATAATAAATAGTCTTTACAGCTTTATTATCTACAAGCAAATTATAATTTCTATCATATATTCTACCCCTAGGAGCAGAAGATGAAGTAATTGTTCTCTGAGTAGCATTAACAAGTAAATCACTATATTTATCACGTTCTATAATAGTTAACTGCATAAGTCTAAAATACACTATAATAGCCAATAAAACAATTATAACACTTAATAATTTATATCTCTTAACAGTTATTTCCTCCAAATTTTTATTACCAATATCCTTCTTATTAATACGATAATATGATGTATTTTTTTTAACAACTTTTTTTCTACTATAACTACCATTAACATATTTATGTTTTAAAATACTCATACTATCATCCTTTCATTATTATTATAGCATATTTTCCAAAATCTATCATACTTTTAATTAGGTACATAATAATATTAAGAAAGGAATAAAAAATGAACATACTATTAATAAGCAAATATATAAACAAATTAACTAAAGATGACATAAAAACATTTGCATATAACAAAGGAATACCCATAGAAGAATATGAAATAGATATCATATATTCTTATATTAAAAAATATTATAAAGAATTTCTACAAGGTAATGACACACTAATATTAAATAATCTTAAAAAAGAAATAAGTGAAAATACATATAACCATATTATTAATCTATATAAAGAATATAAAAGAAAACTTACCTAATTATCATTGATAAAGCGAATATATATTGGTTATAATCTTACCAAAATTGGTAAAAAGTAGGTACAAACAACAAATTTTAAAAAATATTTACTATAATAAACTTAACTTAAGGAGAGATAATATGACATTAGGTGAAAAAATCAGAAATTTAAGAAACAACAATAACATATCACAAGACAAATTAGCTAAAATGTTAAATATTAATAGAAATAATCTATCTAGAATTGAAACAGATAAATCTGTACCAACATCAGATATATTATATAATCTAGCCAAAATATTTAATATTAGCATAGACTCACTACTTGAAATAAATAAAACTGAAGAAAACAATTTACAAAAAAAGGAAAAAATATCTAAAATAACAAAATATTGCAATAGCTTATCATTACAAGAATTAGACTTTATAATAAAAATAATAAAATCTATGCAACTATAAATATCAAAATAAAATACGTATTGTATTTTATTTTTATTATTTAACCCCATTAATTTAAACAAATATTACACTATAATCATACAATAGTACCATAATAATACACATTTTTTCAGTTGACTATAAAAAACTAATGCTTTATAATTAAAATAGACTAGGAAGTGTTATATGCAAACAAAATATCAAGAAGAATTAATAAATATTATAAACAAAACGCTAGATGCTCATGATGATACTATTACCTCAAATAACAGAACTAAACAAGAATTAGATATTAATCTATATCTATTATTAATAGAGTTAAATGGCAAAGAATATAAAGGAGAAATAGATAAAAAAGAAGCTTTAATTATTGATGATTTTCTAAGACTATTAAACAATTATAAAGTACAAATAGAATTAAAAAGAACACCCGAACACTTAGAAGAACAAGTAGAAAAAATAAAAGAATTATATTACAATAACACTGCCATACTAAATAACTATTTATCTAGTAGCATAACATTAGAAAACATTTTAACAACTGGTAGTAAAAATGATATAGATGAACTAATAATAGATATAACAAGGAAAAAAAACAACAAACAAAAATATATTGCTAACATAGATAACAAAAGACAAAAAATACTAGAATTAATAAAAGAAGGAGAAAATATATATGTTAAAGAAGGCTATATTATAATAGATAGTATTACTTTAACTATTGAAGAATTTAAAGAAATATTTTCCTATTTACTAAATATTGATAACTTTGAATCAAAATATAACAATCCAAAACTAAAAAATGCACAATTATGTATATATATGGATATTATAAGTAATATTAATAATAAAACCATATCATCAAAAAGAATAAGTAAAATACTAATTCAACTATTACTACAAGAACTAAGTAAATTAGAAATCTATACAGACGAAAATACTGACAGTAGTCACTTTATTATAGAAAATATAAAATTAAATGATTTATCAAAAGAAGAAACACCTAATGATAAATCTTCAAAAATTATTATCAATAATAAAAATATATATATATCTAATGAATATCTAATAAACAAAATATTATCTCTATTTAAAGAAGGAAAATACTATTTTACGGAAGATATGTTTGTTATTGACGGAGATAAAAATGATTTTAAAGGAAAAATACCTATTAGCCAAATGATTTCATACCTAACACATCTTTTAGTCACAACAATAAAATCTGAAAAAAAACACAACTATAGTAAATAATTACTATAGTTTTTATTAAACACATGTACGAAATAAAGTTGACAATATCTATTTCCTATGATAGATTATATATAGAAAATAACAAATATATGAAAGAGTGATTATATATAATGGATTCAATTGAAGAAATAAAAGGTATTGGTAAAAAAACAAAAGAATTATTTAATAAACTAGGAATTTACACCAAAAATGATTTAATACATTATTACCCATATAGATATGAAATATTAAAAAGAACCAATATAGAAGAAATATATACTACAAATAAAATAATAATAGATGGACGCATTATATCTGATGCTCTTTTAGTATATCTAAGTAAAAATCTAAAAAGGATTACATTTAAAATAGATATTGATAATAATATTCTAAACGTTATTATTTATAACAGAATATATCTATTAAATGAATTAAAAACAAATAAAGAAATAACAGTAATAGGAAAATATGATATAAATAAAAAAGCCATCATAGCTAGTGACATAAGATTTGAAAAATTAAGTGATACACCCAAAATAGAAAGCATCTACCACAAAACACCTGGATTAACACAAAAAATTATATCCAAAAGTATACTAAATCTATTAGAAGAAAACAATAATATTCCAGATTATATACCAGAATATTTATCAGATAAATATAATTTCATTAGCAAAAAAGAAGCTATACATGAAGTACATATACCAAGCACTATATTAAATCTAAAAAAAGCAAGACAAAGGCTAAAATATGAAGAACTATTTATGTATTTACTAAAAATAAATTATTTAAAAGAAAAAATAACTGAAGATGAAAAAGCTATAAGTAGAAATATAAATGATAATGAAATACAAAACTTTATTAACAATTTACCATTTACATTAACCAAAGATCAACATCAAAGTATAAATGAAATAATTAATGATTTAAAAAGCAAAAAAAGAATGAATAGATTATTACAAGGAGATGTTGGAAGTGGCAAAACAATCGTTGCCTTCGTGTCAACATACGCTAACTTTTTAAGTGGATACCAAACTGCCTTAATGGTCCCAACTGAAATATTAGCAACACAGCACTATAACGAAGCATTTGAGCTATTTTCTAAGTATAATATTACAGTTGAATTATTAACTTCATCAACAAACAAAAATAAAAAGAAAGACATTTTAAACAAATTATTAACTGGCGAAATAGATTTACTAATAGGAACACAAAGTTTAATACAAGAAGATGTAAAGTTTAAAAATTTAGGCCTAGTAATTACAGATGAACAACATAGATTTGGTGTCAATCAAAGAAATGCCTTTAAAAACAAAGGTATAACACCAGATATATTATCAATGAGTGCTACACCTATTCCAAGAACATATGCTCTAACTATATATGGTGATATGGAAATATCATCCATAAAAACAAAACCAGCTAATAGAAAAGAAGTTATTACATATTTTAAATTAGAAAATGAAATAATAGACGTATTAACACTTATGAAACAAGAACTAGACAAAAAACATCAAATATATGTAGTAGCTCCAATGATTGAAGAAGATGAAAGTAATGTTGAAAATGTAAACGATTTAGAAAATAAAATAAATAGAGCATTTAGTAAAATAGCCAAAACAGCATCTATCCATGGAGGAATGTCTTCCATAGAAAAACAAAATATAATGAAAAAATACGAAAGTGGTGAAATAAATATATTAATCTCTACAACAGTCATAGAAGTTGGAGTTAATGTAAGTAATGCCAGTATGATTGTAATTTGGGATGCTAATATGTTTGGACTATCTACCCTACACCAATTACGAGGTAGAGTTGGAAGAAGTAACATTCAAAGTTACTGTATATTAATAGCCAAAGAAAATTGTGAAAGATTAAAAATGTTAGAAAAATGTAATGATGGATTTGAAATAAGCGAATATGACTTCAAAAACAGAGGTGAAGGAGATCTTTTTGGAATAAGACAACATGGAGACACAGGACTAATAATTTCCAATATAAGTAAAGACTATGAAATGTTATTAAAAGTAAAAGATGACATTAAAGAATTTATTGAAATATATAAAACCAATAAAGAAAAATATAACGATATCTATAACGAATTAACCAAGATTGACACAGTTGACTAATTTTTTCAAAAAATATATTGCATAAAAACAAAAAATATATTACAATAATATTGTCATAAGATAACAAAGTATCTTATGAACAACCTTTTTACACTCTCTACGAATATATGTAGGAGTGTCAACCAAAACCCCCTGAAGCTAAGGCGAGAGCCTTAGCATTTTTTTATATTTTATCACTATTCAAAAATTATATAGAACATTAAGACTTTGTACTCTTCAGGGGGCGACCGAGAATTCAATGAAAATTTATCATTTTGTCAAATCTTTTACAAAGCATTTTTAGTATATAAAATATAAGGTTTTATCTTATATTATTCATATAATCAAACCACAAGTGAGACCTAAATTTATCATTACAATTTTATTGTAATTTGTTACATTTAACATTTAGGTACGATGAAAATTAGTCCTAAATACTTGACTAATACCAATAAATAAGTGATTAATACTATACCTTTTGAAAGGAGGCATTAGTGTGATTGCTAAAGAAATATTAGAAATAATATCTAAACCGTGGTGTTCTAATCAAGATATTATGAAGATAGCTAATGTATCAGCTACTACTGCTAGTAAAATCAAACAAGAAATTGAAAAAGAATTCAGAAAAAAAGAACCAAATAAATATATGCCTGCCTATTGTATACCTACCAAAGAAGTTATTAAATACTTTGATCTAGATATAGAATTTCTTAAATCAATAGCATACTTTGATAAGGAGATTAATGATGGATTACCTAAATAGATGTCTTCTACTCGGAAGATTTAGATCCGTAACTATTATTGATGATAATGTTTCTTGTTTAGTTATTATTATAAATGATGAAGATGGAGATTTAACTATTCCAATTATTACTAGCACGGATGTTGCAAAGAAAATAACTAATAGTTGTGAAGAAGATTCTTTAATTGGTATCAAAGGAAAGATAGATGCTGATGAGCACGGTTTGATAATTAGAGCAGAAAGAATATCATTTTTAGGGCATAAATAAAGAGCCGATTAATGAAATGAACCCCTTAGAGTAGATACAATAAAAAAAGGAATTTACAAATAATATGATAAAATACACTTTCGAAAGGAGGTGTATTTTATTATGGCTTCGAAAGGGCAAAAATTTAAGAAATATACTTTAGCTCAAAAAGAAGAAGTATTAGCTAAATATATTGAAGGATATTCAGCAAAATATTTGGAAGAAATATATGGAATATCTAGAAAAACAATTGAAACTTGGAAACAAAAAGTTTTACATCCTGAAAAATATCTGGGTCAAGGACAAAAACGTGGTAGGCAAAAAGAAAAAGATTTAACTAAAGAAGATTACAAAGAAAGATATGAAATACTAAAAAAATACCAGGCCTTCCTCAAGGCACAACGAGAGAAAAAGTAACTTTTATTAATCTATATAGAGATAATTATAAGTTATATAATATGTGTGCTGTATTAGAAATAAGTCCTAAAACTTATTATAAATATCGAAATAAGGAAGATCCTGATTATTATGATTATTTAATAATTAAAGAAATATTTGATGATTCTAAAAGCACATATGGTTATCGTAGAATTGCGGAAGGCTTAAAAATTAAGTATGGGGTTGTAATGAATGGAAAGAAGGTTTTAAGGATAATGAAAAAATATAATTTGATGGCTGAATATATTAGAAAGTCAAAAAAGAAAAATAAAAATGAAAGAATTGAAGATAATATTAAACCAAATTTATTAAATAGAAATTTTACTACCGATGCACCAAATAAGGTATGGGATACAGATGTAACTTATCTTATATTTAAAGGCTCAAGGGCGTATCTATCAACAATAATCGATTTATATGATAGAAAAGTTGTAGCTTATAAAATATCTAAATATAATGATAACAAATTAGTTATGGATACATTAAATGAAGCAATATCCAAAATAAAAGATGTATCTGGACTTATCATTCACAGTGATCAAGGTTTCCAGTATACATCTTACGAATACAAAGCTATCTGTGAGTTAAATGGTATTACAATTTCAATGGCCCGAAAAGGTACTCCAATTGACGATTCTCCAATCGAGAGTTGGCACTCGCTTTTGAAGAAAGAAACTTTGTATAACAATAATATCACATCTTTGGAAAATTATATAGAGTTAGTTGAAGAATGGATAGAATTTTATAATACAACTAGAATCAAAGGAAAGAAAGTTAATAAGAAGAAAGGCTATAAGAAAAATGATAAATAAAGACGAATTAATATATAAATTAGAAGCTGTAATTGAATATCTAAAAAATAATGGTGGATATGATTATGAATTATACAATAGATTATGTCCATGTACGGGAGAACCAGATTCTAACATTGTTGAATATGCAGAAGATGTTCTATATTTAGTTAATTTATTAATAGATAACAAATAAAGACAAGCTTTATTTGAATAAATATTATAATTACATAATAAAAATCAAGGGTCTAGATGAACTCACTAAAGTTCGCCCTTGATTTTTCCTTTTTATATGATGTCTCCTATTTGGGGTTCACATCATAATTTCGACTCTTTTTAAATTCTACCAGGATACAATATTTTTAATACCTCATCTATTGTTTTTTTATTACTTATTAATTCTTCTTCTAACAGATCCAACTCTTCTAATGACTGACTAATAAAAATAATATTATCATCACAGTCTTTTATGTTTAGAAATTGATGAAAACCTTTATTTAATTCATCCAATATATGATTAACAAGTGTTTTCTGATATTTCCTTTTTCTGATTTCTCTATATAAAATATATTGATCAGTACACTTTTCAGCACTATTTACTGACAAATAATCCTTAGTTATCTTGTCAGATTTATCTTTTATTAAATTCATAATAAACAAACTATCTCTTGAATAATTGCTATCAATATAACCATCACTTTTTGGATAATTCATTTTTTTTAATTGTCTAAGAATCCTTTTTCTTTTAAAACTATTCATAATTTTGTTAGGAAATTTAATTGTTACTACGCCAATCACTTTTTCTTGTTTGTGATAATTTAATGAAATAATAGCTTTATTATTTTTTTCATAGAAATATATTTTTTGTTTTCCATTTATTAATAAGTTATATGCAATATGTGTAATTGTATTATCAATATTATGATAATCAATTTTAGTTTTAAGCATGCTATCTTTCTTGTTAAAATCTATATATTTTCTATAATCCATATTTAAAGATAATAGTATGTTTTCTGCAAAATCTCTGATAAATAAGGTATATGATAAACTATTTTCCATTCTTAGCACCAACCTTTTTTATTTCTAATCTACAATCATATTTATCTTCATCTTTTAATAATGGATTAACATAGTATATTATAAATATCTCATAAAATTTATAATAAAAGTCAATATAATCTTCAAAAGCGAGATGAGTAAATTCTTTTATTAACGGATCATTACTATCTATTTCCTTATGAAAATAAATAGAATCACTACATTCTTTAATTTTGATTAAATCATTTTGATGTAAATATCTTGAATACCTTTGTTTTATGTTTAGTATCATTTCATTCATATCAAAACTGTGGTTATCAACAGAAGCATATAAAGCCATTTTTTTAAGTATTTCGTAACTATTATCAAGTTTTTTCACAATACTATTAAATGTATTTTTTACTTTAGTTTCCCACCTATCATCATTAATTATATGAGAATGATATATAATACATCCGTTTAGATTCATAAATGTAATCATAGGAATTTTATATTTCGAAATCAAATAGTTTTGATTATACGTCTTATCTAAATTATTATAAATAAAAGACTCAGCCATAAAACATATTGAAGGATAGTATTGATATATTCTTTCAAAATTATCATAGTCATTATTTAAAACTGTTTCAAGTATTGCTTCAGAAAAATTATAAAAAATTTCTCCACAAAAATCTATCTTTACACTCTTGTAATCACATTTATCAGAAGATAAAAAGGTCTTTGCATATTCAATTAAATTAGAATAATGTTTTTTATTAATTTTATCCAATAATTCATCAACATTTAATTTATCAAATTTAAAATTATACTGTTCTTTAATAAGTTCTTCATAAATCGAAGATATCTCATCTATCACCATAATAAGCTTATTTTCTATTTCTATAATTCTTGAATACAGTAAACAAGAAGATAGACTATATGACTTTTTAGATAAAATCTCAGCTTGCAAACAAATATTATCATAATTTAATTCTAACGTTTTTAAAATTAAAGATATCATCTTTATAAAATTAAAGCTTAAGCATTCATGAATGTATTTATCGGATGTTATTACTTTTCCCTCAACAGATAATTCATATTTAATCTTTTCAATAAATTTAACAGTATCAGCATTTACGAACAATATATTATTTTTAGAATCTTTTGTTAAAAAAGTTCCTAATTCATTTATGCCTTTTTTTATATAACTATTATAAGTATTACTAATGTATTTTTGAGCATTTAATACAAAACTCACTTTATTTAAACTTATAAAATCAATTATCGCCTCGTAATTATCATCTTCTGCAAGATTACTGTTAATGATAATGTCTTCAATATTTTTATTAAACTTATTCCAATATTCAAAGTCTCCACAATTAGCTAGAATCATATCAAGCGATAAATAGTAATTATTAATAATTCTATACAGCTCTTCATTTCTGTTGTTCTTAATTAGGAATTTAATAGATTTTGTAAACAAATCGGTTATATACTCTTCTAAAAAATAGTGGTCTGCAATTTGTTTATTATTCAATGATGTTCCTGTTTGAGTTCTTAAATTAACCTCAAAAAATTCGGCTTCAAACCAATTAACTGGTTCATATTTCAACCTATACCACTTACTATCTAAAGGAATAAGATTTTTAAACTCAGTATATCTAACCATAATAGCAAAAATATAATTTGTAAATTCAGCTATATCTTCGGTATCCTTATCCTTTAATATTTCTTTTTGCAACGATTTCAATGTATCTAATAACAATATTACCTGATTACCATAAGAATTAAACACACTATCTGATTTATTATTCTTAATTGCTTTTTGTAAATATTTAAATCTGATATTTATTTCTTGATATATTGTTTTCGTAAGCATATTAATATCTGAAAACAAATAAACTCGTTGAGCTAATTCAAAATAAATAATAATAATTCTAACTGTTAAGAATAATGATAATGTGCTATAACTGGATTTATTCTTATATTAAATATCCAACAAGCCAACTGGACTATTATTAAACATAGATAATTTATCATTGATTTTAAGTATTTTTTATTTGCATATTCATTTAGAACAGATAATGACACTTTTGAAACAATGTTAATGTACTTAGCAGTAATTATTCCGGATAAATTTGAAAGAAATAATGCTACTAAAAAGCCTCCTACGCCCAAGCAAGCAAGTAAATATTGGTTATAATTATCATATATGAATGTTAATGAATTCAATATTTCAGAAATACATTTTATATTTCTAAAACCATTATTAAATAATATCAAATTACCAACCATATTAATAGCAGTAATAATTATAACAATATAAATCATCTCTTTAATTGCAATTGATAATATAGACCTATCTAATTTAACAAATCTAAATGTATCCTTAATTTTTAAAAATATTTTTTCTGCAAATATAGATAGTTTTTCTATGATTGATAGTTTTTTAAAATGTAATTTAGCTCTTTTAAGATTATATTTATTAAACATTTTTAACCTCCATTTCATCTATTAAGAATTCTTTTTACCATATCCGAATAATTACTTTCTTCAATTTGTTTATCCAATTCTTTTGATATTCTATTAATTGTTTTTGTTATTTTAGTGTTAGACTTTTGAAGTTCCTTAAACTCCTGAATCATTTGTTCTCTTTTTTCATTTAGATATTTTTGATTTTTTTCTCCATAAAAATATAATTCTATTCTTTTATGTTCTCCTGTAGAATTTGCAGTAAAATATATTACATTTATTAAATCAACATAACTTGAAATAATCATAATATTATCACACATACTATTATCTAATCCTAATTTTTTATTAATAAATTCTAAATAAATATTCTCAATTATTAATTCTATAAATTTAATCTCATTATTAACATATTTCTTTATTTGTTTATTACCAACTAAATAACTGGTTGCTTCTTTAACATTAGTTACATGTGTAATCTTAGACATATAACCATATAATTCTTTTATATCTTCAGAGGTATAACTATATAACAATTTATCACAATGATCTGCAACTATTTTGTAAAAATAGCTAGCTTTAGTCATTATATCTATATGAACTGTTTCTATAGTTGTAGCAATTATATACATTATTTCTTCAAAAACATTTCTTAGCAAGCATACAGCCATAAGAGTTTTTTCTTTACTTAACAAATCGTTAACTTCTTCAAGTTCTTCTGATATTTCTTTAAACATATACTTAGATTTTTTATAATCTGATATCTCTTTAAACTCAATGTTTTTAATCATATCAATATAAATCATATTACTTATATCCAGTATTCTTATAGTCTTATCAAAAGAAAAATTCTTATTTTTATGTTCTAAATCATATATATAGCCTCTTAACTTAGATTTCTTCATTGTTACCTCCATGAAAAAAAGAGCATATTCCATCTTAAAAATGAAACACACTCTATTATCTATATACATTATACCACTAAATTAGAATTTGTTGTTAGATATACTGAAGAATTTATCAAAGAATTCTAATAATTTATCGATAACCTTATTTTTCTTTTCTTGTCTATCATTATTAGGAGTAAACATACTCATTGGAGGAAGTATTGTTGATACCTCTGTACCATTAGTTTCTACTCTTCCCTGTTCGAACGATCTTTGAATAAAGTTATATGTTTCTTCTTTATTAAGATTCTCTTCAGCTATTATCTTATCTAATTCTTCTTTCTTTTTACTATTCATAAATGATTCAAAATCAGCATATACATTTGAGTCTTGATCTAACGATTCAATAAATGCCATGATTAAATCTTTCTTATTTCTTAAATCTGGACTTGCCATAATTGTCTTTTGAATAGTTACAAGAATTTCTTTATCTTCCATGTTACTATCATGGTATTTCTTAACCAATCCTAAGATGTAATCAATATTAACTTCTATAGATTTAATCAATTCCATCTCGAATACTACATCCTCAGTAACATCAGTTTTTTCTTGTTTAGCTTTATTTCTAAATTCATTATAAAGTTCAATATAAATACTATGATAATCTTGTTTATCTCTTTCATTGATTAATTCATCATCTTTGAACTCGTCGAATGATGATAAGATATTTGTTACTTTTAATATTGCACCATATAGTTTAATAAATTCTTTTTGTTCTGCTTCACTTTGCATCAATACTCCTGGTGCAAATTTAGAAGTTAACTTTTCAACTAAGGATTTATATCCCTCGAATGTTTTACCGTTATCATCTTCATATCCATAATAGTAGTCATTATATGGTTTTAATAAAACTATTCCATGAGCTTCTTCATCACCGAATTTAGCTAATGCTTCATTAAGTCTATCTTCCAGGTTTCTAAATGAAACGATATTACCATAAGTTTTAACACTATTTAAGATTCTGTTAGTTCTTGAGAATGCTTGAATTAATCCATGCCATTTTAAGTTCTTATCTACCCATAATGTATTTAATGTTTTAGCATCGAATCCTGTTAGGAACATGTTAGCAACTATTAGGATATCTATTTCTCTATTCTTCATTCTTAGAGATACATCTTTATAATAATTTTGGAATCTTTCTGATGAAGTATCATAACTTGTTCCAAATATATTGTTATAGTCTTTAATTGCACTCTCTAAGAATGTTCTATCATCAGTACTTAATGCTTCAGTTGATTCAGAGTTTTCATCTATTACTCCATCTTCTCCATTTACTCCGTATGAGTATATTAAAGCAACTTTTAAATTACTATTTTTAAGTGCTAATGATTTCTTAAATTCAGCATAGTATTCTTTAGCCATTTTAATGCTTGATACGGCGAATATTGAGTTGAAGCCATTGATACTCTTCTTAGACTTTATTTCTTCAGCATCTTGCTTTTTAGCCACTGCTACGACGTTATCTAAAGTTGAATATACATAACTTTCTGATGTTTTAGTTTTAATACTAAAATGATCTATTATATATTCAGTAATCATAGCAATTCTCATTTGATTATCGAATAGTTTTTCCTCATCTATGTTATATACTTTTTCATCTTTAACATCGTCACGAAGATCTACTCTTCCAACATATTCATATCTAAATGGTAATACATTCTTATCTGCTATGGCATTTACTATTGTATAAGTATGTAATCTTTCTCCAAAGATTTGTTCTGTTGTTTCTGATATACCTTTTATTGTTCTAGCATTTTCTGGAAATATTGGAGTACCTGTAAATCCAAATAAATAGTATTTATTAAATTTTTTAATAATAGCTTTATGCATATCTCCAAACTGAGATCTATGACATTCATCAAATATAAATACTACATGTTTATTAAATACATCACTTTGTTCATTCTTCTTAATAAATTGTGATAACTTTTGAATTGTAGTTATTATTATCTTAGCATTAGGATCATTTAATTGTTCTTCTAATACTTTTGTTGATGTATTTGAATTTGCAGCTCCTTCTTTAAATCTATCGTATTCTTTCATTGTTTGATAGTCTAAGTCTTTTCTATCTACTACAAATAATACTTTATCAATAAAATCTAATTTACTTGCTAATTGAGAAGTCTTAAATGATGTTAAAGTTTTTCCTGATCCTGTTGTATGCCAAATGTATCCACCTGATTTTAGTGTTCCATAGAACTTGTTATTATATGCAATAGTAATTCTATTTAATATCTTTTCAGTTGCTACTATTTGGTAAGGACGCATTACTAATAAATCTTCTTCACTCGTAAATACACAATACTTAGTTAATACATTTAATAATGTATGTTTAGTAAAGAATGTTTTAGCAAAGTCAATTAAATCTGTAATTCCATTATTCTTTTGATCTACCCAATATGAAGTAAATTCAAATGAGTTAGATTTCTTTTTCTTTTGATTGTTAATATGGAACTCTCTTGTAGTATTTGAATAATACTTAGTTAATGTTCCATTTGATATAACAAAGATTTGAACAAAGTTATATAACCCTGATCCTGCCCAGAAAGAATCTCTTTGATATCTTTCTATTTGATTGAAAGCTTCTCTTAAATCGATTCCTCTTTTCTTTAATTCAACATGAACTAATGGAAGACCATTAACTAAAATTGTTACATCATATCTATTATCAAAATTACCCTCATTATTAACATATTGATTTAAGACTTGAAGACTATTATTATGGATATTATTTTTATCTATTAAATAAATATTTTTCTTTTCTCCTGAATCAAGAGTTATTTCTTGCTTATAATCTTCTTGAATTAATCTTGTTTTTTCAATTATATAATCATTCTTATTTGCTATTACCTTTGTGAAGAAATTATCCCATTCTCCATCAGTAAAATGATAATTATTAAGTCTTTCTAATTGTCTTCTTAAATTAAGAACCAATTCATCTTCAGAGTTAATATTTAATCTTTCATATCCCTGTTCAACTAAAGTTTTAATTAATTCTTTTTCAAGAGCATCTTCACTTTGAAAAGATGTTGCTACTCTATTTAATCCTGTATATTCAGCTAATACAGTAGAATTGTCATTTTCACTTATTAAACCTATATTACTCACTAATACTCAACTCCTCAAAACTTAATAATTTATTTCTATAATATTCATATTGCTTTCTTCTCAATTCTATTTCTGCAGGAAGACCTACAGATATATCATTAATTAATTTATCAAACCTATCTAAACTGCTAACAATATGATTTTGTTCTTCCAATGAAGGTAATAATATCGGCATTTCTTGAAGTTCTTTAACATTCACAGCAGGAACTCCACCTTCATGTTTTAATCCTAAAATATAGTCAGAATTTGTTAACATATAATAATATAAATATCTATTTAACAATTTATCAGTTAACGATCTTATTTGGTAACACAGCGGTCCACACCAAAAATCATTTCTTTGAAATCCAACATAACCAATACCTCCCTGTCCTCTAGAAGGTGTGGTTACACAATCTCCTTTTGCATTAATCTCACTAACATACCCCGAATTACTCGTTCCCGCATTTATATATTCATATTTCCCTATTTCGAGTATTTCTTTTGGTTTAGATCCTGTTTTAATAGAACATAAATCTCCCAGTCTTAAGCATTCACTATCATTATTAAATAATTTGCCACGCCAAAACTCATATTGACTCTTTCTCGCTTCTAACTCTGCTTCTAACTCCGCTTCTAGCTCGCCAAATTTATCAAGAATTTGCACTATTTCTTGTTGTACTTCTAATGGAGGACAAGGAATTCTAATTTTTAAAAATTTTTCTTTAGATAAATTATATCTTGTTACACCAAATGAACACGATATTATTTCATTTCTAAAATTCTTATCTCTAAATAAATGTTTTAGAAAGTCTGGATTATATTTATCATAAAAGATATCATTTAACCTAAATCCAAAGCAAAAGCTATTTAAATATATTTTTTCATTTGGTTCTTTTGTAACAACTGATATCATTCCACTGTCCTCTAAATTTTCAGATGATCCAGCTACCAAGATATCTTTGTATTTAATTTCATTTTGTTTTTCATTTTCTTTTACTTGAACATAATCTTCGACATCTAAATTTGTTGATGGATTATTATAAATGTTAGTATATGTTATATATTTGCAATTTCCATTTTCAAAATCATTTTTTGACTTGCCTGATAATCCACTATATTGATTACCAATTTCAGATAATTTATAATATCTAACTCCATTAGGACATAGTTCTTTTATCAAATTATTTATCTTACTCATGATAATCAACCTCAAGTTCTTTAATTATCTCTTCAAGTTCTTTTCTAATTTGTTCTTGCTTTGGTACAACTTCAGAAAGCATTTTATTTACTTCTGCTATATCAATCTTGTTATCTTCAGTATTTGTTTTTAAATATGAATTAACTGATATATTATAATCATTCTCTTTAACTTCATCATATGTAGCTAAATATGATTTACTTTCTATAGATTTTCTATCTTTCAATAAATCTACTATATTATTAATATTTTCATCTGATAATTTATTTTTATTTGTGTTTCTTGTAAATTCATCAGATGCATCTACAAACAAAATATTATTATCAGATTTATTCTTTTTAAGTACCAAAATACAAGTTGCTATTGATGTACCAAAGAATAGATCTTGAGGTAATTGGATAACTGTATCAACGAAGTTATTATCAATCATATATTGTCTAATCTTTTGTTCTGCTCCACCTCTATAAAGTACACCTGGGAACTCAACTATTGCCGCAGTACCTTTTGGAGATAACCACGATAACATATGCATAGTAAATGCAAGATCAGCTTTTGATTCTGGTGCTAATATTCCAGCTGGAGCAAATCTTTCATCGTTTATTAAAATTGGATTAGATTTACCTGCCCATTTAATTGAATATGGAGGATTAGATACAATTGCATCAAATGGTTCATCATTCCAATGAGCTGGATGAATTAATGTATCTCCTCTTTCAATACTAAAATTATTGTAATTAATGTTATGTAAGAACATATTTATTCTAGCTAAGTTGTAAGTTGTAAGATTAATCTCTTGACCAAAGAATCCCTCTCTTACATTTTCTTTTCCAAGTATCTTAGCGAATTTTAAAAGTAATCCACCTGATCCACACGCTGGATCATATACTTTGTTAACAGAAGTTTTATCCATTATTACTATTCTTGCAAGTAATTCTCCAACTTCTTGAGGAGTAAAGAATTCCCCACCTGATTTACCTGCTGATGAAGCATACATTGTCATCAAGAACTCATATGCATCTCCGAATAAGTCAATGTTATTATCTTCATAATCTCCAAAATTTAAATCTCCTATTGCATTTAATAATTTAACAAGTTTTTCATTTCTTTCATCAACTGTGTTACCTAATTTATTATCAATAGTGAAATCATCAAACAAACCTTTAACATCATCCTCTGATGCTGAGCCTCTAGCTGATGATTCTATATTATTAAATACATTTGAAATAACTACATTAAGATTTTCATTCTTATCTGCACCTTTTCTTATGTTGCAGAATAGTTCACTTGGAAGAATAAAGAATCCTTTTTCATCAAGTATTTGTGACTTTCCAAGTAATGCTTCTTCATCAGAAATATTTCTATATTGAAAATCTGTAATACCTGCTTTCCTTTGATTATCGTTAACATAGTTTTCAATGTTTTCTGATATAAATCTATAAAATAACAATCCTAAAACGTATTGTTTAAAATCCCATCCATCTACTGAACCTCTTAACTCATTTGCTATTTTCCAAATAGTTTTATGAAGTTCTTCTCTTTCTCTTTCTTTTTTATTATTCATATTATTTACTCCTTATCTCATATAGCCATCTTGAGACCAATCATCTTCACCATCATAATCTTCAAATGGACTAAAATGCTCTGTAGCATATTCTTTCATATTTTCGTAATTTATACTAAAACTATACAAATTGTCATATTCAATTTTATAATTATCATTTTCATTATATATTTTCAAATTGACTTCATAATCTTCATATTCAATTTTATTGGTTTTAAAATATTCTGTATAAGTATAATAATCTTCATCATTTGGCCAATAAGAATTTTCATAATCTAAGCAGCTAAAACTTCCTATTAGTTCTACCTTATTAAATATACAATTCACATATAGTTCATCATTATTTGATTCTAATATTTCTAAATTAAAATCATCACTAAATTGAATGCTTTCTGGATCTATTTCTTCATCTTCTAATCCAACAGTATTAAATTCTCCTAATCCTAAAACATGAGAACTTATTTCATTTAATTTTGCAGTGATAACTTCACGAGCAAATTGTTTAATTTTTTTCGAATCGTCACCATTAATTTCACTAAAAAAGCTAGTTATATTTTTAAATGTTATAATGGACTTGTCTAATGACTTTACTAATCCATCATCATTGCTTATAAAATAAATTTTGTCATCATCTTTCCTGGATAAATCATTTAAATATTCAGATATAAAAGCGTCAGGAAATTCACTTTTCTTTTCTTTTTTTAATTCAAAAGGCAATTCTACTTTGAAATACTTTTTAAAGACATTCTCAGGATTTACTTTTTCAAGACTACAATCTACAGCAAATATATTTTTTTTAAAGTTTTCATAATCAATTAATTCTTTATAGCAATTCGCATCTATATCTTTTTCTTTAACATAATTCTTTATCCATTTAAATTTTCCAAAAAGTTCCTTTTTTCTTGAACTGCAACGATCAGTTATATGTGAAATAATTTCTTTATCAATAACTGATAGATTATAATACTCGTAATTTTTGTTTTTCGCATTTTCAATCAATAATTTTATCAAAATGTTTTTTTGATCAAAATTAAATCCTTTGGATTCAAAAATGTTTGTATCTATGAACAGTTTATTCATCTTCATCACCCTCTAAGCGTTGTTATCTCTCATATAAAATTATAACATATTAATTGACAAAATTGGTTATTTGACTAACAATTTGTGACAAAATTCAATATTTGCTATGAATATGTTGACTAATTATAAAAATTAAGTGATTAATACAACACGGAGGTGTGTATGTTAAGAAAATGTACTGATGAAGATATAAGCGATGAAGAATGTAAAAATGTAATTGATCCTTTTTATGATAACTTTGATGAATATGTTGTAATTTATATTATGCCTGAGGTAATTGCTTTTTATTTAGCTAGTTCTTTTTATCGTAATGCTATGTGGGAAGCGACGTTCTTTCAACACTTCAATTCTGCTGCTGATGTTTTTAATCTACCTGATGAGAATTATGAAAGAATTAAAACTGAAGTTATTAAATTACTTAGAATAAAATATGCTTTAGAAATAATTAGTGAAGATCCACTTGATTTTAAAAAAATAGAATATCCATTATGATGTTCTTTTTTATATTTATCTTTGTATTACTCTTTATCTTATCTCTATACTCTATCTCTTATCGGACATTGTCCAATTAATATTTGGGCTTTTTCCAAATTAATTCCAAATAATTTCAAACCGTTTTCCAAAAAACTCACGGGAAATATATAATTGTGTGAATGTAGGTGGCAGGTCGGTCTAGAAATTAGTTCAAATAAAAAGAGCTATCCCCAGGGGGGACTTTCTAAATGTTATTATTAATAATACTGTGATTGCCAATCTGTTTCTTGCCTTTCCCAATCTTCATTTAAGTAACTATCAAAATTATCTCCAAATAAAGTTATTGGCCTTAAATATTTATCTAGATCTCCATTTGATAACCAACAATTAGTCATTTTATCTATTACTTTATAAAAATCTTCTTCTGTATATCCTTCACTTAATCTCAATTTTATTAAATCAATTGTTTTTTTAGTATCAGGTGTAAATGGTAAAATAAAATGTAGGAAAACCGACATTTATTTTTACCGATTTCCTACATTTTATTTTACCATTTACATATAGAAATAACAAATATTTTTTATATATATTACTGATTCTGGTTTAACAAAAAAAAGTAGATACTGTTGATGTATCTACTTAATATGATATTAGTCTATGACTAAGTTTTATAAATGTATGAGTTGTTGTTACTAATTCATTCTTTTTTTGTTTCAATTTTAATCCAATCGAATAATAACATAAATTTTTAGTTATGCCTACTATTTTACAAAAAGTTTTTAAATAACTAATTTCAACCATTTTCTCAATTGTTTTTTGCATAAATAATAGTTTTATATTACTTCATTTATTACATTAATTAGACTTTAAATGATATATATTTCCCTAACCATCTTTTCAAAACCGGCATATACTGTTCTAAAAACAACTATATTTTATGAAAATTCTGTATTTCCAAAATAAAAATTTAATAAATCAACTAATTCTATATAAATATTACATTTTCTTAAACGCTCTACACGTTCATTATATAATTTCGTAATAATTTCTCTTTTTTCTTCATTAGTTGCATGATGTATCATTCTATGACATACAGGACATAAAGAAACTATATTAGCTTCTATATCCAAACTATAGAAGAATTTACTTTGTAATTGCATAGGTATTAAATGATGAGCTTCAACATAATTGCGATTGGTTGCTTTATTTGTAAAAGTAGCATGTTGATTATTATGCTCACACAAATAATTTGCTGCTGCTTTTGCATTTGCTGCTTTGACAGGATCACGTCTTGTTGAACTTCTTGCAAAAGTATTTGCTATGGGCTGTGGCATATCTAAATTTAATATATTAACAACTTTTTCTGGTAAAACATCATTAGATTGAGCTAAATATATTTCATCATAAATATCCTCAAATATTTCTCCTTTTGTTCTTTCTGTCCTTGAAACTGGAGTAACTTCAATAATTTTTTCTTCTTTAGGAAGAACTACATTATCATAATTATTATATAATTCTAAATTTTTATCAATTTGATTTAAAAGTTCTTCACCCTTTTTTGATAATGTAAATATTTGAAATCCATATTCATTTTGTCCTGCTTCATTCAACAAACCTAAAGTTCTAATTGTACTCAATATCCTATAATTTATATTTGGCGTATAATCATCATCATTTGGATATGAAGACCTACTCTTAAATCCATATAAATTATATATTTCATTTAAAATTTTAATTCGTGTATTCTTATCTTTAACAGCATTATGAAATTTTTCCACACTATCAGGATATAATGTTACATGTCCTTTTATAATTGCTTCTCTTAATGTTACTAAAATATAATTATAAAACATATTTAAATTGTCAATGGAATCTACTTTTCTTAATTCATTTAAAATGTATTCCTCTAAGCTATTATTACTATAAACAAAATTTATAAAATTTCTTGTAAATTGATAGTTTTTAGATTGTTCAAGTTGAATTAAAAATTGAATTTCCTTCATATTTCTAATATTATCTTCTATTGTAGATTTGCCACTCTCGGTTAAATTTAAAATTTCATTTGCAATTACGTTATAACTTAAAAATGTTTCACCTGTTTTTTTGTACCAATCAACAAATTTCTCTACACTCGTAATGATTGTTCTTGTAACACTTTTTGCAGGTCTTAATCCATCAGTTAATAACAACTTTTCTCTATTATCCTCATAAAATTTCAGAAAATTATTAAAACTCATTTACGTACCTCACTTTTCACTTCCATACAAATAATTCACTATAGATTTAGCAACTTGTTCCGCTAAAAGTGGTGGAACTGCATTTCCTACTTGTTTGTATTGATTAACTTTTGAACCTGAAAAAATATAATCATCTGGAAAACTCTGTATTCTAGCAGCTTCTCTAACAGATAATATTCTATTTTCTTTGTAATGGAAATAAGTTCTATGCCCTGTATCAATGGTATTACTTTGTGCTTTACTATTCATTCTTCTTAACAGTGAACTATATTTTCTATCTCCTCTTACAGATTCTGGTAAATCTTTTATTCCTCCACCTTCAGGTACCATAGATATTAACTTTCTTGTTTCATCGGTATGAGAAGTTTGTTCATGGTTATAAACCACATTTGAATTTTTTCTCATATATTTTTGATACTCCGAATTTGGTAAAAATTTATATTTAGTATTATCCTCATTATTATCTAATGATGGTAAATCAGAAATAGCTTCTTCACAAGTTACTTTGTAACTAAATTTTTTAGGAAATTCAAAATTCCCTTTATCTAATTCTTTCTTTATTCCAACAAAGAATACTCTTACTCGATTTTGTGGTACACCATAATCTGAAGCTATAAGTTTATCTAAATAAACATTATAACCGATTTTTTTAGCTCTTTTAATTATATCTTCCTTTACTTCACCGTTTTTCATAGAAAGTATTCCAGCAACATTTTCAATTACAAAGAAATCTGGTTTAATAATTGATAACGTTTTAAAATATTCTTGATATAATTTATTTCTCTCATCATCTTCAGATCTTCTTCCCGCTAAACTAAAGCCTTGACAAGGTGGGCCACCAATTACACCCGCAACATGTTCTTTAACATATTGCTTAATAAAGTCTTCATTAACTTCCGAAATATCTTTGACTATTCCAACCTTTTTTTCTCTATTATTATTGAAAGTATCAATAGCATTACTCCACATATCAATAGCTAACACACTTTCAAAATTTTGTTTCTCAAAACCAAGTGTTAATCCACCTGCTCCACAAAACAAATCAACTACTTTTCTTTTATTTTTCATTTTCTAACACCTCTAATATCATGTTTGAAACGGCATTCGCCATTAATGGTGGTACAGCATTTCCAACTTGTCTAAGTTGTTCCCCTTTATTACCAATAAAAATAAATCTATCAGGAAAGCTTTGAATTCTAGCAGATTCTCTTGCCGAAGGAACTCGATGAAAGATAGGATGAAAATAAACCGCATGACCAGTATCAATTGTAATAGATTGCCCTTTTCCATCTAATCTTCTCATATAATTTGAATGTCTATTATTTCTTTGTGATGGAAAATATTCTTCAGGTACATCTTTCCAATTACCACCTTGAGGAACAAAACTAATTCTTTTTTGAACATCTTCGTTTGGATAATTAATTCTATGATTAAATATATAATTAGTCCCATCATGCATTTTTTTCAAATAATCATTAGTTATATTATCCGAAATTGAATAAACTTCATTTGTTTCATCTTTAGTTGCATTTTTTTCTATCTCATATAAATCACATAAAGCGTCATCAACTATCGTTTTGTTTTCTACTTTAAATTTATTAATAAGATTAAAATCAACCTTCCCTATGTCATTCCTTACGCCTACAAAAACAGCTCGCATTCTTTTTTGTGGTACACCATAATCAGAAGCGTCCAATATTTTATATTGGACATTGTATCCCATTTCTTCCATAAGCTCACATATTTTTTTTCTAGCAAAACCATCTTTATTTGTTAAAATTTGTCGAACATTTTCTATCATTATAGCTTTAGGTCTTAATTCTTTAACAAATCTTAAAAACTGAAAAAACAACTTATTTCTAGGGTCATCTTCTAATTTTTGGTGCCTATTTAATGCTGAAAAACCTTGACATGGTGGTCCACCAACAATAATATCTATATCTTTAAAATTTGTATCTTTCACTTCTATTTCATTAATATCCCCACAAATAACATTTGCTTGTGGAAAATTATATTTAAACGTTTCACAAGCTGCTTTATCAAAATCTATTGCTCCAACAATTTCCATTTTACTGTTTTGTCTAAATCCTTCGCTAATGCCTCCACAACCACTAAATAAATCTATTACTCTATATTTTCTAAATTCACTTTTATTATATAAACCATCATCTATACTTTTTCTAATTTTATCTGAAAGGCTATGTCCTTGATATTCTTTATCTATTTTATCTATTACTTCAAAGGGTAATTTTAATTTTACTTCTTTGCCTTGTATGGATTTTCTTCCGCTTCCTTCTCGTTTTCCACCCTTATTCATATTTTCACCTCATTATAATTATATTGAAAACGCAGACTTTTTTCAATAGTTTTAACGGAAATAATAAAAAAATTAGAAAAATGTAAATATGAGATTAAAGAATCTAACTATCTTAATAATTATATCCTAAAAATAAAGATATCCCAAAATTACTATGGGATATCTAATATCACGTCTTTTAATTAATCTTTTCTATATTGGTAATATTCCAATTTTTGTTAACACAATCATGATAATGTACATAATACCAAGATTCACTAAATATACCAAAAAATATAAAATAGCACCAATAACTGGAGCATCACCAGATTTATAAGAAATCCCAACAATTTTTCTACTTATTAACATTAAAATTGAATATAGCGAGATGACTTCTAACAAGATACTATTGGCTATCGGATTAGCTAATATTGGAATATTATCGATTGTGTTATAACATAACCATGCTCTAATCAAAAAGCTTATACCACTTATTAATTTATACATTTTTACCTCCTTATGTTTCATTATAGCTTTAATATAGCAACAATCTATTTAATTTAATCTTGTCCAATTACAGTTATTATCTTCTGGAGAATCATTTATATATGCTGGTTTTATTAATCTATTTATTTTCCATAATTCTATTAAAGTTTTCTTCAAATCATTTAAATCATAATTAAAATGTTCTACTATTTCGCTTGTTGTAACTACATCATTTAAACAAATATATTTATAAATTTGTTCGGTATCTATATTAGCTACATTTTTATTTACTTCAATCTCACTATTGTTAACAACTTGGAATTTATTTACTATATCTAATATTTCTGATGTAGTTTTAAATCTTTTTTCAGGATTATTATTTAAACATTTTTCAATTATTTCATCTATTTGTTTCATATGTTTTCCCTCAATAACGCTTCCAAGATTAACCCTATCAGTTCCTTCATGAGTTTTCCCTGTTACTAACCACTGAATAATTTGTCCTAATGAATATATATCCATCATTTTTGTTGGTGTTATATTTTTTTCTTTCTGTTCTGGAGCCGAGAATTTCCTATTACCCAATATTTCATTACTGACAGTATGACCAGTATTATCAAATACATCTGGATTGTAATAAGCAATACCAAAATCAGTTAATATTAAATTATTATTATCATCAAGTAATATATTTTCTGGTTTAATATCTCTGTGAATAATACCATTATTATGAATATTTTCTAAAATTATTGATAAACATTTAATTATATTTACTAACTCTTCTTCTGTTTTTATATTTCCTAACTTTGTTAAATTGTAATTATATTTTTTCATTATAATGTAATTAATTTCGATACCTTTATAAATTTCTTTATTATACAAATACAATTCAACTACTCCATTAGTTTTTTGAAGTGACATCATTACATTAATAAATTCATCAAAAAATCTATTTTCCTTACTATCTTTATTAGATATCAATATTTTAATGGCAACTTCTTTTTTATTTAATTTTCCAAACAATACTTTACCATTACCACCTTGATTTCCATCATCATTAATATCACTTATAATTCCATAAATTGTTTTTAAACCTTCTTTTTTTATTTTCTTACAGAAAGATTTTATTATATTATTGTATTCTTCTTCTTTCACTTCTTTTTTTCCATTTTCAATTTCATCAAAACTTCTTAATTCATACTTATTATCATTAATATTAAAATCTAAACATATATTTTTAAAACTTAAATATTTATTTATCTTTAAAAATAAAGAATGCACTATATTCCAATATAAAGACTCTGGTGATTCATATCCATTACTTATATCAACTAAGTATTCAAATCTTTCTTTATTTATTAATTCTTTAAAAAATAAATTTATTTTGTTATTTCTTATCGAATAATCAATCACTAACTCCATATATTGCCATCTGGATAATTTTTCTTTGTTATAGTCTATATCAATACCTATTAATCTACCAAAATCGCATATATCTTTTCCATTCATGCGAGGCATTATTATTTTAATATAAATACCATTATTATCAATCTCTTTGTCACCAATAAACATATCAATTATACTTCTGTTTTTTAATACATTCCAATCTGTCATAACATTCCTCCAAACAAAAAAACTATAATCATAGTTATAGTTTTTAACAGCTATTATAAGTATAGCATAATTTACTTAAAAAATCATCATTTTCGCCTAAATTTTGCCTAGAGGTTTATTAGACACTCGCAAACCCTTATAAACAAACAAAATGAGACGCCGTAGCGTCTCTTCAGGGGGAAAAATTATTATCAGTTCGTAACAATTTAATAATTAGTAAAAGTCTTATAAAATAAGGCTTTTTCTTTTATCTTAATTTATCAAAGTTTATAAGAATAACTTTATTTTTAACATTTAGTATCTAGTTTTGGTATCTAGAAAATAGAAATGACACAGTGACACATTGTATGTGAGTACCCAGCACATATTTATAGTGTCATAGTGTCTTGTTTAAAATTATTATACAAGCTTTTAATACATAATAATATTTTTTATTATAATAAACTAAGATTTTTCTAAAGATACAATTCCATCATCAATAAATAATAGTCTAATTTATTTCTATCAGGTATTATATTTAATTCCTTATAAAATTTAGATATATATTCTTCTCCATAATTTTTTTTTATTGATTTTTCGCATATTGCAAGATCGAACCATTTATCTGCTATTCCACATTCACCAACATCTATAAAGCCAGAAAACTTATTGCCTAATGCAAAAATATTTGGCAAACTTGTATCACCATGAGAAAAACATAATTCTTCTTCAAATTGATTGTCAATTAAGTATTTTAACAGATTTTCTACACTACCAAATTTTTGTAATGTTTCTTCTTTTAAATCCGCATTTTTTACTAATCCTTTTTTCACATTTCTTTCAATTAAAGACAATTTATATTTATTAGAAACATCAAATGGACAATTTGATATATCAACTGCATAAATATTATCAAATGCTTCTTAAATTATTTGAATAACTTGTGAATCAGAGCAACCTATTCCTATTTCTTTTAATGACGTATTTGCTATAAAATCTTCAATTTTCTTAGTTAATTTATATTTTTGTTTCATTACATAATTTTTATTTAAATTGAACTCATTCAAAAATCGCGCTACTCCATCATCGTCATTAGAAGCAACAATTAAATCAGCCTCTTCCCTTACACTAATTTCTACATTATTAACCGCTACTCCTAATCTCGCAATCTTTATCATTGAAATATCATTATTATCATTACCAATAGCTATTATATTTTCCTTTGAAATATTTAAATACTCAGCTAATTTTGATACAGCTATTCCTTTAGATGCTTCATTACTTACGACACTAAACCAAGTTTCTTCACTATTTTCCCTAGAAGAATCAAGAATATTCATTTTATATTCATTTTGAACTATTCCCTTAAACTTATTTATTTGTTTTTTTTCTTTACCTATTACCATTACTTGTTTTACTTTATTATTAATAACTTCGTTAAAATTATCTTCAGTTAACAATACTTGATTATCATTTCTCGTAAATTGAGTTACATATTCAGTATTTTCCAATACAAACATTATTCTTATATTGTTTAATATTGAATAATCATATAATAATTTACAACTTTGTTTATCTAAATATTTCGCTCATATAATTTTTTGTTTTTGAACATCATATATCTCTGAACCATTTGAAGAAATCATAAATCTATTTGCACCAACCTCATTACTTATTTTTTGTGTATGGTATCTTGGTCTTGCTGTGCAAATTACAATTATATTTTCTTTTTCAATTTGTTTTTTTATTGCTAATTTAGTAAAATCAGATATTGTACCATCTGTTTTTCTAAGTGTTCCATCACTATCAATAGCAATTATATATTTCATTATATTCACCTCAACATATTAAAATATCAGTTCAAAGAGAACTGATATTAACTTGTAATTTATTCATTTATTGTTGTTTTATATACCCCAAACAAATCAATCATTTCTCTTGCAATTCCTTTTTTATCACCATATTCTTCCGCATTTGTTCTTAATACATTTTCAACATCTAACAATGGTATATATCTTAATTCAAAATTACCATCTTTTTCATTTTCAGTATACTCAGTATTTTCTAAATTAGGTTTTTCATCTGTTTTTACTTCATAATAATAAATTTCAATTTTTCTGTTTTTTTCTTCTGCAGGCCAATCTTTATAATAACCAATAGCACATGCAAAAGGTTCAATGTTTGTTATATTTAATTCAATTCCAGTTTCTTCTAATACTTCTCTATTAACTGCTTGAACAAGTGTTTCGTTCTCCTCTACATGTCCACCAGGAAATTGATAATTATTATGTGAATATCCTAGTAATACATCATTATTAGAATTTACTAATAACACCTTTACTCTTTTTACAACTTCTGTCATATCCGAATCTGTTAAATTATACTTGTTAGTAATTAATTGTTTCATTATTATCACTCCCTCTTCTTAAAAATTTCGTTTTATTAATTGAAACATTACTATTTATTCTATTACTGATTAATTCAGTAATTTCCTGAAAAGAGTATTGGTTTATTAAAAATAGATTTTCAATAGAAAATAAATTTTTTAAAATATCCAAATTTTCTCTTTTTTCAATAACTAATTTTAATAAAGTTAAAACTAAAGATGAAGTTTCTTCTAATGATAAATTTTCATTGTTTATTAATAAGTATGGCATATTATATTTCGTTAACGCTTCAAAATATTTATCATAACCATCAACATATAATCTTTTCTTTTTTAAATCATCATCTGAAATATTTCTGTTTTTAATTCTATTAATACGTTTCTCAACTGAAGCATACAATACAATTGTTAAATCTGGTACTCCATAATTCGTAGCAAACATATCAAATAATGCCGAATTTTCTTTATTATATGAAAAATAATATGTTGATAAAAATCCTCTATCCATTAATATATCATTTTTTTTAGCATCTTCTAATACAGATAAATATCCCATCAAATAATACATTGCTTGAATATTACTCGAATAGCAACCATAAATTTTTTCTGTTATTTTTTTTGATTGTTCATCATCTAAATATAACAATTTTTTTATTGGTTTTTCTGCTATTGGCATATTTAATGAAGAAGCTAGATGATTTGTAACTGAACTTTTTCCTACTCCGTCTAATCCTTCAACACTTATTAACACATTAATACCCCCTATAGAAAATTATAATAAGAATCTATATTATAACATAAATTTCTTTATTTAATAAGTTTTTTGCTTTTAACAAATAAAATATTATGATATGGTTTATGTTCTGGATAAACATTTAACCATTTTAATGAATTTATACAATCATAAATCAATAATCTATTTTCAAAATCATCATGTTGACAAACTTCATGATAATTTTGGATTAAATAAGGCATAATTTTTTCATAATCTTTTGGATTTACTGAAGATTATGTACAACTTAAAAAAATCCTTTCGGATTTTTTATCAGAGTGTTGACAAAGTTCAATACTCTTTTCTTTTTTTAAAAAGTTGTGTCAAACTTTATGACTGATAAATCAAAAAAAGTGACTTTCTAAGTTTTTACATGTTTTTTGTAAATTTCTTTAAAAAGTTATAAATTAACTTAAAATTATGATTTTATCCACGACTGAAAATACATTATATCAATTATGTACCAAATGTAAACTATTCTATAAAAATCTATTATTATATTAAATAAAAAGTATATTCATAAAACTCCATAGAAAAAAATAGCATATCAACAACTCTGTTGATACACATATAACACAATATGACAAACATATGTAAAATTTATTATTCAAAATTGACTTCTTCTTTTATCAAGTGATATTATTATATTTGCGCGCTATAAGATAGGATGGAACATAATGAATAAAAAACAAGAAATATTAAAAAATATTTGCAAAAAAAACAAAGGAAAATTAGACAGTATATCAAGAAGTGAAGCTCAAGTTACAAAAGAAATTTCAGAATTAGAAAATACTATTATTGATATTAAAAACTTTAAACTTAGTATTATAAAAATTATCTTAACAAGACTTCTATTAGTAACAACTATAAATTTATTAGTAATGATATATGTATATATAAGTAAAGGAAATAATTACTTAACATTTAACAAAATGAGCTCTGTAAATATACTTTTATTAATAATATATTTACCCGACACTTTAATTCATATAAAAAATAAAATACTTATCAAAAAAAATAATTCTTTACACAATTTAGAAAATACATTAATTGAAAAGAAACATCATCTAACAAAATTAAAGAAAGAAAAACAGACTATACACAATAATATTATAGCTATAGAAAGAAATAAAATTAATATTCAAGAAAATTGGAATAAATATAATACTATAAATTATTTAACAAAATAATAGTTATTTATCTATAGTTATGATATTATAGTTTTGGTGATATTATGGAATTAACAAGAAAAAACTGGTCAAAAAACGATATCAATACTTTTAATTTATATTTAGAATCATTAAAAAATGAAAATAAAATTGAATGGACTAAAAGAATAGTAAATACTAATATGAAAGTATTAGCTATTAAAACACCTATTTTAAAAAAAATAGCTAATGAAATATACAAAGGTAATTACATAGAATTTCTTTCTTTTATGCCACTTGATTATTATGAAAGTACAATAATTATTGCTAATATTATTAACAAGATTAAAAATAACAAAAAATATTATCTAGATATTTATAGTAGGAAAATAGACAATTGGGCTTCTTGTGATGTACTTAATTTTAATAATGTCAATAAAGAAGAATACTATAATATTTCTTTAGAATATATAAAATCAAAAGAAACATTTGTAAGAAGAATAGGAATTAAAATATTATTTTCTTTTGTTAAAGATTGCAATTATACAGATAAAATTTTTGCCATTTTAGATAAACTATATAATGAAAATGAATACTATGTAAATATGATTATGGCTTGGTTACTATGTGAATTATTTATTTATCAAAGAGAAAAAACTCTTAATTATTTAAAAGATAGTAAATTAAATTCCTTTGTCATCATTAAAGCTATATCAAAATGTAGAGATAGTTATAGAATAAATAATGAAGATAAACAATTATTACTTAATTACAAGAGGTAAATATGAACATTAATAATATCAAAAATACTAAATTTCTTAAAAAAATGAAAATTAAAGAATTAGAAGATTTATCAAATGACATCAGAGAATTTATTATTGATAATGTTAGTAATACAGGTGGTCACTTATCATCAAACTTAGGTATTGTTGATTTAACAATTGCCATACATAAAGTTTTTGATGCTGATAAAGATAAAATATTGTTTGACGTATCACACCAATGCTATACTCATAAAATTCTTACAGGTAGAGCATCCTTATTTAACACACTAAGACAAACAAATGGTCTCTCAGGATTCCAAAAAATGAGTGAATCTAAATATGACAACTATGAAGCAGGACATTCTTCTACTTCACTAGGAACTGCTCTAGGTATGGCAATTAGTCGCGATATGAATAATCAAAACTATGATATTATTGCTATAATCGGAGATGGTTCTATAGGAAATGGTTTAGCTTATGAAGCAATGAATCAAATTGGTGATACCAAAAAGAAAGTAATTATTATTTTAAATGATAATGAAATGAGTATTTCTAAAAATGTTGGAGCAATACACAATAGTTTAGATAGAATAAGAGCAAACAATGGATACAATAATGCTAAAAAAAGCACAAAAAGAGTATTAAAAAACATTCCCATTATAGGTAAAACAATAAATAATGGAATTACTAATATTAAAAAATCTTTTAAAAAATTATATTTAAAAGATGGATACTTTTTTGAAGAATTAGGTATAAAATATTATGGTCCAATAAACGGACATGATTACCACGAATTATTAACATATTTAAATATGGCCAAAAAAGAGAAAGAGCCTGTTTTAATACACGTTATTACGGAGAAAGGAAAAGGATACAAACCAGCTTTTTCTGACAAAACAGGATTATGGCACGGAGTTGGACCTTTTGATAAAAAGACAGGAAAACCAAAAAAAGAATATACTCTACCAACATGGAGTGAAGTTATAAGTAATCACTTAATTAATTTAACAAAAAAAGATAAAGACATCGTGGCTATCACTCCAGCCATGGAAGTAGGTAGTAAACTTACTAAGTTTAAAGAACTATTTCCAAATAATTTTATTGATGCGGGAATGGCTGAAGAACATGCCCTACTATTAGCTAATGGATTAGCACTTAATGGAAAAATACCTTTTATATCCGTTTATTCCACATTTTTACAAAGAGGATATGATGAAATAATACATGATATAGCCAGAATGAATAGTCATGTTATTATAGGTATAGACAGAGCTGGTATTGTTGGAGAAGATGGTGATACACATCAAGGAATATATGATATTACATTCCTACTACCTATTCCAAATATTGTAATATCTTGTCCCAAAGACAGTATTGAAGCTGGTAATCTTTTGTATACAGCATATTTATCAAATAAACCATTTGTTATAAGATACTCCAAAGAAAGATTAGAATACAAAAAAGAAAAATATCAAATAATACCAATTGGCTCATGGTCAATACTAGAAAAAGGAAAAAAATATGTTATAATAACTTATGGAGACTTTATAAATAGAGCATATCAAATAAGAAAAAAACTTTTAGAAAATAATATTGACATAGGTATAGTAAATGCTAGATATATAAAACCAATTGATACAAAAATGTTTTCAAATATAAGAAAACAATATACCCATATCTTTGTATATGAAGAATCTGCTATCATTAATTCACTAGGAGCATACTTAGTAAACGTATGTAATGATAATAACTATAATGGAACTATAAAAACATTTGGCATTGAAGATAAATATGTTACACATGGAAACAAAGAAGATATTATTAAAAGCCTCAAATTAGATTATATAAGTGTATATAAAGAAATTTTGAAAGGAATAATTAATAATGGACAAAAAAACAATTGAACTTATCAGCAAAGTAAAAATAATAATTGAAAACAAAATAAAAAATAATAATAATCAAGAATTTTATATAGAAGAACAATACTATAGTGATTTTGATGATGGTTTCTTAGATATAAATAGACTTAGATTATTAGGATTATTAGATAATATTTGTATATATTTAAATGTAACATATACATATATAGAAGACAAAGAAAAATACTCTTATTATATATTTAAACCACATAAAAAAGTATTAAAAAAAAGTATGGTTAATTCTTTATGTCATCAGCATAAATAATAGAATTATCACCATACTTTTTTCTTATTTCATCAATTGTTTTTTGAACTTTAACATTGTTTTTTTTATTATTATTAACATTAAACAAATCCAATTGTTCTATATATGTCTCTGAAAGATTTGCAACACCAACAGCTAATCCCCTCACCTTTTTATCTTCATCTACCCATAATTTATCAAACAAAGTAACAGCATAATTATATATATCTATATCACTAGAAATATAATTATTCAAACTAACTTGTTTACTAACTTTAGAAAAATCATTATATTTAATACCAATATGAACCAAGGAAGCATACATATTTTTCTCACGTAACTTCTTACCAGTTTGCATTGATAAGTCCTTTATGACTTTATATATTTTTTCTCTATCACCATAATCATAAGGTAATACTTCTGAAGTAGATATACTCTTAGGCAATCCATAATCTGACTCCACTTTAGAATTATCTATACCATTAGCATATTCAAACATTTTTATACCCATACTTTTAAAATATATCTTTAACATATTCTCATCACTATGTGCCAAATCATATATTGTATTTATATTAAGATTTCTTAATTTCTTAGAATATGACTTCCCTATCATAAATAAATTTTCAATATCTAACGGCCACATCTTCTTTTCAATTTCATCATAAAAAAGAGTATGAACTTTATCTGGCTTTTCAAAATCAGAAGCCATTTTTGCTAACAATTTATTATTACCAACACCAACATTTACAGTAAACCCAAATTTCTTTTTTATATCTTCTTTTATAGTATATGCCAATTTAACAGGATCCCTAAACCCAGAAATTTCTATAAAACACTCATCAATTGAATATCTTTCTATATCATCAGAATACGATTTTAAATAATTATACATCATATCTGAATAATATTTATATATCTTAGTATTAGGAGAATATACTTCCAAATATGGACATTTTCTCTTAGCATAGTAAATAGGTTCTCCAGTTATAACTCCCCTACTTTTACATAGATTACTCTTAGCAAGAACAATTCCCTTCCTTTTACTCTCATCACCACCAATAACAGCATATCTATCTCGAATATCTATCCTACTTCCTTGTCTTAACATATAACAAGCAGTCCAAGACAAAAAAGCATTATTAACATCAACATGTAATACTATTCGATCCATATACATCACCCATTTTAATTATAGCAAATAATTGTTCAATTTAAAACAAAAATATTTATTGTAAAAATCATAAATATATACTACAATATAACTATTCAAAAGGAGGAATCATGAAAAAAATTGGTATCATTTTTGCAATGGAAGAAGAAATAAATGCTTTTAAAGAACATATTCATATAAATAAAGAAAAAAACATATTTGATTTACATTTCTACGAAGGATTTTCTAACAATAACCAATGTATCTTCACAGTAAGCGGAGTTGGAAAAGTTAATTCTGCAAGAACTTGCCAAATATTAATTGACCATTATAAAGTAGATATAGCAATAAATGTTGGTGTAGCTGGTGGTATTAATAGCACACTTAAAGTTGGAGATATAATTATTGGAGAAAAATTAGTTCAACATGATTTTGATATCACTGCATTTAATCATAAACTAGGTTATATCCCAAATGTTGGAATATATATAAATTCTGATAATCATCTAGTAAATTTATCAAAAAAAATATTAAAAAATAATAACTACACTTTTTACACAGGAACAATTGCCTCTGGTGATATATTTTGTACAGATAAAAAACAAAGTAATAAAATAGCCAATGAATTTGAAGCTTTATGTGTAGAAATGGAAGGAGCTTCCATTGCACAAGTTTGTCATCTATGCCATATTCCATTTCTAGTCATAAGATGTATCTCTGATGTACCAAATAATAATAATAATATTATTACCTATGAAGAATTTTTAGATATAAGTTCCCAAAAAATAGCACTTGTTCTTAAAAAAATAATAGAAGAAGTATAATCTAGTCCCCCTATTAACAGTTGTAAATACCCAAATAGTATGTTATAATTTTAAAGAAAAAATTAAAAAGAAAGGACATTTTTGTATGATAACACGATTAGAAAATATAGAAAAAAAATATAATGAAATTACTGAACAATTAACTCATGAAGATGTTATATCAGACATAAAAAAAATGACTTCATTATCTAAAGAACAAAGAGCCTTAAGTGAAACAGTAGAAATATATCATAAATATTTACAAATACTAGAAGATATTAATACTGCAAAAGAGATGGAAAAAGATCATGATATGATAGAATTTGCTCATGAAGAATTAGAAAGATTACATAATTTAAAAGAAGAAACAGAAAAAAAACTAGAAATTTTATTACTTCCACACGACCCTAACGACGAAAAAAATGTTATCGTTGAAATAAGAGGAGCCGCTGGAGGAGACGAAGCCAATATCTTTGCTGGTGACCTATTTGATATGTATACTCATTATGCTAACAATCAAGGCTTTAAAATAGAAGTATTAAACTCAATACCTGGTAGTGCTGGAGGATATGCCCAAATAGAATTTATGGTAAAAGGAGAAGGAGCATATTCCAAATTAAAATATGAAAGTGGTGCTCACCGAGTACAAAGAGTACCAGAAACAGAATCACAAGGAAGAGTACATACATCAACCTCAACAGTTCTAGTAATGCCAGAAGCTGAAGAATTTGATTATGAACTAGATGAAAGTGAAGTTAGAATAGATATAACTAGAAGTAGTGGATGTGGTGGACAAGGAGTAAATACAACTGATTCTGCCGTTAGATTAACTCATATTCCTACAGGTATCATGGTATACTCACAAACAGAAAGAAGTCAAATAAAAAACAAAGAAATGGCCTTTAAAATTTTAAAAACCAGATTATATGATCTAAAACTTAGAGAGCAAGAAGAAAAAAATGCCCAAGAAAGACGTAACAAAATAGGAACTGGCGATAGAAGTGAAAAAATAAGAACATATAACTATCCACAAAATAGAGTAACAGATCACAGAATTGGTTTTACTTCTATGAATCTAGATAGAATAATGGCTGGAGATCTTGGTATAATTATTGAAGCTCTTATAACAGAAAATCAAAGAATAGAACTAGAAAACAATGAATAAAAACGATTATTATAAAAAACTAAATAAACACAATATAGATCCAAAAAAATTAGATTATATCATAAAATATAAAGGAACAAATTCTTTAGATGAAGATATAAATAGATTAATTAATAATGAACCAATTCAATATATTATAGGCAATCAAGATTTTATGGGTAATATAATAAAAGTAGACAAAAGAGTCTTAATACCAAGATTTGAGACAGAACTCCTAGTAGATAAAACTATAAAATATGCCAGAAAAATATTCCATAAAAAAATAGATATTTTAGATATTGGAACAGGTTCTGGATGTATAGCAATTAGTTTAAAAAAAGAGTTAAATGCCAACATTACAGGTATTGATATATCTTCTGAAGCACTAGATCTTGCCAAAGAAAATGCTGCATTAAACAATGTTGAAATTAATTTCTATAGAAGTGATTTATTTACTAATATTAATAACACTTTTGATATTATTATCAGTAATCCACCATATATCAGTTATACAGAAGATATTATGGATATAGTTAAAAATAACGAACCACACAAAGCCCTATTTGCAGACAATAATGGATTATACTTTTATGAAGAAATTTTAAAAAATATCAGTAGTTATTTAAATGAAACATATCTAATTGCCTTTGAAATTGGTTACAAACAATACCAAGACATCGAAAATATAATAAAAAAATATTTACCAAACTCCTATATAAAATTAGAACAAGATTACTCTCAAAAAGATAGATTTATATTTATATCAAATACTATTTTAAATTAAAGATGTACTATTTGCATCTTTTTTGTTTAAAAAAATTAACTACACCTCATAATTATACTAGAAAGGAATAATCAACATGAAAAAACTAGTATACTATACCTTGGTAGTTATAATTATCATAAATATCATTAATATAACAAATAATAATGAAATTATCCCCAATGAATCTATCAGAATGAGAGTAATACCAAATAGTAATAATACAGAAGATGTATATATTAAAAACAAAGTTAAAGAATATTTAGAAAAAGATGTTTTAAATATGATAAGTAAAACAAACAATATAGATGATGTACGAGAAATAATCAACAACAATTTAAATAATATTGATAATAATATAAATAATATATTTTCAAACAATAATTATAAAATGGATTACAATATTAACTTTGGATACAACTATTTTCCAGCAAAACAATTTAAAGGACATACATATGAAGAAGGATATTATGAATCACTTGTCGTATCTATTGGTGAAGCAAAAGGAGATAATTGGTGGTGCGTTATGTTTCCTAATTTATGCTTAATTGAAAAGAATGATAATCACCAATATAAGTCTATTATTCATAAAATAATAAAAGATATATTCTAAAATAGTTAAAAACCTAATATTATTAATTAGGTGATTTTGTGAATTCTTATATTATTATTCTACTTATAGCTATTAGCCTAAGTATGGATGCATTTTCTTTATCATTAGCTTTTGGTATGCAAGGAATAAATCAAAAAAAGAAATTATTTATGTCCATTACCGTAGGTATATATCACTTTATTATGCCTCTAATTGGAGTATATTTTGGAAATTTTATTATAAAAAATATCCCCCTAGATATTAATATTATCTCCTCCATAATACTAATATTTATAGGTATAGAATTAATCATATCTGGATTTAAAAAAGATGATAGTAAACTTACCACTTCGATTACAGGAATACTACTATTTGGACTTACAGTTAGCTTAGACGCCCTAAGCGTAGGAATCGGATTATCAGCCATCAACAATATCTATATAATAGATGCTCTAACATTCTCAATATGTGCTTTTATTTTTACATTCACAGGATTAGAAATTGGCAATATAATTAACAACAAAATTGGCGAATACTCTAAATTACTCGGAGGCATTGTTCTCACTTTGTTAGGAATTATAATATATTTTAATTAACATAAACATAAATAACTTTCAACATAGTTATTTTTTCTTTTAAATAACTACTGACAATCAAATATTATTTTGTTATAATTATCCTAGGTGGTAACAATGAAAAAGAATAAAAAGAATAGAGAAAAAAAGTCAATGAAAGACTGGGAAAAGAAATTTATCTTTTTTAATATATTAACTATTTTTATAATATGTTCAATATATTCTTATAAATTAATTCATTATTATAGAATAGAACATAAGCAATCTTTTTTAACTACAAATAATTTATATGAAACCCTAAAAAACAAACCAATTACATATAATAATAGTGGACTATACAAAATAGATAATAATTACTATTATAAAGGAAAAGTAACTGATAACTACCTATATTATTCTGGAAGATTATGGAGAATTATGAGTTTTAATGATAATGGTATAAAACTAATCACTGAAGATATACAAACATCTATGGTATGGTCAACAGAAAATAATTATAAAAATTCTTATATATATAACTGGCTAAACATAACAGACAAAGAACATTCTGGAATATTTTTAAATTCCTTAAATAACTATAAAAATTATCTTATTAAACATTCATGGTGCACAGATATAGTTACTAAAGATAATCAAACATGTAACGATACATTAAATGATTATGTAGGCCTTATCTCCATAGAAGAATATTTAAAAGCAGGTGGAATTGAATCTTATCTAAATAATAATAATTACTTTTGGACAATTAATGCCAGTGAAAATAATGTATGGTATATTTTTGATAAAGGTGGCATAAATGATGAAACAAATGATGATACCGGTTATCACAGCTATGGCGTAAGACCAAGCATCGTTTTAGATATTAATACCCCATTATATAAAGGAGATGGAACAAAAGATAATCCATATATCATTGAAAATGACAATAGTGTTATATTAAATCACAAAAATATTGGAAGTTATATTAAATATAATGATAATTTATTTAGAATAATTGAAAAAAATGATGATTATATAAAATTAACCCTAGCATATCATTTAGAAGACACAAAAGTAAACTATAGCAATATTAATCAATACTTAAATAATGTACTATTAAATAAATTAGAAAAAAACAATCTAGTAAAATGTCCTTTCTATGGAGGTAACTACAACAAAGATAACAATTATGATTACAAGGAAATATATAATAAAAAAGAATACTCTTATATTGGATTACCAAGTGTAACAGAATTATTTATAACAGATGATAGTGATATATGGTTAAGTAATTATAATAACAATTCACTTATATATACAACAAATAGCTTAGGAAGATTATTTTTAGATAACAAAGATAATTTACACTATTTAAAACCAAGCATATGTATAAAAAGTAATATTACCATAACAAGTGGTTCTGGTACTAGTACCGACCCTTATCTCTTGGAGGAGTAAATATGAAGTTTATAACAAAGTTATTTATTATATTAGATATTATTATTGTATTTTGCTTTTTATTAGTATATGGTCCATACGATAAAGCAAGAGTCTTTTGGATAACAACTTCCATGAATACTATGAATCATAAATACTTAGCACACATCTTCTACTCAGATGATACCATAGAAAAAGTCATGAATAGTAATTACTATATATTACTTGAAGAAAGTACTAACGTTAATGACATAACTATAGGAACAATAGAAACAGATAATTATAGCTCAATATATGAAAAACAAATATTAGATAGAGAAGAAGATGAATTATATAAACTAATCGAATTTAAATATAAAGAATTTAATTGTTATCTAGTAGCCATATATGAGCCAAAAAGAGTACATACTGCCGTAGCTAGTAATAATCTAAATAGAGGACAAATACTTACAGAAATTGCCAAAGAAAACGACGCTATCGTAGCCATAAATGGTGGAGGTTACAGTTGGGCTGATGGTTATCCAGAAGGATTAATAGTACAAAATGGTAATGTTATATATGCAAGAAGCAATAATGTATATGCAAGTGCCGCTATAAACGAAGATGGAATACTTATATCAGGAGGACTATCAGTAAAAGATTTAAAAGAAAAGAAAATAAAAGAAGCTCTAAGTTTTGGACCAGCACTAATAGTAAATGGTAATCCAATCAAAATCGTAGGTACCGGAGGATCAGGAATGAACCCAAGAACTGTAATAGCACAAAGAAAAGATGGCATCATACTATTTCTCGTAGTAAATGGATATGGACAAGACCTATCGTTTAAAGGAAGAGGTGGTGTATATCTAAATGATCTATTAATAATTTTACAAAGATATGGTGCATATAATGCCATAAATATGGATGGAGGATCATCAACAACCTTAGTTATTAATAACAAGTTAATAAATTCTCCATGTGAACCATTAAAAGAAGGACAAGACTTTATAAGAACAGCCTGGATATTAAAATAAACTGTTCTTTTTTCCATATATCCTCATATAATAAATTGAAAGGACGGAAAACAATGGAAACACTTAAAGTAGGAACTAAATCAAATCCTAATTCAGTAGCAGGAGCACTAGCAAATGTTTTTAGAGAAAAAAACAGTGTAGAAATCCAAGCTATTGGAGCTGGTGCATTAAATCAAGCTATAAAAGCAATAGCTATAGCAAGAGGATTTGTAGCACCATCTGGTAAAAATCTAGTATGTATACCAGCTTTTACAGATATAGTAATAGATGGTGACGAAAGAACAGCTATAAAGTTAATCGTAGAGGCAAAATAAGCCTCTTTTTTATATACAAATTTATTTTAAATTTAACAATATACATGATATAATAATTATAGGTGGAACAATGAAAAATATATATGGAATAACTTATAATGAATTAGAAAACTATTTTATCAACATTAATGACAAAAAATATAGAGCAACTCAACTATATGAATTTTTATATAAGAAAAAAATTACTGACCTAACACAAATGCCCAATATACCAAATAAAATAAAAGAAAAATTATTGGAAGACTTTGACTTTTCTTTTATAAAATTAGTATTAAAACAAGAAGATGTTAACGTTAAAAAGTACCTTTTTGAACTAAAAGATCATAAAAGAATAGAATCTGTTCTAATGTATCATGACTATGGCATAAGCATCTGTGTCTCTAGTCAAGTTGGATGTAATATGGGCTGTGCTTTTTGTGAAAGTGGAAGATTAAAAAAAGAAAGAAATCTTGAAACATATGAAATAGTAGAACAAATACTATTAATTGAAGAAGACATAAAACAAAGAATATCACATGTCGTTGTAATGGGAATAGGAGAACCATTTGATAATTACGAAAATGTCATGAATTTTATAAGAATAATTAATCATCCAAAAGGATTAGACATAGGATCAAGACACATTACCGTATCTACTTGTGGTATAGTTCCAAAAATTGAAACATTTATGAATGATTTCAACCAAGTAAATCTAGCTATATCACTACATGCTCCAAATGACAAAATAAGAAATAAAATAATGCCAATAAGTAAAGCATATAAATTAGAAGAGTTACTAAATGTCTTAAAAAAATATGTAGCAAAAACAAATAGAAGAGTAACTTTCGAATACATTATGTTAGAAGGAATAAATGATACTAAAGAATGTGCTATAGAATTAGCAAACATTCTAAAAGGTATGAATTGTTATGTAAATTTAATTCCATACAATGAAACAGAAAATATTGAATTCAAACGCACAAAAAAGATGCAAATATTAACATTTTATGATATACTTAAGAAGAATGGAATCAATGTAACAATAAGAAAAGAGTTTGGTGGAAAAGTTGACGCTGCCTGCGGACAACTAAGAGCTAACCACCAACATGATTAGGAGGAAGTATGCAAACATTTTATTTTACAGATCCCGGAAAAGTTAGAGATCATAACGAAGATAATGTTATAATATTAAATAATACAAATAATGAATTTGTTCTAGCCGTAGCTGATGGAATGGGAGGACATAAAGCTGGAGAAATAGCATCAAAAATTGCTATAGATACCATAACAAATAACTTTGAATCAATAGAAAGCCTTGGCAAAAAAGAAGATGCCATAGAATGGATAAGAAATACAGTACAAGATATTAATCATAAAATATTTGAATATACTGACAAAAATCAAGAAAGCAAAGGAATGGGAACAACGTTAGTAATAGCGATCAAAACAGATGATTATATATTATATGGAAATATAGGCGATAGTTCTGGATTTGTCATCAAAAATGAACAGTTACACAAAGTAACAAAAGACCATACATTAGTAAATTTACTCGTATCAACAGGAGAACTAACTGAAGAAGAAGCAAAATACCATCCAAGAAAAAATGTATTAATGCGAGCTCTCGGAGCCAATAACCCAATTGACATAGATATTTTTGATGTTGATACATCTGTAAAAGGATTATTTTTATGCAGTGATGGATTAACAAATATGCTAACTAATGAACAAATAGAAAAAGTTCTAAACAGCAAATTATCTATCGAAGAAGTCGTTTTAAAATTAATAAATAAAGCAAATATGCGTGGAGGACACGACAACATATCAATTGCATATTTAAAAAAAGAAAGTGGTGAAATATAATGCTAACAAAGGGGCAAAAGATTAATGACAGATATGAAATCATTAAAACAATTGGCGAAGGTGGAATGGCTAACGTATATCTAGCAAATGACACTATACTAGATAGAAAAGTTGCAATAAAAGTATTACGTGGAGACCTATCTAATGATGAAAAATTTATTAGAAGATTTCAAAGAGAAGCCTTATCCGTATCTAATCTATCACATCCAAATATAGTAGAAGTATATGATGTAGGAGAAGAAGACGGACAATACTATATTGTAATGGAATATATAGAAGGAAAAACATTAAAACAATTACTAAAGAAAAGAGAAACATTAACTTTACCAGAAGTAATTGACATTATGCTTCAATTGACTGACGGATTAGCACATGCTCATGAATCATATATCATACACAGAGATATAAAACCACAAAATATAATGATTCTAGATAATGGTTTAGTAAAAATAACTGACTTTGGAATAGCAATGGCTCTAAATGCAACACAATTAACACAAACAAATTCAGTAATGGGAAGTGTACACTACCTACCACCAGAACAAGCCAATGGAAAAAGTGCAACTGTAAAAAGTGATATATATTCATTAGGTATATTAATGTATGAATTAATAACTGGTTCAGTACCATTTAAAGGAGATAATGCCGTTGAAATAGCACTAAAACACATGAAAGAAAAAATACCAAGCATAAGAAAACAAAATCCTACTATACCACAAAGTGTTGAAAACATAGTAATTAAAGCAACAGCAAAAAACCCAAGAAATAGATATGATAGTGTAAAAGAAATGCACGACGATTTAGAGGTATGTATGGAAAAAGAAAATGCTAAAAAAGTAACATTTGAATATCCTGAAAATGATATAGATGATTCTGAACCAATAACAAAGAAAAAAGAAAAAAACAAAATAGAAAAACCAAATGTAGAGTATACAGAAAAGAAAGAAGAAAGTATTGAAGAAGATATCTTAGAAACACCTAAAAAAAGAAATACTGTAATACTACTATTAACAGGAATTGTACTATTCCTACTAATTATTGCAGGTATATTTTGGCTAACATCAACCAAAGAAGTAAAAGATGTAATTGTACCTAATGTCGTAGGTAAAGAAATAGAAAAAGCTATAAAAGAACTAGAAAAATTAGGGTTTAAATATACCATTGAATCAAAAGAAAGTGAAACTGTAGCAGAAGGATTAGTAATAAGAACAAATCCAAAAGCAGGAAGTACAAGAAAAAAAGGAGATACTATAACAATAATAGAATCACTTGGTGGTGAATATCACTACTTAGAAGATTACACAGGAAAAGATTATACAGAAATAAAAGCAAAATTGGAATTAATAGGAGTTAATGTAAATATAGAAAAAAAAGATGTAGAAAATAAAGACGAATATAAAGGAAAAGAGCAAAATATAATAGACCAAAAACCAATTTACAATAAAGATGAAAAGAAAGTATTAGAAAAAGGAGATACAGTTACACTATACATCCCAAATATTGTAAATGAATATCCAGATATGATTGCTGAAAATTGGAGTCTAAGTGATGTAATGTCATTTGCTGAAGAATATAAAATTAATGTAAGTGTATTAGATAAAAACGGAACAATTATCCCTAACGATAAATTAAATGATTTCTTATCAGCAAGCATTATAGAACAATCAAGGCCACCTAAAGACACTATTATTGAAGGAATAACATTAAAAGTCAAAATATTAGCAACATATGAATTAGAATCATCATCAAGTAGTGATGAAGAAACAGAATAACGGACGTGATTTATGAAGGGTATAATTATTAAAAATATAAGTAATACATACTTAGTTGAAGCAAACGAAAAAAAATATAATTGTCTACCAAGAGGAAAACTAAGACTAACAAAATCCACACCTCTAGTAGGAGATCATGTAATATTTGATGAAAAAAATAATTATATCTTAGAAATATTAGAAAGAAAAAACAAATTAATAAGACCCCCTGTATCAAATATAGATTATGCTGTAATAGTAACATCAGTAAAAGAACCAACACTTGATACAGTCCTATTAGACAGAATACTAACAATAGTCTCTTATAATAATATAGAACCAATTATATACTTAACAAAACTTGATTTAATGAACAACGAAGAGACAGAAGATATACAAAGATATATTAATTATTATAACAAAATCGGATACATCGTAATCACTGATAAAGATACATTAATAAATAAAATAAAAAACAAAACTGTTGTCTTTACAGGACAAAGTGGAGCTGGAAAATCAACACTACTAAATAAAATAGATTCCACACTAGAATTAAAAACAAACGAAATATCAAAACACCTCGGAAGAGGAAAACACACAACAAGACATACAGAACTATTTAAAACAAATAATTGTTACATTGTAGACACTCCAGGATTCTCAAAAATCGACTTTATAGATATGACAAAGGAAGATATTAGAGATAACATGAAAGAAATGTTTAATAATTTAGAATATTGTAAATATAGAGATTGTATGCATTATAAAGAAGAAGGATGCCATGTAATAGAATTAGTAAAAAGGAATGAAATATTACCATCAAGATATAATAACTATATAAGTTTTATTAAGGAGAAAATAAATGATTAAAGTATCAACTTCTATACTAACATGTAATAACAGAATACAAGCAACAGAAGAACTAAACAAAACAAATACAGACTATATACACATAGACTACATGGACGGAATATTCGTAGACAATAAAGAATTCACTATAGAAGAAATTAAAACACTATCAAAAATTTCTACAAAAAAATTAGATATACACATAATGGCTGAAAACCCAGAACCAATAATACAAGAATTAAAAGGTTTAAATATTGAATATATCACAATACATTATGAAATAAATAAACCATTAAACAAAATAATAAATTTAATACATAATCAAGGTTATAAATGTGGTATATCGATAAAACCAAAAACAAATCCAAAAAACATTATAGAATATTTAGAAAAAATAGATTTAGTATTAATAATGAGCGTAGAGCCAGGAAAAGGCGGACAAAAATTTATACCAGATGTTCTAAACAAAATAAAAGAATTAAAACAAAATAATTTAATAATAGAAATAGACGGTGGAATTAATGATACAAATATAGAAGAATTAAAAAATATTGTAGATATAGTAGTCGTAGGAAGTTATATAACCAACAGTAGTGACTATAATAAGCAAATAAACAACTTGAAAAATTAGTTGTTTTTTTTAGTGTTTAAATTATGAAAAAACAGAACATTATATACATAGAATTATATGAAAGGAGCTAATATGATAAGTAATTTTAACGAAGAAGCACAAGAAATATTAGTAAATGCTAAAATAGAAATGCAAGAATTAAAGCACCCATACGTAGGAACAGAACATCTCTTATTAGCAATACTAAATTCAAATACAAATTTAAATAAAAAACTAAAAGAATACAACCTAACATACAATTCATTTAAAAAAGAACTAATAAATATCATAGGAAAAGGAACAAAAAAAAGTGAATTCTTTCTATACACTCCACTATTAAAAAAAGTTCTAGAAAATGCCATCATGGATAGTAAAGATAATAATAATGGTCTAGTAACAACAGAACACTTATTCCAAGCAATATTAGAATTAGGAGAAGGAATAGCAATAAGAATACTAATAGGTATGGATATAGATATAGAAGAAATATATGATAATTGTAGTATAAAATTACTTAATAAAAAAGGAAAAAAAGAAACAACTTCCATACTAGAAAGTATCGGAGAAAATCTTACAGAAAAAGCAAAAAACAATCAAACAGATCCAGTAATAGACAGAGAAGAAGAAATAAATCAAATTATTGAAATACTTTGTCGTAGATGCAAAAATAATCCTTTATTAATTGGTCTAGCTGGCGTAGGCAAAACGGCAATTGTAGAAGAACTATCAAGATTAATCATAGAAAATAAAGTACCAAATAACCTAAAAGGAAAAAAAATAATATCCTTGGATATGGCAAGTGCAGTAGCTGGAACAAAATATCGTGGAGAATTTGAAGAAAGAATGAAAAAAATAATAACAGAAATAGAAAATGACAACAATATAATTCTATTTATAGATGAAATACATACAATAGTAAAAGCAGGAGGAGCTGAAGGTGCAATAGACGCCTCTAACATATTAAAACCAGCACTTGCAAGAGGAAAAATAAGATGTATTGGAGCTACAACTAATGAAGAATACAAAAAATATATAGAAAAAGACACAGCATTAGATAGAAGATTTCAAAAAATAGAAATTAAAGAACCAACACTAGAACAAACAAAAAACATACTTACCAAAATCAAACCAATATACGAACAATATCACAATGTTAAAATAAGTGACGAAATAATAAATGCAATAATAGAATTATCTGAAAAATATATATACAATAGAAATAGACCAGATAAAGACATTGATATTTTAGACGAAGTATGTTCAAAAACAAGCATAAAAAAAGATAACAACACTTCAACCATAGAAAACAACCTAGAATTAATACAAAAAAACAAGAAAAATGCTATAAAAGAAAAAAATTACGAAAAGGCATTAAGTTATAAAATAGAAGAAAATAACAATAATAAGATACTGCAAAAAAAAGCTAAAGAAGTTACTTTATTAGACTTAGCAAAAGTAGTAAATCAAAAAACAAATATTCCAATATATGAAATTATAAAAGAAGATACAAAAATAATTAACAACATAAAAATCACATTATCAAATAATATCATCGGACAAGATAAAGTAATAAATAGTCTAATAGACATAACAAAAAGAATAAAATTAGGATACAAAGATAACTCTTGTTATTCACTAATGTTTACAGGTCCAACAGGTGTAGGTAAAACAAAATTAGCTGAAACATTTGCCAAATTATTAGTAAAAGATAATATAATAAAACTAGATATGAGTGAATATTCTGATTCAACATCAATAACAAAAATTATAGGTTCAAGCCCAGGATATATAGGATATGACGATAACAAATATATCCTAAATACAATCAAAGATAAACCAAATTCAGTTATTATATTAGATGAAATAGATAAATGTCACCCAAAAGTATTAAATTTATTTTATCAAATATTGGATGATGGAAAAATAAAAGATGCCAAAGGAAATACCATCTATTTTAATAACACAGTAATAATAATGACAACAAATATTGGACATGAAAAAAATACAATAGGATTCAATACACAAAATAACAAACAATTAACAGAATTAAAAGAGGAATTTAATATATCATTAATAAACAGAATTGATAATATAATTTCATTTAATACATTAACTAAAGATAACATAATAGAAATTATAAATATACATATTAAAAAATTAAAAGAAAAATATAAAAATATCAACATAACAATAGAAAACAACATTAAAGAAGAAATATTAGAATTATCTAATTATGAATTATTTGGAGCAAGAAAAATAGAAAAGATAATAAAAAATAATATTGAAAATATAATTATAGATAAAATCATCAATAATATACATGACATAACAATTTCTAGTATCCTAATAAAAGAATAAATGATATAATATAAATTGGTGATATTATGAATTATCATAAAATTTGCAAAGAAATATTAACAAATTTAAATTATACTCCAAAAATACTACTACATAGTTGTTGTGCCCCTTGTAGCAGTCAAGTCATCACATTACTAACAGAATACTTTGACATAACTATATTATATTATAATCCAAATATATATCCAAAAGATGAATATATTAAAAGAAAAGAAGAACAAATAAAATTAATAAATGAAATAGAGCATAAAAATAAAATAGATATTATAGACTGTGACTACGAAAATAACATATATGAAAATACAATCAAAGGCTTAGAAAATGAACCAGAAGGTGGAAAAAGATGTCAACAATGTTTTATCTTAAGATTGGAAAAAACAGCACAAATAGCAAAAAAATTAAACTATAATTATTTTTCAACAACTCTAACTGTATCTCCTCATAAAAACTCAACAATAATAAACAATATAGGATATGAACTAGAAAAAAAATATAATATAAAATGGTTACCCTCAGATTACAAAAAAGAAGAAGGATATAAAAAATCTATTGAACTATCTAAAAAATACAACTTATACAGACAAGACTACTGTGGTTGCAAATACTCAATAAGAAAAGAAACACAAGAAAAAAATAACTATTCTTGAGGGGAATAGTTATTTTATTTTTCTAAAGTAAAGAAACTAAACATTTCATATCCTAAAAAGACACAACTTGCTAAAAAGAACAAAATAGCAATTACCATAACAAACTTATTATTCATAAATCCTTGCATAGCAGAATTTTTAGGCTGAACAATATTTTTTACTTCCTGAATAGGTGCTCCCTGAAAAGTAACATTATCATCCGTTCCAAATTCTCTAACCGTCTCCAAATTTTGTTCACTAACAGAAAAATTTCCTTTATTAACTTTATCTTCTTCCTTTAAAGCTCCTAATAAATTTGTTTCTTTAGAAGCATCAAAGAAAACATTATTATTCAAAACTGAAGACGTTGTAGTAGACTGAACATTACCATTAACAGGAGACATAACTTGTGTCGCTTCCACATCATTAGGAATATTATTATTTAAAACACTAACAGTTGAAGAAGAAGTTTGTTGAACCCCAACATTATTATCAACTGTTTTAACATTATTATCTAACACAACAGGATTGATTATATTTTCAGTAGTAACATCATTTAGAGCAGAAGAAACAATAGTATTATCAACAGTTTGACCACCTAAAGAAGAAGGATTAGGAACAGCGACAGTTTCCGTAGCCAAAACGTTAGGAGTAGAAACATTCAAATTGTTTGATTCAGGCAAAACATTACTATCCACTTTTGGTTCCTCAAAAATAACACTACTATCACTAAAAATAGAATCTGTATCTTTTATAGATGTAAACTTATCACTATAATAATTAATAGCTTTAGTAGCTATATCCTTTTTAATCGTTGCAACATATGTCTCTTTTACATTAATTCTTTGACCATCAACCACTTTAAAATTCGTAAATTTTACATCATCAAGAGATGAATAATCAACAGATCTCTTAATAAGATTTTTGACAAAATTATCTAATTTAAATTTCTCATTAGCATCAGTTATATTAACAAAAGAAGAATTAATAACCTTTGAAACAAAAATATTTGCATTTTCTTCATCCCTAGAAATAGTATAAACAGCATAATCATTACCATCTAAAGAAATATAAGTAATAATCTTAGCATCCCTATTTATCTCATGTTCATCTATAATTTTAATAATATTATTCATAGTTCCTCCTTATCATCATAGAACTCTCTAGCATAAAAATTATAACATAAAAAAAGCTAATAAACAATAGTTTTTATAAAATTGAACATATTAAACACTTTATTTACATTAAGTTAATAATTAAATCTATGCTTTTTCATTTAATTTTTTAACTCTAATTAAAGTTTTTTCATTTACTTTCTTATTCTCTTTCATTTTTTTATTAAGAAAAACTATTTTTGCTTGATTATTAACCATTACCTTTCTTAAAGTATTTATCTTTTTCAAATAATAATTATAATTAGGCAATTGTTCTTTATATAAAGAAAACTTAGAAATATATTCATCCCTCAAACTATCAATATCACTAATTGTAGAAGAAATATATTTATACATATCATCCATCTCATTAATAGAATAATTTAATTTATCAATATAATCATCAGCAGTATAAACAATTTCTGTCTTCTTCGTAGAAGCGATAGACTTACGTAAATTAGAAACCGTCTTCTTAGTCAAAGAAGTTTGTAAAGAAATACTAGGAAACAATCCCTTAAAAGGAGACAAAGCAAACAAACCAATCAACTTAATTCCATTTAAAAGTAAACTACCAAAACCAGACAAATTATAACGAACAGACTCATAAGAAGAAATATTACCTACTTTAGAACTAATTTCCTTTAATAATTCTTCCTGCTTACTATATATAAATTCACACCTAGAGACAATATTTTCTTTATTAAAAATATCATTTTGATATTTTTTAAAGTCAATATTAGCATCTTCTAATTCCTTAATTTTTTCCTCACTTTTTTCTTCTAATAAAGCACATTGCTCTTTAACTTCCTCTAATATAGAATATAAATATTTGTAAGTATCTAAAACTTTATAATCTTTTACTAAATTCCTTCTATCTTCTAAATTACAAAGTTCTCCAAACAGTAAAATCTTATCCAACAAATTCTTATCATCCATATCTAAAATATTTTCAAAATAATAATTTTCTTTATATATATTATATTGCTTATTTAGCTTATTTAACTTATCAAGTAATTGTTTAACCTTTTTCAAATAGTCATTACACTCCTGAAGCAAAGAAGAATCTATATCAAATTTACTCAAAACGTATAATTCACTATTTAAAACTTCTAACTTGTTAATTTCATCAATAAAGTTCTTCCTTATTCCTATCAAAATATCCTTTTTTAATTCTTCTATATCTGTCAAAGAAGAAACATAATTAAAATCATAAAAAGATTTGTTTTTAAAATCATCATAATCATTTCTTTTTATTTTGCTCTGAGAAACATTTATTTTTTTACTTTGTATATTAATATGCTTAGTTCTGTCATCCTCAAGCATTTTTTTATCATTAAAAATTTTATTATCTTTATCGTTAAAAGTTATATTATTACTTTTATCTTTATTAGTGGTTTTTGTTAAATCCTCAATACCCTTCCCAAACAGCATCAAAGGAACAAGCATAATTCTCTTAAAAAAACCAGTATTTTTTTCCAATTTATTGTCTTCATTATTTTTATTTTTTTTATGCTTAAATTTAGCAATTAACTTAATTCTATCACTGAACCTACTCTTTCCCTGTTTACTCATAAGATCACACTCAAAAAAATTATAACATTATATAAAAAAATAGTAAAGAAAAAGACTAGAAAATCTAGTCTTCTAAAAATTCTTCTTCCAAAGCTTCAGAAGGTTCATCATCAAAAAATTCCTTTTCTAATGTATAACCAACATCCATATATTCTTTAGCCCCAGTACCTGCAGGAATAAGTTTACCAATAATAACGTTTTCTTTCAACCCATGTAAATAGTCAGTCTTACCTTTTACAGCAGCTTCAGTCAAGATTCTAGTTGTCTCTTGGAAAGAAGCAGAAGCTAAGAATGAATCAGTTTGAAGAGAAGATTTAGTAATACCTAACAAAATTGGTTGTCCAATAGCAGGTTTTTTACCCTGTAAAATAACATCTCTATTTCCTTTAGTAAATTTACTAATTGAAACAACAGTACTTGGTAAGAAATCAGTATCACCAGAATCTACTATTCTAATTTGTGAAATCATTCTTCTAGCAATAAGTTCAACGTGTTTATCATTAATATCAACACCTTGTGAACGATATACTTTTTGAACTTCTTTCAAAATATATTGTTGAACAGTATTAGGATCAGTTACAGCTAAAAGTTCTTTAGGACTAATACTACCTTCTGTAAGTCTATCCCCAGCAGAAACTTTATCTCCTTTTTCAACTCTAAGTTTAGCACCAAAAGGAGCTAAATGTTCTCTAACTTCATTCTGATTCTTAACAAATATCTTTGTACGACCTTTAGAATCATCAATTTTAGAAACAGTACCATCTATTTCACTGATTGTTGCTTTACCTTTAGGAATACGTGCTTCAAACAACTCTTCAACCCTTGGTAAACCTTGTGTTATATCTGCACCAGCTACACCACCAGTATGGAAAGTTCTCATTGTAAGCTGTGTACCTGGCTCACCAATTGATTGAGCACCCATTGTACCAACAGCTTCACCAATTTCAACAATGTTTCCAGTAGCAAGATTTCTACCATAACATTTGCAACATACACCATGTTCAGTACGACAAGTTAAAGCTGTTCTTATTTCAACTTCTTTAATACCTGCAGAAATAATTTTATCTGCTATTGATTCAGTAATAAGTTCATTCTTATCAATAATCATCTCATTATTATTTGGATTAATAACTTTCTTACTAGTAAATCTACCTAAAATTCTATCATAAAGTGATTCAATAATACCATCTTTGTCATCACGAAAATCCGTAACCATAACACCTTCAGTAGTTCCACAATCCTCTTCCCTAACAATAATATCTTGAGCAACATCAACAAGTCTTCTAGTCATATAACCTGAATCAGCTGTCTTTAAAGCAGTATCTGCGCTTCCTTTTCTAGCACTATGTGTAGAAAGGAAGAATTCAGAAACAGAAAGACCATCTTTAAAAGAAGAGAAAATAGGAATTTCAATAGTATCACCATTAGGTTTAGCCATCAAACCACGCATACCAGCAAGTTGAACAAATTGTTTTATAGAACCACGAGCTTTAGAATTCATCATTATAAATACAGGATTATCCTCATATTCTTTAGCAAATTCTTGTAACTCAGCTTCTATTTCTTTCTTAGCTTTATCCCAAACACTAATTACTAGTTCAAGTCTTTCAGCTTCAGTAATAAGTCCTCTCTTAAATTGTTTATTAATCTTTTCAACTTCTTTATTTCCATCTTCAATAATCTTAGCTTTCTTTTTACTAGTAATAACATCACTAGTAGAGAAAGTAATACCTGAATAAGTAGAATATTTAAAACCTTGATCTTTTAATTTATCCAAGAAAATAGAAGTTTCTGTAGTTTTATATCTCTTAAACATTTGAGCTATAAGTTTTTCAAGAGTACCCTTTATAAAAGGTTTAGCTCTATCCAAATTTTTAATATATTCCTTAATATCCGTACCATAATCAACAAAATATTTACTTGGAGTAATTCCCTCAATATTCTCATCACTTGGTTCATTTACATATGGGAATGAATCAGGTAAAATTTCATTAAATATAAGCTTACCAGGTGTAGTAATTAAATATTTATTTTTATATTTATCTATGAAAACTTTATGTTTAAATGAATTAACTGGAAGAGCAATTCTCGTATGTAAAGTAATTTCACGTCTTTGATAAGCCATCATTGCCTCATTGGCATCTTTAAATACTCTACCTTCTCCTTCAAGACCAGCTTTTTCACAAGTAATATAATAATTACCTAAAATCATATCTTGTCCAGGAGTAACAATTGGTTTACCATCTTTAGGACTCAATATATTATTAGCACCTAACATAAGAACTCTAGCTTCAGTCTTAGCCTCTTCTGATAATGGAACATGAACAGCCATCTGGTCTCCATCAAAGTCAGCATTAAATGCAGTACAAACCAAAGGATGTAACCTAATAGCCTTTCCAGAAATCAACTTAGGTTCAAAAGCCTGAATACCAAGTCTATGTAAAGTAGGAGCACGATTCAATAATACTGGATGTTCACGAATAACATCTTCAACAACATCCCATACTTTAGGATCTCTATTGTCAATCATCTTTTTAGCAGATTTAATATTAGTAGCTAACTCTCTTTTAACAAGACCATTTATAACATGTGGTTTAAATAATTCAAGAGCCATATCTTTAGGAAGACCACATTGATACATCTTAAGATCAGGACCTACAACAATAACAGAACGTCCTGAATAGTCAACTCTCTTACCAAGTAAATTCTGTCTAAATCTTCCTTGTTTACCCTTTAACATACTAGAAAGTGATTTTAATGCTCTATTACCAGCACCAGTTACACTTCTACCTCTTCTACCATTATCAAACAAAGCATCTACAGCTTCTTGAAGCATACGTTTTTCATTTTGAACAATAATTGAAGGAGCATTTAATTCAACCAACTTTTTCAAACGATTATTTCTATTAATAACTCTTCTATACAAATCATTTAAATCGGAAGTAGCAAATCTTCCACCATCCAATTGAATCATAGGTCTAAGTTCAGGAGGTATAACAGGTAAAACATCTAGAATCATCCATTCCGGTCTATTACCTGAACTAGCAAAAGCATTAAGAACATTAAGTCTCTTCACAAGTCTAATTTTCTTTTGACCAGTAGCTCCTTCAAGTTCTTTCTGAATTTTTGCAAGTTCTTTCTCTAAATCAACTTCACTAAGCAAAGTTTTAATAGCTTCTGCACCCATTCCTACTTTGAATGTATTGCCATACTTTTCATAATATGCTCTATATTCTTTATCAGATAAAGTCTGATTCTTAACTAATGTTGTAGAACCTGGATCTAAAACAACATAAGATACAAAGTAAATTATCTCTTCCAAATCTCTAGGAGACATATCAAGGCATAAACCAATATAAGAAGGAATACCTTTAACAAACCATATATGACTAACTGGAGTAGCAAGCTCAATATGACCCATTCTCTCTCTTCTAACCTTAGATTTAGTAACCTCAACACCACATCTATCACAAACTATATTCTTATATCTTAATCTCTTATACTTACCACAAGAACATTCATAATCTCTTGTAGGACCAAATATTTTTTCACAAAATAGTCCATCTCTTTCAGGTTTTAAAGTTCTATAATTTATAGTTTCTGGTTTTAAAACCTCTCCATAACTCCAACTTCTAATAACATCAGGAGAAGCTATTCCAATTTTTAAAGCCTTAAATTTATTTGCTTCCAACATTAGAAATCACCTCCTATATTATCTTCTTCTTCAAATGTTTCAAATTCATCACTAAATTCATCATCATAATCACTATCAAAATCTTCATCTTCAAATTCATCATCCAAAGCATCATTATCATCTTCTATGCCAGAGAATAAATCAGGTTTAGGTATTTCCTCAGCAATAGGAACTTCATCGTCATCATCATCACTCTCAAGTTCATTAATACCTATAACTTGATCATCATTATTAATAACAGAAATATTTAATCCCAAAGCTTGAAATTCTTTAATTAACACTCTAAATGATTCTGGAATACTTGGTTCTGGTAATGGATTACCTTTAACAATAGATTCATAAACCTTAACCCTACCCATAACATCATCAGATTTATAAGTTAAAATTTCTTGCAATACATGTGAAGCTCCATAAGCTTCCAAAGCCCAAACTTCCATTTCACCAAATCTCTGTCCACCAAATTGTGCTTTACCACCCAATGGTTGTTGAGTAACAAGTGAATATGGTCCTGTAGCTCTAGCATGAATTTTATCATCAACCATATGATGCAATTTAATCATATACATTACACCAACACTGATACGTTGATCGAAGGGTTCACCAGTTCTACCATCATATAGAACTGTTTTTGCATCTTCATCCATACCAGCCTCTGCAAGCATATTAGCAATATCATCACTCTTAGCACCATCAAGTACCGGAGTAGCAACATGAACGCCTAATTTTTTAGCAGCCATTCCTAAATGCAATTCAAGTATCTGACCAATATTCATACGAGAAGGTATACCTTGCGGATTTAACATAATATCTACAGGTGTACCATCTGGTAAATATGGCATATCTTCCTCTGGTAAAATTAATGATATAACACCTTTATTACCATGACGACCAGACATTTTATCTCCAACTTGAATCTTTCTCTTTTGAATAATATATACCCTAACAACTTTATTTACACCACTAGGCATATCATCGTTATCCGCTTTAGTATATATCTTAACATCATGAACAATACCATCACCACCATGAGGAACTGTCAAAGATGAATTTCTAACTTCTCTAGTTTTTTCACCAAAAATAGCATGTAATAATTTCTCTTCGCTAGTAAGATCAACCATTCCCTTAGGAGTAACTTTACCAACTAAAATATCTCCCTCTTTTACCTCAGTACCAATCCTAATGATACCATTTTCATCAAGATTCTTTCTACTCTCTTCACTTACATTAGGAATATCACGTGTTATTTCCTCAGGTCCAAGCTTGGTATCTCTGCACTGAATCTCATAGTCTTCTATATGAAGTGAAGTATAGACATCATCCTTAACTAATTTTTCATTCAAAATAACAGCATCCTCATAATTGTATCCATTAAATGTAGTAAAAGCAACAACAACGTTTTTACCAAGAGCTAACTCTCCTAAATCTGTACTCTGTCCATCTGCTATAATTTGTCCTCTATGAACCTTATCTCCTACTCTAACAATAGGTCTTTGATTTGCTGTTTCACCTTGGTTGCATCTTTCAAAAGTAACCAAATTATATACATCTCTATCTTTAGCATTTTTAACAATAATTTTCTTAGCATCTACATATTCAACAATACCATCTGCTTTAGCTAATACACAAACACCACTATCACGAGCAGCAACATATTCAACACCTGTACCAATTAAAGGTGCCTCTGTAGTAAGTAAAGGTAAAGCTTGTCTTTGCATGTTTGCACCCATCAAAGCACGAGTAGCATCGTCATGTTCCAAGAAAGGAATTAAACTAGTCGTAATAGATACAACCTGTTGAGGAGAAACGTCTATATAATCGACTTTATCTGCTGAAATAATTACATTTTCTCCATTAAATCTACCAGAAACAGTGTCATCTGTAATATATCCATCATCATCAACATTAACTGTAGCCTGAGAAATATAAAAATCTTGCTCTTCAGTAGCTGTTAAATAATCCACTTCATCAGTTAATTTTCTATCAATAACTTTACGATATGGTGTTTGAATAAAACCATATTCATTAACCTTAGCATAACTTGCTAATGAAGTAATAAGTCCAATATTTTGACCTTCTGGAGATTCAATAGGACATATTCTACCATAATGTGATGCATTAACGTCTCTAACTTCAAGACCAGCTCTATCACGAGAAAGTCCGCCAGGACCTAAAGCTGATAATCTTCTCTTATGAGTAAGTTCAGCGATTGGATTAACCTGATCCATAAATTGAGACAATTGGCTTCCACCAAAAAACTCTTTAATAACAGCCGTAACTGGTCTAATATTAATTAATGTCTTTGGAGTAACAGTTTCCATATCTTGAGTAGTCATTCTCTCACGAATAACTCTTTCCATTCTACTAAAACCGATCTTAAATTGATTTTGTAAAAGTTCACCAACTTGTCTAATTCTTCTATTACCTAAATGATCAATTTCATCATCATGTCCAATACCATCCATTAAATTTAAATAATATGATACAGTAGCATAAAAATCAGAAATAGTTAAAGTCTTTTCAGTAATAGTTTGATCATTACCAATAACTTTTACCTTTTTCTTAGGATCTAATGGTGAATAAACATATATAACTTGAACAACATTTCTATCGTTCAATTCCTCATTAATCTTAACCTCACATCTACCATATCCATCTTGTAAATATTTATTAAGTTCCAAAAGAACATCTTTAGTAATTAAAGTTCCCTCACTGAACTTAATATCTCCATCTACAACAATATCCTCTGCTAAAATAGTATTAATAAGTCTATCACTAACATTCAATCTCTGATTAAATTTATATCTACCAACTTTAGCTAAATCATAACGAAAATTATCAAAAAATCTTGTTATTAATTGATTCTTTGAACTATCCAAAGTAGTAGGTTCTCCTGGTCTTAATTTTTCATATATCTCAATTAAAGCCTCATCAGTACTTTTAGTAGAATCTCTCTCTATAGTATTCTTTAAATAAATATTATCATCAAAGAAGTCTAATATTTCCTTATCACTAGACAAACCAAAAGCCCTAATTAAAGTAGTCAAAGGAACCTTTCTTGTTCTATCAATTCTAACATATAAAACATCTTTAGCATCTGTTTCATATTCTAACCAAGTACCACGAGTAGGAATAATTTTAGAAGCAAAAACAGGTTTACCATTTTTATCTATTTCCTTAGAAAAATATACACTTGGTGATCTAACCAACTGTGATACAACAACTCTCTCAGCACCATTAATAATGAAAGAACCACTATCCGTCATTAAAGGCATATCTCCCAAGAAAATTTCTTGTTCTTTAACTTCTCCAGTTTCATTGTTAAAAAGTCTTGTTTGAACTTTTAAAGGAGCAGCATAAGTAATTTGTCTATCTTTGCATTCCTTAATAGAATATCTTGGCGTATCAAACGAATAATCGCCAAAATGTAATGAAAAGCTACCAGAAAAGCTTTCCACTGGTGAAAAATCCTCAAGTACTTCTTTTACCCCATCAGTAATAAACCATTGATATGATTCTTTTTGAATTTGCAATAGATCATCTAACTCTAATGCATTCTTAATCATAGAAAAATTTCTTCTTTTTCTATAATCGCCACTTTGCTTTAACTTATAAGCCATTAACTTTCTCACCCCATACCTAAATTAAATTTTTAGTACGCCTAAAAAGACGTGTTACCAATATAAAATGTTATCACTTTAAAAAGTAAAAGTCAACGAATAATTATTATTTTTACAAAAAAAACATATATAAACAAAAAAAGAAGTTCTAAACAGAACCTCTCAATGTAAACTTATTACTTAAGTTCAACTGAAGCGCCAGCTTCTTCAAATTGTGCTTTAATTTTTTCAGCTTCTTCTTTATCAATGCCTTCTTTAACATTACCACCATTATCAGCGATTTCTTTAGCTTCTTTTAATCCTAAACCAGTTAAATCTCTAACAATTTTTATAACAGCAATTTTATTTGCTCCAGCAGCAGTTAATACAACATTAACTTTAGAAGGTCCTTCTTCTACTTGAGCAGTAGCTGGTCCTGCTTGTACAGCAACAGCACTAGGATCTACTCCAAATTCCTCCTTCATAGCATCAACTAATTCTTTAATTTCAAGAATAGTCATTTCTTTTAAAGCACTAATAAATTCATATTTGTTTAATTTAGCCATTTTATTTTCCTCCTATTTCTATTATTTTTCTTTTGAATATAAGTCTAAGCAAATAGACAAATCTCTTATTGTTTCCATCATACCAGCAGCAAGCATAGTAAGAAGTCCATCTCTTGATGGTATTGAAGCATATTGCTTTAAGTCATCTACCGTAGCAATTTTTCCATCAACAATGCCTGCCTTAAGTACAAGCTTATCATGTTCTTTAGAAAAATCACTTATAACTTTAACGATAGATAATTCATCACTACCAAATGATATCGCACTAGGTCCTGACAAATACTCTGCAAAATCAATATTAAGTTCATTCATTGCTCTTTTAGTCAAAGTATTTTTATATACTTTATATGAAGCATTATTATCTCTTAACTTATTTCTCAATTCTTTAATTTCAGAATCAGTTAGACCACGATAATCAAAAAGTACAACAGATTTAGCATTCTCAATATTATTTTTAATTTCAGATACTACTTCTGCTTTTTTTTCAATAACCTTTACGTTTGCCATAATATTTCCTTTCTATACACCAAATAAAATCCCTCTAACGAGGGACAAAAAATACAAAACATCATTTTTTATTCCTCGGTAAGATTTTTAAACATAAGTCCTTACTGTCTTTGGCATAATTTTTTCACTTACAAGCATATTATATATCATTAATTACTATTTGTCAAAAGAATTTAAATCTATTTTAATTCCAGGTCCCATAGTAGAAGATATAGATATATTCTTAACATAAGCACCCTTAACCGTAGTAGGTTTAACCTTTAAAATAGTATTAACAAAAGCACTCAAATTTTCCTCTAGCATCTTATTATCAAAACTAGATTTACCAATAATACCATGGACATTACCAAAGCTATCAGTTCTATAATTAACTTTACCTTTCTTAATTTCATTAACAGCTTTATCAACTTCCATAGTAACTGTACCTGTTTTAGGATTTGGCATTAAACCTTTTGGTCCAAGAATTTTACCAATTTTACCTAATAAAGGCATCATTTCTGGAGTAGCTACTATAACATCAAATGGAAACCAATTTTCTTTCTCCATTTTTTCTATCATATCAGTATCTCCAACATAATCAGCACCAGCTTCCTTAGCCATACGTGCTTGTTCTCCCTTTGCAAGTACCAAAATCTTCTTTGTTTTACCAGTTCCATTTGGTAAAGCAATAGCACCTCTTAATTGTTGATCCGCTTTCTTTGTATCTAAATTTAAATTCATAGCTACTTCAATCGTAGAATCAAATTTCAAATTAGAGGTTTCTTTAACTAATTTTATTGCTTCTTTATAATCATACATTTTGTTCTTTTCAACATTTTGAACTAAAGAAGCATATCTCTTACTTTTCTTCATTTTTCCTCCTTATGTGGTTATGCGGACTATTCCTTCCACATAGGCATATAACCTATATGTATATTATTCTTCAATCTTAATTCCCATATTACGTGCTGTACCTTCAACACACTTAATAGCACTTTCAATATCATAAGCATTTAAATCAGGTAATTTAGTTTCTGCTATTTCTTTAATATCTTTCTTAGTCAACGTAGCAACTATTTCACCCTTACTAGCACCAGACTTTACCTTAGCAGCTTTTTTAAGCAAAAAAGGTGTAGGTGGAGTTTTAATTACAAAATCAAAAGATCTATCTTCATAAATTGAAATTTCAACAGGAAGAATATCTCCCATCTTATCTCTCGTAGCATCATTATATTTAGTACAAAAATCTTGTAAATTGATTCCTGCTGGTCCTAAAACAGTTCCAACTGGTGGAGCTGGAGTAGCTTTACCTGCAGGTATTTGTAATTTAATTTTCTTAGTTATTGCTTTCTTTGCCATGAATAACACCTCCTATATATTTAACTTTTCGCGAGTGGTTCTAATAGCCGTCCGCAGCCTCCCACTTATCAAACTATATTATAATACACAGTCGCACCACAAATAATACCATATTTTATATATAATTTCAATATTTTTTTTAAATATTTTCAATTTGGTTAAGTTCAGCCTCAACAGGAGTCTCCTGTCCAAACAAATCCAAAAGCAAATTAACCTTTTTCTTTTCTAAATCATAAGAACTAATTTTACCTATCATATCTTTAAAAGGACCTGAAATAATTTTAACTTTCTTTCCTTCAACTAAATCCTTAGATAAATCAATTCTACTCATACCCATATTATTAAGTATTCTCTCAACCTCTTCAGGTAATAAAGGAATCGGTTTAGCCCCTTTACCAGAAGAACCAATAAAACCTGTAACACCTTGGGTATTTCTAACAATAAACCAAACTTCATCATCCATGATCATTTCTACAAGAACATAACCAGGAAACATCTTTTTAATTTTTTCTTTTTTAACACCATCTTTGTATTCAACAATAGTCTGTTCAGGAACAATAACCCTAAATATTTTTTCTTGAATCTCAGATGAGTTTTTAATCATCATTTCTAGTTTTTCTTTTACTTTATATTCATAACCACTTACTGTGTTAACTACATACCATTCTTTTTTCATTATACCAAACTCCTTAAGAACACTGCTAATAATTCAACAATGTAAAAATATAAACCAAAGAAAAGAACAAAACATACACTAGCAATAGAATATTTCACCAAGTCATTCTTTGTAGTCCACTTAATTCGTTTAAACTCTTTAAAAACACCCTTAAAATATTTTCCAATTTTTTTAAAAATATTTTCTCCCTTTTTCTTACTAGACTTTACTTTCTTAGTCTCAACTTTAACATCTTTCTTTTTTTCTAATTTAGAAGTTTCTTTCTTTTTCATTTTTCCTCCAAAATAAAAACACCTTCGTGTTGATATAAAAATATCATAAAAGACCATATATGTCAAGAAAATTAATATTAAAAATGAAAAAAACTAGCATAAACTAGTTTTTACATTACCTTCTCTTCAGAAGATGTTTTAACATTAATAGCTTGAAGACCTTTTGGTGTCTCTATCAAGTCAAATACAACACGTTGACCTTCAGATAAAGTCTTATAACCATCCTGTCTAATAGCAGAATAATGAACAAAAATATCTTCACCTTGAGCATAATCAATAAAGCCATATCCTTTATCATTATTAAACCACTTTACATTTCCACTCATACATTACACCTCACAATCCAGTAATTGCTTACTAAATAAATTATAATTCTTACAAAGATAAACTTCAAATAATATAAGAACAATAATTTCGACATTTTTTTCACTCAACTTACCCATCCAAAAATAATAATACCACACTTCGTAATTTTATAAAACATTATTTTCAAAAATTTACAAAAAAAGAGTAATTTCTTACCAATGTTATTAACTTAAGAGATAGAATAAAATAAAGAGTAAAAGAGGTAAAGATGAAGTATTCATATAAAAATATACATATTATAAAAGAGTTATTAGAAAAAGAAACTTTTATATCAAAATGTAGGAGAAAAGAAACAAATTATATAAGAAAAAGAAAAATTGGACCACAAGATATTATTTTATACGAATTAAATAAGAAAGGACTAAGTAGTAAAATGGAAATAATAAATTTTAATAATATTAATAATGTAAAAAATATAAGCTCACCAGGCTAATTTAAACAACGTGAAAAATTAAATCCAGAGGCTTTCATATATTTAATGCAAGAATCATTAAAAGAGTTTTATTGGGAATATAAAAATGAAGTTAAAACATATAAAGGATATGTACTTACTGGTATAGATGGAAGTGATTTTGAAGTGCCAAATACAAAAAGTTCAAGAGAAAAATATAATGGAAAACAACAAACACAATGTGCAAGAGTAACAGTATCAACATGTTATGATTTGCTAAATCACTATACGTTAGATACAATAGTTGAACATTACGATTATAGTGAAACAAAAATGGCAAAAAAACATTAGTAGAACGAAATTTAAGATTGGTTGTATACATAGCTAAAAAGTTTGAAAATACCGGGGTGGGGCTAGAGGATTTAATCTCAATAGGAACTATAGGATTAATGAAAGCAATAAATACATTTAATACAGATAAGAAAATAAAACTTGCAACATATGCTTCGAGATGTATAGAAAATGAAATACTAATGCATTTAAGAAGAAGCAATAGAATTAAAAGCGAAATTTCAATAGATGAACCATTGAATCAAGACGGAGATGGAAACGAATTATTGTTATTGGATATTTTAGGAACAGATCCAGATGTAACTTCAAGAAGAATGGAAGACGAAGTGGACAGAAAATTATTAAAAGCACCTATGGAAAAGTTGAATAACAGAGAAAAAAATATAATGGAACTTAGATTTGGATTTGTAAGTGGAAATGAAAAGACCCAAAAAGAAGTAGCAGATATGTTGCGGAATATCACAAAGTTATATATCTAGATTAGAAAAGAAGATTATAAATAAAATGAAAAAAGAAATAATGAGTAAAACAGGGTAGGAAATAACAGAAATTATGAGTATAAAAAATTGACATTAATTAAATATGTGATAAAATCAATAAAAAAAGAGGTGAACATATGGAACTTAATTTTAGTAATAATTATTATAAAAAACGTGCAATGAACTGCAAGGGATACTCAAATGCTAAAACTGACAAAAATGCAGGAGAAGCATTTTTACTATTGATAAAAGGTGTAAAAAAAGAGGACTTATCATATCTATGTAAAAAAATGCAGGAAAAATTAAGAAAAAATAATATTATTTTGACAGAGGAAGAGTGCTATAAAATAACACAAGAACAATTAAAAGAAGTTTCAATTTTGAAAGACTTCAGTGAGTATTTATTAGATTTAGCATATGAATGCATAGAAGTTGATGGTAGGCATTTAGGAGATAATATAATACCAAATACAAGCATTAATACAAGCTCATGGATTAGCCATTCTTTATATATGGCGAAGGCAGCAGAAAACTTGGCTAAAAAATTAGGAATGAATGCAATAAAAGCAAAAACATTGGGAGTATTGCATGATTATGGAAGAAAGTTTACACACGATTTTTTCCATGTTATAAAAGGATTTGAAGCATTATGTGATGAAGGGTGGGAAAATGAAGCGAGAGCTACATTGACTCATTCGTTTATAAATGCGGGAAGATGTGCAAATTGTGATCCTGCTGAAGATGGATTTTATATAAACTCCGGAGGTAAACCTTCTTGGGAAGATGGGACAAAAGTAGATGATATAACAGAAGTGTTAGAAAATATGCAATATGATGATTATGATATGATTTTAAATATTGCAGATTTAATTGCAACAGATAAAGGAATTACTAGTCCATATGCAAGAGTAGAAGATATAGCCAAAAGAAAAGTACCTGACCCCAAAAATAGATATTACTTTTTATCAGAATTTACAAATAAATTGATATATGTAATGAAAAAAGGCACAAATGGTAGGTACAATAAAGAAAATGTTAATCCGTTAATGAAACCGGAAGATGTAGTATCAGCATTTAAAAAAGTATCATCAGACTTTCATTATTTTTATGAAATTAAAGAAAATCAATCAATGAAATCAAATGATGTAATAATAGAAATAAAATATGAATATAACCGTGCTAGACGCTAGATATTATAAAGATACTGATCCAAAACTTTATGAGTATTTAAGTTCTGGAAATACCATCAAAGTTAGATGTGTTAAAGTAGAACTAGAAACAGGTAAAATAGAAATAATATTAACTAATTTAGAAACGGAAAAATTTACTAGTGATGAAATAAAAGAATTATATAATCTTCGCTGGCAAATAGAAATAAACTATAGACATTTAAAAAATGATTTAAAAATTGAAAATATAACTAGCAGCAAAGAAGTTTTGATTAAGCAAGATATATATAGTCAAGTTTTAGTTTCTAATATGCTTCAAGCATTTATTAACGAAAATATTAATCAAACAAAATATAAAAATAAAATGAAAACCAATACAAATATGTCTGTTGGTACTTTTAAGAATACATTGATATATATTTTATTAGAAAATAATGAAAAAAAACGTTCTGAAATGATGGATAAATTTTGCCTGGCAATAGAAAAATATATTATTCCAGTTAAACCTGGTAGAAAAAACAAAAGAAATAATAACCCTAAAAATAGATATCACGTTAATCAAAGAAAAACATTTTAATGAAATATAATTTTAAAAACATAGATTAAAAACTATGATTTTTGTTATGCATTAAATTTAAAAAACTAAACAAAAAAAGAGATACATTATATAAAAATATCTCTTAAGTTAATAACATTGGTAATTTCTTACTCATTTATTTTAATTCCCATAATATCCAAAATTCTATTTAAATCATAATCATTTTCAAAAGAAATAATTAATTTTTTATTTCCAATCTTAACATTAGTACCAAAATGTTCTGAAACTTGTCTTTCTAAATATTTATAATTATCACTCTTATTTTTTCTAACAACAGGGACTTTCTTTTTTACATCATCACCCCTAGTAATAGTCTCAAGTTCCCTAACAGAAATATTATTATTAACTATTTTATTAGCATATTCACAAATTAAATTATCATCTTCGATTTTAGATAATTCCCTAGCATGTGCCATAGATATACTACCATTCAAAACCATATTTTGAATACTTTCTGGAAGTCTTAATAATCCTAATGTATTAGTAATATGACTTCTGCTTTTTCCAAGCTTTACAGCCAAATCCTCTTGCCTAATATGTAGAGTATCAATTATTCCCTTATAAGCCCATGCTAACTCAATAGATGTAAGATTCTCCCTTTGTAAATTTTCAAGTAAAGCAATTTCTCTCATCATTTCATCAGAAAAATCTTTTACAATTGCTGGAATTGTTTTCATACCTGCCAACCTAGAAGCTTTAACACGTCTTTCACCAGCAACCAAGTCATACCCTTTTATACTTTTCTTAACAATAATTGGTTGAAAGACACCATAATTTTTAATTGACTCTGCCAATTCCTCTAAAGCATTCTGATCAAAAGTTTTTCTCGGTTGATAAGGATTAGATCTTATTTCCTCCAAAGGTATCTCTTTAATATCACTATCTTTTGTAGAATCAAGTATATTAGATTCAAAAGAGTCAAAATCCAAAACCTCCGTATCAAACAACTGCTCAAGTCCTCTACCCAATGCTTTCTTCTTTTGTTCCATTTCTTTCAATTACCTCCTTAGCTAAATTAATATATGCTAAAGCACCTTTTCCCTTAGGATCATATTCTAAAATTGTTTTACCATGAGAAGGAGCCTCTGCCAATCTAATTAATCTTGGTATAATCGTATCATAAACCCTTTCTTTAAAAAACTCTTTTATACTATTAATAACTTCTAAACCTAAATTAGTATTAACTGTCAACATAGTAAGTAAAACACCTTCAATATCCAAATCAGGATTTATTTTCTTTTGTGTTAACATCACAGTATTAATAAGTTGCATAATACCCTCCAAAGCATAATACTCACATTGAACAGGTATTAAAACAGAATTAGCAGCAGCTAGCGCATTAGTAGTAAGTATACCCAAAGATGGTGGACAATCAATCAAGATATAATCATAATCATCTTTAATCTTGTATAATTCTTCTTTTAAACGCAAGACCTTACTAAATTTAATATTTTGTTCTGCAAATTTTCTTTCCATTTCAAAAAATTCAACTTGAACACCAGCCAAATTCAAATATGCTGGTATAATACTTAAATTCCTACTCTTAGTTTTAATAATAGCATCATGTATATCAGCTCTCATAGTTAAAACTTCATAAATACTTGCACTAATATCTTTCTTATCAATACCTACACCAGTCGTAGCATTACCCTGAGAATCAAGATCAACAATTAAAACCTTTTTACCCAACAACCCCAAAGATGCTGACAAATTAATACTAGTGGTTGTCTTACCAACACCACCCTTCTGATTTACTACTGCAATTATTTTTCCCATTGTTACTTCCTCCTCGGGTTACCTTTTTACACATACTCATTTTATCAAACTTTAACAAAAAAATAAATACCAATTTAACAAAAGTCAAACAAAAAATTTTATATAAGTCCTAAAGGTAATAAATTAAAATACAATTATTTTAATAAAGTCTATATTTAATAATACCACATATTTACTAAAAGACAAGTTTTTGTTATAATTATTTTGGGAGTGAACACTATGAATTTTACTAATGCAATAAAAAGGTATGAAAACATACCATGTAATTATATTGTCGTCGGAGTATCTTCCGGACCAGACTCAATGGCATTGCTTCATATGTTACAAAAAAATTTAAAAAAAGAAATTATTTGTGCACATATAAATCATAATGTCAGAAAAGAATCAGAAGAAGAAGAAGCATATTTAAAAGAATACTGTATTATCAACAAAATTATATTTGAAACAAATAAAATAACGAGTTATAGTCAAAATAATTTTGAAAATGAAGCAAGAGAAAAAAGATATGCATTTTATAAAAAAGTATTAAAAAAATATAATACTAGCTATTTATTCTTAGCACATCATGGAGATGACTTAATAGAAACAGTATTAATGAAAATATCAAGAGGTTCAAACATAGAAGGATATGCAGGAATAAAAGAAGAATCTATTGTAGATAATATACATATAATTAGGCCTCTATTATACTTTACAAAAGAAGAATTAGTAAAATATAATCAAATTAACAATATAAAATATTTTATTGATAAAACTAATGAAGATGTAAATTATAAAAGAAACAAATATAGAAAAAAAATATTGCCAATATTAAAAGAAGAAGATAAAAATATTCATTTAAAATATTTAAAATATTCAAAACAACTACAAGAATATGATAACTATATAAAAGATGTAATATCTTCTATAATAGATAAAATATACATATATAATTGCATAAACATTGATAGTGTCAAAAATATACACCCTTTCCTTATGAAAAATATTATCTATCATATATTGAGTAAAATATATAATAATAAAACAAACATTATTAAAGAAAAGAATATTATTGACATTATAAAACTAATTCATAACCCAAAACCAAATGTAAAAATCAATCTACCTAAAAATTATATTGCCAAAAAAGAGTATAACAAAATTTACATAGAACAAAATAAAGAACAGGAAAAAAAATACAAATATATCCTAAATGACAAATTAATAATAAATGATATAATCATCAAAAAAGTAGATAAAGAAGAAAAAGATGATAATACAATATGTAGATTAAATAGTAAAGATATAAAATTACCACTATATATAAGAAACAGAATAGATGGAGATTATATAATACTAAAAGGGTTAAATAAAAAGAAAAAAGTAAAAGACATTTTCATAGAAAAAAAGATTCCCAAAGAAAAAAGAGACAAATATCCATTACTTACTGATGCCAATAACAATATATTATGGATACCAAATTTAAAAAAATCAAAATATATTAGTAAAAAAGATGAAATATATGATATAATACTAACTAGTTCAAAAAAGGAGGAAAATAAATGAAAAAAAAGAACAACATGAAAAATTTAACACCATACATAACTCTATTCTTATTTATAATGGTTTGTTTAATACTAGTAAATTTTAAAGGAACCAAAATAAATGAAATTAGTTATGATGAGTTTATGTCATTTATGAATAATGATAAAATAGAAGAATTAAATATAACAAAAAAAGTAAGAACAGAAACATATGAAATAACAGGTAAAAATAAAGATTATAAAGAAAATGAATATTTCAAATTATATTTACCAGCATCAGATGAATTTCTAAACAAAATTGTATCAGGAGAAGAAATATACAAATTTGCTCTAACAATCAAAAATGATCCTGAAACATCATCATGGCTAATAATTATAACAAATTATTTACCAATGATAATATTAGCAGGAGCTATGTTTTGGTTATTTACAAGACAACTTGGAACAAATGGAAAATCAATGGATTTTGGAAAAAGCAAAGCAAAATTAGTAGACAAAGATAAAACTGCTACTTTTAAAGACGTTGCTGGACTAACCGAAGAAAAAGAAGAAGTACAAGAATTAATAGATTTCTTAAAAAATCCTAAAAAATTTACAAGCATGGGAGCAAGAATACCAAAAGGTGTTTTATTAGTAGGCCCTCCAGGAACAGGTAAAACATTATTAGCACGAGCTGTAGCCGGAGAAGCTAACGTTCCATTCTATTATATAAGTGGTTCTGATTTTGTTGAATTGTTCGTAGGTATTGGTGCATCTCGTGTAAGAGACATGTTTAGAGAAGCAAAAATGAATGCACCTTGTTTAATATTTATTGATGAAATTGATGCCGTAGGAAGGCAAAGAGGAACAGGACTAGGCGGTGGACACGACGAAAGAGAACAAACCCTTAACCAATTATTAACAGAAATGGATGGTTTTGGTGCCAATGAAGGAATTATAATTATTGCAGCCACAAATAGACCTGATGTTCTAGACCCAGCACTTTTAAGACCAGGAAGATTTGACAGACAAGTTACTGTATCATTGCCTGATAAAAAAGCTAGAGAAGAAATACTATCAGTACACGCAAGAAACAAAATATTAGACAAAAAAGTAACATTAGAAAATCTAGCTAAAAGAACTCCAGGATTCTCTGGTGCCGATCTAGAAAATTTATTAAACGAAGCTGCATTATTAGCCGTTAGAAAAAATAAGAAAAACATTAGTATGACTGAAATAGATGAAGCAACGGATAGAGTATTAATGGGACCAGCTAAAGTCACCAGAAAATATACAGATAAAGAAAAGAAACTAGTAGCATACCATGAAGCTGGACACGCTGTATTAGGTCTTAAGCTTGATGGAGCCAATGAAGTTCAAAAAATAACTATAATTCCAAGAGGAAATGCCGGTGGATATACCATGATGCTACCAAAAGAAGAAACATTTAACTACACTAAGAAGGAATTACTTGAATCAATATGTGGTTTACTTGGAGGTCGTGTAGCCGAAGAAATAACATTTAATGAAATTACTACTGGTGCTCACGATGACTTCAAAAAAGCAACTAAAATAGCCAGAAAAATGGTTACCGAATACGGTATGAGTAATCTTGGCCCAATGATGTATGATGAACCTAGTGAAAATACTTTCCTAGGAAGAGATTATACAAAAAATCAAAACTTCTCTGATTTTGTAGCACATGAAATAGATGAGGAAATGAGAAGCATAATCAATTCTTGTTATGACAAAACCAAAAAAATTATAACAGAAAATAAAGATTTATTAAAATTAATAGCAGAAACACTATTAGAAGAAGAAACAATAACTAAAGAACAAATTGAATATCTCGTAGAACATGGTCACCTTGAAGAAAAAGAAGATACAGAAAATATCGAAGAAAAACAAAATAAAAAAGCAACAAAAGAAAAATAAATAAAAGTTTTATGAGTTAGCAACAAAGCTAATTTATAAAACTTTTTTATTTATATAAAAAGATGAGTTTAATTACTCATCTATTCTTAAAATAATCTCACCATCTTTTGAATATAAATATTTTTCTCTAACATATTTTGTTATATAATCAGGATCATTTAATTTTTTAATATCTTTTTCTAACTCCTTATGTTCTTCTTCTAAAGCTAGTTGTTCATCTTTTAACTTATTAGTTTCCAACTTCATACTATATATTTTACTAATATTATCATAACAATTATAAGAAAGTGACCCAATAATAGAACAAAAAATAATTAAAGATAAAAACAATCTCGTTTTAGAAGCAACAGACATCTTCTTTTTTTTCTTCTTCATATTGTTCACCTACCTTTACAATACAAATTATACCACAACAAAAAATTATATACAACATTAACAATAAAATATATATAGACAATTATAGCAATTATGTAAACCACTTTTTAAAAATAAAATACATTGTCAAGTATCCAAACAATATACATAAATAAAAATATAAATGAATATAACCATTATTTATCTTCAATAAAATAAGAAAATATAATAAAGACATCGCTAAAATAAATAAAAATGAAATTATATAATTAAAAACAATATTAAACTTATTAATAAAATTATAATTAATTTTAAGTAAAAAATAAAATACTACTCCAAAAAAATATGAATATAAAAAAGAATATATTTGAACATTTAATTTCATTATTTAAACAATTTACTAATAAAAGAACTTTCCTTATCTTTTTTTTGATTATTATCTAAATAAATAAGAGCATCAACCTTTCCTTTTATAGAAACATTTCCCTGATAAGTATCCAACTTAATAATTTCTAATTCTTCACCTTTTATATTCAAAAAACCTAAAGTAGTATCAATCATAAATTCATTACTATCGAAACTTTCTATCTTCTTAACTCCAGTAACAACAACATTCTTTCTCTCTGCCAAACTAAGACCATGATTAAAACTAGCCTCTATCTCTTTTACTTTGTCCATAATATCACCCACTAAATATTATGTAAAAGAAGAAAAAAAATGCCAAAAAAAATAACTCACTAAGGAGTTATTCAGTCTTTTCATATTCTTCTAATATTGCTTTAACAAACTTATCTCTTGTTTCTTGGTTTAAAGGATGAGCAATATCTCTATTAATATCGCCTCTTTTCTTACTAGGCATACCTATAAATAAGCCATTATCACCACTTAAGATTTTAATATCATTAACTCTAAAGCATCCATCTATAACAACAGAAGCATACCCTCTAGTCTTTGAATTTTCTCTTTGAACCTTAGTTACTTTTACTTCAGTAATCTCCATATGTTTCACTCCTTCTAGAAATTTATTTTCCAAGATAATTTTATAGCAAAACAATCAAAAAAGTCAATACATTTACATAAATTTACCAGTTTTAAATAAATATTTTTATATTTTTAGCAATAATATCTACATAATTAAAACTTTTAATCATACCATCATCAAGTCTAACAGTAAAAACTTTAGGATATACATTAAAAATTACACCATTAAATCTTTCTTTCTTATTCCTACTATAATAACATATAACTACTACTTTAGTTCCAATTTTTGAAGCTATATATGACTTAATATACTTTATATTCATTATCTAGGATACCCTACATACATAGTTCCTTTAGTAATAATACCACCAATACCAGAAGCACCATATTTAGTTTTATCTAATATTTTTATTAAATCAATATTAGTATTCTTATCAGAAAAAGAAAGACAAGAGGCAACAATAGCAGGATCAAGTGCATGAATATTAACTCTTTTAGGACTAGAAGCAAAATTAGCACCCGCTTTTATTAATTCTTCATAATTAGACTGACAAGCACCAGCAATAATTAAAAGTTTTTCATGAGATTTTTCATATTTTCTTGCTTCCATAACAGCATCAACAAAATTAGATGTATTCTTATATTTATTTCTTTTCTTTCTATAAAAAGCATCATGACCAGTCAATACCAAAATATCCGGATTATATTTTTTTAACAAATTACCAATAGAAATAGCAAATTCATCCTCCTTTAAATATAAACCATATGCTTTAATTTTACTCTTATTATAAAAATTCATACATTTTTCTAAATATTCTTCGTCTCCATCAATGTGTAATATCTTTCCAGGCAAATAAAAATATTCATTTCTGTCCAAATCTCTATAATCATCAATAGAAGGAGAAAATTTATCACTATTCAAACTATCCTCACAAACCACCAAATCTTCTTTAGGACTATCAGCATACAGCCTAAAATTAACCCCTTTTAAATAATATATGTTATCTCTTATATCAATAACTTTAAAAACAATATCATTATTATATGATTTTCTAGTAACATAATCTCCTACACCAAACATAATATCACCCACTAGATTATATGCTTAAATAAAAAAAAAATAACTAACTCAAAACGTTAGCCATCTCTATAAAAACATTAACAGGAATACTTTCCGCTCTATCAGATAAACTATATCCATACTTATCAAGTATTAAAGACAATTTATTTAAATCATATCCTTTCAAATTATTCTTAATTGTCTTCCTTTTATATTGAAATGCATCACTAATAAGTTTATCAAAAACGTCTTCATCCTTTATCTCATATTTATTTTCTTTAACCATCTCTACTACAGCACTATCTACTTTAGGTATAGGAACGAAAGAATTTTTCCCCACTTTAAATAACTTTTTTATATTATATCTAGAATTAAACAAAACAGTCATAAGGCCATAATCTCTAGACCCTGGCATACCAGCCAATCTAGAAGCAACCTCATCTTGTACCATTATAATAATCTTATCAGGATATATTTCATACATAAGTTTTTTTAATATCGGAGAAGTAATATAATAAGGAATATTAGCAACTACATATAATTTTTTAAAATTATACTTACTTATATCGCTAGAGATATCCTCCTTCAAAACATCATTAAAAATCAATTCATAATTATCATACAAAGCCAACTCTTTATTCAATATATCACTAAGTCTAGTATCTATCTCATACAAAATAGTATTTTTAGACAAAGGAATGATTTTTTTAGATAACCAACCAGCTCCAGGTCCAATCTCAATAACTAAAGTATCCTTGTCAATTGAAGCAGAACTAACAATTTTGTTCACAACATTTTCATCCTTAATAAAGTTTTGACCCAAAGATTTTTTAAATTCAAAACGTTCCATAATCCTCCTAAGAAAAAAGAGCAAAGCTCTTAATTATATCTATTTCCACCCTCTACAATATAGTTATAACTATAATAATCACCACCTGAAGATATATAACTCCACGATCTAAAAGAATAATAATTATTATTTCTAATACCATTAAAAGCATCAATAACAGCTTGCTTTGCTAATTTATAATGATTAGTATCGTAAAAAACACCACCAGGCATATACTTCAAATATGACCCTATAGAATATACTTCAAATTGATTAGGTTTAACAACCTGCATAGCAGGACTAGTACCGGCCCACTCTGACCATGTTGGAGACTCACATCTATTTAATATAACAGAAATAACTGCCAACGCATCATCAATACTCTTTTCATATTCAGCAGCCACCACTGCAACTACTAAATCAAATTCATCATCAGGCAACGTATATGTCTTATTATTATCTGTAACTACAAAACCTAAATCAGGATTACTTTTATATAAAGAAGTATTTAATAATGTTAAAGAATTATTTGTAACTATATTTTCTTCTATTTCTTGTACTTCTTCATTCAAAGACGACATATCAACATAAACACTAGCAATTTCATTATCTACCAATGGTGTTTCTTCAGAAATAAAAAGTAAAGAAACAGAATCAGCAATTTTATCCAAATTTTCATTATCAACTATACTAACCTTTTTAGTAATATTAACCTTTTCACTAAAAATCGTCATAAAAAATAGTCCAACCATCAATAATTGTAAAGAAATTACAAATATATTAAGTACTATTTTTTTCATTTAATCACCTTTCCTTTTTTGGGTTGGCAAATTAATAATAACACATTTTTAGTTATAAGTCAAATAGCTCACTAGCCACATCGTTAGTAATATGTGCCACATCACTACAAGATATCCCCTTAATTAAAGCTATTTTTTCAGCTACCAAGTAAATAAAAGAAGAATCATTTTTCTTTCCTCTATATGGCTCAGGAGTCAAAAATGGTGCATCTGTTTCTAATACAATATATTTCAAATCAATATTTTTTATTACTTCAATTATATTTTTAGCATTTTTAAAAGTAACAACCCCACCAACACCTAAACAATAACCTAACTTAATAAACTTTAAAGCCATATCTAAACTACCACTATAAGCATGCATTGTTCCTTTCAAATTATATTTTTTAAGAATATTATAAGTATCTCCAATTGCATCTCTACAATGGAAAATAATTGGCTTATTATGTTTAACAGCTATATCAAGTTGTCTCCTTAAAACATCTATCTGCTTTTCTTTATCAGTATTTTCATAATGATAATCCAAACCTATTTCTCCTAAAGCAACAATTTTGTCATTATCTATATTTTTATCAAGCCAATCTAAATAATCATAAGAAAAATCATCAAGTTCCGTAGGATGAAAACCCAATGCACCATAAACAATATCATATTTACGCACAAGTTCTAATACAAAAAGATTACTTTTCATATCAGTACCATTTACAATTATTTTTTCTACTTTACTATTCTTAATATTCATAATAAGTTCATCAATATTGTCATAATCTTCATAACTAATATGACAATGTGTATCAACAAACATACAATCACCTCACAACTTATCTTTGTTTAAGCAAAAGAATAAAAATTTTAATAAAACAAAGAAAAATAACAAAATAGTAAATAATATCTACTACAGTAAAAGAATAAAAAAATTTACACAAACCTACTACCAAAATCAATGCCACATACATAACTGCAGCTATGTTAATTTTTTTGCTTACATTTAGCATTCCCTTCAATCCTTTCTTTACTGCAATGCTACAAAACGAATATATCAAATTTATTAGTATTTGTAAATAAATAACTATAATAATTCAATAGTTTGACATTTTTTGACAAGTAAAAAACTCATGAAACAAATTCATAAGTTTTATATTATTTTTCTATTCTCTTAAATAATGGACTTGCTTCTCCAATCATATCTGAATTATATTGACCAAATTCCAAAACAGAATCCATAGTATTAATATCAGTATTTAGTTGTTTAAATATTTCATTTGCCGTATCTGGCAAATATGCCTGTAAAAATACCGTAGCTATTCTAATAGACTCAATTAAATTATAAATAACAGTATTTAATCTGTCTAACTTATTCTCTTTATATAAAACCCAAGGCTCCGTTTCATCAATATATTTATTACACCTACGATATACCTCCATAATTTTATAAAGAGAATCAGATATTCTAACATTATTAATATCATTTTCTATTTTTGAATCCAAAGACAAAACCAAATCAACAAGTTCTTTATCAACATCAGCATATTCTTTAGTATTAGTAATCTTTCCCAAGAAATATTTATTAGCCATACCAATAGTTCTATTAACCAAATTTCCCAAAACATTAGCTAAATTAGTATTAATTGAATCAATAAATAATTCTTCTGTGTAATTACCATCACTACCAAAAGGAATATCATGTAACAAATAAAATCTAACAGCATCTACGCCATATTTACTAATTAAATCCTCTGCATAAACAATATTACCTTTAGACTTACTCATTTTATCATTGCTAAATAAAAGCCAAGGATGAGCAAATATTTTCTTAGGCATCTCAAGACCAAGACAATGTAAAATTATAGGCCAATATATAGCATGAAATCTTAAAATATCTTTACCAATCATATGCAAATCACAAGGCCAATACTTCTTAAATTCCAAACTAGAAGGACCATAAGGATCGTATCCAAGAAAAGTAATATAATTAGATAGAGCATCTATCCATACATATATAACATGATTAGAATCAAAACTAACAGGTATTCCCCACTTAAAAGTTGTTCTAGATACACACAAATCTTGCAAACCTGGTTTAATGAAATTATTTATAATCTCATTTTTTCTGGATTCTGGCTCGATAAAACCAGGATGACTTTCTATATAATCATACAACCATTTTGAATAATTACTTGTTTTAAAGAAATAACACTCTTCACTTGCTTCTTTAACAGGACGTCCACAATCAGGACAATTACCAGAAACAAGTTGACTTTCCGTCCAAAATGATTCACAAGGAACGCAATAAAGACCTTTATAATTTCCTTTATATATATCGCCTTTCTCATACAATTTATCAAATATCTTTGAAGCAAGTTCTTTATGTTTAGAATTTGTAGTTCTTACAAACTTATCATAACTTGTATTTAAAGAATCCCAAACATCTTTAACACAAGATGCTATATTATCAACATATTCTTGAGGCGAAATATTATTCTCATGAGCTTTTAATTCTATCTTTTCACCATGTTCATCAGTTCCAGTTTGAAAATAAACATCATATCCCCTCAATCTTTTATATCTTGCAATAACATCCGCTAAAACAACATCATAAGTATTACCCAAATGAGGTTTACTAGAAGTATATGCAATAGCAGTACTTATATAAAATTTATCTTTCATCTTTTCCTCCATTTGTACTACCTAACCCACCATTCCTAATTTTTTTAACATCTCTTTCATTCGTTACTGTTAAGTAGTTTAAAAATATACCTTGGCAAATAGCATCGCCATTTTTTACAATAAAATCTTTATCCCCTTCATTCTTTAATTTAATCCATATATGTCCCTCATTATCACTATTATTATAATAATCAGAATCTATTACTCCAACCTGATTACACATCCGAACATTGTATTTAAATCCCATACTACTCCTAACAACCAAAAATAATACATCATTATTTTCCATATTAACTTTTATACCAGTAGGAATCTTCATTATCTCACCTGGTTTTAAAGAAAAATCAAATAAAGAAAAAAAATCATATCCAGCACTATTCTTAGTACTTCTATTAGGTAATTTAAATTTATTATAAATTAACTTATCATCACAAACATCATTTTTAAATTGCTCAAAACTAATTTTTTCAAAACTTCTCATAATTCCTCCACAAAAAAAAGGTAGTATAAGGACGAATTATTAATCCGTGGTACCACCTTATTTTATAATTATAAAATTATACACTCATAGTTATAACGAAACTAACGTTTTAATCTAAATATTCGATTAAACAACTCCAGAGCCATTCCAAATACTTTGATTACTTAATTTCCACCAACATAAGCTCTCTATAAATCTACATATCATTCTTTCCTTCACCGTTTTTCAAGAATATTATAACATACATAATTTCATTAATCAACAAAAATAATTACTCAATATATTAGCAAGAATTGATGCTAATTTTTCTTCAGTTTCCAACATTGGTTTATCAACAGATAAAATAATAACACTCCCAATAGAATCACCATTACTAATTATCGTCGAAAATGCATAATAACAATTCTCATTAATACCATCTACAATAGTTATATCCTTTTTCTTCCTTTCAACAAAATTATCCCTTCTATCAATAAGTCTAATAATATTATCACTAATTTCCTTTCCATCATACTTATTCTTCAAAGGACCAGAAATTGCAATAATTTTATCTGTATCAGTAATAATAACATTATATTTTAAAACTTGATAAAATGAATCAGCATATGATAAAGCAATTGTTTCCAAATTCTCAATCTCAGAAAACTTTTTTAAAACAATAGTGTCATCATTAACCATTATCTCCAAATTATCTCCCGTTTTTATACGTAAATTTTTTCTCATTTCCTTAGGAATAACTATTCTACCAAGTTCATCTATTCTTCTAACAATCCCTGTCGTTTTCATATTTCCTCCATTCTATAATTATATTTACCCAATTACTGTTAATTATACAAAAAATAGTAAATAGAATAATATATCTATCTACTATTTAAAGTATTATACATTTAATTTATATCCCTTAATTTTTTCAAGTAATTCAATTAAATATATCAAAAAATGTTTTTCCAATTTAATAGTATCTAAAATAATATGAATAGAAGAATCTTTATATAAAAATCTAAACATTTTAGATATAGAATAAGCATCATTAAATAGCCTTTCACCATCTATCTTACTAGATAATTCACAAGGAAGCTCAATATCAATATTATTTTTCATCGTAACAACTTTATTAATTCCTAAAGATTTTGCAATTTTCTCAAACCATTCTTCATACATATATATTTCCATTTCCTCACTAATCTTACCAAATCTATCAGATAATTCATCACGAATATCATTTAAAGTTGTCTCATCCTTAACCTCATTAATTTTCTTATGAATTAATATCTTAAGTTCCACATCACTAATATAACTATCACTAATATGAGTAGAAACTTCAATTAAAGGTTTATCATTCTTTTTAGTATCTTCCTCAATAATTTTTTCTCCCTTGCTCTTTCTAACAGCCTCATTTAACATCTTCAAATATAATTCAATACCAATAGAATCAATAAAACCAGACTGTTCTCGTCCTAAAATATCTCCAGCTCCTCTAATAGATAAGTCTCTCATAGCAATTTTAAATCCACTACCAAGTTCTGTAAATTCGCGAATAACATCAAGCCTCTTAATAGCAGTATCTGTCAAAAATTTATTCTTACCATACATCAAATAAGCATATCCAATTTTATTACTACGACCTATCCTTCCTCGTATTTGATATAATTGAGATAAACCAAATCTATCAGCATCTAAAATAATCAAAGTATTAACATTAGGAATATCAATACCTGTCTCAATAATTGTAGTACACACCAAAACATTAAACTTGTTATTAATAAAATTATTCATCTTATTTTCCAAAGTAACTTTATTCATTTGACCATGTGCATAATCTATTTTAGCCTCTGGAACTAAAGATCTAAATTCATTAACTTTAGTTTCAATATTATTAACATTATTATACAAAATAAACGTCTGACCGTTTCTTGATAATTCCTTATATATAGCATCCTTAATAACCAAATTATTTTCTTCTAAAACATATGTCTGAATAGGATATCTCTCTTGTGGTGCCGTTTCTATCAAAGATAAGCTCCTAACACCAGACATTGACATCTGAAGTGTTCTAGGAATAGGCGTTGCCGATAAAGTCAAAACATCTACCGTTGATTTATATTGTTTAATTTTCTCCTTATGAGTTACACCAAATCTTTGCTCCTCGTCGATAACAAGTAAACCCAAATCTTTATACTTAACATCATTACTAAGCAATCTATGCGTCCCAAAAACAATATCAACAAGCCCTTTTTCCAAATCATCAATTATCTTTTTTTGACGACTCTTATCAACAAATCTGTTTAAAAGTTCAATTCTTACAGGAAAATCTTTAAATCTTTCAATACAAGAAGTATATTGCTGATTAGATAAAATAGTCGTAGGACATAAATAAGCAACTTGCTTTCCACTATCAACAGCTTTAAACATAGCCCTAAAAGCAACTTCTGTCTTTCCATAACCAACATCGCCACATAAAAGCATATCCATAGGCTTACTACTTTCCATTTCCCTTTTAATATCATTAATAGATTTAATCTGATCTGGAGTTTCTGTATAAACAAAACCACTATCAAACATTTTTTGATTTTCATCATCTTTCTTAAAAGCAAAACCCACTTTTAATTCCCTATCAGCCGATACCTTAAGCAAATCATCAGCAATACTTTCTAATTTAGCCTTAACTTTTCCTTTCTTTTTTTGCCAATTATCATTAGATAAACTATTAAGTTTAACCCCAACACCATCTTTACCAGAAAATTTACTAATTCTATCAATATTTTCGACAGGTATATAAAGAATATCATCATCAGCATATATAATTTTTAGATAATCCTTCTTCATTCCATTCTTAGGAATAGTAACTAACCCATCATATATACCAATACCAAACATTTCATGAACAACAAAATCACCTTTATTAATATCCAAAATATTACTTGTTCTAGTACCAGTTTTAAATTTACTCTTATATTTCTTTACATTATTTCCTAAAGAAAAAATATCTACATCACTGATAACAATATAATTACCATAGATAAAACCTCTAGGAATAGATTTAATAATCAAATTAATCTTACCATTTATTATATTACACTCATCAGTATAAATAATATCATCTATCTCCAAATAATCAGAAATTCTACTAGCCATATTTTTATCCAAAACACATATAATTACTGTCTTATTATTCTTAACATAATTAAGTAAATCACTCTTTAATTTTTCATAATTATTGTCATAATTTTCAATATTATTAATACTAAATTTTAACGATTTAACACTTTTATTAACAACATTATCAAAATTCATTATATAGACACTATGCTTAATAACAATATCAGTAAAACTATTCATATAATTTGTCTTAATATCAGCTGAATAATTAGCATCATAATCCATAATTGTGTCTACCAAAGTTGAATAACTATTTAAAATTAAATTATAATCACTAAAAAAACAAATTCCATCATTAATATAATCATAAATAGAAGCAACACTTCCATAGTTAGCCAAATATTTCTGACTATTAATAAAATCTATAGAATAATCATCAAGCAAAAATTCTGTAAATGGATAAATACAAATATTATCAATTTCACTAATAGATCTTTGAGTATCAACATCAAAATATTTAATAGAAGTTACCGTATCTCCCCAAAATTCAATACGAACAGGATTTTCTTCCATTATTGGAAAAATATCAATAACATATCCCCTAACACCAATATTACCAGTCTCATTTACCAAAACATCCCGAATATAACCCATATTATATAATTTATTTAACAAACTGTCCCTATCATAATCACAATTAACAGAAATATTAACATTACTATCTTTCCAAAGACTAGGCAAAGGTAAATACCTTAAATACCCCATTAAATTAGTAACAACAATATACTTATCATCATTAATAAGTTTATTTAAAGTATCTATTCTCTCAGCCTTAAACTCCGGACTAACAGAAATAGCTTCACTAGTTAAAAAATCATCCATAGGAAAAAATAAAACTTTATCCGTATATTTACTTAAATATTCAAACAACAAATTAGCTTCATACAATTCAGAAGCTACCACCAAAATACCTTTATTATACTTAATAAAACTATCATATATATATAAAGAAGACATTTCCTTATTAAGACCAATAATACTATAATCAGATGACATACTACCAACATCAAATATATTATCAAAAAAACTCACAAAAATACCTCCTTTACTATTTAAAAAAATTTATTTAGTATTATATATTGTCATAAACATATTCCTATCACAAGAAAAATAATCATCTATAACATTACTTAATTTGTCAAATACAGCACTTATAGAATCAAGTTCAGCATTACTAAAACGTCCTAAAACATAATCCTTCTTTTCACCACCAGACACATGAGAAATACCAATCTTTAACCTCATAAATTTCTTAGAATTAAGTTTCAAAATAATATCTTTAATACCATTATGACCACCATCACCATGATTATAACTAACTTTATAATCACCACAAATAATATCCATATCATCATGAATAATCAAAATATCATCTAATTCAATTTTATAAAAATTTACATACTTATAAACCACATCGCCAGATAAATTCATATAAGATAAAGGTTTAATAATAATAGTATCACCTATTAAACACTCTAATGCATTAAACTTTTTATTTAATTTAAAATCATTATATAAAGAATCTAAAAACATAAAACCAACATTATGTCTTGTATTAACATATTCCTTACCAGGATTACCTAAACCAACTACTAATTTCATTATTTTTTCCTTTCAATATAATATTTATAAACATCACTTTTTGACATTCCCTTATCACGAGCTACTCTCTTAATAGAATCCATAATAGATAAACCAGACTTAACATACATTGAAATACTAACCATAATATCTATATCATTATTATTATCAACATCATAACTTTTATCCACTACAATAACAAACTCACCTTTAACATCCTTAATTAAAGAAATAGCTTCCTCTAAAGTACCAGTAAAAATCATTTCATGTAATTTAGAAATCTCCTTAGAAATTGAAATATTTCTATTTCCAAAAACAGATAACATATTTTTTAAAGTCTTAATAAGCCTATGTGGAGCTTCATAAAAAATAATTGGATAATCACAAGAAGATAATAGTGATAATTCTTTAACCATTGCAGAATCACGACTATCTAAAAAACCATAGAATAAAAAATGAACAGAAGAAATACCAGAAGCAATCATAGCTGGTATCATAGCACACGCACCAGGTAAGGCAATAACATTATAACAATGATCTTTAATATATTTAACTGTTTTATATCCAGGATCACTAATTAAAGGAGTACCTCTATCAGTAACAATAGCAACATTTTTTTTATTTACTAAAAAATCTAAAACAACATCCCTAACTTTATCTTCATTATAATTATGCAAAGAAATAACTCTATTCTTAATATCAAAATAATTAAGTAACTGTAAAGTCACCCTAGTATCTTCAGCAAAAATAACATCAACTTCCTTTAAAATTTTAATAGCCCTTAAAGTAATATCTTCCATATTCCCAATAGGAGTAGGAACTAAATATAAAGAAGGACTCCCATCATAACTATTTTGCCACATGCGTATCATCTCCAAACATATCTCTTATTTCCTTAGAATATTTTCCATCAACATAAGTAATCAAAGGTGGTAATATTTTAATACCACTCTTACCATTTTTACTTCCCTCAATTAGTAAAATATTAGCAACTTCTCCATCTTTTGGATAAACAAAACGAATTTTTTTAGGTTCAAGATTATATTTTTTCATAAGAGTTAATATTTCTAAAAATCTATCTGGTCTATGAACCATAGCAAAGTTTCCTCCAGATTTAAGAAGATAACTAGCACTAGAAAGAATATCTTCTAATTCAATTAAAATTTCATGCCTTGCTATACTCTTAACATCATTTTTATTAATAAATGAATTTTTACTAACTTTAAAATAAGGAGGATTAACAAGTACTAAGTCAAAAGAATCAGAATCAAATATAGAATAAACATTTTTAACATCATCACAAATCAAATCAATCTGATCAGCCATATCATTCTCATTAACAGATTCAACACCCAAAGAATAAACACTATCTTGTATTTCCATACCATAAATATGTGCTCTAGTTCTATAAGTTAAAAACATAGGTATTGGAGCATTTCCAGTACAAAAATCCATAATTTTCTTATCACTAAATCTAATCGTAGCAAAATTAGCAAGTAACAAAGAATCCAACGAAAAAGCAAAAAAATCAGTATCCTGATATATTATTTTATCTTTAAAATTTAACAAATTATTCTTTACTTTCACTTACTTCATCACTTTCCAAAATTTCATTATCAGACGTAATAATTCTAAATCTTCTCTTAAAAATATCCACAGATATAACCTTTCCTTCACAACCATTAATTATAGCTTTCTTACCAATTTCAGGCAAACCTTTTCTATATTCAGTATAATTATCATTTTCATATTTTAAACAACACAAAAGTCGACCACATACACCATTAATTTTAGTAGGATTTAAAGATAACATTTGATTTTTTGCCATACTAATAAAAACACTATCAAATTCATTTAAAAATTTACTGCAACAAAGAGCTCGTCCACAAGGACCAATTCCACCTATTTCTCTTGCCTTATCTCTAATACCAATTTGTCTAAGTTCAATTCTAGTTTTAAATATAGTACCAAGATCACGTGCTAATTGTCTAAAATCAACTCTTTCATCTGCCACAAACCTAAAAATTAATTGTTCACGAGCAAAAGTATAAAATGCATCAACAATATGCATATTTAATTTATACAAAGAAATAAGTTCATTACACTTAAGAATAGCTTTTTTTGCATCTTTTAAATTGTTCAAATGTTGTTTATAATCATTCTTTGTAGATACTCTAACAACTTTCTTATAATCTATTTTATCACTAATATCATCATTATTCACAAAACTTACAACAGTACCAAATTGTAATCCCTTATCTGTATCAACAATTACGTCAATTCCCAAATCAAGAGCACAATCATTTACATCAAAAAAATTAACTTTATTACCATCTCCCAAGCTAACACCTACTACCTTCATACTGCCCTCCTAACTCAATAATTAATCTATCAATTAACAAATTAATATTAACATTATACTTAACACTATCTTTAATATTTAAAACAATATCTAGCTTGTCCAACAATTTATCTAATGTATTATTATTACAAACAACCTGATATTTATCTAATAAACATACATATTTAACACACTTATTACACAACTTGACATTTAAAATATCCCTATATATATCAATCATAATATCTAAAGCAATAATATTACTATCTCTATCTTTAATAATATCATGCCACAAATTTTTTGTATTAACTAAAGAATCACTAAAAGAATTTTCCAAATTAAATACAAAGTTCCATACTGTTTGTTCTACTACAGAAAGAGAATCAATTAAAACATTTTCATGTTCTAACTTAATAAGTTGGCATCTAGATATAATAGTATCAAGAACATTAGCCATATTATTAGTAACAAGAATAGCAATAACATTATCTTCTGGCTCTTCAAGAAACTTAAGCATAGAATTAGCTGTCTCTTTACGCATCTTCTCACAATCTAATACAACATATACTCTCTTAACACCCTCAATTGCCTTCTTAGAAAAATCTCTTTGCAATGCACAAATATCATCCTTTTTTATCCATAAACCATCAGGTTTAATAATTTTAAACTCTGGATAATTATTATCCATTATTCTATTACAAATATCACATCCATCACATTTATTACCATTAGTATAATGATTATTACATATTATCGCTTTAACAAAAGATAAAACATAACAGAAAGCATTTTCATTATTATTAATGTCTATCAAATAAGCATGAGATAACATATTATTTTTAAGCGATGAACTTAAAACATTATAAAACAATGGTTGTTTATATTTTATATCATCGAGCATATTAACCTCCTCATAAACAAAGTAAAGAAAATAAAATTAACATAATAATAGATGGAATACCAAATAAACTTACCAAAGAAACAGAAAAAACATTAATTGGTATTACAATATCCAAAGGTAACGTTAACTTATTGTAAGTATAAATAAACAATATAGATAAAACTATCTTTTTTAAAACAACAAATGTTCTTTTAAACATATTATTCACCAATACATACTATGTAAAAAAGTAACAAATATTACCATATACAATTACAAAATATCTTTTCTCTCCTCAAAAGCCATTTCTAAAGTCATCGTATCAATATATTCAATTTCGGTACCAATAGGAATTCCAGTAGCTATTTTAGAAACCTTAACATTATATTTTTCTAATATTTTTTTTATATATTGTGTAGTTGTTTCACCTTCAATTGAAGGCTTTAAAACAACAATAACTTCTTCAACAGAAGAATTTTTCACCCTATCTATTAACCCTGATAAATTAATATCTTCAGGACCAATACCTTCTAAAGGAGAAATAAGACCTCCAAGAACATGATATCGTCCATTATAATTTCCTATCTTTTCAAATAAAACAATATCTTTAGGCTTTTCAACGACAAAGATTGTATTATTGTTTCTAGATTCATCAGAACAAATATAACAAATATCTCTATCTGTAATATTATTACAAATAGGACATTTTTTAAGTTTTTCATTAATATCAATTAAAGATTGAGAAAAATCAAGCAAACTATCAGAAGAAAAATTCATAATAGAAAAAGCCATTCTCTCTGCACTTTTTTCACCAACACCAGGCAACTTTTTTAATGAATCTATTAATTTTCTAACACACTCCGGATACATATTACATCAACCCAGATAAACCTTGACCATATTTACCAAGTTTTACTTCTTTATCAGCTTCAGCCTTCCTACAAGCATCATTAAAAGCTAACATAATCATATCTTCCAACATTTCTTTATCAAGTGAAGAAAGATCTTCCTCAATATTTATATTAATACTAACAACTTCTTTCTTTCCATTCAAAACAACATGAACTAAAGAAGAATTACCTTCATAAGTACTACTTTCTATTTCTTTTTGTGTTTTTTGCAATTGAGCTTGCATTTTTTGTGCTTCTTGCATTAATTTTTGCATATTCATAATATCTCTTCCTCTCTCATTTATATTCTATAACATCTTCCCCAATTAAATCAATCAATTTATCAATTTTATTAGAATTAGACAAATTATTAATTATATCATTACTCTTTTTACCACAATAATTAAATTCCATAACATCATATTTTAAACCAGAATTAATTTTATCAACATATTCCTTTTTTAATTCATTCCATTTCAAATCATCAACTAAAACCAAAAAATACTTCTTTCCAAATATATTTTCAATAAAATCAATTATAATATCATAATTAGAATAAAATTTATCAATCAAAGAATCATATTTAGTAGAAACAATAACATAACCATTACCAGCAACTCTAACAGTAACATCTAACAATAATCCTGCCTCTTTACTATATTTTTTATCAGATAAATAATCATTAATAACACTCCACTTTTCTCTTATAAAATTAAGAAGTTTCTTATCAGCCAAAGCAAAAGCATTATTAATAATAATTTTTTTATCTTCTTCCCCTAAAATACATTTAACATCTAAGCTATCATTATTTACATTGTCAATTTTATGTACAATTTTCTGGGATTCATTAACAGTATTATCTATGCTACTATCAACAATAAGACCTTCTTTACTAACAAATTTACTATTTAACATATCCAAAGAGTCAGAATTATCTGATTTATTAAAATTCTTTTCTGTCAATCTAAGTAAAAAAGTAGTCAACAAAATAGCAGGTCTAGTAGAAAATTTAATATTTTCAAAAAGTTTATCCAATAATTTAAAAATATAAAAAACTTCTTCTTTTGAAAACAAATTAGCTACATCACGAATCTCATCAATAGAAGTACTTATATATTTAGTATCAACATTATCTAAACATAACAAAACATCTCTTAAAAAGCTCATAAGTTCCTCAATAATTTTTATGTAATTAATACCTCTTCTATCAACATCATTAACAAAATTTAATATACTAACTACATCATTATTATAAATATCAACAAATAACTTTTTTATATCAACATAAGAAATAGTTCCACACACCTTAAAAACATCCTCTAATTTAATACTATTATTAGCATAAGTTCTAAGTTGATCCAAAAAATTAATTGAATCTCTCATTCCACCATTAGATAACCTTGCAATTTCATACAATGAATCATCTCCAACGTCAATATTTTCTAAACTTGCAATTTTTCTAAGTTTCATTACTATCTCATCATTATCCAACTTAGTAAACTGAAATTTTTGACATCTAGACAGAATAGTTAATGGTATCTTATGAATTTCAGTCGTAGCAAGTATAAAAATAACATGTTTAGGAGGTTCTTCAATAGTTTTTAGTAACGCATTAAATGCCTGAGTAGTAAGCATATGAACTTCATCAATAATATATATTTTATATTTACCTAATGAAGGAACTAAATTAGCTTTATCACGAAGTTCTCTTATCTCATCAACACCATTATTCGAAGCAGCATCTATTTCAACAACATCATTATTTTTAAATATATCTAAACAATTTTTACACTTACAACAAGGATTATAACCATCTAAAGACTCACAATTAACCATCTTAGAAAAAATCTTCGCCATTGTAGTTTTACCTGTACCTCTAGGGCCATAAAATATATATGCATGTGAAATCATATTGTTTAACACAGCATTAGTTAAAATTTTAATATTTTCCTCTTGACCAACAACATCATCAAACGTAGAAGGTCGATATTTTCTATATAAAGCCAAATAATTAATAACCATCACTCCTCACAAAGTATTATAACATTAATATCTTTTATTTACAAAAAATTTTTGTATTAATTTTAAATATTTATCACACATTTTTTTATCATCAATCATTTGTATTTTAATAAAAGAACCAGGCTTAAAACAAACATTAGTTCGATTTAATAAAAATTTAGTTTCTTTAATTCTACTTTCCATTATTGCACCAGCACACATCATACATGGTTCTAAAGTAACATATAATTCACAATTATCTAAACGCCAAGAATTAATGCATCGACATGCTTCTTCAATTGCAACAATTTCAGCATGTTTCGTAGCCACTTGTGTCCCATCTTTACAATTGTATCCTTTTCCAATAATAACACCATCTTTTACCACAATAGCCCCAACAGGAACTTCATTACAATCAAAAGCCTTCATAGCTAAATTATATATTTCATCTAAATATTTTTTATCCATATATTTCTCCCAAACAAAAAGTGCACACAATAAGAGGTTGTTAAAGCTGCTATCTTCCGATCCTGACTTGGTTCCAACATTAATGTTGCACAAACAAATTATATAATAAAATTGTATAAAAAACAACTAAATTTTAATAATTACTATTTTTATATAATATTTCAAGTTCCACGTGAAACATAAGCAAAAAAGTACAAAGCGATGAATAAAACACAATTAATAAAAATGTACTTCATAGTAATTTTAAACAAAATAATATATAAATAAGATTTAAGTACCAATAAAAAATCATTATTTCAAAAAATACATAAAATACAATCAAAAAAATATTTCCGGGAAATATTTAGCAGCTATGTTCCACGTGGAACATAGACAAAAATTAGATATATAAAATACACAAAATGTTAAATGTCACATAATAATTTATATCAATCTTAAAATCTAAATAATACTAACAAATTAAAAACAGTTAACACACAGTTTTACACAAAAATTAAAATAACGATAAGTGAATTTTATATTATATAACTATAAATATAAAATTCAAAAATATTTCCCGGAAATATTTAATATCTATGTTCCACGTGGAACATCATATAAATGTAAAATTAATAATATGCTAACAAACTACAAATTAAGAATACGCTTATTTAGATAAATTTGTTTTTATATATCACAAATTAATGCATAAAAAAGATTTCATAATAAGTAAAACTTCTTTTATGTTCCACGTGGAACATAAAATTAAAAAAATAAAAATTATTACAAAGTATAAATTCTATATGTATTATAAAATTTAAATAAATTTAGTAATTATTATTCAATAAAAAACAATTAAGATAATGTAGAAATAAAACAATAATAATATTAAAAATCAAATAATATTTATATACAATGATGTATAATATAATTCAATATATCAAATAAAAATATTTCCGGGAAATATTTAGCAGCTATGTTCCACGTGGAACATAGACAAAAATTAGATATATAAAATACACAAAATGTTAAATGTCACATAATAATTTATATCAATCTTAAAATCTAAATAATACTAACAAAATAAAAACAGTTAACACACAGTTTTACATAAAAATTAAAATAACGATAAGCAAAATTTATATTATATAACTATAAATATAAAACCCAAAAATATTTCCCGGAAATATTTAGCATCTATGTTCCACGTGGAACATCATATATTTTAAAGTAAAATAAATTATCATAGAAATTAAAATTCTGTAACATATAATAAACAGAAATTAAAATTCTGCACATTTTATAAAACAATTTTAAAACAAAATTTATATATCAACAAATACAAAAAAAGTATTTGTCAACATAAAAAAAATATAATATAAAAATATAACGAATTTATATATATAGAACTAAAAAAAATATAGTCACTATCAACAGTAAAAATATTTCCCGGAAATATTTTTACAATATTGTATAAAAAAAAGAACTTAAATTTTCTAATTTTAAATTCTTTTTTTACTTTTAATTAATTTTCTATTTCTTTATCAACAACAGATATAGAACTTACAACTTGATTTTCCCTTAAATTAATTAATCTAACTCCTTGTGTAACACGACTCATCATTGAAATCGAATTAATATCTATCCTAATAATAATACCCTCATTAGTAATAATTATTAAATCTTTATCTTTATCAACAGCCTTGAAAGAAGTAATAGTACCGTTCTTATCAGTAATATTTAAAGTTTTAACACCCTTGCCACCACGATTTGTAATTCTATATTCACTGATAGGAGTCTTTTTACCATATCCCTTTTCAGTAACAACTAACACATCTATATCACTATTAGCAACTTCCATTCCAACAAGAATTCCATCATCAAGATTAATTCCTCTAACACCAGAAGCACCACGTCCCATAACTCTTACCAAATTTTCAGGGAATCTAACTAATCTACCATTTGAAGAAGCCATTAAAATATCATAAGTACCATCTGTTTTCTTCACAGAGATTAAATCATCATCATCCCTTAAAGTAATAAATTTTTTACCATTATTTCTAATGTTATAGAATTCTGAAATTTCAGTCCTCTTTACCAAGCCCATTTTCGTAGCAAAGACAAAATATTTACAATTATCATTAATATTACCATTAACTAGTGCCGTAACATATTCACCTTTTTCAAGACTAAGAAGATTAATTATAGGTAAGCCCTTAGATTGCCTACTAAATTCAGGAATTTCATATCCCTTAAGCCTATATACCTTAGCTTTATTAGTAAAGAATAATACATAATCGTGAGTAGTAGTATTAATAATATGTTCAACAAAATCATCTTCATTAGTAGACATTCCTTTAATACCAACACCACCCCTATTTTGAATTTTGTATGTATCAACAGGTAGTCTCTTAATATAACCATTTTTTGTTAAAGTAATAACAAGATTTTCCTCAGGAATTAATGACTCATCATCAATATAATCAATAGCAGTCATATCAATAAATGTTCTTCTATCATCAGCATATTTCTTCTTTATTTCAAGAAGCTCATCCTTAACAATAGCAAACACTCTTTCGCTACTTCCCAAAATATCCTTAAGTTCCGCAATTAGTTTTAAAAGTTCAGATAACTCATTCTCTATCTTATCCCTCTCTAAACCAGTTAAACGACGTAACTTCATTTCTAATATAGCATTACTTTGAATATCATCAAGACCATATTTATTAGAAAGCTCTTGTTTGGCAATTTCATCAGTTTTTGAAGATTTAATAATCTTTATAACCTCATCAATATTATCTAAAGCTATCTTTAAACCTTCCAAAATATGAACCCTAGTTTCAGCCTTAGCTAAATCAAATTTACATCTACGAATAATAACTTCTCTCTGAAAATCGATATACTTAGAAATAATTTCTTTTAAATTTAAAGTTTTTGGTGCCCCAGCATCAAGCATTAAAAATATAATACCATAATTTACCTGAAAAGAAGTATGCCTATATAAATTATTCAAAACAACTTGAGGATTGGCATCTCTTTTTAAAGTTATAGTTATTTTTACACCATCTTTTAAATCAGTATGATAATCAGATATACCATCTATTATTTTATTATGAACCAATTCAGCGACTTTATTTTTAAGATCTAAAGTATTAACACCATAAGGAACCTCAGTAATAGTAATAATACTATGACCATTTATTTCCTCAATAGAAGCTCTACTCCTAATAGTTATAGAACCACGACCAGTTTCATAAGCTTTCTTAATACCAGAATTACCCAAAATTATACCACCAGTAGGAAAATCTGGGCCTTTAATATATTGCATTAATTCAATTACATCAATGTCTGGATTATCAATATAAGCAACACAACCATCAATAACTTCTCCTAAATTATGAGGTGGAATATTAGTAGCCATACCAACAGCAATACCCATAGTACCATTAACCAAAATGTTTGGAAACCTACTAGGTAATACTTTTGGTTCTTGTAAAGTTTCATCAAAATTAGGAATTAAATCAACAGTATTTTTATCAATATCACGAAGAAGTTCTAAAGACAATTTAGATAATCTAGACTCGGTATAACGCATTGCAGCAGCACCATCACCCTCAATATTACCAAAATTACCATGTCCATCAACAAGTATATACCTCTGATTAAAATCCTGAGCCATTCTAACCATAGCCTCATAAATAGAACTATCACCATGAGGATGATAATTACCCATTACCTCACCAACAGTTTTTGCTGATTTTCTATGTGGTTTATCTGGAGTATAACCTGATTTATACATACTCCATAAAATTCTTCTATGAACAGGCTTTAATCCATCTCGTAAATCTGGTAAAGCACGAGATGTAATAACACTCATAGAATAATCTAAGAAAGACTTCTTAATTTCATCAACAATATTATTCTCAGATAAACTATCTCTTCCTTTAAATGTTCCACTATATATATCAACAGGATCTATATTTTCTTTGTCATCATTATTAATTGTGTCATCATCAAAGTTTATTTCATTTTTTTCTTCATTATCCATTACCTAACCTCCTAAATATCCAAATTCTCAACAAATACTGCATTTTCTTCAATAAATGTTCTTCTTGGTTCAACATCATCTCCCATAAGTTGAGAAAATATTTGATCAGCAGAAACACAATCATCAACAGTAATTCTTCTTAATGTTCTCTTATTTATATCCATAGTAGTTTCACATAATTCTTCTGCATCCATTTCACCAAGACCTTTCATACGTGCTATTTCTACCCTAGATCTAACATTTTCTGGTAAAGAATTTAAATATGATTGTTTTTCTTCTTCATCAAGAACATATTTCCTAGTTTTTCCATGCATTATTCTAAACAAAGGTGGCTGAGCAGCATATACATAACCAGCTTCCACAATAGGTTTAAAATATCTATAAAATAAAGTTAATAATAAAACTCTAATATGTGAACCATCAACATCGGCATCAGTCATAATTATTATTTTATGATATCTTAACTTAGATAAATCAAATTCTTCACCAATACCAGTACCAAAAGCAGTAATTATTGTTCTAATTTCTTCATTAGACAAAGCTTTATCAAGTCTAGCTTTTTCAACATTTAGAATTTTACCCCTTAAAGGTAATATAGCTTGAGTAAGAGAATCTCTTCCTTTCTTAGCACTACCACCAGCAGAATCTCCCTCTACTATAAATATTTCAGAAACAGCAGGATCTTTGCTCTTACAATCTGTTAACTTACCAAAGAAACTTCCCATACTTATTTCAGTTTTTCTAGTAATTTCTCTTGCTTTCTTAGCAGCATTTCTAGCTCTACAAGCAAGCATTGCCTTTTCTACAATAAGTTTTGCACTATCTGGATTTTCTAACAAGAATTTTTCAAAACCTGATGAAAAAACACTATCAGCTAATTTTCTAACCTCAGAATTACCTAATCTTCCTTTTGTTTGACCCTCAAATTGAGGATTTGGATGTTTACATGAAATTATCATAGTAAGACCTTCTTGAACATCATCACCAGTTAAAGATTCATCCTTTTCTTTTAGTAAATTAACTTTTCTAGCATAACTATTAATAACTCTAGTTAACGCTCTTTTTACACCCTCTTCATGAGTACCACCATCATGTGTATTTATATTATTAACAAAAGAATAAATGTTAGAATTGTATTCATTATTATATTGCATAGCAACCTCAAAAAACACATTATCCTCACTACCCTCTAAATGAATAATTTCGTTATGTATTAAAGTCTTACCATTATTAATAAATTTAACATATTCTCTAATACCACCTTCATACATGAAAGTATCACCAGTAGTATCTTCCATATCTCTATCATCCCTAAGAGTTATACGTAAGCCTCTATTTAAAAATGCCAATTCTCTAATTCTAACTTTTAAAGTATTATAATCAAATATTGTAGTATCAAATATATCAGAATCTGGTTTAAAAGTTACCCATGTACCTGTTCTATCAGATTCACAATCACCTATTTCTCGAAGTTTTTCAACAGAATGACCACCATTTTCAAACCTAATAAAATATATTTTACTATTCTTAAATACCTTAACTTCAACCCACGAAGATAAAGCATTTACTACTGAAGCACCAACTCCATGAAGACCACCAGAAACTTTATATCCTCCACCACCAAATTTTCCTCCAGCATGAAGTACAGTATAAACGGTTTCTACAGTAGATAAACCAGTCTTAGGATGAACATCAACAGGTATTCCTCTTCCATCATCTTTAACAGTAACAGAATTATCTTTATTAACAATAACCTCAATATTTTTACAATAACCTGCCAAAGCCTCATCAATTGCATTATCAACAATTTCCCATACTAAATGATGTAACCCTTTTACATCAGTAGTACCTATATACATACCAGGCCTTTTTCTTACAGCTTCTAGTCCTTCTAATACCTGAATATCTGAAGCATCATAATGTTCTTGTTTATTGTTCATTTATATCACGCATCCCTTCTCTTGTTTCAATTACTTTACCATTATCTATTTTAAACAATTTAGCATTATTAACTAATTCTTCATTAATATTTTCTATATCTGTAGTAGTAATAATAACTTGTCTATCACAATTTAAATATTTAATTAATTTATTTCTCTTATCAACATCTAATTCACTAAAAATATCATCTAATAATATTACTGGATACTCTCCAAACTTATTAAATATTATATCTATCTCTGATAATTTTACAGACAAAATAGCAATACGCATTTGTCCTTGTGAACCATAAGAAGAAATATCATTTCCATTTAATAAAATGCTAAAATCATCCCTCTGCGGTCCTATTAAAGTATTACCATATAATATTTCTTTATCATAATTTTTATCCAATCTATCTTTTATTTCATTAATCATTATTTCTTTATCATTTAATTTAACATCTGTAATATATTTAATTTCAATATTATCAATATTTATAATAGATTTATAAATATCTTTAATTCTTTTATTTATCTCTACAATAAAATCATTTCTAAAATTATATATTTGATAAGCTAATTCAGCAAATTTTTGATTAAGTATTAACATATAGTCTTTATCCATCAAAGAATTTCTAATATTCTTTAAGTATTCGTTTCTTTGTTTAAGTAAATCATTAAATTGATTAAGAATTAATATATATCTTTTAGATAACTGACTTATTTCAATATTTAAAAATCTTCTTCTTATAGAAGGTCCCTCTTTTAATAATCTAATATTATCAGGACTAAACAAAATAACTTTTAAATATCCTAAATAATCACTACTCTTTTTTATTTCTTTATTTCCAATCTTTAAATATTTACCACAATTATTTACTAAAATAGATAAATTATTACAACCATTATTACTAGTTATAATACCATCTATTCTAGCATACAAACAATTTTTTTTAATAACAACTTTATCATTTACAGCAAAAAAAGATTTAGTTAAAGACAAAAAATAAATAGATTCTAAAATATTGGTTTTTCCTTGAGCATTATTTCCTATAATTATATTTAATCTATTATTCAAAACAAAATCCAAATTTTCATAATTTCTAAAATTTTTTAATTTAATATTTCTTATAATCATAATTGTATAATATTCATACTCAACCACACCTTAATCCATAATAAAATTATAGCACAAAAGCCATATAAATAAAAGAAAAAACAACTATTTTTCCAAACTTTTTCTTCTTTTATTATACTCATAATCCAATATTAAACTTCTTGTTACTTGATTATCAATAATATAATATGAAAATTTAATTTCAACAGTTTTTCCACACTTAAAACGAAATATTGTTTTATCATCGTTTTTTACATATGTATCTAAATTATTATACGAAATCCATATATTTTCTTTCTCCCTTGTAGATTTTAAAGGAAAAAATAAAATACATCTACTCTCTTCAATAATAATAGGAGACTTAGAAGAAATATTAACAAGTCTTTTTGTCACATTTATTCTCTCCTTTAATGAATTACCAAAAAAACAACAAGAATAATTCATAATAGATAATGAATTATCATTTACTATAAAATCATCATCAATCGTAATAACTCTTGTAGTATTTTCAGATATTGACATAATCATTAAAGTTGACATATCAATTTCATATTTAACCACAAAATCACCTCCCTAAATTTTTATTAAAACATAACTATAATGTCAAATTTTATCAAAAAAAGTCGAACGAAAAAAATTTTATAATAACAATAAAATTATTGATAAAAAAAAGATATCAACAATTCTGTCGATATCTTTAGCATCTATAAACATTTCTGTTCATAAATAAAACTAATATGTCTTAATAGGTAAAACCAATTGAATTAATGAAGTATCTCCTTCTCCTTTTATAATTATAGGACTATTATCATTATTCATACATATAATTATATTATCAGTATAAAAACTCTTAATAGCATCTAACATATACTTAGAACTAAATGATATAGAAATTGATCCATCATTAATAACACTTATCTTATTTTCAACTTTACCAATTTCTGGAGAATTAGAAGAAATAATTAATTCTTTATCATTAAGATCTAATCTTATAATGTTTTTATCCTTATCTGAAGTCAATAAAGATGCTCTATCAATCATATTAAACAAATTACTATATGAAATATTAACATTAATAGAAAATTCAGTAGGAATGATATCAGAAGATACAGGATATGTTCCACTTATTAATCTAGACAAAAACAATATATTTTTATATTTAAATAAGATCTTATTACTAAATATATGTAATTGAATATTTTCCTTATCATCTTCAATAATTCTTGATAACTCTAATAAATTCTTTCCAGGTATAACTATATCAAAAGAATTATCATAACTATCATTAAGTTCAATAACTTTTTTAGCTAATCTATAACTATCCGTAGCAATTACTTGTAAACTTTTTCCTTCTAACTTAAAATTAATCCCCGTAAGAATAGGTCTAGTTTCAGATAAAGAAGTAGCAAAAGAAGTTTGACTAATAATTGTTTTAAAAGTAATTGGATCAATAACTATAGGATTTTTAGATTCATCTAAATCTAAATTAGGAAATTCTGATGGATTAATACCATTTAAATTAAATTCTATTTTATTATTTAAATCTTCTCCATCACTAGCACTAATAATCATATTATATCCATCTAATACTTCAATAACAATATTAGATTCAGGTAATTTCTTTACAATCTCTACTATATATTTACCACCAATAACAACACTACCAGTCTCTTCTATTTTAACAATTTCATCTTTATCAATAAAACTCCTAATAGAAATATCAGAATCACTAGCATATAAATATAAACCTTCCTTTTTTAAGTCGAATTTAATTCCCGTAAGAATAGGTATTAAATTTTTTTGTGAAATAGCTTTAGAAGTATTTAATAAAGCTTCTAATAAAATACTCTTTTTAATAATTAATTTCATTTTCATCATTCCTTTCTTTTAATTATTATTATTATTATTATTATTATAAAGTTGATACTGTTGATAACTTCATTATTACCTTATTTTATAAGCTTTTATACATCAACAACATCTACACATAAATAAACATTATCAACAGATTTTATGATAAATTGTTCTTTAAGTCTTTAATAACATTCTTCAATTTATCATTTTTTTCTAATTCTTTTTCTATTTTTTGATATGCACTAATTATAGTAGAATGATTTCTACCCCCAAAATATGTTCCAATTTTTGGAAATGATTCTGAAGTCAATACTCTACATAAATAAATAGCAACTTGTCTAGGAAAATTAATAGAATTGTTCTTATTTTTTCCCTTCATATCATCAATACTTATTTTATAATAGCTACAAACAACTTTCTGAATTCTTTGAACATCATTTTTATAATAACTTTTGTCTTTTAATAAATCTTTTAAAGCATCTACCGCTAAATCTAAAGTAATAACTCCTTTGTTAAACATAGTAGAATAAGCCAATACTCTAGTTATAGCTCCACCTAAAGCTCTAATATCAGAATCAAAATTATTAGCAATATATTCTATAACTTCATTTGGAATATCTTGTGCTGCTTCATTATACTTTAACTTATTTTTTATAAGACTAACTCTAAGATCATAGTCTGGGGTTAAAATATTAGCAGTAAGACCACCATTTAATCTAGTTAACAATCTATTTTCTACAGATTTTAAATCATCAACAGATCTGTCGGAAGCAATAATTATTTGTTTATTCATACTTTGTAATTCATTAAAAGTATGAAAAAATTCTTCTTGTCCCTTGGAAGCATTTCCTAAAAATTGTATATCATCAACAATAAGAACATCAACACTTCTGTATTTAGATTTAAAATTATCAATCTTATCAAAATTATTCTTGTCATTATATCTGAATATTCTTGTGTAATCATCAACAAATTTGTCACTTGGTACATATAAAACTTTTTTATTAGTAGTATTAAATATATAATTTCCAATAGCATGCATTAAATGAGTTTTACCAACACCACTTTCTCCATATAAGAATAACGGATTATAAGTCTTACCTGGAGATTCTGCCACAGCTCTTGATGCAGTATAAGCAAATCTATTACTATTACCAACAACAAAAGTTTCAAAAGTATAATCACTATTAAGATTAGTATCAGCATAATTATGATCATTACCGCTACTCTCCGTCACTATGTAATTGCCAATATCTAAATCTTCAGGAACAATTTCATCTTCTAATATGAAATTAAAAGAAACAGTATTTCCCGTAAGTTTGTTCATAACTTCAATCATCATATCTAAGTAATTATCTTCTAAATGTTTTTTAGTTAATAAAACAGGAACAATTACTGTAGCTACATTATTCTTCAAAGAATGAAGTTTAGTATCCTTAAACCAAGTATCAAATGAAAAAGTTGACAAGTCTTCTTGAATGATTTCTAAAAAATTATTCCATAAACCTTCATTATTCATCCCATCACCACCTACCAGTTTCATCTAAAGATATTGTAACATAAATTGTTGATTTGTCTATACATTTTTTTCTATAAACAAACAAATTAACAACATTTCAACAATTTATCAACAAGATAAAGTATTATAAAATAAGTAAAAAACAAACTTTTCAACAAAAACTGTTGATAGACATTTTCTGTTGAAAAGTTTTTATAAACAGATACCAAACTTGTTGATAACTGTTGATACTGTTGATAAATGTCGAAATAAATACAAAAAAAATACCAGATCAATTCTAGTATTTTTAAATTTCAATCATCCACTTATCATAAATGGAAGCATTTGCACTTTGTGGTTCTGGATTTGGCATTTCCATTTTTACTATCATAGGTATTTTCATCATTCTACCAAAAGCAACACATGTACCAGATTGAAGAGATTTCTGTTTTTCAATAACATCACTACTAATATTAGGAACCATTTTTCTAATATATTCTAAATCAGAAGGATGGTTCAATTTAAAAATAAGAAAATTTGAACATTGTGATAAAACAGTCTCTGATAATTCAGTAGGTCTTTGTGTAATTAAATCAATAATAACACCAAATTTTCTACCTTCCTTTGAAATTCTTTCAAATATATTATAGCCTAAAATATCTATATCCCTATCTTTTTGAACATATCTATGAGCCTCTTCTAACATTATATGAATAGGCATAGATCCTCTTGGCTGTAGTCGTTTCATGTATCTAAATACAATCCTAGAAACAACTTTAACTAAACTTTTAGCAAATCTATCATCAATATCTTCTAAAACAAAATTAACAATTTGAGCTCTTTTATTATCTTGTGTTAACAATAAAGAAGAAATATATTGATCAATAGTAATAAAATTAGGAAAATAGAAAAAATCTTTATTGGAACTATTGTTCAGTGTATGTAATTTGACCTTTAAAGAAATTGCTTCAGCATAAGACTTCTCATTAAGCAAAAGACCTTCACTAATTAAAGTGAAATTCAAAGCAACTTCAAGTTGATCTAAAGTAAAATATATTGGAACATAATCCTCACTCCACTTCGTATTATTATCTATAAAACTTTGAATATACTTAGTAACAAGAATTCTTTCAACAAAATCACCATGATTATCTATATCAAAACATTTCCTAAATTCACGTGTATATCCAATACCAGGCACTTCAGCATCTAAATTTAATTCATTAGTATGACAATCTGTTAATATAGTAAAAATCTGATCCCTAATCTTTGCAGCAACTTGATTAGAATATAAAACAGAAATTAAAGCCTTAGCTATTAAATGATTTTTATATCGTAAAGATTCCTCATCTTCTCTAGCAAAAATAGAAACTAAACTAAGCATTTTCTCAATAATATTAATTTGAAAATAATCAGTAACATCCAATAAATTTGCATAATCATCAACCTCAAGAAGCCATAAAGGAAGTCTCAATAATTCTCCTTCCGTATTACTCCTATCAGTAGTATACATCTTATAATTATAATTAACATTAACAGAGTTTAAATTTTTAAAGGCATTATGATATTCACTAGTATTATTAAATATTAAAAAGTTAGCATTAAAAGGAATTTTATCATGCATATAAAATAAATTTTGCATAACTCTAGCAACACCACACGTTTTACCACTACCAGTATTACCAAAAATAGCCAAGTGATTACTAAACATATCATTAATATTTATCTTAACTGGATAATTATTATATAAAGGAGATAAACCCAAAATCATTGTTTTTTTATCATTATCTCCAACAAGTTCAGATAATTCTGCTTGATTTATAATCCTAATTTTAGCATCAAGAGTAGGTCTTCTAATTATACCACTATAAAATTTACCACTATGAAATTCTCCTAGAAAAGTTATTTTACATTCATTATTAATAATTTCTTCAATTTCTCCTAAAATAACTTTATCTTTATCTTCTAAAATAACATTATAGTTAAGTATATCATCACCAATGTTATTACTAACCTTAACCATAGCATAATTTTTAGTAATAGCCAAAATTTTTTCAAACATAAAAATCCCTCTTATTCTTAATAATAAGTATAACATAAAATTAAAAAAAAGAAACAAAAAACTGAAAAAAAGAAACAAAAAACTGAAAAAATATTGACAGAAAAATAAAACCCCTATATAATAAAGAAGATTTTTCACGGGAGGTGTAGACATAAATGAAAAGAACTTATCAACCAAATAATAGAAAAAAAGCTAAGAAACATGGTTTTTTTGCCAGAATGAAAAGTAATATAATAAATAAAAGAAGAGCAAAAAAAAGAACAAGACTTAGTGCATAGTTACCACGAGAATGTGGTTTTTTGTTTATACAACACTAATTTGTAAAGGAAGTATATATATGAACAAGGAAAAAATACTAAAAAAAAGTCAAGAATATACAAATATAATTCAAAAGGGAAAAAATATAAAAAATAAATACTTTAAAATATTTTACCTACCTAATAACACTACATTATATGGAATAACTATTCCAAAAAAAGTTGGAAATGCCGTTATTAGAAATAAATTAAAAAGACAAATAAAAAATATAATAATGGAAAATGAATTATATATACAAAAAAACTATAATTATGTTATAATTATTAAAGAAACAGCTTTAGATTTAATATATCAAGAATTAAGCTGTGAATTAATAAATACATTTAAGAAAGTAGGTAAATATGAAAAATAAAAAAATAATAATGATAATACTATGTATTTTTATGCTAACAGGTTGTACAAAAATATTAAAAGATAGTGAAAAAAAAGTAGTAAAAAATCCTGAAACAGGACAAGCAATAACAGAAAATATAATATGTAAACCAACAGAAAAAGATGCAATAAAGATATATGAAGATAACAATGTAGATATATCAAAGTTACCAGAATGTAATAAATTTACTCCATTAAAAAATTATGAAGGATTATGGACAAGTCTTTTTGTAAAGCCATTAGCATGGTTAATAATAAAAATAGAAAGTTTAGTAAAAAATTCTGGATTAGCTATTATAATATCATGTCTATTAATAAGATTAGTATTATATCCATTGACAAGAAAAACAGCAATGCAATCAGAACTTATCAAAAAAGCAAGCCCAGAACTAGAAAAACTAGAAAAAAAGTATAAAGATAAAACATCAACAGAAGACCAACAAAGGAAAGCACAAGAAATGATGTTAATATATCAAAAATACCAAATAAATCCTATATCAGGTTGTTTATTATCATTTTTGCAAATACCACTAGTAATGGCATACTATGAAGCAATAAATAGAACTCCAATAATCTTTGAAGGAAACTTTTTATCATTAAATCTAGGAACAACACCATGGACTGCTATAACACATGGAAAATATATATATATAATATTAATAGTGTTAATTTTCTTAACAACCTTAGTGTCGTTTAAAAAGACTCTAAAAGACCAATCAGCACAAGCACAAAACATGAAGTTTTCACTATACTTTATGTTAGCAATAATAACATATGCATCATTTACAATGTCAAGTGCCTTAGGAATTTATTGGGTAACATCAAGTTTATTCACTATAATTCAAAATTTATTGGTTGAAAGAAAGAAGGTTGAAAAATAATGAAAAAATATTTATATGAAGGAAAAAATTACGAAGATGCACTATCACATGCCCTAGAAGATCAAAATACTCAAGAAGAAAATTTAATTATAACTATAAAAGAAGAAAAAAATACACTTTTAAAAAAACAAACAATAATAGAAGTAATAAATTATAATGATATAATAAATTATGCCAAAGAATGTATAAATGAAATAACCAATCTAATGGGCTTAGAAGTTAACTTAGAAGTAAGAAGAAGAGAAAATAATATAACAATAAAAATATTCTCTGATCATAATGCTGTACTAATCGGAAAAAACGGTTATACAATAAGTGCACTTCAAACAATAATAAGACAAATACTATTTAATAATACAAATAAAGCTATTTCAATAACATTAGATGTAGAAAATTATAAAGAAAAAAGAGTAAAAAATATAGAATATCTTGCCAAAAAAACTGCAAGAGAAGTAGCTAAAACAAAAGTAGAGGTAAAATTAGATAGTATGAATTCTTATGAAAGAAGAATCGTCCACAGTATTCTTTCTGAAGATAAATATGTATATACAGAATCAACAGGAGAAGAACCAAATAGATGTGTCGTAATAAAACCAAAAGAAAGCGAATAATAAAGCTTTTTTTTCTTGCATAATAAAATAAATGACAATTACTTCATAATATGATAAAATACATAAAAAGAAAGAAGGAATATTATGGATAATACAATAGCAGCTATATCAACACCATTAGGAACAGGAGCTATATCAATAATAAGAATGTCAGGAAAAGACAGCATCTCAATTATAAATAAAATATTTACTAAAGACCTATCAAATGAAAAAAGTCATACTATTCACTATGGAAAAATAATAGATAATAATGAAGAAATAGATGAAGTATTAGTAAGTCTTATGCGTTCACCCAAGACATTTACAAAAGAAGATGTCATAGAGATAAATTGTCATGGAGGATTATCCACTACAAATAAAGTATTAGAATTATTATTAAATAATGGAGCAGTATTAGCAAGTCCAGGAGAATTTACCAAAAGAGCTTTTTTAAATGGTCGAATAGATTTAATTGAAGCACAAGGAATAATGGATTTAATTGAAGCTAAGACAGAATTAGCTAGAACACAAGCTATGAAAGAATTAAACGGAAACCTATCAAATAAAATAGATTTATTACGAGAAAAATTAATAGAAATAATAAGTAATATTGAAGTAAATATAGATTATCCAGAATATGAAGATATAAATAAAGTTACAAATGAACAAATATATCCCAAAATAAAAGAACTTATACAAGAAATAGATAACTTAATAGCTTCTAGTGAGGATGGAAAAATTATTAAAGAAGGAATAACCATAGGAATAATAGGAAAACCAAATGTCGGAAAAAGTAGTCTTTTAAATGCAATTCTAGAAGAAGAAAAAGCCATTGTAACAGACATCGAAGGAACAACCAGAGACACCATTGAAGGAACAACAATTATAAATGGTATAGCTTGTAACTTTATAGATACAGCTGGAATAAGAAATTCTAATAACATCGTAGAACAAATAGGAGTAAATAAAAGTAAAAAAATAATTGATACTTGTGATTTAGTTCTTTTGGTATTAAATAACAATGATATAATTACAAAAGAAGAACAAGAATTATTAGAACAAATAAGAAATAAACCACATATTGTCATTGTAAATAAAATAGATTTAGAACAAAAATTAAAATTAAATGAAGAATGTATAAAAATAAGTATCAAAGAAAAAAAAGGATTAGAACAAATAAAAGATAAAATCAGTGAAATTTTTAATCTTGAAAAAATAAAAACGCAAGATATGACTTATCTAAGTAATGCTAGAAGTATTTCATTACTAACAAAGGCTAATAATTTATTAGTTTCTTCTCTAACCAATATAGAAAATAACTATCCAATAGATATAGTAGAAATAGATTTAAAAGAATCATGGAATACTCTAGGAGAAATAATAGGAAAAACATATACAGATGAATTATTAGATGAGATGTTTCAAAGATTTTGTTTAGGAAAGTAAGTGATAAAATGTTAAAGAATAAATATGATATAATTGTCGTCGGAGCAGGACATGCCGGATGTGAAGCAGCATTAGCCACAGCAAAGATGGGATTATCAACAATTTTAATAACAGGTTCATTAAATAATATTGCTACTCTACCTTGTAATCCTTCTATAGGAGGATCAGCCAAAGGAATTATTGTAAGAGAAATAGATGCTTTAGGTGGAACTATGGGGCGAATAACTGATAAAACATTTTTACAAATGAAAATGTTAAATAACGCCAAAGGACCAGCTGTAAGATCATTAAGAGCTCAAGTTGATAAAGTAGAATATCCAAAAACGATGAAAAAAGAATTAGAAAGTACCCAAAACTTAGAATTATATGAAGGATTAATTGAAGATTTAATTATAGAAGATAATAAAGTATTTGGAGTAGTGCTAAATACTAAAGAAAAAATTTATAGTAAAAAAGTAATATTAACAACAGGAACATATCTAAAATCAGATATTTTAGTCGGAGCAACAAGAACACCATCAGGACCAAATGGTGAAAAAAGAAGTAATCATCTAAGCGATAAGTTAAGAGAATATGGATTTGAAGTAATAAGATTAAAAACAGGAACACCACCAAGAATAATAAAAGAAAGTATAGATTTTAGTAAAATGTCTATAGAACCAGGAGAAAAAGAATGTTATTGTTTTAATACAGAAAAAAATTTAGAATATGACCCAAATTTACAAGAACCATGTTATTTAACATATACAACACCAAATACTCATCAAATAATTTTATCAAATCTAAACAAGTCTAGTATGTATGGTGCCATCGAAGAACCATTAGGAAGTGGACCAAGATACTGTCCATCTATTGAAGATAAAATAGTAAGATTTAAAGATAAAGAAAGACATCAATTATTCATAGAACCAGAAAGCATTCATTATAATGAAATGTATTTACAAGGATTTTCTACCAGTATGCCAAAAGACATTCAAGAACAAATGGTCCACTCTTTACCTGGATTAGAAAATGCTCAAATTTCTAAATATGCTTATGCTATTGAATATGATGCCATAAATCCAACACAACTTAAACAGACACTAGAAACTAAGATAATAGATGGTTTATATACAGCTGGACAAATAAATGGTACAAGTGGTTATGAAGAAGCAGCATGCCAAGGATTGTTAGCAGGAATAAATGTAGCATTGTCTTTAAAGAATCAAGAACCATTAATATTAAAAAGAAATGAAGCATATATAGGAATATTAATTGATGATTTAGTTACTAAAGGAACAAAAGAGCCATATAGAATGCTAACATCAAGATCAGAATATAGACTAATTCAAAGACATGATAATGCAGATTTAAGATTAACAGAACATGGATACAGAGTGGGATTAATCAATGAAGAAAGATATAAAAAATTTTTAAATAAAAAAGAAAAAATAGAATTACTAAAAGAAAAATTAACCACAATAAAATTAACTCCAAAAGAAACAACGAATAAATTATTACAAAAACTAAATAGTACACCAATAAAAGATTCTATTACACTATATGACCTAATAAAAAGACCAGAAATAAAAATAAAGAATTTAATACAAGAAGGTATCTTAGAACAAATATCTGAAGAAATAATAGAACAAGTAGAAATACAAATAAAATATAAAGGATATATTGATAAAATTAATTCAGAAGCTGAAAAAATGATTCGTCAAGAAGAAAAACAAATACCAAAAGATATTGATTATAGCAAAATAAAAAACTTAGCATCAGAAGCAAGACAAAAATTAGAAAAAATACGACCAACATCAATAGGTCAAGCATTAAGAATAAGTGGAGTAAATCCATCAGATATATCAATATTAATGGTATATTTAAGGAAGTATTATAATGAATAAAAAAGAATTTATTGAAGAATTAAAAAAAATAAATATTGAAATAACAAATACACAACTAGAACAATTAGAATTATACAAAGAAGCTTTAATTACAGAAAATAAAAAGTATAATTTAACGGCAATAACTAAAGAAGAAGATATATATTTAAAACATTTCTATGATTGTCTAACATCATATAAAGCTTTCCCTATATCTAATCAATATATATGTGATATAGGAACAGGAGCAGGTTTTCCAGGACTAGTATTAAAAATTATCTTTCCAGATATAAAAATAGATTTAATAGATGCCACTTCAAAAAAATGCCATTTTCTAGAAATGATAGTCAAAACATTGAATTTAAAAGAAGTAAATATAATTAATACAAGAATAGAAGATTATAGTACAAAAACAAGAGAAAAATATGACGTTGTAGTATCTAGAGCAGTAGCACCCATAAAACACTTATTGGAGTATGCAGTTCCATTATTAAAAGTAAATGGTTATTTTATTGCATTAAAAGGTAATATAGAAGAAGAAACACAAAATATAGATAATTATTATAAAAAATTATCATTAACCGAAGAAAAAATAATATCTTTTAAATTACCAAAAGAAAATAGTCAAAGAACCATACTTGTAATTAAAAAAATCGAAAAAACAGATTTGAAATATCCAAGAAAATATCAAATAATGATAAAAAAAGAAATATGAGGTAAAATCTCATATTTTTTAATATTAAAAAATAATAATTTTAGTAAATTACAATAAAAACTTGAAAAAAAAGATAAAATAGTGTATTTTATTAATATAGGGAATAAAAAAGAGTAAGGAGGTGTTATTATTTTGCCTAACCAAGAAGTAATTACTATGGTTAATGTAAATTCAATTATTCCTAGCAAATATCAACCAAGAAAAACATTTGATGATAAATCGTTAGAAGAATTAGCGTCATCAATTAAAATTCATGGTATATTAAATCCAATAATATTAAGGGTGAATGGAGATAAATATGAAATTGTTGCTGGTGAAAGAAGATATCGAGCCGCAATTAAACTAGGAATGCAAGAAGTACCAGCTATAATAAAAAGATTATCTGATGAAGATACGGCACAAATAGCATTAATAGAAAATATTCAAAGAAGTAATTTAAATGCTATTGAAGAAGCAAAATCTTATAAAGAAATAATGGACTTAAAAAATATAACTCAGGAAGAATTAGCAACAATATTAGGAATAAGTCAAAGTAATATTTCAAATAAAATGCGTTTACTTAACCTAACACCAAAAGTACAGGATGCTTTGACAACAAACAAAATATCAGAGCGTCATGCTAGATGCCTACTTAAAATATCTAATCCAGAAGAACAGGAAAAATTATTAGAAAGAATTATAAATAATAAATTAACAGTTAAAGAAACAGAAGAAATAATAAAAAATTCTATTCAAGAAATAAATTCAACACAAGCACAAGATGTATTGAATGATATAAGTATTAATGAAAATAATCAAAAAGAAATAAAAGGAGAAGAAAATATGAATAATAATCAAGGAATGTTTTTTCCACAAAATAATATACCAAATCCAATAAATAATAATGAACAAAGTCAAATAATGTTTAACAGTATGCCATTATCAGAGGGAACAAATCAACCTCAAGGAATAATGAATGGGACTAATCAAGGATTTATACAACCAACAATAACACCATTAGATTCAAATCCATTCATGCCACAAGAAAGCATTGGAATGCAAGAAAATAATACGTATCAATCACCTATAACTAATAATTATGGACAACCATCACCTATGGTAGAAGAACCATTATTTAATCCTAATGCAACAATACCAACAAGTCCAATAATACCAGAAAATAATATGAATCCATATGAACCAGTTATAATGGCACAACCAGAATCAATAACTCCATCAGTAGCACCAATAATAGAACCTGCCCAAATGCCAGACCCAACAATAAATCTAACACCACCGATAGTAGAGCCTGTTCAACAGCCATTAGAGACACCACTATTTAATGGAACAGACAATCAAATTTTACAATCAGAAAGTAGCATTGACAAAGTAAAAAGAGTACTAAATGAATTAAATGACCCAAATGTCTTATACCAAGAATATAGTAATGATACAGAGTATTGTATTGTATTAACAATAAAAAAATAAGAATAACAAAATTATTCTTTTTTTTCATTTTCACTATTTTCTTCTTGAAAAACACTTTCCAAATCATACGTAGAATTATTATGTGGTTCCGTTCCTTTTATAAAATAAAATATTTTCTTATTCTTATCTTCATCCTTAGAAATTTCACCCGTTAAAGGATTAACCATAACACCAACAACATTATTTGGCATTGTATACCATTTACTTGTCTTATCCTTAAAATAGTTTTCTACTGTATCAATCCAAACATTTCTATGTACACGAGTATCTTCATTTTCCATATTTCTATTATCATCATAACCAGACCAAATACCTAAAACAAAATCGGCATTATATCCTATAATCCAATTATCAGTATCCGTAGTTCCCGTTTTTATAGAATATTTTCTAGAAATTTTAGGAAGAAGACTTATTAAGTTAGGATAATTATAATCAATAAAAGCAGGATCATAAGTATATGTTAACATTTCATTTAATATATATACTAAACTCTCATTTAATAAAGGACTACTCTCTTCCTTAAATTCATATAAGATATTTCCATCAAAATCTTCTACTCTTCTTATAAAATGAGTCTTAACTTTATTTCCTAAATTAGCAAAAGACGCATAAGCATTAACCATATTATATAAACTAATCTCTTCTGTACCAAGAGGTAAAGAAGGAACAGCTTCAAAATTATTACCAAGACCCATTCTACTAGCCATATTAACAAGCACATCTTCTCCTAAAAACAAATGCGTTTTAACAGCATATATATTGTCAGAATAAGCTAAAGCAGTTCCCATAGAAATTGGGCCATTAGCATATTTATCATTATAGTTCTTAGGAGAATATGTTTTATTATTAGAAAAATTAAATATAGTTTTTTCAGATATAAAAGAAGATGCCGAAGTAAATCCACTTTCCAAAGCTGCATAATACAAAAAAGGTTTCATTGTAGATCCAACTTGTCTTTTAGACGAAATAGCCCTATTAAACTGACTAGTATTATAATCAAATCCCCCAAGAAGAGCCATAGCTTCCCCATTAGAAGGATTAACCATTAAAGCAGAAATCTGCATATCAGAATCTATCTTATTACTATTAGCAGATTCTTCTAAACAAGACTGAGCTTCAGTATCAAGAGTAGTATATATTTTTATACCACCCGTTTCTAAAAAAGATTTAGGAATAGAATCAATAGAATTTAATTCTTTAATAACAGCATCTTTGTAGTATAAAATACCAGAAGTAATATTACTATTACTATCACCAACATAATTAAGATCATAATCTAATGCTAATTCTTTATCTTTATCAGTAATTTTATTATTTTTAACCATCAAAGATAAAACAACATTTTGTCTTTTTTTTGCCGAATCCAAATTCATCAAAGGATTATTGTTCATAGGAGATTGAGGAATACCAGCCAACATTGAAGCCTCTGCCAAATTAAGCTCATTAGCTGATTTATTAAAATAATATTTAGAAGCATTCTCAATTCCAAAAACCCCACCATAGTTAATAGTATTTAAATATCCCTCTAGTATTTCATCCTTATTATAATGAACTTCTAATTCAAAAGCTAATATTGCTTCCTCTATTTTTCTCTTCCACGTTTTCTCATAACTTAAATATAAGTTTCTAGCATATTGTTGAGTAATCGTAGAAGCACCCTCAGATAATTTAAAAGAAGTAACATTTTTCCACATAGCCTTAGCAATTCTAAGATAATCTAATCCAAAATGTTTATAAAAATGCTTATCCTCTGTACTTAAAGTAGCATCAATAACATAAGGACTAATATCATCTAAATTAACCCAATTATAATTATTAAATAAAACAGAATCATCTTTATCATACAAATAATAAGAAGGATTTTTATTAATTAATATCTTTGGAGTTATTAAACAATATATATATAAACCAACATTAGCCACAATAAAAAGAATAAATATAATTAAAAATATTTTACCAATTTTCTTAACAACTTTCATATAATTTATCACCTTTTTATATCCCTATTTATCACTATATATATTATTTATAAAAAAATTAAAAATATGAGTTTTATTTTCATATAAGTTATGTTATAATGTCAATTGAATTATTTTAAGGAGGTGCCATATTAAAATAAAAATAAAAGGATATCTAAAAAATGATGAGACAAATACATCAATAGATACCACAGGAATATTATCAGATAATACTATAACATATCAATCTGATAATATAAAAACAAAAATAATTATAAATAAAGATACTCTAACAATGATAAGAGAAGATGATAAAATGAAACATATAATGTTATTTAATAAGAATAAAAAAGAAAAATCAGAATATTTTATTAAAGAAATGAATTATAGTCTAGAGTTTAATATAATAACAAAAGAAATTCAGATAGATAAAAAAAGAATACATATTTTATATAATATCATAGAAACTAATAGTCTATCTGAATATAATATAGAAATGAGTACATTATAGTGAAAAATGAAGAAAAAATAGAATTACTATATAATGAGGAATACTTACCAAAAGAAAAAGAACAAAAGAGAACAGTACTATTGTCAAAAGTATCTCCAAAAATAGAAAATTTTATAGAAAAAAATATTAAATCTATTTTATATTTAGATATTATTTCTAATTGTTACAACACGTTAGGATACCCTACTATAAAAGAAATATACATAGAAGATACATCTATAAATAGTATTAAAAATGATATAAAAAAATTAAATATAAAAATAGATATATATTCAAATAATACTACACTATATGAAAATGACTATATAGAAAATACTATAAATTTATTAAAAAAAAGTGGAAATTGCTTTATAAATGAAGATGGTCTATGTTATAAAACAAAAAAACAATATGATATACTTATAAATGCTAATGGTGAATACCAAGATAAATTATATAAAATGGCATATTATTTTAAAATAATAGCAAATAACTACTATAAAGCATACATTATAGATAGCTATCCATTAAAAATTAACAACAATAGTATTTACATAAAAAATATACAATCTACTATTATTGATATAGATTATAGTAATATAAATGCCCTTAAGTATAAGATATTAGGAGTAAAACAAGAAGATTACACCCTAATTGAAGACACTTATATAATATTGCTACAAATAGAAGATAAATATCAATTAATACCAATAAATATAAATAATTTAAAATATTTTGATTACAATATAATAGATAAAATACTAGAATATAAAAGTATTATATTAAAAACTATAGAAGAATTTAACCCTTCAATCATAATTGACTATATTTATGAATTAATAAAAATGTTTATATTCTACTATGACAATGTTAAAGACGATATAAAAGAACGTACTTACATAATAAAATCTATACGAAAAGTAATAGATAATTCATTAAATTTACTTGGAATAAATCCAAGATATATATAGGAGGAAATAATATGAAATTAAAAGATATGAAAAAAGAAGATTTAGAGCTATTATCTTATACAAAAATAGCTAAAATGATTTTAGAAGAAAATAAGACTACTATGACAACAGCAGATCTATTCAAAGAAATATGTAATTTATTACATCTATCTGAAAAAGAATACCAAGATAAAATAACAGACTTCTTCCAATCTTTAACTACATCTAAAGAGTTTATTTTACTTCAAGATGGAAAATGGGACTTAAAGTCTAATCATTCTATAAAAATAGATATAGATGAAATATATGAAGAAAAAGATGAAGAAGAAGAAAATGAAGAAGACAACGAAGATGAACTAGAAGAAGATATTAATACAGACTTTGATAATATCTCAGACGATGACTATGAAGATAATGACTTAGGAGACTTATCAATTGTAACTGAAGATGAACTAGATAGTGAATAACTATCTTTTTTAATTAAAAAATTCAAAAATATTTTGTATCTTAAAAATAATGTGATATACTATTATTAGAATAAAAAGGAGACACAATATGAATAGTATTATAATAGTTCTATTATTAATCTTAGTATCTTTATTATTAATTTATAGTATGTATAAAATATATGATAAAAGAGGTCTATACTTTAGTTTAGTAATAATGAATATAATGTCATTTATCTTATCATTTAAAATAATAAAAATATTTTCATTAAACATTAATCTAGGATTAATACCTATGATAAGTATATTTACAATTATATATATAATAATTACCAAATATAGTATAAAAGACAAAAAAACCATATTAAGCTTAAGTCTATATACAAATATCATAACCTCTATACTTATATTAATAACAAATTATTTCATACCAACCGTATCTGAAACAATATCAATAAGTATAAAAGGAACATTTGAATATAACTATAAAATACTAATACTATATCCCATTATAATATTACTAAGTCAATATATAATAATTAAATTATTTAATTATTTAAAAGAATTACAAAGTAATATTATAATAAATATAACATTAACATATATAACAACCGGTCTTGTATATACATTAGTATTCTATTTAATAGCATATATTAATTTAATAGACATAAAAAATACCATCTTTATGGGAGTATCAAGTTTTCTAATAGGAATAATAATAACATTATTAAATACCCTAATTATTGATCTAATCTTTAAAAAGAAGGTGAAAAAATGTTAAATATTATATTAATAATATGTGAAGTAATAGTAGCTTACATAGCAATGATACTACTATACAAAAAATACAAAACAGATGGACTAATAACTTATACAATAATAGCTACAATAATATCTAATTTAATGTGTTTAAAAAAAATAGATATGTTAAATACAGAACTACCCTTAGGTTTAGGCATAACAATGTCTATATTAATAGCAATAAACATAATAACACAAAATAAAGGAAAAGAAGAAGTAAATAACTTTCTAGTAATAATATTAGTATCTTCTTTAGTAAGTTTATGTTTCTTTAACTTATCAGGATTAATTGAATCAGCTGATATAAACAAATATGCTAATAAATCATATGACAGTATTTTTACATATAATTTAAGAATATACTTAGCTAATACTATAACTTTACTAGTAACAGCTTTCCTAAGTTCAAGATTATATTTTATGTTAAAAATATTAAAAAATAAAATAATTCTTAGTAATATATTTACTATAGTAATTGTAGAATTTATTGATAATATAATATTTATGTTAATAGCATACCTCTTCACTATGGATACATATAATTTAATATTAGCTATTATACTAAGATATATAATTAAATTAATAATTGGAATATTTGGAACAATACCAATACTAATGACCAAAAAAATGATTAAGGAGTAATATGAGAACAAGTAAAAGTAATTTAGTAAGTGATGAATTAAAACCCGTTGTAGGAAAAATAATAAGAGAAAATAGAATAAAGTATAATTACTCTCTAGAAGACTTATCACAAGCCTTAGAACACAAAAAAAATAGACAAACATTACATAAATACGAAACAGGATTATTAAATATACCTTATGATATATTTGCAGAAATATGCCGTATATTTAATATTGATACATCTATTATAGATAATATAGATATAAGTCAAGAAGAAAAAGAAAAAATAGAAAAAAGATTTATTAAAGATTACGTTAAAAGTAGTAGATTAGATGCTAACTTAACTCAAAAAGAAGAAAAAATAATTACTACATATAAAAATGCAAGTTATGAAGCTCAACTAACTAAACCAGAATTAACTATAAGATTAATAGATGATTCTATGGAACCATACTATAAAAAGAATGATAAAGTTTATTTTAAAAAACAAGAAGATTATAAAAATGGTGATGATATAGTTATTGCAATAAAAAACAATATCCTATCTGTAAGAAGACTATATAAATACCCAAAAGGAATAATATTACAAGCTATGAATCCCAAGTATCCTACTATGAATATAAATGTAATATCTAATGAAATGATATTAGGAAAAGTAACATCAATACATAGAGAAATAAAATAAAACACCAAAAGCCCCTAAAGACCAGGTGTTTTATTTTATTACATAACATATAACAAAATACATAAAAAGTGTAACAAACTACCAATATCAACCAAAACATGAAATACAGTATGATAATACTTTTTCTTAGCACCAATACCATATAATATAGCCCCTATAGTATAAGCTACTCCACCTAAAACTAACAACCATGTCCCAGTTCTACCAAGTATTAAAGTAAACTTATCACATATACAAATACATGCCCATCCCATAACTAGATAACATATCATAGAAAAAGTTTTATATTTTTTTAAATCTATAGAATTAAGTACAATACCAAGTATGGCAAACCCCCATATTACTCCAAATAATGTCCAACCTAATGCTGGGCTATACTCTCTAACAGCACACAAAACTATTGGTGTATATGTACCAGCAATTAATAAAAATATTGTACAATGATCTATTATCTGAAAAACCTTCTTTGCTGTAAGTTTAGGACTAAGACCATGATATATACTAGACATAGTATAAAGTAAAATCATCATAGCTCCAAATATTGAGCCAGAAACAATACCATAAACATTTTTATTCTTAGCAGCAAAAACAACACACAAAACTAATGCTACTATACCAATAACTCCCCCAATAATATGTGTAACCATATTAGCTATTTCTTCCCCTTTAGTATAGTTAGGAAGAGTTCTATCTTTTAATTTTGTTCTCTTCTTCATCTTGTAATATCCTCCTCGTTAAATCTAAATATATTATATATCAAAGACAACCAAAGGTAAATATTGCTTATAAAATTTTACATCATATATTTTAAGATACCTCTCTTACTATTAAAATTTGCCCAACACTTAAAGTTGTATTCTTAAGATTATTTAAAGTTATTAATTTATCAACAGTAGTATTAAATTTTCTAGCAATCTGATATAAATTATCTCCAGGTTTTACCATATATATAGTTTCTAATTCATTAGGAACTATTAATTTTTGTCCAATAGATATCATATTACTAGTTAAATTATTAGCCTTTTTAAGTTCATCAACTGTTGTATTCAATTCTGATGCAATAGAATAAAGAGTATCTCCCTTCTTTACAATATATTCCTTAGTTTGTAGACTAGAACCAGGAACCTTCAATAATTTCCCAATAGTTAAAACATTACTAGTTAACCCATTAAGTTTCTTTAATTCATCAACAGTCGTATTATATTCCAAAGCTATCTTATATAAAGTATCTCCAGACTTAACCTTATATACACTTCCCTCTTCTATAGACATAACTATTGATGGAATATTAAGTACTTGACCAACAGTCAACAAGTTTGTTGATAGATTATTTAATTTCTTAAGTTCATCCACAGTTGTGTTCAAATCTTTTGCAATAGAATATAAAGTATCACCCTTCTTCACAATATAAGTATTTGTAACAAGTTCCTTCTTAGGTACATAAGGTAACCCCTTATACTCTAATACAGCCTTTATAACAGCCTCCCCAAGCTCCTTATATTTATCTTCAACAAACTTCCTATCTTTATCATTATCAATAAAACCATATTCTACTATAACAGGCTCAGTAACCCCAGTATTTCTCAACATATAATAATAATCCTTAGAACTATCTGTTGGTAATCTCCTCTGATAAGTCTTCCTAGTCTTCTGTCCCGTATCACCAATATTATTTAATATATTATTTGCCAAAATAGAATTATTACGAAGTGCATAGATTACTTCTGCACCTTCGCCACCTCGCGAGTTTAGTTACCTATATTAAATTTTTATATCACACTAAACTAATAAATCCTACTTTATCACTACTGTAATCATCATCTAAATCAGCACCAGCATATACAATACCAACGACTTCTCTTTTTTTATTTAAAACTGGACCACCGCTCATTCCATGCCTTGGAGAATCTTTAGTTACCAAAAATTCTCTTCCAAGAAAAGTACCCTTACCAATTATTTTGGTTTCAATAATTGAAATGCTTGTCCTATCAAAGTCTACAAAACCCGGATATCCGACTAAATATACTGTATCTCCCATTTTGGGTTTATCTTTTGAAACTTTAAAAAACTTGCTATTAAAATTAATATCCTTGATACATAAGATATCAGTCTTATAATTATTTTCATCTAATTTATAATTTAAAAAACATTTACTCGCTTTATTTTTTAAATAAAAGAAAGGTAATTTTCCATCATTAGGTATAATAGGAAACTGTCTTAAATATTGATTGCCATTTTCGTCATAAATAAAATCTTTAACAGTGGTCTTATTTATTAAAATATGAGTTGAAGTATATAATATATTATTCTTTATCAAAAATGCTGTACCTTGAGAATCTTCAGCTTCTGACTGTAAAACAAAACATCTATCTTCTGTATACTGTTGAATTTCCAATATACTATCAACATCAAACAATTCAACATTAAATGATTCATTAAATTCTTTGGCATATTTTAAAAATACCTTATCATTATAATTTCTTATCATTTTTAAATAGTTTAATTTTCCTTGTAACAAATTGAACATTTTATATTTTGCATCTTTCTCAGTAACAAATTGAAGATTTTTAAAATTCTTTTGAGCAGTTATTATAAAACCATGTTTTTTTATAGAATCAAGCATTGCACGAACTTCTTTTATATATTTTTTATTTAAATTTAATTTAGTATTTACTATTACACCAGTTACTTCTTGACGTAACATATTTTTTGAGAGTTTAGTTTTTGCATTATTTACTTTAAATCCAGTACTATAACCACCATTAATTATTTCGATTAATCTATTAGATAAGACAATTTCATTGGATTGTTTATATGCTATTTGTAAAGGAAATTTATCACTATTTGTAGATATTGTTATATCATCCGCATACCTACTATAAATACATCTATTTTTTTTTGATAAATGTTCCAATTCTTTATCCATTTGATAACATATAATATTAGATATTATTGGTGATGTTGGAGCCCCTTGAGGCAATTTACCATCATCACAAACTATTTTTGCAAGAAAAGTAGCTAAATGCCTATTAAAATTGAAAGGCTTCCCCATAAACATCCCACAAACTCTACCAAAATGTATTGTATCAAAAAAATTTTCTAAATCAATATTTAATACAAATCTTTTTCCTACATGTTGACTTGCATTAGTTACACAACTTCTGTTTTTTATAAAACCATGTTGAACATCTAAAAAATCATAACAATCATATAATAAAGTTGCTAATCTTTGTTGTATTACTTTCAATTCAGTTGTAGGTGCAGAAATTTTTCTTACACCACCTTTTTTTTTAGGAATTTCAAAAGTTATATAATTTTTTTCTTTTACAAATAAAATATAATTTAAATATCCCTTAGATATATTTAAAATGCTACATAAATCATCAACACTGTCAATCTCTAAAAATATATAATTTTTATGTAACATACTCATCACCTCAATGTAAAAAGGACTCATACATTGTACTATTATGTTGAATAATAAATAGTATAAGGTAATTTAAAAAGAATAATTAATTTATAATACCTAAATGTAACTGACATTTTTTTAACCATGGCGAAACACTCATGAGATGCAGTCCTTTTTACAAGGTAATATATTAACATAAATTTAATGTTTTTACAATTTTTTACCATTTTTTCCATAAGGGTTTCTAATTAAATTCCTATTTTCATACATAAAATTAATTTCTGGTATTACACTATATTTAAATATAATATTTATGTTTCTATTTTCGTCAATAATTATTTTATCTATTAAGGTATTTATTAACTCTTTTTTAGATTTATTTAAATCTAATAGTTCTTTTATTTTTTTTGTATAATCTGGTATTATATTTGCATTATTCTTTATGTTTTTCTTTTTTATTTTTTCTTCTTCTATTATATTATTAATCTTTTTTAGTTTAATTTCTGATTCAGTAGATAATTCTTTATATAATTCAGCTGAAATTATATTATTACATCTATCACTGTATAAAGTGGATAACTTATTCATGATTTGTTCTTTTTCTTTTGATAAATCATTTATTTTTTTATCTATATCTTCTGTTTCTTTATGAACATTTTTTTGTACTTCTTTATTTAATTCTTCTATATCTAGATCTTTTATGAATGTTGATACTGAATTATTAAATTGTTCTAGTATTTGTTCTTCTAAATAATCATATGGATAAAAATGTGAACTACATCTTCCTCTCTTTGGATCTCTAGAATATCTATTACAATTAATTGACCAGTAATCAAGTTTCTTTCTGTAATAAACAGATAATCTATTACCACACTCTTTACAAAATATTTTACCTTCTAAAATTCTTTTTGGTCTTTCTGTTTTTAAACTATAATTTCTAGTTTTTCTTTTTCCTAAAGATTTAATATATTTAAAAGTTTCTTTATCCACTAAAGGTTCATGAGTATCTTCAACTATTACCCATAAACTTTCATCTAAAGTTATTTTCTTCTTTGATTTATAATTTACTTTTGTTTGAGTGTGCTGAACCATATCGCCAGTATAAATTCTATTACTTAAAATTTTCTTTACTGTTGATATATTCCAACTATCTCTATCAATCAATCTAGAAGAATAATTAGTTTTCTTATATCCTGCTGGTGTAGGTACATTCATATTATTTAATCTTGTTGCTATTTCTGTTGGTCCTATTCCTTCTGATCGCCACTTAAATATTTTTTTAACAATTGGCGCAGTTTCTGGATTAGGTATTAAATGTCCTTTATCTAAAGGATCTCTCATATAACCATAACATGGCTGACTTCCTATAAATTTACCATTCTTTCTTTTATCATTTAATACATTTCTTATCTTTATAGAATTTTGTTTACTATAATAATCATTACAAGCAATTATAAATGTCGAAGAATCATTACTTGCTTGATTTTTAAAACTGTCATATGATTCAAGTATAGATATAAATCTTATATTATTTTCTGGAAAAAATGTTTCTATATAATATCCTGTCATAACATGATCTCTACCAAATCTAGATAAATCTTTAACTACTACACAATTTATCTTTTTTTGTTTTATATCCTCTAACATTTTTTGAAATCCTGGCCTATCAAAATTAGTACCAGAATATCCATCATCTACATATTCTCCACATAGATTAAAATTATTATTTTTAACATAACTTCTTAGTAATTCTTTTTGATTAATAACACTTTCACTATCAGATTCATATTTTTTATCTTTATCTTCTTGAGATAATCTTATATAGATTCCAACATTGAAATCCATTCCAGTTAAGTAAGTATTATACATTCAATCCTCCTTTTCTTCTTACTTGACTGAGTACTAAGACAATTTAATAATAACGCATTATTTAGTAAATTACAGCGCATTATTCTCTTTTTCTATCTCTTCGATAAGATATTCTAAAATAAGATCTTTAAAAGTTATATTATTTTCATTCATAGCAACACCTACTTAAAGTTATGTTGTTTTTATTTGTTTTATTATTATTTAAATTCATTTTATATTCCCCCCCTTTTTATTCAATAAAAAAATCCCTATATTATTTTTATACAAGGATTATTCTTCGTTTATAACTGAATCAATATTTTTTATAATATATTCTATTAATAAAGTTTCCATTATAGACTGTATTGTAATTTTTTTGTTTTCTATTACTCTTTTAAGAGCCATTTTTGTATGATCATCAATTCTAAATTTAACTTGATTATTTTTTGCTAAAGCCATTTTTCACTCTCCTCTCTAAAAAATTGGTCCCAAAGTATGCACGTTAATTTTTAAACACTATTTTAAGAAAAGGATTTTGATAAAGCAGGATAAACCTGTTTACAAACAACTCACCAGTGGTGAGTTTTACCTTATTTTATAAGCATTTATAAAATTAATTAGTGTTTACACTTTTAATATTTGTTATACAATTGTATACTTTTGATTCCTTATATTATAAGGTATGTTATACAATCGTACACATTTTTTAAAATAACTTACTAAGGTTTTTGGTACTAAAAATATAAAAATACAATTAACACTTAGTACCAAACTTTTTATATTGAATTTAAAGGGGGATTTTTGAATATGAAAAAAAGCACTGACCTTTTCTGTAAGATCAATGCCATAAATACATCTAATTGCATTATTATTTCATATTCTACTATATTGTATCACATGATTGTTGAAAGTCAATTAGTAATAAATGTCGTATCTATATGGATAAAAATGTTGTACAAAATCTTTCTAAACACTTATAAATACTACATTTCAGTAAATAGATACTTTAATAGTTTTTATATTATTGACACATATATATAAATTATTTAATTATTTTTTAAATACAAGTTCCCTATGATAATATAAATATGCTTCACGCCCCTCGGTAGGAAGCATTCTTATTTTTTTGCCATTAAATATATCGAGTCTTTTTTGATTCATCGGTGAAATCCAAGGGGATACTAACATAGTTCCATCATTTTCAAAAGATATAAAACCTCTATCAAATAATTTATCATATGTTGGAGTTAACATAAATCCATTTTTGGGATCCGTCTTTTCAAAATTAGTAGATTTAGCCCACGGTTTTATATGAGATGCTATTAATAATCTTTCATCATTTACCATTGTTATTGGACAATAAGGACATTCATCTAATAATTTTTCTCTATATTTTCCTTGTCCAACACGAGATTTAATAATACTTTCTCTTTCTGATGTAGTAATGTTTTCATCTTCTTCAATTTCAGCAATTTCTTCTTCATACAATAATTCTTTATTATATTCTACAAAAGGTCTAAAATAATATAATAACTCTTCATCCTTCTGTAATTTTAAAATAGCCACATAAGAGATGTTAGGCAAAGAAATTTCTCTAATTAAATCATATGCAAGAGAGCGTGAATTAATATAAATTCTAGGTGGTTTAACGTCTACCCTATAAATATTAAAATATAAAAAATCTTCCTCAAGATTATAAATTTTGTCATAATGATTAGAGAAAATTTGAGGCATATTCGCTTTGTTTCTATATTCTTGATCGGGTCTTTTATATTCGTTTTCACTATCCATTAAATAACTAATTAAATCCTCTTTTTTTATAACACATTTTCCATCAAAATTTTCAAAGAAATCTAAAGTAGAACCATCTGTAGTTTGACCGACATAAAGTTTTGCTTCTCCATGGCCTGTACCGATTTTATTTGAATCTTTTACAAAACAATCAGGAATAGTAATACATTCTTTAGCGTCCAACACATTATATTCTGCTCCATCAATAATTATTTTATTATTCATTTTCTTCACCACCAAACATTGAAAGATCTAATTGTTTTAGTATCTCAATGAAATTATTAGATACAATACTATTACCAGCTTGTTTATACATCTGTGTATCACTAACAACAATTTTAAATCTATCATCAAACCCCATTAATCTTAAGCACTCCCTAGGAGTCAACTTTCTAATTCTATTGTCTTTAGATATATAGTTATCAACACCTGCTCGATGCATTTTTCCCATTGTAGATAATAATGGTCTAGCTATATCTAAATCTATTTCGGGTTTAGAATAAAAATTTTTAGTCCCAGTTTTCATCACATACTCTGTAACCTTATCTGATAAAAAATATTTATTATCAACTTCTTTTGGGCCTTCACAAATAAAATCACCATGCCAATTAAATTGTTGATTTGCTTTTTCACATAAAGCAATATCTCCATTAATTTGAGTAAATCTTTTTTGTAAATTTTTTTGATTTGTAACAAATGCTATCCCCTTATCATTCAAATAATATTTGGAATCTGGATTATCTTCTAATAAATCCTTCATAGTAATATCTAATTTCATAGGTTTAGGGAATGAAAATTTCACAGAATGATCCTTAAATCCTATAACAAATAATCTTTCTCTATTTTGAGGTATACCATAATCTTTAGAATTCATTATTTGCTTATGTATTTTATATCCAAGCTTTTCAAATTCTTTTTGTATTTTCTCCCAAGTTTTACCACCATCATGATTTAATAAACCTTTTACATTCTCATATATAAACACTTTTGGTTTAATTTCATCTACTAATCTACAAAATTGAAATATAAGTAATCCTCTAGAATCTTCTAGTCCTTTTCTCTTTCCAACCATAGAAAAAGATTGACATGGGCTACCACCAACAAATAAATCAACTTTATCTTTATAATCTGTACCATCTAGTAATTTTATATCTAAATGAAAATCATCTTCATTTAGATCATAATTTGCCATATAACTTTTTTTTACATAATTTTGCTTTGAACTTTGTGATGAATATAATTCATCTACATACTTTTTTTTCTCTAGTTTAGATTTCATTTTCTTTATTTTATTTAATTCTTTTTCTTCATCATATTCAACAGGAATATCCCCATTATCACAAGCAAATACAATTTGATGTGGAATTTCTAATCTATCTAAAGCATGTTCTATAGAACCAATGCCACTAAATACTGTTGCTACACGTATCATAATTTCCTCCTTTTAAAACAACATAAATCTATGTTGATAACTGTATAACATAATTATAACATATAAAATTTTAAAAGTCTGGCATAAATCTAAATCTTTAGCAAAAATTTATAATTCTTTAGGACAATTAAATTTGTATTTAACATCATTAAATCCATATACCTTTTTGCAATCATGACAAATAACAGCTATAAAATCAGCACCATTAATTCTATGTCCATCTCCCTTTTGTATTAAAATATTTTTAGAATTACATTTAGGACAAAATACCTCTTTTCCCATCACTTCATTTTGACTATAAGCATCTCTTACTATTTCATAACCATTTCTATCGTACTTAGGATAAAATTCGTCTTTATTAAATACTTTAATTCTTCCGAACATAAACTCTAATTTATCAATTTGTTTTTCAGTATGGTAGTGTCCACAATACCATTTATCATAATCTATAGATTGCTCTATTTTATCTAAAAACTTTTCCATACTTTTATCTACATGATATTGATCAATATCTTTTATAAATACTTCAGTAGGTTCATACTTTAATGGACAAGTATGTGATAAAACAATATCAATATGTTGTCCTCTATATTTATTTAAAATATTATCCATTTCTTCTTTACTAAGTTGTTCATCTTTAAACCATGGGTACCCATATATTATTCTATAATTTTTGTCAACAGAATAAGCACCACCAATTACTAATACTTTTTTATTGTCTATATCATACAATTCACCATTTTTAGCAAATATTAAATTTGGATATTCTTCTTCAATAAAAACTTTTCCACCAAACATATCAACTTCTTTATATGTTGATATGTTTTCTGGTCTTTCTTCATGATTACCTTGAACACAAAATAATTTTATATTATAACTATTCAACTGTTCTTTTAACATCTTATCTCTTTCATCTAAATAGTAATTAATTCCAGTATCACCCAATATAATTAACATATTATTTTTATTTTTTTCTATATCATGTAATCTATAAAATTCTCTATGAGTATCTCCTGTTATATATATCATAATATCACCATCGTATTAACTTCATTATATCATAATTATTTAAATCAATCATAAATTTATATTTACTTATCTAAAATTGAATATACATTTTCTATTGTATCCATAGACTCTAAAATTGATTGATATACTAATTTTAAATTATAAATATAATGAGAATTAAAAACAAATTTATTACGATATTTTTTTGAAAATTTTGAAGAATACATTTCTTGTATACACAAAGTAGCAGCCCAATCAGATAACGGAATTGTATAATTAATATGGCTATTAGTGAGTTTTCTTTGAATTTTAGACACTAACTTCATATCCCATTCACTGCGTTCTTTAAATTCTTCCTTTTGATTTAAATGATAAATCATCTTATCATAAGAATGCCTAAATATACTAACTATATTATCTATAATTTGTAGCATTTCTTCTTTTTTACTATCTTTAAATAAAATATTTATATTATATTTTTTTAGTTCATCATCAAATACTTTTTCAAACTCTTTTAAATTATCGTGAATATAATGAATTTTACTATTAGGTATTTCAAGTTGATTTTTTATAAAATATATAATTTCAGCTAAAGCATTTAAATTAATTAAGTTAGTAACTTCAGGATTTTTATACCATCCAAATGTCATAAAATCATTATAAATTTTTGATTCAATATTATCTTCAAGTATTTTTAAAGAGATTTCTACTACAGCATTTTCATTCAAATCATAAAATACATAATCATAATTAACAAGGAATTTTAAATACATATTGAATTTATCTATAGTAGGCTCTTCTATATATTTCAAATACTGAAGAAAAAAATCATCTTTTTGTTTAGCTAAAAAAGAGGCCTGTTGATAAAAGTGTATCGGCATTTCTTGTTTATATTCAAACCCTAATAATGAAATTAATAATAATGTAGAAATATAAAACTTTTTATCATATATTAATACATAATAATGTGAACTATCAACTATATTGTTTAAAAAATAATTTAATTCGTCGTTATATTTTTTAGTAAGCAAATCAGTTCCTTTAATCTCTTCAGTAATATTAAATTTTTGTTTAAATTCTTGATATTTTTGTAATATTTTTTTTGCATTCTTTTCATTTTTTACTACAAGAGCGCCAATAGCAAAAGTTGGTTGTTCACGAAAATTCAATAAATCTTCTCTTTGTAAAACACATCCACTTTGTCCTGATTCATCAAAATATATTTTCATAAATTTTACCTCCAATGAAATCCTTACTACTATATATTACTAATATTATTTTTGGTAAACGGAGTCAAATCTTGTTGAAGTAAAAAATCTTTGTTTTGTCTTATAAGTTTAATCACTGCTGAAGTTGAAATTACATTTGTTATATTCAAAAATTCTAAAATTTTTTTTGCATCCTCTTCATTAATTCCCAGGTCATCTAATATTTTGTAAGCTGTATCCAATGATTTATAGTTTGACAATATTCCTATAAATTGCTGTAATGATTTATTATTACATATTGAATCATCTTTATGTAGTTCAATGTAATTAACAAATTTAGAGAACTTAAATTTTATAAAATTATTTAGTTCATACAATGAATCAATAAACAAATTAATATTTTCTTTATTACCACTCAAATTATATTTACTATTAAAACTATCAACAATTTGTTTATAGGTTTTATTTAACAAAAGATCTACCAAATAATATTTGTAAGGTAAATACTCATATTTATAATTTAAATCTTTGTATTTTTCTGTTTTAAAATGATAGCCCGGTCCAGGTTTAAACAAATTTAATCCAATTTTGACAAAATCAATTATTTGGTTACTTTTACATAAATCTTCATAAACTTTATTACTTATATATTGATATGTTTTATTAAATTGCAAATTATTATCAACTATATCATTTAATGTAATTCCACTTGATTCTAAAATATCTATTTTTTCTTCTAATTTTTTTTGTTTGTTTACATCTTCATATTTTTTATTTAAGTATATTATTTCATCTTCATCATTAATTTCATCATCTTCAGCAAGAATATTTAAATCAAACCATCCACTACTATCATTAATATTAGATAAAATCGACTCATTTGAAATAATAATTTCTCCCATAGTAGGATTTTTTAAATTTAATCTTCCCACTCTGCCTATTAAATTATTAAGTTTGAAAGCTGACTTAGGATCGTCAACTACTATCAATGAATTTGTAGGAGTATTGATTCCTTCCATTAAAGTATTAGTGCATAACAATACTTTAATATTATTTTTGTTATATTCATTTTCATAGAATTTTCTTAAATACATTGGAGTCTTACCATGATGTATTCCTATTCCTCTTTTTAGCAATGAAATCACATACCAATCAGAACTAACTGACTTTTCTAAATATTTTATTTCTTTGTCATATTTTTCTATATATTTTTCATCTTCAGGTATCCTTTGTAATATACTTTCAATATTTTTATAGATAGCTCCTGGTGAAGAAAAATAAATTAATTGATGTTCTAGTTTTATAAAATTCAACCAATTCTCTTCATTTGTTAAAACTAGCATTTTATTATAAACCGGCATATAATTTGTATAATATTTTACTATATTTAATTTTGTTTTTCCAAACGTAACATTATTAATGTATGGACCTAGCAAAGCAATTTTTTCAGCTTTATTAACTAAATCTAAATATACTTTATTCATATATATTAATCTATCGTCAGTTTTAATTTCATTTGAACTTGATGCTTGTAACTTATATATTTCATCGAATATCAAAAAATATATTTTAATTTCTTTTGTTTTTTCTAAAAATTCTCTATCACTTCTTTCAGGAACAAAAACAAAAATATTTTTTTCTTTTATTTCTTCTGATGAATTAATACATATATTATAAGTATCACCAAATAAATTATATATTTTTTTTAGTAATTCATTCATTAGTGCTAAAGTTGGAATTATAAAAATAATATTATTTAGTTTTCCCTCATTACGTTTAATAAATTCTAGCATTAAAAAAGTTTTCCCAAAACTAGTTGGAGCACTCAAAAACAAATTATTCTCATTTAATATATTTAAAATTTCCATTTGGTATCTGTTTAATATTATTTCTTTATTAACCATAGATCTGTTTGTTTGAGAAAGAATTATAGAACTAATAGTGCTATCTTTGTGATACATATTTAAATCATAAAATTGTAGTTCATCTGTTTCTTCATTTATTAAATAATTTTTCAAAGCGGTTTCACGATTTTTTTTAATTGTATTATCCATATATCTGTATTCAAAAATTTCTAAATTATTGTCCATTATTTATCCTCCTCACAAAGAACTCCAAAAATTCCTTTTTTGATAACACAGGTAGGAAAACTAATATTATTTCTTCTGTTTTTTGAATCAACTTTTCCTCACTACCAAAATATTCAATAAGCATTTTTTCATATTCATGTATGTCATATATATCTTCATTCACTACAAATATAATACTTCTTATATTTATATTATCTGCATAAACAGTTTCATACTTTTCAACCATTTTAGTTCTCTTTTCTTCCGTTTCTGCAATAAACGATGAGGTGTGATTTCTTACAAAACTTATTTCTTCAACTGTAGAATGTTTCTTTATACTTTCAACTGCAACTTCCAACCCTTCTCTTGCATTTTTATAAAATTTTGATTCACCATAGTATAAAATATCATTTTCGTAATCAAAATAAACATTATCATTACCATGTACTGGCATGTTGGAAGAGGTTTTAAATGAAATTTTAGAAATTAACGTTTCTACATTAGTAAATTTATCTAAAAGTATACTCATTAAATATTCTGCTAAATCACCCTGAAAAATTGTATTACTTATATTAACTTCATTATTCCATCCTAAAGAATTAAATATATCTTCAATAACAAAAATTAAATTATTGTTTTTTATCAAACTGTCGACGTATTTTTTTGTTTCAGTAATTGTTTTAGAGCTCTCTTTTTGAGTAGCATAATACAACAAATTGTTTTCATCTAATAATAAATCACAAATTAAATTAAACAATATGGTTTTATCAGCAAATAATTCATCCCAAGTAATTTGTTTTAGTCTAATCTTTATAGTATTATCTTTATTAAATAAATTAACTTTTTCTAACTCCATACTTCACTTCCTTAGTACACAAAAAATAAACAGTATCCATCTTATTAAATACTGCTTATCTTATGTAATAATTATACCATATATTTCCAAAATTTTTATATTTTTGCTAATATTTAATAGTTAAAAATGGATTTTTGTATCTTTTTTTCTACATTTTTGTAATTTTAATATCTTAATACCCAATCATTTCTTTGTAGTGGTAATTGAACTCCCCACCTCCTGCATTCAAGTGATTAGATATTACTACAACATCTTTATTATTACCAAAAGCCTTTAATACTTCATTAACCCTATCCGTAGGATTCAAAGTTATATCTTTATCTCTTGTAATATATACAGGAATACCCATTTCTTTTAATCTATCATAAATATATTTACTTATAAGTAAAGTATAATCCTTTTCCAAATTAGTACCAGAAACAGCACCAGGATCACTTCCACCATGTGCAACATACCTTTATACACGGAACATATAAAAAAAAGATTTAAGAAAGTACGTAATACATAATAAATAAACCTCGTATCTAGTATGATCGAGGTTTATTTATATATAAATTGTTATCTGCTTCTACCTTGTAAACTGCTATTTAATTCGTGATATTCACTATTTAATTGTTGTTGTAGCTGTTGTAAATTCATTTGATTTGCCATTAATTCTTCTGTACTCATAATATGGGGTGCTGGAATTTGTGAAGAACCATCTGTATTGGCTTTCATTTCTTGAATTATTTCCATCTTTTCTTTTAATGCTTTTAATTCTTCAACAGATTGATGTCTTTCTTGGCCATATTCATTTTTACCTGTTAATTGACTTATAACATCTAATTCTGCTTGATTCAATTGTAAATCTTTTTGTTGATTTAATTCTGTTATTTTTGCATCGTTTAATACACCCTGATTGGCAACTTCTCCTTGTACTCTTGCTTGTTCATATTGTTGCGGATTATTATGAAATAAGAATTCTTTATCTCTTGTATCTACGAAATTACCTTGTTGCATAGCACTTTGAACTCTATTATCTCTTTCATCAATGGCTTCATTTAGTGGATCTCTTCTTCTACTTTCTAAAATTTGATCTATTTTCTTGCCATCAAAATAATCATCTGCCATTTGATTAAAAGCGTCTATTCTATCTTGTTCTTCTGCAAAAAGTCTAAATTCGGCTGCCGCTGCAACAACTTTCATTCCGTTTACAGAAAATAGCTTACCATTTCCTATATCTCTTTGTAATTTTTGTTGCTCACTTAAATATTGTTCAACATCTTTATTATTTACGTTTTGATAATTTCTATCTACTGCGTATGCCATATTTTTACCTCCTTATCTATATTGGGTTATATTAACCTATACCTTTCATTTTTATAAATAAATAAGTTATAAATGCGATAAACCCTGCCGCAAATCCAACTATTGATGATAGCATAAGAACATTTAAAAAGCCACTATTTTTACTTAAAGTTCTTTGATAACCACCTGTGCCTTGCGTTTGTTGCTGGTACTGCTCCATTTGTTGTTGAAATACAAGTGGATCTACCTTTTTTATTTTCTGATCTATATAGTTAGCATATTCTCTGCTAACATTATTAACAGTTAATACATTATTTGTTTCTGAAAAAGCCATATATTGTGATAATCCATTGTTTGAATCGTTTACTTTTCCATCTACAATAGGATTGGTTTTTGCATAATCAAGTAATGACGGCTCTAATAATCCAGTTCTAAATGTTTCATCACATTCAAAATCTCGTTGAGATATTATTTGTCTAGTTTCATTACTTACTTTTTCCAAAGTATGCCTACATATTTTACCATTTTCACCACCTATTGTAAAATCTGAGTGAATACACACATCAGGATCAGAACTTAATAAAAGTGGTAAAACTTGTGCTCTATATGTGTTATATTGATTTATTCTAGCATTATCATTATCTTTAGCAGTTTCGTCCATTAAATTAGTTATATCATCGCCTTGTGATTGAATTTCACTATCTGAATGACTTGGAGTTTCACTCATCAATGTTGAAACATCATCATTTGTTTGAACTGGTAATTCTTCTTCACTAGAATTATCCATAATACTTCCAACAGAACTTGTACTTGGCGGTGCAAAGAAATTATCATTAGTTTTACTAGCCATTTGGACTTCATACTCCTTTTGAACTGGACTTTCTACTTTTTGAGAATTAGATTTAATATATGAATCTATTTGCTGTAAATAATCTAAATTTCCATCTATTATAGATAAAGAGCTACCATTTATTGAATTAGAATCATAATTTCTTATATTCAAATTAAAATATTCTGGTTTTCCTATTTGACTTGAACTATATGGAAAAGAATGTGCATAACAATGAATTAATGGATTTAAAAATCTAGACATAAAATCATAGTTAGAATCAAAAGTACAATCTAATAAAGTCTTTTTTTCTTCATCTGATAGTGACTCAATCTTTAAAAGTGCCTGTTGCTGTTGCCCGTTTGTAAATTCTACGATTGTTTTTAATGCCTCATCAGGATTTTTTGAACTATAAAGTGCACTGATCTGTTCTAATACTTGTGGATAATTTTCTTGACTAACATAATTTTTTGGAATTATTTTAAATAATAATCTTGGATCATTATAGTATTTAGAAAATTGGCTATTGTTAAACTCTCTAATTCTATCCATTTGAGATTTTATTTGTTCTTCACTTAAATTAGGGTTTTCTATCTTTCTAACATTACTAATAATTTGTTCTAACGTATCAACAGGTATGTTATCAGCACGTCTGACTTTAAAACCTAAATTACTTATTTGAAATAAGTGTTCTTCATTTAAAGATGGCCAATTAGATTTATCTTTTAATTCAGCATAATGTTCTTGTATAAATCTACTATTTTCCTCTGAAGGAAAAAATCCATTTACTATATTCATAGTTCTGGTAGGTATTTCATTAGAAACTTCGTTATATTATCCGTCCATACCTTTCATAAGAGCAATAGATATACCTCTTGGAGTTCTTTGTTCTCTTAAATGATTTATTTCTTCAACACTTCTTCCGAAGAAAGCATAAGACATAGTTCTATCTTCGAAATTAATATCTAGGGAATCAAATGTAGGATCAAAATTATAAATACCGTGAATATCATATTTATCATCATTAATTTCTACTAGTGAGTGCATATGAGATACATTACCAATATAACTTTCAATAGCACAATTTTTATATCCTAATCTTGCCATACATTCATTAAAAAAATTAGTATATCCAGCGCATACAGCTCTATTATTAGCCATAACATCAGGTAATTGTCTTACTTCTAATGATGTATCACTACCAGCTGACTCAAACATTTTAGCCCTATCATAAACTACCATAACTTGTTCTATTGGCGACAAATTTTGAGATTTAATATATGTAATAAAATCATTTAATTGTTTTTCCATATTGTCATATTTTTCTTGTGAAGTTGTTCTATTCATTTGAAAAATATTATCAAAGTATTGTGTATCTTGCATATGTCGCTCCTTTCTAGGATTTCCTCTCACCCTTTATTTTATTAAATTGTTATAAATATCAATGAAGCTATAATACCCTATAATCATTGTAACACACTTTGGCAAATAATTTCTTATAAATCCGTAAAAATAATTCAAATAGTGTAAAGTAAAATAAAAGACTTGTATAATAAAATATCAAGTCTGACTACTTATATATTGAAAACATTATCTATACAAACAACGCCATCATAATAATTATTCATTATTTCAATACATAATTTTATTTTTTCTTCATTTGCGATATTTAAGTATTTATCTAAATTTAAATTATTCATAACTATATTTCTCCTTTACTTTTTTTCTAGCACTATACAAATAATATTTATTATTTTCAGAAGTGCCTATTTTTTTACTTATATCTTTTATTGAAAGGTCTTGAATATAATACAACTTAAATGATAATAGTTCTTTTTCTGTTAATCCAATATCATCTAAATTATTAACTATTTCTTTATATACTATTTTATCTAATGTATTTTCTTCATACCCAATATCATTTGTTTCATCATAAGAAATATTGTTTTTTTCTTTATTATATTTTTTTGCTCTGGTGCACCAAATATTATGAGCAATTTTCCATATTAAATTATCAATTTTCCTGATATCAACATTTACATTAAAATATTCAAAAATAGCAACAAATATACTATTAGTGAGATCTTCTGCGTCTTCTTTATTTTTGGTTTTCTTTAAAGCCTAATAATATATTTTAAAATAATATTCATCAAATATTTTGTCCATATATTTTCACCTTTCACTTATATAGTGTTAATTTTTTATAATTGGTTAGTAAATTTTTTAGTTAATAAATAAATCACGACAAAAACAATATCTTTTTATCATTATTGATTAGGATTTGCAAATGGATCTCTTTCAGTTTTTATTTGATTTTTTACAGCTTTAATACTAATAATTATATTATCAACTGTATTTGATAAATTACTATCATTATAAGCAAAAATCAACATTGTTTGATTGTAATAAAGAAATTTATAGTATCGTTTTTTATTATCCTTTGTAGCTACTTTTTCAACAACTTTTAATTGATTGTTTTTTAGTGCATATTCTTTATCTAAATTATCAGATATTGTTTGTCCGTTTGTATCAGCACTATTTGCTAGCCACTCTTTAGCTCTCGTTTTTAACAATTCTTCACTATTACATCTTGCATTTATAATTGTAATAACACTAAAAGCATTTCCAACTTGATATATTTTATCATTTATACGTTTTATTGAATCAAATTCTCTTGGAATACTTATATTAAAACATAAATCGTTATCAAATTTTATATTATAGCTAGTCATTTCATTATTTGGTATAAATTGTTCTTTAATTATAGAATAAAAACTATCTAACATTTTATCTGTTGCATTTTTTATATGTTCTACAATTTTAATAATGTCTGGATTTTGTAATGTTGTAGTTGCAGATTTGCAGATACTGATAAATTCACTTTTATTATTAATAACTTCCATTAATGTATTATAGTTTAAATTATCTTTTGTTTCTAATAATCTGATTATTACATAATTTAATGTTTCTTTTGCTAAATCTATCCAATATAGATCATTAGTTTTAGTTTTTTTAAATAATGTGTCTGTATAATCAAAAACATTGCTTATGTCATTGTTGTTTTTAAAATTAGCATTCATTTGTTCAAACTCTTGATTTGTTAATTCGACTATTTTATTATCTATTTTATTTAACAAATCTTTTTTAGCTGAATTTGAAATTTTTTTAATACCATCTTCTTCTTTTATTTCTATTATATTAGATAAAAGATTAATAATATCTCGCATATTTTCTTGATTGTTAAAAGTTTCTTTATCATTGTAATCAATTTTTTCATCAAGAGTCATTGTAAAATCAACAAACATTTCATTTATTAAAGTAAAGTAGTGTATAATTCTAATAGTTTTATTATCAAAACTTACATCAAACAAAGCACGTTTAAATTCTTTAATACCTTGCTGCAATTTTAAAGTAGTAATTCCCTCATCAAGTAGTATTGCATTATACTTGTCTGCTTTTTTAATATTATTGATATTAACATTATAAGCTTCTTCAAATTGCTCTTTAGAACACTTTCCATCATAACTTGCTTGAAAAAAGGCATTATTATCAGTATATATCGCAAACATAATATTACCACTAAATCTGGTTTTTATTTCATCTTCTTTAACTGGTTTCCAACTTCTAGGAATAATAATAGAGCAATTTGTTGTTTTATCAATTAATTCAACAAATGGTACAAAACGCCTGTCTTTTGTTAAAAAATATATTCTTTCCGCTAATTGCATTTCAACTTTTGAGTTTTTCATTAATTCTTTTTCATTAGAATATATTTCAGTTAATCTATTTAAATTTTCTTGCTTAATACCAAATTGAATATTATTATCGTTTAACAATTTTAATCCTTCTTCAGATGACATTTGATAATCATCTCTATTTAATTTCTGATTTATATAAAGCATTTCACTATATGCACTTTTATTTTTTTCAAATTTAATAGCTGCTGAATATAATGCATAAGCTAAATTAAGATCATTCATTTCAATATAATATAAACCTAAATTTCTATAATAATGTGCTAAATCACTAGCATTATAAATCTTATCATACAAAGATTCAGTTGTTTTTTTAAATTCTTCCCAATTCTTTTGCATTTTATATGTTTCACATTTTTCAAATAATGGATATAAACTCATTGGATTCCATTTAATTGATTTTTCTACCATTTTTAATGCTTCATCATATTTTTTTTCTTCATTATATATATAAGCAAGACAATTATATGCATTTGAAAATGGTGTACCAATCCATTTAATATTTTTACTTGGTTTATTTATTCTTGTATATAGGACAAAATCTATTACATCATTAAAATTATAATAATCTGTTTCACTATCATTATCATAAGAACTTGCTTCGTTTATAATATCAAATAAAATAGATTTTGCTTTTTCAAAGTCTTTGTCTTTTCCAAATATGTAAGAACTTGCTTCATTTAGTTTTTTATTAATATCATCATCAACTTCTTTAGGTGTATTAATTTGATTACTATCTTTTGATATGCCTTTTGGTTCTTCAATAATATTCGTATTAAATTCTTCTTCTGACATTCTTTTTTCTTCATTGCATTTTGAGCATTTATACATATGATAAAATACTTCTTTTTTTGTTCCATCAGGTAATTTAACCCATTTTTTACTTATATCCGGAAGTTTATCAGTTATAACCCAATTATGAAAGCACTTTTTGTCTTCAACATAATTAGGATTACCATACTTAATAAAAGACTTACAATTAGGGCACATTGTATCTAATGTTTTAATATTCTTTGGTATATTAGTGGTATCAATTACAATGTCTTTACCACAAGAGCGGCATTTTATTGTAAGCGTTTTACCTTCAACATAATTAGGATTAGCATATTTAATAAAAGATTTACAATTAGGGCACATTGTATCCAATGTTTTAATATTCTTTGGTATATTAGTGGTATCAATTACAATGTCTTTGCCGCAAGAATGACATTTTATTGTAAGTGATTTATCTTCATTAAAATTTCCATTTCTTCTACCTGTATTAAATTCATCTAAAAGTTTTTCATAATTAATTGCTGAAGAAATTGTTAATAAATATGATCCATCATCAGCTACTATCATACTTTTTCCATTACGACTAGGACTATAATAATAAGTAGCATTTAAATTATCAACTCTCTTTGAATTTGCTTTTATACTTAATGTAGGAATATCTAATAAATCAGATATTTTTTGTAAGTATTTTTCTTGTGTATTTAAGTTTTCATTAAGTTTTGGCAATTCATCAGTATTTGATAGTGAAAATAATGAAAGATATTTTTTAAAACTGTCATATTTAGACAAATATCTAACAATATTAGGATAGTATTCATTATTGTATTTTTCTATATTAATATTGTTTTTGTCTGCAACAATTTCACCAAAAATATTCATTAATTCTTTTATATCTAATTCCTTATCATTAGTTTTAATTAGTTCATCTATGTTGTTCTCTTGCAAAGAAAATTCACTAATAAAATTTGTAATACTCATTATTGATGACTTTTCTGTATTTAAATCATAAACTACTACATCTATAGGATAATTATTTATAGAAGATTCCATTTTATTTGGATAATTCATTATGTGTCTGTTAAGCATACTAACTACAAAAAAGTTGTTATCTTTTTTTACTAAAAATTTTATTGTTGGCAAATCATATTTTGGTGGCTTAGCTGCAAATTCCATTGTATGCTGACTAATAATATTATCATCAATTTTTTTTAAAATTTCATTATTCATTTTTGCCTCCTATAATTCAATTTTTGTGATTATTTCATCACATAATCCATACTTAACAGATTCCTCTGCATCTAACCAGCAATCTCTATCCATATCTTTCTTCAATTTTTCAATACTCTGTCCTGTATTCTCTGATAAAATTTTTATTAATGTATTATTATTCTTTTCCATTTCTTTTGCTTCTACTTGAAGATCTGGATTTACTATTGGGCTATATCCCATACCTTGTTTTCTGACTTGATGAATTAAGAATTTACTATGTGGAAGTATATATCTTTTTCCTTTTGTTCCGCTAGAAGCAATAAGTGATCCCATACTTGCTGCCATACCAATTACAACGGTTTTTATATCGCAACTAATATATCTCATCGTATCAACAATAGCTAATCCATCTGAAACAGATCCTCCCGGCGAGTTAATATACATTGTAATATCTTCGTTAGGATCTTCCATCTGTAAAAATAATAATTGAGCTATAACAGCTGAAGCTGAACGAGTAGAAACTCCTTCGTCATAAAAGATTATTCTTTCTTTTAGTAATCTTGAATATATATCATATTCTCTATCGTGGCCATTTACTTGTTCTATAACAATAGGTCTATTATCTTCCATTACAATTCCTCCTCAATGCTTTCAATTTCTTCAAAAAATAGATTTGTACTATTTGTTTCTTTTTCTAAATTATGAGATTTTACTTCAAGATCAAAGCCTAATTTAGATTTAGTTGTGCTTTGTGATTTTTTTATTTCTTCTATATCAATATCATTTTCAGTAATAGTAATTAATTCTTCTGCATTATCAGAATTTTTTGTATTAGTTGAGTGTTTTAATAAAATTTTATCAAAACTATTTCTTACCCATCTCGCATTACCAAAGTTTTTTGTTTTCATTGAAATCTTAACTAATTCTTTAAATTTATCTAATGCTTTATTAGTAATTTTTAATTTGTTATCATTAACAAATTTAACTAATATATCTGTTAATTCTTCAATCGTATAATCTTCAAATACAAATGATTTACCTATTCTAGATTTTAATCCCGGATTAACATTTATAAAATCTTTCATTTCTTTTTCATAACCACTAAATACAATTATTAATCTATCATAATATTTTTCCATACCGACTAATAATTCTGCGATTGCTTCTTGCCCATATCCACTAGATGAGTTTTGCATTAAACTATATGCTTCATCAATAAACAACACACCACCTAAAGCATTTTCAATTTGACGTTTTACTTTTGGTGCTGTTTGTCCTGTATATTCGCCAGTTAAATCTTTAGCGGTTATTTCTGTCAATCTGTTTTCTGGAATATAACCTAAATTATAAAATATACTAGAAAGAAGTCTTGCAACAGTTGTCTTACCAGTACCAGCATTACCACTAAATACCATATGTAGATTTAAGTTTTTAGGATAAATATTCATCTTTTCTAATTTTTTGTTGTATTGCAAATAATCTACTAATTGTCTCAATTCATCTTTAATTTTTGATAAACCAATTAATTTGTCAAGATCTTTAAATATATCATTAATATTTATATCATTTGTTTCACTTAAATCATTAACATCATTTAATGTGATATTTAATAGATTAGTATCATCATCATCTGGTATGTTAATAGAATGTTTTATCAATAAATTATTAACTAGGTTATCAACATATCTACCATTACCAAAATTTGTGGCTTTCATATTAAATGAAATTGTCCTTTTTAAAGTCCTTACTGCTTCATCATCTATTGTTAAATTAAGTTTTTTCAATTTCATATATAGTATTTGAATTAACTCATCTTCGTTATAATCTTCAAATTCAAAGAAATACCTAATTCTAGATTTTAATCCCGGATTTAAACTTACAAAATCATTCATTTCATCGTGATAACCTGCAAATATTATTACAAGTCTATCTTGATAATCTTCCATACATTTTAATAATTCTACAATGGCTTCTTGTCCATAACCTTTGCTACTATTTGAATTTGCAGCAAGTGCGTACGCTTCATCAATAAACAATATACCACCTAAAGCATTTTCAATAGTTTTTCTTGCTTTTGGTGCTGTTTGACCTGTATATTCACCAATTAAATCTTTTGGGGTAATTTCAGTTATTTTTCTTTCTTCTATATATCCCATATTGTATAGTATATCCGCTAATAGTCTTGCAACAGTTGTCTTACCAGTACCGGCATTACCACTAAATACCATATGTAAATTTAAAGTTTTAGCTTTACCATTAATTTTTTCCAATCGTTTGTTGTATTTTAAAAATTTAGATAAGTTCCTCAATTCAGTTTTTATTTTATTCATTCCTATTAATTCATCAATTTCTTTCATTGTGTCATCAATAGAAATATTATCTTTAGTTTTAGGTAGTAATGTATTATTTAAATTATTTTCTTGACTCTCAAAAAAGTTTTTTAAAGTTTTTTGATATATTTCTTCAACAAAATTTAAATTTTTAAAATTACTTTCTCTTGCTAATTGAGATACAGTATTTTTTATTTCATCTAAAGTAATATAGTTTGGAATGTTTATTTCTTGAAGTTTTTTAAATATTTCTTTACTTAAATCATCATAACTTAAATCATTTAGTTGCCATTTGTAACCAAATAAACTTGAAAATTCACTATTTTCATTAAATATTATTTTGATCTTTTCTTTCTTACCAGATATTATAAAAATTGTATTACTCTTTTCTATTATTATCTGCTTTAAAGTATTTATAAGTTTTGGGTAATAATCATCTTTTTCCATTTTCAAATTAATTAATTTATCAAAATCTTTAAGATATATTAACTTATAATCTTTAAACTCGTCGGATATCTTATGTTCTAAATCAGATAAATTTTTTCTTATTTCATATTCTAAATCAAGTGTATAAAATTGTTTATAATCTTTATCATCTATTATAGAATTACTTACCAATATTGATTTAATAATATTAACTATTTTTTCTTGCTGTAATCCATCGTTTCCTATTAAAGCATAATTATTATAGAATTGATTGTTGTTATTAAATCTATCTGTCATTGTTTTTACCTTACTATAAAATTTAATAAGTTTTTGTAGTTCTTTTTTTACTTCATCTATTCCAATTAAGTCATCAGTCATTTCTAACAATTCATTATTACTTTTTATTGATGTGATGTTTCCTACTTTTTCTTCTAATTTAGGATCTAAATCACACATATTTTTAAAGTATCCTGCAACAACTAAAGGACAGCATTTAAATTGACATTTAGGATTCTTGCATTTTTTTGATAAGTCTATTGCAGTGCCTTCTTTAGCTGAAGTTTGCCTAGCAAACACTTTATTATTAGACGTTTCAAAATCCATAATATTTTCAAGCAAATACTCATTACCTTTAGAACCTAATTCACAAATTTTAAATGGAAATTTAAAATATATTGTGTTTTCGCCATAAGCAATTTTAATTAATTTTTTCTCTACCAACAATTTTGCGGCAGCTAGACTTTTATCATCAACTTTATCAATGTTGATAAAATTTAATTTTTTAATTTCTCCCACATCAGCACCTCTTTATTCTTCAATAAGATCCATTAAACTAGGATCATCATTTTCGTTATTATGATAATTATTAATTCTATTAACTATATTTTGATTAATTTTAGTTTTTTCAACATAATAATTATCTAATTTTTCATCATATTCAATATTATCACTAATAAATTTACAAAAACTTTCTGTATTAATAATATCTAATGATTCAGATGGATTATATTTAATTAAATTTATTTTATATTTATCATAAACATACTTACCATTTTTTAAGATACAATAGCTATTTTTTTGATAATATGAATTATCATAACTTTCTGGGCAATCAGAATCAAAACTAAACACAATAAAATATAATATATAATATTCATACGAGTATTTTTTGCATTTTGAATTTAGAATTAGTACATAAGCGCCATCATAACTAATAACATTTATTCCTGTTTCATTTTCATATTCAATAATTCTTTGACCTCTATAATTTATAAAATCTTCCGTAGTTTTATATTTTCTTTTTATTTCCTCTATTTTTTCTTTATAGCTATATTCATTACATTTTTCATAATATAGTCTTATAAAATCTTTATCACTTTTAATATGTAAGATATGATTTTTTAAATCTGTACTTTCTTTATTAAAATAATAATTTTTGGGAATTTCAAAACCTATATAATTATCAAGTATTACTTGAGAATTTAACACATTTTTATTATCATCAAAAACATCGTACAATAAAATGTTTTCGTTCACGTTCATCACTGCACCAACCTTATTTTACTTATAAATAATTATAACATAAAAATCAAATTTAGTCTTTGACTTTAAGGCAATTTTCTGTTTTTTTTGTTAAAGTTGTAAATGTCAATATTTTTTGTATATGAATAATTAAATTTAATTATTCATAGTCTTAATTAGAATAAAGGGGGTTTTAAATGGAAAAAGAAGTTAATTATATTATAGAAAATAAAATTATAACAAATTTAGAAAATGAAGAAGATTTTACAGAACTATTTAATAAAAAACTAGCTGCGATAATTTTAAACCTAGAAAATGATTTAAGGGGCTGTAATTCAAATTAAGGCACATTATAATTTAATTGTATTACAGTGCTTTCAATGTATATGAAAGGAAAATGTGTATGTTGGAAGATCAAGGAAAGGTGGCAAGTAGTAGTTTTAGTAATACAGAAAATTTAAATGATTATAATATTGATAATGTGTCTAGTGATGATTATCTAGAAACAATAGAATTTAAAACAATAAAAAGATTATTAAGTGAAGATGATTTAGAATATATGACAGATTATTTGCGAACATTATTAAAAGTATCCAAACCAAATAATCCAAGTTGTTTTAGAAAAAATGGTCTTATAGGATCATATCACACACCGGGAAAACGTGGTATTATCTATGTCAGATTATCACAAGAAGATTTAGATAGAGAAAAAGGAAATGTAAGTAAAAGTATCTTGAATCAGTTATTAATGTTATTAACGTATTGTAATGACAAAGAAATTGAAGTTATAGGTATTTTTTATGAAGAAGATATAAGTGGTAGCGACGGAACACGTGAAGAATGGAATAAAACACTATTATTCTGTGAACTTGGTAATACTGATGTTTATGTTTGTAAAACACAAGCTAGGTTTGCAAGAAGTATTGAATTCGTAGAAAAGTATTTACATAAGAAATTTATAGAATGGAATATTAGATTTTTAAGTATAGTTGATAATATTGATACTTATAACAAAGGTAATAAAAAGTCTAGTCAAATAACTGCTATGGTAGATGAATGGAAAATTGAAGAACAATCTATCAATACAAAGAAAACTTTGAGAGCTAAAAATAACGCAGGACAATGGACGGGATCTTTTGCTCCTTACGGATATACTGAAGATTCAGATGATATGTATCATTTAGTAGTTGATGAAGAAGCAGCTAAAGTTGTAAGAGAAATATATTCTATGTATGCTAATGGTATTGGATATTATAAAATTTGTCAATCACTTAACGAAAGAAAAATCCCAACACCTAGTAGATACAAAAAATTACAAGGATCTAAATTTGTATGTCCTCAATATCCAAATGGGGCTGAATTTTGGAATTTGGATACTATAAGAAAAATATTGCTTGATGAAACTTACGACGGGCTTTTAATCCAACATAGAACAGAAAGAATTGCATATAACATAAAAGGTTATAAAAAAATTCCAAAAAATGAGCAATGTATAATTGCTTGCGCTCACGAAAGAATCGTTGATCCAGAGACTTCTAAATTAGTACGTAGGAAATTCGCTAATCGCAAAGCTAAAATTGATTTAAGTAATGCTAGAAAAGACGCTAAAGAACTTATTAAAGCAATACAAAACAATTTAAAAAATTATGAAACAGCAGACGATAAATTATTAATATTAAATGAGGCAATTAATAATTTAGAAAATAGTTTAATAGGATCTGATTTAAAAGATATTTCATTAAAATATAATATATTAAGAGAAAAAACATTGTCTCTTAATAGTGAATTATATTCAATAATTATGGAACAAATAGATGTACTTACTACAACTACAAGCAGAGCTCGTCCTGGTAAAAATGGCGAACTACATTTATTTAGTAAAAAAGTATATTGCGGTATTTGTGGTAAATCTTTTCAAAAAAATTTATGTAAGTCTGGTCCAAGAAAAAATTACTTTATGAAACCTTATTTACATTGTAGAAATCATAGACACGCTGGCGGATTAACTTGTGATAATACAAGTTATATTAGATATGAAGTACTAGAAGAACTTGTTTTAAATGAAATTAATAAAATGATAGATAAATATGCTAATCAAAAAGAATTAGAAAAAAACTACTACACCAAAAAAGCTCAAAGAGATTATGAGAAAGATTTAATAATCTTACAAAAAGAAAAAGAAGAAGTTAATAAAAAAATCAGTAAGATAAATGATCGTTTTGCTATGTTATATGATGATAAAGCTGACGGTATCATATCTGCTACTGAATTTGTAATGTTAAAAAATAAATATCAATATGATATTAATAATTTCAATTCAAGAATTGATGAGATCAATAAAGAGATTAACGAATTAAGAGAAAAAGAAAATACTATTGAAAACGAAAAAAGTGTATTAGAAAAATATACACAACAAGGAATTAAACATATTGAAAAGTTAGATAGATTTACCATTGATCAGTTAATTTCTAAAATCATCATAGGAAAAAAAGACGAAAACAATAATCGTCCTATTAAGATATTCTGGAATTTTACAATTTAATGTACCGTGCATAAGATTATCTGCCATGTCCCGCATCAATTACTATTCCAGTTAATTTTCTCATATCATACATTATATCACTCCTAATAATAATTTATGAAAAACTAAAAAAATAGTTAAATATAATTATCATTTTTAGGTAATATTACAAGGATAGACAACGACCAAGTTATAAAAAAACTGTTTCTTGGACATAAAGAAATCTTCTAGAAACTTAGAGGTGCATAAACATAGTATGACTCTAATTATTCTAGAAGAATATCTTAAAATGTATTACCCTAAGTGCTTTCTATCACACTCGTTATTTTATTTACAAAAAGTTCTGTTTAATTTAATTACTGATGGAGATACTCTGCATATGCAACATTTAAGTCAATTGGCATTGGAATGTTGCATATGTTTTTTACTCCTATATAATTTTCATTAACTACAATATTTTTATATGAATTTGTTTTTATATTTTTTAAGTCTAATCTTTTTTTTATAGTAAAAATATAATTAAACCAATTTAAATAGTCGGACAAATGTCTTGTAGATACTCCTCTAAATTTTGTTAACCAAACTTCTAGTTGTGAATGTAATCCATTTATTTCAGCTAGGTTATTAATCCCATCATTATGAAAGCCTGAAGGAATAGCTACTAATTTTATATTGTGTTTTTTACAAAATACTTGATATGCACTTGCACTATCGGCAGTTATTAAGTCAACTTTTTCTACTTTATCACCAAGTTGTTCATCTAGCATTTTTTATGGTGCCTCTTCCTAATCCACCAATATTCATTACAATATTATCATCTTCATCAATTGCAGTAATAACACAGATTTTATGATGACTTATACCTTTATATGGAGAATTGGTTTATGCACGTTTTTTTGAATAACGAGGTATATTTTCTGGTTTTGTACCTTTAAGATTTATAGAAAAATATTTTTCATCTGATTGTATAGATTTAGATAATTTAATATTATCAATATATTTTTTTATAGCTTTCAGTACTTTATGTCTTAAATTAAATGATGTTAAAATTGAAATGTTATTTTCTTCAGCAATCCTTCTTATGCTAAATCCATCAATTAAATTATCAATAACATTTTTCCATATATCAAAAGATAATTTACTGTGATAAACTACTGTATTTGTAGTTGCACAACAAGTATGCTTACAATGAGAACATACATATTTTTGTAGTCCCTCTTTTTTATTAATGTCTACTTTAAGGGGTGCATTTCAAATTATAATGTCTTTAAAGTTCACACTAAATAATTAATAAATTAACATAAATAAGAAACACAACTAAAAAAGACAGTTTCCTATCTGTCTATTTTATGTATATTATCTAAAAGTATTCCTGTTCCTTCAGCAACACAAGTTAATGGGCTTTCTGCTGTAAAAACAGGCACTTTTAGCTCTTGAGCTAAAATCTGATTAAATCCATCAACTAACGAACCACCGCCAGTTAAAACTATACCTCTATCAATTATATCTGCAGATAATTCTGGTGGAGTCTGTTCTAATATACCTTTAGCAGCATGTATGATAGAATATACGCTTTCTCTTAAAGCTTCTTCTACTTCATCAGAAGATAAAGTTATCGTATGAGGTAGACCTGTTACCAAATCTCTACCCCTTACCTCCATTTTTTCATCTTTATTACCTGGAAAAACAGTACCAATACTTATTTTTATATCTTCAGCAGTTCTCTCTCCTACTAACAATTTGTATTTATCCTTAATATATTTTATAATATCATTATCAAAAGCATTACCAGCTATTCTTATGGACCTGCTCTCTACAATCCCACCTAAAGACAATATAGCAATATCTGTTGTTCCACCACCAATATCTATAACCATATTACCAGAAGGTTTTGATATATCCATACCTGCTCCTATAGCAGCAACCTTAGGTTCCTCTTCAAGAAAAACTCTTCTAGCTCCAGTCCTTTCAGCAGCCTCCTTTATAGCATTCTTTTCCACTTGAGTTATATTTGAAGGACAACATATAAGTATTCTAGGTCTAGAGAAAAAACTTCTTCCATTTACTTTTTTTATAAAATAATTTAGCATAAGTTCTGTCGTCTCAAAATCAGCAATAACACCATCTTTCATAGGTTTAATTGCTTTAACTCTACCAGGAGTCCTCCCTAGCATTTCCCTAGCTTCACTACCAACAGCTAAAGGTTTCTTGGTATCAGAATCTATAGCCACAACACTAGGTTCATTTAATACTATACCTTCACCCTTAATATATATTAGTACATTGGCAGTTCCTAAATCTATTCCAATATCTTTATTAAACATCATAATATCACCTTTTCCACATATATTTTACCATAAACTAGGATATTTTTATACATTTAGTCTCCTTTTTTCTAAAAATATTTGTTTAGTTTTCTCTCCTCCATTAATATGCCTTATTTCTATATGATTTTTTAATATTTCCTTTACATTATTATATCTTTTAATGTCTATCAATAATAATCTTTCTTGTAAATCTTTATGAACAGTAGATTTACTAACATAAAACTTTTTAGCAACTTCTCTTATTGTCTTATTAGTCAATATCATATAGTCAGCTTCATCAATAACCCTTTTAATTATTTCTTTTGTCATAATATAATATATTTATAAAAAAACATTATATTACTGTAATTCACTAATATCTTTATCATAATAATCTTCTGGATTAACAGTAGCACCATTATGATATAATTCAAAATGTAAATTATAATCTTTATTATACAAGTTACATACACCACTCTTAGCAATAATCTGTCCCTTTAATACAATATCATCTACTTTAACTTTAACATCATTTAAACTCTGATAAATACTTATTATATCATTACTATGTCTTATTTCAATAGTTTTACCCATTATTTCATTATCTACAACACTAATTACTGTACCATCTAATACCGCAACAACATCAAACTCTTCACTCTTAGTATAATCAACTCCAGAATTTTGCATATATATACCTTCATAAAATATTATAGCATCCTTCTGATCTTCCTCTTCTTTATCATAATCATAATATTTTTTACTTATACTAATATTATCTCCCTTATATGGTCTAATAATATTCTTATCCTCACTAACTACAGGAATATATTCATTAACATTAACAATTTCACTATCAACATACTGAATATTACTATCTTCATCGTTTGCAAACATTTTATTATTAACTATTCCCTCTAATAAATAAATACTAAATACAAAAACACAAATAGCTAAAGTATATGCTACTGGTACTACAAAAGATTTAATTTTTCTCCCTTTCATTTCAATCACCTAATATAAGTTTTAACCAAACAACAAAAAATATACTATAATTTTATTTTTTTTATATAAGAACCATTATAATAGTATTTAAGTATTTCATCATATTTATAACCCTCTTTTGCCATACCTAAAGCCCCATATTGACTCATTCCAACACCATGACCATATCCTTTACTAGTAATACTTATATCATTACCAAGTAGAGTTATTTCAAAATCATTAGATCTTAAAGATAATTTTTGTTTTACAATATTCCCACTAAATTCTTTTCCGTTAATTTTTAAAAGAAGTATTCTATTTGAACTACTTCTTTTTAATATTTCAATATTTAAATTTTTATTATATTCTAATCCAAGTAAATTATAAAAATCTCTTAAACTCATTATTTTACTAGTCATAAATGCTTCCGACACACCTTCATCCCAAGGACTAGCTACACTCTTTAAATAAGGTGCAGAAAAACCAAAAATATTTTCAGGATCTTCCGTATAACCATTACTTGTTGAAAAAAACATAGCATCTACTAAAGTATCTTCATAATATAAATATTCATCTAATGTAGAGTTAACAGCCTTTCTAATTTTATTTATATTTTTAATATATTTATCTTTCCAAGCCTCTTTTAAGTATTCATTATCTAAATAAACTTGATTCATAATTGAATCTTCCACATCATAATCTTTATCTTTATTATAACCAATTCTCTTTAAAGCATAACTACGAGAAGCAACAGCCTGAGCTTTTAAAGCTTCCATATCAAAGTATATAGGCATTTCCCCCGCTAATACCCCAACAAGATAAACATCAATAGGCATAACTTCAATTTCCCCTGTTTTATTTCTTAATACCCGTATATTAATATTACTTATATATTCTAACTTAATTTCTCTATAATTTTTATTATACAAAGTAGCAATAAAAAAAGGAATAAAAATTAACAAAATGATTATTATTATGATTTTTTTCATAATACCTCTTTTCTTAACTTAAACTTCCTATGAAATCATACATAAAATTAACTGTTAGGTATGTCAAAGCAAAAATTATAATTATATATATTACCCTTGCCTGATATATTCTATTTCTTTTAAATATAGAATTAATATTAATTCCATCAACAGCCCATATCACTAAAGGTAAAATAATTATATAGAGTAAAAATCTAAGCATCCTCTATATCCTTAATTTTTTCATTTCTAAGAACATATCTATCCACATTTGAAAAAGGTGTTTCAATAAACTTAACAATAACTTCTTTAGTAGTAAAATCATCCATCTCTTCTGAAATAGCAATAACATTAGCATCATTATGACTCTTAGAAAGTATTGCTTCACTAACATTTGCTACCTTTGCACAATAGACACCCTTCATTTTATTTAAAACTATACTCATACCTATTCCTGTACCACATATAGCTATACCTAAATCAACTTCATTATTTTGAATAGCTCTCCCTAATTTATAAGCATAGTCTGGGAAATCAACAGAATCTTCTGTATCGGTTCCATAATTATTTATAGTATACCCTAAATCAGTTAAAAAATTTGTCAATAATTGTTTCTTTTTTACACCTCTATGATCATTAGTTATCCCTATCTTCATAATACCTCCATTTAAAAATTACTATATATCTTTTATTAAGTCAATAATATTTCTATTCTTTACAAAATTTATTATATAACGTAACAAATAACAAAAGATAACCCAAACTAAACAAAGCACCACCAATAACATCACTAGGATAATGTACTCCCAAATAAACTCTACTAATAGGAATTAATACCATTAAAAGTATAATTACTAGAGATGCTATATATTTAAAATATTTATTCTTAACATTTTTAATAACTAAATATAAAATAAAACCATAAAAAGCCACACTAACCATCGAATGACCAGATGGAAAACTATATCCATTTTCATATAACAAACCATATCCTAAAGGTCTAGCCCTCTTAATTATATTTTTAATAATAACATTAAGTAGATATATTATAGCTAAATTTAAAGCAATATAATTTCCCATATTCTTTTTCTTAAATATTAACATAGAAACTCCAGCTACTATTATCAAAAAATAAGCACTACCAAAACTAGTAATAAATTTCATAATACTAGTTAAAGTATTATTTCTTACCATTTTATCTTGCAAAGTATCCATCCAAATATAATCTTCTTTTAAAACTTTAATTATTAATATACCTAGTCCCAATAATATAAAACTAAATATCAACCATTTAATTATTTCTTTTTTCTTGCTCATATCTATATTATATTATAAATAATTAATTTTATAAATAGTAATTAAAAAAAAGAGACTAGAAGTGATTTGAAGAAAATCTACACGAAATAAAAAGCGTGTAGATTTTTTATAT